>Ga0306925_10000134_pt1 | contig 42382 bp, 36 predicted proteins | sample flu12Cox44000176_FD_203755 | JGI IMG/M metagenome (GOLD analysis project Ga0306925, IMG submission 203755) | Lab enrichment of tropical soil microbial communities from Luquillo Experimental Forest, Puerto Rico - flux8day.12C.oxic.44.000.176 (v2)... | ecosystem: Environmental > Terrestrial >... | reverse complement strand
CGAATCTCATTCGGTACCGGCAGGAAGGCTACAAGCCCGATCGCGACGTCATCGTGGCGCTGGAAACCGACGAGGAGATTCTCGACCGTGATGCGCTGGGGATTCAGTGGCTCCTGAAAAATCACCGGAATCTGATTGAAGCCGAATTTGCGCTCAACGAGGGCGGCGGCGTGGGGTTGAAAGCGGGCAGGCCGATACGGAACAGCGTTCAGACCAGCGAAAAGGTGTCGTTGACATACGAGCTGGAGGCGAAGGACCGCGGCGGCCACAGCTCGCTGCCGAGAACGGACAACGCCATCTATCGGCTGTCCGCTGGTCTTGCGCGGCTGTCGAAATACGCCTTTCCGGTCAAGCTGAACGAGACGACGCGCGCTTATTTCGAGCGCACTGCCGAGCTGGAGAGCGAGCAGACGGCAGCGGATATCCGCTCAGTCTTATCCGCGCATCCGGAGCCGGCTTCACTCGAGCGATTGGCGGCAAGCCCGCTCTACAACGCTCAGCTCCGCACCACTTGCGTCGCGACCATGCTGGAAGGGGGCCACGCCTACAATGCGTTGCCGCAGGTTGCGCGCGCCACCGTGAATTGCCGCATCTTGCCTGGCGAGCCGGTGGATGAAGTCCGCTCGACGCTCGCGCGCGTGCTTGCCGACGACCAGGTCGCGGTGCGCCAAATGCACGAACCGGTAACGAGCCCGCCGTCGCCATTGCAGCAGGAGATCATGGGCGCCATCGCCAGCCTGTCCGCAGAGTTCTGGCCCGGGGCGCCGATCGTGCCGACCATGAGCGCGGGCGCAACCGACGGCAGCTATTTGCGCAACGCCGGAATCCCGACGTACGGCCATTCGGGCCTGGCCGGCGAGGTCGATGATGTGCGCGCGCATGGCAAGGACGAGCGCGTGCTTGTGAGCTCATTCTTTGCCGGGCAGGAATATCTCTATCGGCTGGTCAAGATGCTTGCAGGCGGGGGTTAGGTAGGCCCGCTATTTCACATCGCCGGCATTCGTCACCGGTCCGGAATAGGCTTCAAGGCGTCTGCGCAGGTCGGCGACTAGAGCTTCGCTGCACACGAAGTCTGCGTATCGGTCTTCGAGGCGGAAGCCCGAAAGCGGGGGCAATCCGGCCGGGCCGGGGACATCGCTGCGCGATGGATAGCCTCCGGCGTGGCTCTGCCATTCCTTCGACAAGAGCCAGGTGACGTAGAGCTTTGCCGCGTTGGGATGCGGAGCGTTCTTGAGGATTGCTTCCGCGCTGAAGAATACGGGGAGGAAATCGTCGGTCGGCCCTGCCAGGGCGACTTTTCCGCCGGCGCGCTGAACAGCCAGCACGCTGCTCGCCGTCGCGTCGAAGCTCACCAGGCTTTCGCCGGAGCCGAGACTGCGCGCAACGCCAAGGTGGCCCTGGACGAATTTCGGCTGCTGTTTCATGTATTGGGCCATGTAACCCCAACCGTATTTCTTGACGATGGTGGCGAACGCGAAAAGCGTGGCGTCGTCGTCCGAGGGATAGGCGCTGATCAGCCCGCCCGCGAACTGGGAGCGCAGGAAATCGATGGCGAGGCGCGGTACTGTATGGTGCTGCACGCGGTCGGGGTTGTAGCCGTAAAAGATCGGATTTGTATTGACCGCGATCCATGCGCCCTCGTGATCCTTGGATCGGGCACCGACGGCGTCGAAGCCATCCGGCTTGAAGTGCAGGAGTTCTTTCAGCCCGTCCCACTTCACGAGATCCTGGATGGTCTGCAGGATCACGAGATCGGTTTCGATCTTCTTTGCCTGCATCTGCTCCTCGATCTTGCGATCAAGGACGTTGCTGAACCCGCCGGTGACCGAGACTGCGATGCCGGGAAATCGCTGCTCGAAGGCGCGCGCCGCGCTCTCGTGCCCCGCGATCGGCCCCGCAGCCCACACGACGACAGCCTTCTCTTCCTTGGCCAGCGCGTAGAGCCGATCGACAGCCTGCGCGCGGGCCGGCGAGCACAACGAGGAGGCGGCGAGCAGGACGAGCGCTGCGCTTTTCGAGAGAGCCGGAGCCAAGCAGCGCCTGACGGTCATGTGTCTCTCCGCTTCCTGTGCCGGACGCTCAAGGGGCCGGGAATCTGGGTCGCGCGGCGGCCCCCATCGTCTGCCGCGCTGGTCAATGGCGGGCTTGGCGCAGCCTGCGCGGAGTGCGCAGGCCTGTCCATGCTGCCTTGCCCACGCGGATAGCGCACCCGGCGCGGACAACGCAAGCCGGGTTTGACGTGGATCATGCGGCGCTCGCCATCACGTCTGACGGTACTGTGGATCGATCCCATGGCGTGCCAATATGCTTTCGAGGTGCGCCACCTGTTGCAGGAGCCGGTCGCTGGTGAGGCGCAGGAAATAGAAACCGAATTCCGGATTCTCGAAATACAGCTCGCGAACCTTGTCGTAGGTTATCGCCAAGACGTGGCCGCTTTCGATGCACTCGACGGACTGGGTCCTGCGCTGCTCGGATGTCAGCAGTCCAAGCTCGCCGAAAATCTCACCGGGCTGGAACGTTTTGTTCAGCTCCGGGATCCGGTAGGTGCCTTTGACTATCAGAAACATTTCGCCGGCAAGATCATTCTTGCGGAAGAGCAAATCGCCCTTCCGACACCTTCGCTTGGTCATGAACGGTTCGAGCCAGTCCATGGACAGATCACTGCCGGCAGCAATGCGCACCTTTTTGATCAGCTCGAGCATCTGATAAAGACGAAGCGAGTTCAGCGGCACCAGGATCACGTACAGCAAAATCGTCGTGATCGAATGCACAAGCAGCCCGAAAATGAGAAAGAAGGCCGCGCTCGCGATGCCTGCGATGCGCAACGGTATTACGGTCTTCATCGAGATCGAAGCCACATAAAGCAGCGCGCCGAGAATCCCCGCCGCGATCGCGATCAAGGTTATCCAATCGTCGGTAAAGTGCATCTCGCCCGCAAATTCGCGGATGGCGCTGGTTATTGTGCTCAGCATCGTCCGCTCCTCACATTTCGCAGCCCGCGGGGTACGGGACGCGTCCCGCCGAGATGCTCGATGACGCCGCCGACCTTTCGATGCCGGCAAGCTGCCTTCGGCATGGCTCCCCGTTCTCCCTTACGCCGGCCAATCAATCATAAGGCACTTGCCATGCCGAGAGTGCTGCCGGGATTGGAGAAATCCGCGGGAAATTTGAACCTCCCGCCGGGCCGTGACGACAAATATCGAACGGTGTTCGAAATGCCGCTCGCCGGCGCCTTCTAGGCAGGCGGGGCGGATTTGCCTGTTGGGCTCGAGCAAGGGAGGCTCAGGGTGGCGAAAATTGTTGCGAAGGTGCTGGTCGGTGGGGTTCTCGTTGCGACGCCGGCTGGGGTAGCTCCGTCCTGGGCGGACGACTATCTCGGATTTGGCGGTCCGGCGGTGCAGATCGATGCGTTCAGCCGGATGCTCGCCGTGCCGCTCGCGGCTCCCGATGTCCGGTTCAGCGGTCCCCTGGTCCGATTCGATCCGTACAATGCCAAGTTGGCCGCGATGGGGTTGTCCCAGTCTCCAGCCGTGCCCGCTGGAGATCTCCATGCCGGTTACGTTTTCGCGTATCTCCAATTTGGCGGGACCCCGGTCGAGGTCGATGCCTACAATGAGGCGCTCGCCGCGCCGGCCTCGGCCGTCGATGTCCGATTCAGTGGCAAGCTGGTCCAGTTCGATCCGTACAACGCGACATTGGCCGCGACGGTGCTGCCCTCGGTCAGGACGCTCGCGAGCGGCGATCTGTCCGGCGGCTACGCGTTCGCGCTCGGCAATGACATCTCCCGATTGTGGGAGGGGCCGGTCCCCTTTGACAAATAGCCGGCCGCTGCCTGCCGGGAACTGATTGTTTGCGCCGCCGGGCAAATCCCCGGCGGTGTACGCGTTGTTGCGTCGCTGTGGGATTTTGGCAACGCTTCCGAAATTTTCTGACGCCGCCCCATTGCGGGGCGGATATTGTGCTCGCTTGTCGCCGGCCTGCAACGAGGAGAGAGCGGAAATGGACGCTCGATGCGCCATCATGGGCGGCGGCAACGGAATTGTGTGATGCGTTGTGTTGCGTGTGGCATGGAGATGCAGATCGTACGCAAGATGCCCGACCAGAGCATGTTGGTCACGGGCCACGAGCTTCACGCCTTCGAATGCCCGGGCTGTGGGAGCAGGGAGCAGCGGTTCGTGTTCACTCGCAACATCGGCCAGCTGCATATCGAGCGCATGGAGTTGCCTCCCGCATTTTCGACGTCGCGAGCCTCGGCCCGGTATAGATTTTCGGTGGCCGCTGAGGCCGCCGGGATGCACGTGGCGCGGCTGAAGACCGGCTTGGCGAAAACGACTGGCGAAATGGCTGCTCGGGCTGCGCGCATCTCGTGGAAATGGCGAGGCCGAATCCGCTATTTGCTTGTCGATCGCAGGTAGCTTGTGGCCTGCGCGCGCTCGGGTCTGAGCCCGTCGGAACCTTCGGTCAGCTCCAGAAGCTTCGTATAGTAGCTCGTTGCCGCGCTCGTATTTCCGGTTGCGGCCGCCGCTGCTGCCGCGCCTGCGTAACTGCGCAGGCGATTTTTCGCGATGCGCAACGATGCCTCAAAAGCGCCCAGTGCCTGGCCGGGCCGCCCAAGCTCCAGCAGCAGTAGTCCAAGCGCCTCGTGCGCAGTCATGCCGATCGGTCCGGGACTGAGCGTGTCGTGGGTCTCGGAGCTCTCTTCGTCGGTTGCGGCTTCCTGCATAAGCGCCACCGCCTCGGCGTCGCGACCGAGCGCTCGATCGACGAAAGCGCTCGCCACCTTTCGCTCGATATCGACCTGGCGCGCCCAGTACAGGATCTTTGCGTCCGCCAGCGCTTTCTGCAGCGTTGCGAGGCGCTCGATTTCGGAGCCTGCCTGCTCCGGCCGGCCGCCGCGGGCGAGGCCGACCGCGCGGGCGAAATGCGGCACCGCTTCCGCGCAAGCATAGCGGCTCGGCCGCAGGGGCAAGCTTGCCGCGGTCGTCCAGTCGAGGCGCTCCAGCGCCCAGCGCGCCTCCATGGCGGCAACGCCGAAAGGACGGGCGCGCAGCCCCGAATCATGCTTGCGCGCGGTGAGGTCGTTCTCGATCTGGAGCGCGAGATCGAGCGCTTTCTTGGCTTTGCGGTCCTGCGCGAGTTGCAGGTGGGCGTAGACGAGATAATCGAGCGCGTGGATGCGGTCCTCGGGAGTGCCGCGATCGTCCTCCGCGGCTTCCGCCGCGTTGTTCGCAGTAATCGTATCCTGCCAGCGGCCGAGCAGCACATAGGTGTGCGACGGCATATGGATGGCGTGGGGAACCACGGTCACGCAGACCGCGTACTTCTGCGCCGCGGAGAGCGCGCGATCCACCAGCGCCGGATAGTCGTAGGCATGAATGATGTAATGGCTGGGCCCGGGGTGTTCCGGCTTCTGCGCGAACACCTGCTCCAGAATGGCGCCTGCCTTGAGCTGATTGCTGTAGGTCTTGTCGAGACCGTCGGCGGTGGCGAGCAGCGAGAGGGCATAAAAAAGTTGCGCCTCGGCGTCGTCGGGATAGCGCTGTGCAACCTGCTCCATCTTGAGCATGTAGGCGCTAGCGCGCGTGCGATGATCCAGCTTCTCTTGATGGGCGTAAAACGCCGCCAGCGCTTCGACGTAGTCTCGCTCGCGCTGTGTCGTCGCGCCGATCGCCAGAGCGCGTGTGATTGCGTTGCTGCCGATCTTCAGGCTGTCGGGCCGCGGCGGCGCCCAGAGCTGGTTCCAGACGCTCATGGCGATGCCCCAGTACGCCATCGCGCAATCCGGCTTGGCATCGCTGATCGCGGTGAACTCCTTCAAGGCCTGCCCGTACCAGAAGGAATGGAGCGCCGCGAGTGCCGCATCGAAACGCGGCTGAATGTCCTCCCCGCACGAGATCGGGAAGCCCACGCCGCGGCCGCGCCCTTCCATCAGGTCATGGGCGTCGGTCTGGGCAAGCGCCTCGCGCACCGGGGCAAGTGCAAGAACCGCAGCAAGAGCCGGAAGGAGCGATCGTGCGATGCCTCGGTGCATTTTGCATGCTGGCGGACAAATCCGGATCCTATCCATCATCATTGCTTGATTCCCTGGCGGGCGACGAGGGTTGATGCCATAGGCCGGGATTAGCGCTCCGGCGTATTCACTTCGATCGGCGCGCAGTTGCTTCGTCCGGACAGCACGCAATCCTGGTTCTTGCGCAGCTCGGCGATTTGCATGGCGAGCCATGCGCCCGCGACCGACAGGACGATGATGACGAGCAGCGCGGCGAGATTGACCGTCATGCGATGGCGATAACTATCTCCGCCGTCGTCGCGCTCGTATTCGGCGAGATCTCTCAGCAGCGCAGGCGTTTCGGGTTCTCCCGCGCGCAGTGACCGCCGCGGTCCGCGTCGCACATGGTTGCCGGCGTTTCGCGGGCGAAACGGCAGCACCTGATGGTCAGTCTCGGGTTCAACGGAACGTTTGGCGGTCACTTTGGATGCACTTCCCATCCTGCAAGCCGGCTGTTCCTATCGCGCTCGCGTCCGTGGTTTTCAAGTCAAAAACCCGCTAACGCCCGCGCGCTCACCCCATCTCGGATCGACGCCGAGCCAATGTCATGGCGGCGAGGCCGAGGAACCCCAGAGCCGCAAGCGGCACCCCTACATACCAACGCTCACGCCCGCGCGCGCGGGCGCGCAGGTAGTCGCTCACGAAACGCTCGCCCCTGCCCATCTCGGTCAACGTCTGCTGGATGGATGCAATGCGACGTACTTCGTCGGCGGAGAGCTCGTCGCCTTGCCAGCGTGATCGCTTCTCGAGCTCGTTGATGCGATCGATCTCGGTCAGGTGGCGGCGCTCGATGACGGTCGCTTCCCTGAAATCGGCGCGCTCTCTTTCGCTCAGGAACCGCTCGGCCCGAACTCCGGTCACTGTTTCGATAATGGCCAGCATTGGATGGTCGCCGGCGGGTGAGGCGAGGAGCCACAGTCCCGACACCGCGCATGCCGCGCACAGAGTAAGGCCGCTCGCGCGCAGGGCGAGCCTGCGATTGCGGGAACGCTGCTCGGCCGGCGCCACCAAAAAGGCACGCACGGCTCCCGCCAATATGAGCAGCGAGGCAAAGGCAAGCACGGTGACGGCGCCGGTTGGCGCATCGATGAGGAACGAGCCGAAAATTCCGGCGGCGCTTGCAATCGCACCCGCTGCCCATCCGACGACCAGTGCCACGCCGAGACGGGATGAGAACAGGCAGCCGACGAGCGCCGGAACAATGAGGAAGCAGAACACCAGCAGGACGCCGGCGATACCGACCGAAGAGGTCACGACCAGGCCGAAGGAAAGATAGAAGATGAGGTCCCAGACCGCGGTCGCTCTCCCGCTGCCCGGCGTCTCATCGGCGGCCGCGAGCAATGGACGCCGGATGAGCCAGTGCAATGCGCCGATTGCGCAATAGAGCAGGAGGAGGCGGACCACATCGTCCGCGCTCACCGAAAGGATGCCGCCGACCAGCATCTTCTTGACGTGCTCGGCGCCTTGCGGCGAGCGGTCGACCACCAGCACGGTGGCGGCGGTTGCCACCACGTAGAGCACGCCGATGAATGCCTCCTGCCGCACGCTGCGCGCAAGCGCGCGGCTGGTGGTAAGGAGGATGGCGCCGCCGGCAGCAAACAGAAGCGAATAGGCATAGCTGCCGACGCTCGACACCGGGTGTCCCGCGACTGCCCCGACGGTTGCGCCGAGCGCCGATACCTGCGCAAGGGCGAGGTCGGCGAACACGACATTGCGACGCAGGACCTGAAGGCCGAACCAGGTGTGAATGCCCGTGAATATCACGGCCGCCGCGAGTGGAAGCGCCGCAAAGGCGAGGACATCCTCCATGATGGCGCTGCTCAGTTCGACGGTGCGGACGACAACGCGTGCGCCAGGATCGCAACGTCATGGTCGAATAGTGAGTTGTAGTCGGGCGCCTCCGGCACGCTGCCGACCGAAGGCGCCAGCGTGAGCACGGCCGCGCCGGAGTGCCGGGCGAGCAGGAGTGCTGCATCGTCCGGTGCAAACGGCTCGCGCACGATGACGCGCACGCTCTGTGCCCGGATGATGGATGCGAGCTTCGCCAGCCTTGCCGGGCTCGGCGCCACGCCCTCCTTGTTCTCGATGACGTCCACGATATCGAGCCGGAAGCGGCGTGCGAAATAGGGCCAGGTATTGTGATAGGCGACGAGCTTCGCGCCGCGGTGGGGAGCAAGCCGACTTTCCCAGCGCGCGAGACTGTCCGCAAGTCCTGCAAGAAACGCGGCACGCCGAGCGATGGTTTTTTCCCTGGTTGATGGCGCCACGGCGGAGATGGCGCCGGTGATCGCTCCGGTTACCGCCTCGGCATTTGCCGGGTCGAGCCAATAGTGTGGATTGGCGAGTCCGTGGGCATGCCCATCTGTGCTCGCGGGATCGAGGCTCGTGCCCTTGACTTCCAGGAGCGGGATCCCGGCGGAGGCGTCGACATAGCCGGCGCCGCGGCGATTGATCCCCGCATCGCCGTGCATGATCAGCAGCTTGTCGAGCCAGTGATCGAACCCGAGTCCGACGCGAACGACGACCGACGCATCTCGAAGCTTCGCGAGGTCTGATGGCCGCGGCTCGTACGCTTCGGGATCGGCGCCCGCAGGGATCAGGACGTCGACCTGGGCAAGCTCCCCGGCAACCGATCGCGCAAGGCTTGCCAGATCGGTGGTTGTGGCCACGATGCGCAGAGCCTGCGCCCCGGCTCCGGAGGAGGTGACGGCGAGCAGGGCCGTGATGCCCAAGAGCGTCCGGCACCATCGCCGGCCGGTCGTCGAGCGACAAACCCGAGTATCCCTCCCCAGCCCAAGTCGGATATATCCGACTTGGGCCGTCTCAGATTGCCGAACTCGGGCGAGCCCGAGTTCGGGTGGGGAGGCTGGCCGAGCGAAGCGAGGCCGGGTGGGGGATTCTGAAACGCGACAATCTAGTGGGTCTTCCGGCTTCACCCCACCCGACCGCCTCACTTTGTTCGGCGCGCAGCCGACGCTTCGCGTCGGCGTCCTTAGCAGCTTAGAACGGCGGCCGAAGGCCGCCTGTGCTCCCCTGAGGGGAGGCATTACACCGTGCCTGCTGCGGCGTTTCGGCCCCATAAAGCTCTCACCGCGCACCGACGAAGATGCTCTTGGGCACGATGCAATGGACGTTCTTCTCGGTGTCGGAGATTGCGCCGACGCGACAATCCATGGCAACGCTGGCAAGCCCATAGGCGTCGAGCCGCGCAATCTTCTTTTCGGTTTCCAGGAGCTTGATCATGCCCATGGATGCGGTGTCCATGGCCTTGTTCAGATTCGCATCCCTGGCGTGGGAAACGAGATATCTGGACGTTTCCTTGGTCGGGCGCTCCATGTCTTCGCGCGCCGAGGGGTTCTTCGGGCTCAGGCAATGAATTCCCTTCTTGATGTCGACCACCTGGCTTACGCGGCAGTCCGAACCCGCAACCATCAGCTTCTCCGCCTGCTCGGGCGACACCTTGCGCAGTTCGGCAAGCAACTTGACGGTCTGCGCTTTGGCGCCCTGCCACGCCTTGTCGAGATCGGGATCGAGGCCGAGCGTGATCCATGATCTCGGCGTCTCGATGCGCGGGAAATCGAGCGGCTTGCCCTTCACGACGTCGACCGTAATGTTGAGCTCCTTGTAGGCGGTCTCGAGCGCGGTGAGATTCACTTCGCCGTTGCCCTGGCCGGCATGCGAGTCGCCCGACCACAGGAGCCCGCCGCGGACAAAGACCGGAAGGTAGAGGATCGTGCCCTCGACGAGATCACGGATATCCATGTTGCCGCCGTATTCGCCGGGCGGCACCGTGCTGTAGCGTCCGGGCTCCGGGCGCGCGACTCCGATGGTTCCGGGAAAAGGCTGCAAGGGAATCAGCACGCCAGGCAGAAACTCGGTGACCTTCTTGTCCCAGTCGAGGTAGAGATATTTGACTTGGCCGTCCGCATATTCCTTCGGAAACTCGCCGAACATGCCGGGTACGTTGAAGTTCACCGCATAGGAACGCGGCACGATCTTGTTGATGGTCACCTTGAGCACGTCGCCGGGCTCGGCGCCTTCGACGTAGATCGGGCCGGTGATCGTGTGCGGCCCGCGGCCGGGATGGTCGGTGCGCAATTTCTTGATCTGCTCGATGGTGGTGCCCGGCACGATCTGGTTGTGGCTGTGCATCATGGTCTCCAGCGCAACCGTATCGCCTGAGTTGATGCGCAGGACCGGCGGCTGGGCATTGTCGAACCATCCCCACTGGGTGGTCTCCAGGGTTGCCGGCAGCAGATGAATTCGCTTGCCGTTCGGCAGGTTGACCACGCGAAGAGCAGGGTCGGCCAGCCCCGCGGGTGGAACAGCCTCGGTGGGAGGGGCCGCTGGCGCCGGGGGTGCACCCTGTGCGGCGGCGACGATCGGGCTCACGGCAACGGTTGCGCCTGCGATGAGACCGGCAAGCGCGGACGAGGCGAATACTTTCATACTGAACCCTCTGATCGATGATGGTGCAACGCCGCCAACATGCGAACTTCATGCCAATTCTGATGCTTAAGGGATTTTGGCCTATGACATACTGTCTCAGAGGTCAGATATGATCTGTTCATCTGACATCTGTCATCTGTCCTCTGAAAAGGGCAGCGGCTCGCCCTCCGGCGGCGACATCCGGAATACGTCGAGGATCATGGAGATCATGACGTAATAGCCGAGGATGCCGACGAGCTCGACCGTTGCGGCATCGCCGAGAACGGAGTGGACGCGCTTGAAATTCCTGTCGCTAACCCGGCGTGTCTTGTAGAGCTCCTGGACAAAATCGTAGATCGCAAGCTCGTCCTTGGGCGCCGACTTCGGCACGCGCCCGCGATGCAGATCGCGAATGGTTTCCTTGGCGACGCCGGCGCGCTCCGCCATCGGCGCATGGGCGAACCATTCGTATTGCGCCCGCCACAGCTTGGCGGTCATCAGGATGGCAAACTCGGACAGCCGCGCCGGCACGGCGGTCTTGAAGCGGCAATGACCTCCCAGCTGCTGCGCCAGCTCCCCAAATGCCGGCGCGTGCAGGAACACAGCGAACGGTCCTCGGATGCCGGTGCTCCCTCCGCGCGGACCGGAGCGGATCGATGAAAGCAGCGCCTTTTGCTCGGGGGTGAGCGTCTCCTCGGAAAGGATGGAAACGCGCGCAGGCGGCATCTTTTTTGCGGCTGTTCTCTTTGCAGGGGGCTTCTTTGCGGGCATCTTCTTTGCAGGCATGGGGTTCCTCTCGAAGCAGCCGATTGCGGCTGGCGCGGCATTGTGAGAGGTGTTGCGTGCTTACTGCAAGTGCCCCATTCACTTGCCGTAGCCCGCATGGAGCGCAGCGACATCCGGGTGTTAGCGAGCGTCGCTGGCGACCCGGATTTCGCGTTCCGCTCAATCCGGGCTACTGCGCTGTTTGCTTTGGCGGCGTATGAACCAGACTATCCGTGAGCATCCCCCATGAACGATCCGGTCGTGCGGACGAATGCCGAGAACGGTATCTGCGTCATCACGCTCAATCGCCCGGCCGCGCTCAATGCGCTCGACCGCGATCTCATGCTGGGCCTGCGGGACGCAGTATCTGGCGCCGAACACGACCGCGCCGTCCGGTGCGTGGTCATTCGCGGCGGCGATCATTTCATGGCCGGCGGCGATCTCAAATGGTTCCTCGGGCTGATCGAGGACCGCTCCCCGGCCGAGAGGACGGCGCTGTTCCAGGATCTGGTGCATCAGGTTCACGGCATCATCCTCGGCATGCGGCGCATGCCAATGCCGGTGATTGCGAGCGTGAGCGGAGCCGCAGCCGGCTTCGGGCTCAGCCTGATGCTGGCCTGCGACCTCGCCATTGCCGCCGACAATGCGTATTTCACGCTTGCCTATTGCCTGATCGGCACCAGCCCGGACGGGGGCTCCACCTTCGCACTGCCGCGCAGCGTCGGCAGCAAGAAGGCGATGGAGATCGCGCTCCTTGGCGAGCGCTTCGACGCGACGACGGCAGAGCGGCTCGGTCTTATCAATCGCGTGGTCGCGGCCGCCTCGCTCGAGGCCGAGACCATGAAGCTTGCGGCGCAGCTGGCGGCGGGTCCGACAGCGGTCTACGGCCGCACCAAGGCATTGTTGAACGGCTCGCTGGCCAACAGCCTGGAGAGCCAGCTTCAGCGCGAGGCCGAGGCATTTGCGCAGAGCGCCGCCGAACCCGACTTCGCGGAAGGGCTGCGCGCCTTCACGGAGAAGCGCAAGCCGGTATTCAAGGGCGCCACATAGAACCGCAGATGCAAAGGTTATGATGGGGTACAGGGGCGGGGTTCGAACCCACCCCCTTACTCGTTGTTGCCCCACCGCCAGCGCGGTGGCTCACCCTTGAGCCAGCACACCCCGATCAGCAGCGCGCAAAGCACGGCGATATAGAACAGATAGCGGCCGGGATCGCGGGCCGGCGGGAACAGGAAGGAGCCGACGATTACGAGAACGGCGAAGGCCCCCAGCACCAGCCAGCCTTGCCAGGTGCTGGGGATGCCCCATCCCCAGCCGTAACGCTTGGCGGGAAACCAGTACTTGCGTTGAGATTCCATTGAAACTCCTCCGCCTCCTCAGCGCTGCTCCACGGTTCTGATATCGATCTCCGAGGTCAGCGTGCGGTGCACCGGGCACTTGTCGGCAATCTCGATGAGCCGTTTGCGCTGCTCCTCGTTGAGATCGCCCGCCAACGTGATGACGCGATCGATACGATCGATCATCCCTTCCTTGGTTTCGCAGTTCTCGCAGTCGACGGCATGAATCCGGGAGTGACCAAGTCGCACCGTGACCCGATCGAGCGGCACAGCCTTGCGCTCGGCGTAAAGGCGCAGCGTCATCGACGTGCAGGCCCCAAGGCCGGCAAGCACGAGGTCGTATGGACCAGGACCGCTGTCAAGGCCGCCGACATCAACCGGCTCGTCGGCGAGAAATCGGTGCCTGCCGGTCCGGACCTCCTGTTGGAAGCGTCCGGCGCGGGTTTCCTGCACGGTCACTCCGGCTTCGCTCGGCAGGTCGCGCCCGATATCAACGACGTCGAGATAGCGCTCGGCCCAGGCGCGGATCACGTTGGCGACATAGGTGGCATCGCTGCGCCTGCTCAGGAGGTGATCGGCCCCGGCAAGCGAGACGAAGCTTTTCGGATGCTTCGCCGCAGTGAAGATGTAGGTTGCATTTTCGATGCCCACGATGTCGTCGGTCGGCGAATGGAACACCAGCAGGGCCTTGTGCAAGGCGCCGATCCGGTCGCGCAATCTTTGCTGATTGACGTCATCCAGGAAGGCGCGGCTGATCCGGAACGGGCGGCCGGCGAGGTTCACGTCGATGCCGCCGGCTGTGTCGATCTCGCCAATGCGGTCCTTGAACAGCCCGACGACGTGAGTTGGATCGCAGGGAGCAGCGATGGTCACGACCGCGCGCGCTTCGGCAACATCCGCGGCGGCCGCGAGCACCGCCGCGCCGCCGAGGCTGTGCCCGATCAGGATTGCGGGCGCGCGCCGCGTGCGGCGAAGGGCATCGGCGGCGGCGATGAGATCGGCGACGTTCGATGAGAACGTCGTGTTGCCAAACTCGCCCTCGCTGGAGCCCAGCCCGGTGAAGTCGAAGCGCAGCACGGCGATGCCGAGCGCGGTAAGGGCCTCGGCAATGCGCTTGGCGGCGCGGATGTCCTTGCCGCAGGTGAAGCAGTGAGCAAAAAGCGCGTAGGCGCGCGGCGGCTCGATCGGAGAATCGAGCAATGCCGCCAGCCGCTCGCCCGCTGCATTGGAGAAATCAAAGCGTTCAGATGGCACGTTCGCCTCCTGTCTCGGTGTGATCAGTCGCTACGACCCCCATAGCCTCGATGGGCTCGCGCAGCCGGCCGGCGGCGAGCACCGCGCCCGCCGTCACCATCAGCAGAAACGTCACATAGAGCGACGGCATCAAGCTCCCGTGATACTCGCGCAGCAGCGCAACCAGGACGGCCGGTGTCGCGCCTGCCACGAAACCGGCGAAGGTGTAGGAAAGCGACGAGCCGGTGTAGCGCAACCGCGCCGGAAACTGCTCAGTGATGAAGGAGCTCTGCGGCCCCCACATGGATGCGTGAATGATGAGGCCGATGATCACCGCCAGCGCGATCGGAATCGAAAGCCTGGTATCGATCAACTGGAAGAAGGCGAAGGTCCAGCCTATCGCGAGCGCCACCCCGATCATGTAGATCGAGCGGCGCCCCCACCGGTCGGACAATGCGCCAAACAGCGGGATCGCGAGCAGGTTCGCAAACGAGCCGAGGCTCACCGCGCTCAGGGCGGTCGAGCGCTCGAGCGAAAGAACCTGGGTCATGTAGGTCAGGCTGAACGTGACGACGAGGTTGTAGAACGCATCGGGGCCGAATTTGATGCTGCAGCCGACCAGCACGCGCGGCCAGAACTGGCGCAGCACTTCGCTGACCGGCGCCTTGGAAGTCTCGCTGCTGGCTTCCAGCGCGAGAAACTGCGGCGTCTCGGGGACGCTGCGGCGCAGCCACAGTCCGAAAAACATCAGCGCAACGCTGATCAGGAACGGGATCCGCCAGGCCCACGCCACGAAATCCGCGCTCGTCGTCAGATAGGTCGTCAATGCAAGCGCTCCGGTCGCGAGCAAGGTGCCGGCCGGCGTGCCGCATTGCGACCACGAGGCGTTGATCCCGCGGCGATCGCTGCGGCCATGCTCGACCGACAGCAACACCGCGCCCGCCCATTCGCCGCCGAGCGCGACCCCCTGAATGAGGCGCAAAAGCACGAGCACCATCGGAGCGAGCACGCCGATTGCATCATAGCCGGGCAGCAACCCGATCAGCGTGGTGGTCGCGCCCATCAGCGATACCGTCGCGATCAGCAGCCGCCGGCGACCGATGATGTCGCCGAGCCGGCCGCAGATGATGCCGCCCAGCGGCCGCGCCATGTAGCCGACCGCGTAGGTGGAGAATGCCAGCAGGGTGCCGGCCAGCGGATCGAACGACGGAAAGAAGATTTTGTTGAAGACGAGCCCCGCCATCGCGTTGTAGAGGGCAAAGTCGTACCACTCGAGCGTCGTGCCGACCGCGCTCGCGGCGGCAATCCGGCGCATCGGTGCGCGCTGCATCAGGCGGCTCCTTCGGTCCCGCCTAAACCCCCAAGTTTCGCCCCATGCGCACCGTCGAGGTCCCCGGGGAACAGGCGGTGCCTGGCAAGGAACTCGAGCATGAAGCGGTCGAACAGCCACGGTTGCTCGATCTGGCACGCATGGCCTGCCCCGTACAGCACCTTCATCTCGCAGCCTGGAATGCGGGCCCTCAGGGCGAATGCCGCCTGATGCGTGCCATCCTCGCTGCCGCTGAGAATGATGGTCGGGCAACGGATGCGCCCGTGATGATCCTCGGCATCGGGCTTTGCCAGCGCCTCGAACTGATAGAGGATCGATTGCAGGTCGGCGTGGCGATTGCGCTCGGCAAACATGTCGGCAAAGAAATGCGCGAGCGGGGTAGCGCGGAACGCGGGGCTCAAATCCTCGAACGTGTAACCCCAGCGGTAGTCGATGCCCTGCTCGGTGTAGGCCTTGATCCGCCGCGCCGCGAACTCCTTGGCGGGATTGTATCCGGTGCCTGAGAGCACCATGGCCGGCGTGCGGCCCGGATGCTGGAGGTGCATATAGGGAACGATCGCCGAGCCGACCGAGCAGCCGACCAGGATCGCAGGCTCGCCTGGGAGCGCCTCGTCGATGGCTTCCCAGCAGGCCTGCGCCATGTCGTCCATGGTCAGACCGCGCGTCGCCTTGGGCGAACGGCCGTAGCCCGGAATATCGATAGCGATGCATCGGTACCAGGTGGAGAGATGCGACATCTGATAGATCCAGCATGACTGGTCCATCGGATTGGGATGCACGAAGGCAATCACCGGTCCCGTGCGTCCCATCCGCTCGTAATAGAGCGGCCCTTCGATGTGCGATGCCAAGTTTGCGGCTCCTTCCCTTCAGTCAGCCGGCCGATCGTGCACCCGCGGTGCGACGCGAAATGTGAACGCAGGCTGGGCGAACTTTGATGATTGACGCGGGACCAGCAGCCCGGCGCGTGCGATCGTCGCCATCGCCTCGCGCAGCCGTTGCGTGTCGTCAGGGGTGAGCCAGGCGAGCCCGATGCGGCGGCCGAAGGCTTCGGCCTCAGCAACGGAAACAACGACGTCAGGTTCATCCGGCATCATGTGTTCCCTTGTTTGCTAAAATTCACACAGCCGGGCGCCGCTCGTGCCAGCGCCGCGCCCGCTCATAGGCGTGACCCACCCGCAGCACGGTGGCCTCGTCGAAATAGCGGCCGGCAATCTGCGCACCGGTCGGCAGGCCGTTCGTGTCGAAGCCGGAACGAATGGACAGCGCCGGATGCCCGGAAATGTTGAAGATGGTTGTCATGCTGTCGGACATGAAGGCCTTGACCTTGTCCGCGTCGGAGGCAGGCGGCGCGGTGTGCAGCGTGCAGGGCAATAGTACGGCATCGACTCCGGCCACCGCCGCGTCAACGGCGGCGGCAAGCTCGCCCCGGCGCCGCTGCGCCGCGAGGTAATCGACTGCACGTGCCGCCAGCCCCGCCATGATGGAGTCACGAAGCTCCCGCCCCATCCTGTCGCCCTGCGCGATGAAGTCCCGCTCGTGGGCGCTGGCGCGCTCCGGACCGGTGATGAGCGTGGTGACCTGCCGATAGACCTGCGGCGAGCCAGGGAGCACGAGGGGGACCACATGCGCGCCCGCGGCCGCGAGCACGGAGGCCACGTCATCGATGCCGGCAAGAATGGCGGGATCGATGGGCACGCAATGGCCGATGTCGCGCGCGATCCCGATGGTCAGCCCCCGCACCCCATCGCCCAGTGCGCGCAAATAATCGGGAACCGGCACGTCGGCACTTGCGGGATCGCGCGCATCGAAGCCCGCAATCGCTTGCAGAACGAGCGCGCAATCCTCGACCGTCCAGGTCATCGGTCCGGCAACGTCGAGCGACCAGCAATTGGGCAGGATGCCGTGCCGGCTCACACGGCCGTAGGTGGGCTTGAGGCCGGCAATGCCGCAGCCGGACGCCGGCGCGCGAATGGAGCCGCCGGTGTCGGCGCCGAGCGCGAACATGGCGGTGCCGGCGGCGACCGCGGCGCCGGAGCCGGTCGAGGAGCCGCCGGTGAAATAATTCTCCTTCCAGGGATTGGTTGAATGCGCGAAAGCGGCGTCGTGATAGACGAGCCCAAGCCCGGTTCCGTACTCCCAGGTGTTGAGCTTTCCCAGAAGGATCGCGCCCGCCGCGTCGAGCTTCTCGATGATTGCGGCGTCATGGTCCGGCACCTGCTGCATCAGCACGTGCGAATTCGCGCACGTGCGCAGCCCCTTGGTATGGAAGGTGTCCTTGGCGCCGTAGGGGATGCCGTGCAGCGGTCCGCGCCAGCCTCCCGCCATGATCTGCGCCTCGGCGTCTTTCGCCCGCGCGCGCGCCGCTTCCGCCGTCACCAGCAGATAGCTCTTGATCCTTGCATCCACGCGCTCGATCCGCGCGAGAAAGGCATCGACAAGTTCGACCGGCGAGATTTCGCGCGCGCGCAGCATTTTGCCGGCTGCGGCAACGCTGAGATGAGTAAGGTCGGTTGTCATTATGCGTGCAGGCCATTGATCAGAACGGCATTGGCGGGGCCCTCGGCCGCTCGCCGGAGGTAACAAGCAGGCATCTGGCGCTGCGCGTGGGCGAAACCGCCAAGAGCTCAGGCATGCGTTCGGTGCATTCCGGGCGGACATATCCGCAGCGCGGCGCAAAGCCGCAGCCGCGCGGAAGCGCGGTAAGATCCGGCGGCGCGCCGGGGATCGGTTCCAGCCTGGTGCCGCGGGATTGCGCATGCACCACCGAGCGCAGCAGGCCGGCGGTGTAGGGATGCGCGGGAGCGGCGATCACCTCCTCGACGGGACCGCTCTCCACGAGACGGCCGGCATACATCACCGCGAGCTGGTCGGCGATCTCGCAGGCGACGCCGACATCGTGGGTCACGAAGATGATTGCCATCCCGAATTCCCGTTGCAGCCTGCGCAGCAGCAGCAGCACCTGAATCTGCACGGTTGCGTCCAGGGCGGTCGTCGGCTCATCCGCAAGCAGAAGCTTCGGCCGGCATGACAGCGCAAGCGCGATCATGGCACGCTGGCGCAGCCCGCCGGAAAGCTCGTGCGGATAGGCATCGAGCCGGCGCCTGGCAGAGGGGATCTGCACGAGCTCAAGCAGCTCAAGCGCACGCCCGCGTGCAGCGGAATGCGACACCCGGTCATGCACGCGCACGGTTTCTGCGATCTGCTGTCCTATGGTGAAGGTCGGATCGAGCGCAGTCGCCGGCTCCTGGAAGATCATTGCCACCAGCGAGCCGCGAATGCCGATCATCTGGCGCGGCGTGAGCGAACCAACGTCAATGCCGGCGATCCTGATATTGCCGCCGATGTTGGCCGTCGGCGGCAGCAGCCGCATGAGCGCGCGCAGGGTCACTGTCTTGCCGGATCCTGATTCCCCGACCAGGCACAGCACCTCGCCCTGATGCAACGTGAAGCTCACGCCGTGCAGCAAAGAAACATCCATGTCGCGTGAAAGAAGCCGCAGCGTGAGGTCGCGCACCTCGACGAGTGCAGCCGGCGTCCCGGAAATCCCGCCTGGGCGGGCATCGGCCATCATTTGGGTAACGCCCACCGGATCGTCCTAGGCCGCGGCGGCGCTGTGGCCAGAGCCCGGCGTTGCCGCATGACACGCAGCAAAATGCGCGCTCCCCTGCGCTGTCAGCGGGGGTGCGACGGTCGCACAAACGGGTTCGGCCAGCACACAGCGGGTGCGGAAGCGACAGCCGCTAGGCGGATCGATGGGGCTTGGCGGATCGCCGGAGAGCGGCGGTTCGGTACGGCGCTGCCTTGGATTCATTGAAGGCCGCGATGAGAGCAGCGCCCGGGTATAGGGATGACGCGGGTTGTCGTAGATGTCCTCGACCGGGCCGACCTCGACCGTCTTGCCGAGATACATCACCATGACCCGGTCGCTGATGAATCGTACGACGCTCAGATCGTGCGAGATGAAGACGTAGGTGAGATGGAGACGCGCCTTGAGCTCCTGCAGCAGATTGAGAACCTGTGCTTCAATCGATTTGTCGAGCGCGGAGACGGCCTCATCGAGGATGAGAAGGCGCGGCTCCATCGCCAGCGCGCGTGCGATGTTGACGCGTTGGCGCTGGCCGCCGGAAAGCTCGTGCGGATAGCGCGCGGCGTAGAGCTTCGGCGCGAGGCCGACCAGGGCGAGCACGGCTTCCGCCCGCGCTCGCGCGGCGCGCCGCGAATGCCCGCTTACGCGCGGACCGAAGGCGACCGTGTCGGCAAGCGTAAGGCGCGGGTTGAGCGAGGCATAGCTGTCCTGGAACACCATCTGTACCGAGCGCTGCATCCGGCGGATGGAGATGCCGCGCACGCTTCCGACCTCCTCGCCGTCGAAAACCAGCGCGCCGGTATCGGGTTTGATCAGGCCAACCAGCAGCCGCGCCGTCGTCGACTTCCCGCAGCCGGACTCGCCGACGATGCCCAGCGTCTCGCCCTTGCAGACCATGAAGCTGACACCATCGACGGCCCGCACGACAACGCGGGCGCCGAGCCTGTCGCCGTCGAAGGTAAAATGCTTCGTGAGGTTCTCCGCGATCAGCATCGGCTGCCTTGGCCCGCCGATATCGCGCGGATCGCGCATCAATGCGGCCTGTGTCGCTTGGTCTGGCATGGTCGTCAGCATCGAGCCGCCAGTCACGGGCTTTGCTCCTAGCCCTTCACATCCATGGCATTGCGCAAGCCATCGCTCATCAGATTGAAGCACATGGAGGTAATGAAGATCATGATGCCGGGCAGGATCGCATTCAAGGGCGCCACGTAGATCGTTGGTCGCAGCGTGCTCAGCATCAATCCCCATTCGGCTTGCGGCGGTGCGACCCCGAGACCGAGGAAGCTCAGCCCGGCGGCGACTACGATCGAGATGCTGATCAGGCTGGAGGAAAAGACGAGGATCTGTCCGATCACGTTTTTCAGGATATGGCTGAGCAGGATCTGGTGCGGATAAGCCCCGGTCACCCGCGCTGCGTCGACGAAATCCTGGGTGCGCACCCCCATTGTGATGCTCTCCGACACCCGGGCGATTGAGGGAATGAATATCAGCGTGAGCGAAAACAGACCATTCATTACACCTCCGCCGAGCACGCCCGAGATTGCGACTGCAAGCAGGATCGAGGGGAAAGCGTAGAAAACATCCATGGTGCGCATGATGGCGGCGTTGACGAGGCCTCCGAAATAGCCGGCAAGAATGCCAAGCACGGCGCCGACCAGAGTGGCAATGAGGACCGGAACAAATCCCATCAGAAGGGAGAGCCTGCCGCCGTAGATCAGGCGGGCGAGAAGGTCCCGACCGAGCTCGTCGGTACCGAGCAGATGGCCTGGCGTCCCCGGCGGCTTGAGGCGGTAGATCACGCTCGTCCTGTAAGGGTCGGCGAGATCGAGATAGGGGGCAAGCAGCGCGGCGAGAACGACAGTGGTCAGGATCAAGGCGCACACGAGGGTAGTAGGATCGCGCGACAGGCGCCTCGACACGCCCCCCCAATAGCCATGCGGCCGCCGCACCCATGCGCGTGGCGCGCCGTCCACCGGCAGCTCGACCGCGTGGTCGGTCATTGCCAGGCTCCTGATGCCGCGCGTGCACGTTTGAAGCGCGGGTCCAGCAGCATTTGCAAAACGTCGACGAGCACGTTGGTGAGCACGAAGAACATCGCCAGCGCGAGCACGGTACCCTGCACCACGGTCAAATCGCGCGTGAAGATTGCCGAATTGAGCAAAAACCCGGTTCCCGGCCAGGAAAAGACCGTCTCCACCAGGATCGAGCCGCCGAGCAGGCGGGCGAACTCGAGGCCGATGACGGCGAGCGCCGGAGGTGCTGCGTTCTTCATGATGTGAAGAAACACCCGGGATGGCGGTAGGCCGTTGGCGTGCAGCGTCTGTACGAACTCCTGGCCCAGGATTTCGCCGACGGTCGAGCGCACGGACCGGGCGATCAGGCCGGCGGGCACGACGGTCAGCGCGATCGTCGGGAGGATGAGATGGCGCAGCTCCGCGAGCAGCGACTCGGATTTGATATCGCCCATTCCGGTGGCCGGGAGGATCCCGAGGTTGACCGAGAACAGCACGACCAGCACCATGCCCAGCCAATATTGCGGCACCGATATGCCTGCGATTGCGGCCGCGCCAATCAAGCGGTCGGCCGCCCTTCCGCTGCGGTAGGCCGCGCGAGTCCCGAACGCGATGCCGCAGATGCAGGCGAGCAGGATCGCTCCGCCCGCGAGCTTGAACGTATTTCCCATCGCGGGAATGACTTCGGAGATCACCGGGCGACGCGTCGACAGCGATAATCCGAAGTCGCCGGTTAGAACGCGGCCGAGCCAGCGCAGGTATTGGACGGGCAAGGGCTTGTCCAAGCCATAGGCTTGCCTGATCTGCGCGGCCACTGCGGGCGGCGTGTTGTCCGGGATGAGCGCGCTCGCCGGATCGCCCGGTGCGAGATAGATGAGGGCGAAGCAGATGAGCGACACGCCCAGTGCGATCGGCAGGACATAGACGAGCCGCTTGAGAACAAACAGCAGCATGCGGCGTCCTTAAAAGCTGCCTTCGATCAGAGCGGACGCTCTATGCCATGTCGAGCGCGCTCAGATTCACATACCAGGCCTGCGCCGGCACGAACCCCTTGAGCTTCGGGGCCAACGCGCGGGGATTGAGGTCGTGCACGACCCAGATCCACATCGCCTGGTCGACGATGTACTGGTGAAGGGCGGCGAGAGCCTGGTCCTGCCTGTCGATATCGAATTCGAGCCTCGCTTTGTCGCACAGCGCATCCGCGATGGGATCATTGTACAGACCCCAATTGTTGCCTACCGGCGGTGCGTTCTTCGAATGGATGACGCTCAGGAGCCCGAAGTCGGGATCCATGAGCGACCAGCTGTTGTTGAGACCATAAACGCCCTTGTTCTCAGCGCCGTCGGCGCGCGCGCGGCGGCGCGCGCGCAGGGCCTCCCAATCGACCACTTCAATCTCGACCTCGAACCCGACCTGGCCCAGGTTCTCCTGCACGAATTCGTTCATGGGCAGCGGCTGCATCTGCCCCGATCCGGCATTCGAAGTGAGGAACTTGACCTTGCAGCGTCTGGCGGGACCGTATCCCGCCTCCGTCATCAGCTTCCTGGCAGCCGCCGGATCGTACTTGATCTCGAATGCGGGTTTGCCGAACCAGCGGTGGCTCGCATCCACCTGTCCCCGCGCGGGTATCGCAAGACCACCGAGGAGCTGGCAAAGGCCCTCACGGTCGATGGCAAGGTTCGCAGCCTTGCGCAGCCGGATGTCATGGAATGGGGAGTCCGCAGTATAGCTCAGCCAATATGGCCACACATGCGGATAGACGTTGCTGACGACTTGCATCCCCTGCTGCTTGAGACGTGGCACGGTATCGGGCGGTGGCGCCTCGACCCAGTCGATCTCACCCGAGAGCAGCGCGGCGACGCGCGTGTTCGCGTCTGGCATGGCGAACAGGATGAGACGATCGAGCTTGGGAATCCGCTCGCGATCCCAGTAATTCGGATTTCTGACCAGCTCGGCCCGTGTGCGCGGCACAAGCTTCTCCAGCATCCAGGGGCCGGTGCCGGATGGTCGCTCGGCGAATTTGCCCCAATCGCCTCCCACCTCCTTCCACCGTTCAGGTGAAGAGAAGTTGATGCCTGCAAGCCGGTAGTAAAGCATGGCGTCGGGCTCGTTGGTCGTGATCGCTACCGTGTAATCGTCGATTTTGCGATAGCTTTTGATCCCGGCGAGATAGGAGCCCGCCATCGCGACCTGGATCGGGTCGAACTGGGGAGTGCCCTTGTTCAAGAGCTTGTCGAGGTTCCACAAGACCGCGTCGGCGTTGAAGCCGGAGCCGTCGTGAAACTTGACCGCGCGACGCAGATTGAATGTCCAGAGCGTTTTGGTGTCGGGATCGACGCTGTAGCTCTCGGCAAGACCAGGAATAAGCTTCGCCGCCTGGTCGCTGCGGGAGAGATCCCACCCGAACATGCTGTCGTAGAGCGTAAGGCCGATGAAGCGAATTCCTTCCGCACCCTGGCTGGGTTGGCCGGTGGTAAGCGGAATATCGCCGAGCGTCATGGCAAGCCGCAGGACTTTCTCGCCGGCGGCGCGCCCAGGCGTCATCCCCAGGTGCTGAACCGCAGGGAATAATGCAGCCGACGCGCCGGTTTTCAGGAATGCCCGCCTGTCCATTTTCGCTCTCCACTTGGCTCGCCTTTGACGCTCCCCCTCGAAATTGCGCGAGGCTGACGTAGCCTCTTTGCTTCACCAGCTTTCGAAGCATCCTGCGTGCCACCGGCACGCTCCCCCCACCGAGCCTGGGGGCAACCCGGTATTTGAGCCGGTGTGCGCGTCGTGCTGGGCATCGAGCCTCGCACTTTTCTCGCCTCCCGGCGAGCGCAATTGCGCACGCGTCGCCTAATATGCAGGCGTCATTGCCGCTGTTTTGAACAGACTGCGTTGGTGCATCACAGGGTTGAATTCATGCCCGGTTTCGGAGCATTCCTGCGGAACGGTCTCCGCCCTCGTCGGGGCATCATGGGGGCCCTCGACGGAGGTTATAAATGTGTTCCGGCGAGGCTTTCGGTGCGGAGTGTTACGTGTCAGCTCAGGGAGTTAATCGATGAGATCCTGGCTTCTGAGACATTGGCGCGCCCTCCTCGGCGCAATCGTTGTGGTCGGCATCGCCGTAGCCGGCCTGTCCTATGCTTATTGGGACCAGACGGTTCAAATCGCGTCAATGGCGATAAATTATGCGCGCTACTGGTCGGCTCCTGCAGGGACCCTTGAAACGGAGCTCGCCCAGCCCGGGGCGGCGGCGCAAACGTCAACCGCGACGGCTTCGACATCGCCGCAGGCCGCTGCTGGCGGCGCGGAGGCAGACTGGACGAGCTACAACAAGACGCTCACCTCGAATCGCTTCTCGCAGCTAAGTCAGATCAACAGAGCAAACGCCGACAAGCTCAAGGTTCTCTGCACCTATGATACCAGGCAATATACCGGCTTTACCTCCGGGCTGCTGGAGGTGAACGGCGCGCTGATCTTCGTGACCACGTTCGACATCTTCTCGATCGATCCTTCAACCTGCCGCGAGAACTGGCGCACGCACGAGGATTACGTTCCTGCCACGCCCCAGGAGGTCAATCGCGGCGCGGCGTATCTGGACGGCATGCTTTTCCGCGGCACCCAGGACGGCCGCGTCCTCGCCTACGACTTCAAGACGGGCAAGCGCGTCTGGGAAACCGCGATCGCGGATCCGAAGAAGGGCGAGAGCGCCCCGGCCGCTCCGATCGCCTGGAACGGCCTGGTTTTCATCGGTAACGCGGGAGGCGACATCAAGGGAGTGAAGGGGCGCATGTATGCGCTTGACGCCAAGACCGGCAAGATCGTGTGGGAGTTCTACCTCGTGCCGAAGGCCGAGGGCGACCCGACGCGTGGGCCGCCAGGGGCCTCGCCCCTCAATGCGACGACCTGGGGCAACTCGCTGCAAGGCGTGCCGATAACGGGCGGCGCGACCTGGACTTCATACACCTTGGATCCGGATACCGGCTTGTTGTATGTGCCGGGCGGGAACCCCGCGCCCGATTTTGCAACCGGCGTGCGGGAAGGCTCGAACCTTTATTCCGGCTCGGTCGTCATCCTCGACGCGATGACCGGGGCTTACAAGAACCACTTCAAGATCGTTCCGAAAGACTGGCACGATTGGGACGTTTCCGGAGCTCCGGCCATTGTCAGGACCGCGGGCGGCAGGAAGGTCCTGCTGGTCGCCCCGAAGGACGGCCACCTTTACGGCTTCGATCTCGACACCAATGCCTTGCTCTACAGGCAGCCGGTCACCCGGATGGAGAACGCGGACGCGCCGTTTGTGGTCGGCCAGCCGGTCCACTTCTGCCCGGGTTCGGTTGGCGGCGCCGAGTGGAACGGTCCCGCTTACGATCCCCAGTCGAATCTGGTCTTCATCGGCGAGGTTGAATGGTGCACCACCGTCACCCTCATGCCGGCCGAAAAAATCGCCGCCGTCGCGCCCGCCAAACCGTGGGGCGGCGAAGCATCAATCAACCCGTTCAACACATGGGGTAAGGCGGATCCCGCTTTTGACTGGGCGGGCTGGACGTATGCCGTCGACGCCGACACGGGCGCCTGGAAATGGAGAGCAAAGACGAATTATCCCATTCAAAGCGGCATGACCCCGACGGCGGGCGGTATCGTCTTCTTCGGCGACATGGGTGGAAATTTCTACGTGCTTGACACGGAAAACGGGCGCAAATTATGGGGTCAAAACCTCCATGGCGCCATCGGCGGCGGCGCCATCACCTATTCGGTCAATGGAATACAAAAGATCGCCGTTGCAAAAGGCCTCACGGAAATTCTGTGGCCTACCGAAATCACGACCGCCAAGGTATCAATACTTGGATTGGAGTAAGGGCACCGCACGTTTTGGTCCTGCTTCCGAGAAGCTCGAGAGCTTCAAAGTAATCGCGAGAGCTTCAGCGTGATGCTCGGCCGCAAGGGTGTAAGCATTACATGACGCGCCAGGCACAATCAGCGTTGGTTCTGCAGGGAGGGGGTGCGCTTGGCGCCTACGAGCTGGGAGCGGCACGGGCGCTCTACAAAGACAATCATTTCAGTCCCGACGTGATTGCCGGAGTCTCGGTTGGAGCGATAACCGCTGTCCTTTTGGCGCGACCGGCGCGCGGCCTCAAACCGCTCGACGCGCTTGAGGCGTTTTGGGAAAAAGTGACCGTGCCCGGATTGATGTTGCCGCCGGCTCTTCGGCAATATGCGTCGTTCTTCGGCGATCCTAATTTTTTTGTTCCGCGGCTAGACTATTTCAACTGGCCCAGCTGGACGTATTTTTATGATACGGCGCCGTTGCGCGATACGTTACAGCAACTGGTTGACCTCGATTCCCTTCCGGATAGGACTGCGGCCCCCGCGCTATTGGTGAGCGCGACGGATTTGGAGGAAGGCCAGATCAGGTTTTTCTACAGCCGTGAGGACACGCTCACATTGGACCACATTATCGCGAGCGGCAGCCTGCCGCCCGCGTTCTCGATGACGACGATTGAAAATAAATCCTATTGGGATGGGGGATTGTTCAACAACACACCCCTCGGTGCGGTCCTGGACAAGCTCGACAATGCGGCAGGACTGAATCGAACGATCTATGTCGTGAACCTTTTTCCGAACAAAGCACCGCTTCCCCGCAATCTGCTGGAGGTCCAGGCGAGGATGAAGAATCTTCAGTTTGCGAACAAGACCTCGAAAGACTTGAAGATGCTCTCCCGGATCAACGAGGTTGCTAAGCTGATCGAGGCCATTGAAAACCTTCCCGGCGGCAATCCCCTCAAGGACGACCCCGCTTATGAAGCCGTGAAGAAACGTGGCTATATTCATGTTCCGCGAATTGTTTCCATCACGCCTCCTGATCCGGTCGATGAATTCGGAGACGCCGATTTCTCGCCTGACGCGATCCGAAAGCGGGCCGAGGAAGGATATGCTCAGACCATGAAGGCACTGCAGGCGACGCGGCGAGAAACGCGATGAAGCCGAGATGGGCTCGACGCTGCCCTTGCGCAGGCGGCGTAAGTGAAGGGTGCTTTTGCTGGCAATTGCATGAGCTCGGTTTCGGACCGATCCGGCGGTAGGCTCGCTCCTCCTGCTCACACCGTCAATCCGCCCAGGCGGTACCCTCGTAGACTATCTTGCCGCCGACCATCGTCATCAGCGCTCCAATGTCGGCGATTTCTTTCTCAGCAACCGTGAGCGGGTCGGCGCTCAGCACGGCAAGATCGGCGAGCTTGCCGGGCTCAAGCGAGCCTTTTTTGCCCTCATCGAAGGTCAGATAGGCCCCGCAATTCGTCACACAACGCAACGCGTCGGCACGGCTTAGCGCCTGCTCCGGCGCCACAGGCTCCTGCATTTGATACGGGACGCGCCGGATGGCCTGCGAGATCGGCAGAAAATTCGAAACCGGCACGTTGTCGGTTGCGAACGATACCTTCACGCCGGCATCGAGCAACGAGCGCAACGGCACGATTTCACCGTGCTGTTCCGCAGGCAGTCTGCGCGCCAGCGCGTCGAGCCCCTTGTACAGATAATTGTTGGTATGAGTCGTCACGACCAGCCCCATGCGCGCGATGCGCTCGATATCCTTTTTAGAGAACGTGCTGATGTGGCTGATCACCCAGCGCCGGCCGTTTAGCGGGATCTCGCGGTCGACGTCGTCATAAAGGTCGAGATTTTCCGAACCGATCACCACAGGACGGATATCGTTTTGGGCACAATGAAGCAGCAGCTCCCTGACCCGGTCGCGCGGCAAGCCATGGCTCGCATTGAACCCTGCCCAGCCCGTATAAGGAGCCACGGTCGCACGCGCCTCATCGGCCGCGGTGCGGCCGACCTGGACGAACAGACCGCCCATCTTGAGCCAATCGTTGCCCAATCCGGGCTCGCCGGACCAGCCGGCCCAGGCTTCCACAAACGGCCGCAGCGGCGCTCCGGCAGCGGCCTTCCAGTCCGCGCTGAACGCTAGCGTTGCCCGCATCGTCAAGCTGCCGTCACGCAGGCACTCCTTATATACGCGCAGCAGCTCGGTTCCTGCGCCGTGACCCTCGAACACGCTTGTTGTTGCGAACGCATGGTAGGCGCGCGCCGATTCCGGCAGCGCCTTCATGCGGTCAGCATGCGAGAACGCCGCCGGCTTGCGAAACCAGATCAGTTCCGCGATCGGCGCCATTTCATGCTCGACGAATACGCCGGTCGGATCGCCGCCGGCATCCTTCTCGATCGTGAGCGTCGGCGACGGCGAGACTGTGTCACGCGTTATGCCGGCAAGCCTGAGCGCTTGCGTGTTGGCGATCGATACAAGCGGAAGCGTGCCGCGCCAATAGCCCCAGATCGGGCGGATGAAAACGGGATTTCGCGGCGCGGCGACATCGAGCTCCTGGCGAGTCGGCCAGCGCTTCTCGGCGAGAATATCCGGCACGTCCAAGTAATAGGGCGGATCGCCGATCGGCATGGTGACGATCCACTCGCCCGGCGCCTTGCCGTGCGCGAGCTCCGCGATCCGGTCCTGAATATCGCCGATCGAGCGCACGCGTCCGAGCGAGGGGAAGACGCTGCGGAGTCCCTCGCGGTCCATGTGGGCATGACCGTCGGTGATGCCAGGGATGACCGGACGGCCGTTGAGATTGACGATGCGTGTCCGCGGACCCGTATGGGCAGCCATCGCTTCACCCGGGCCGACAGCGACGATGCGGTCTCCGGCAATTGCAATTGCCGACGCGATCGTGAACCCGGGATCAACGGTGATGATCTTGCCGCTTTTGAGAATAATGTCGGCCACGGCCACGGCGGATTGCGCAACCGGAGCTTGAGCCGCGACCGGCGTTGCTAAGGCAACGCCGGAAGCGACCCCCGTTCCGGCTCCGAGCAGAAAGCTGCGGCGCGGAATGCTGATCGCACTACCGGTTTCAGCATCCGGTGGCCTCTTTTCGTCGGGCATGATGCGATGCCTCCCGATGCCGATGAAATGATTGCAATGATGAGGTCGATCATTGCCGTTGCTTGAGCTTGCGATCGAGCGCGACGATATCCTTGAATTCCTCGTCCAGCCGCTCACGTGCGGTTTTGGGATTGTCGTAGTGAGCAAATAGACCGACGTTTTCAAGCTTTGCAGCAGCCTCGGGGGTATTCATGGCTCGCCGCAGCGCCTCGACGAGTACGTTGATCGCGTCTTGCGGGGTTTCCTTCGGAGCGTAAAGACCAAGGACCAGGTTGAATCCTTTGGTGGGCAAGCCCTTCTCGCTCAACGTCGGGGTGTCCGGCAGCGACGGCAGTCGGGTCAATGCAGTCGTCAGAAGCGGGCGGAGCTTGCCTTCCCGCAGCATTTGCGCTCCGGTGCTGTAGGGAACCACACCGGCGTCGACATGGCCGCCGATCACGGCCATGGTGAGTTGTGCCCCTCCGGCAAAAGGTACCGCCGTGACGTCCAATTTGAAGGCGGTGGTGATCGATTGCATGCTCAGGGAGGACACCGTGCCAGCTCCCGCGGACGCATAGCTCAATTTGCCTGGGTTGCTGCGCGCATGCTCGATGAAGTCCTCGAAGCTTCTCCACGGAGCATCGGGGCGGACGGCGAGAATGCTCACCTCGCTTGCGTAGTTGCCGATGATGAGAAAGTCATCGATTGTGAAAGGAACAGTCGATGCTGAAATGCGCACCACGGTGAAGATCGAGTTGACGCCGGCACCAATGGTGTACCCGGTGGGTGCTGCCGCCGCCACGCCGCTCATTCCCACGATGCCGCTCGCCCCGGGACGATTGACAAGAGTCAAAGGTGTCCCGAGGACGGCCGAAAGGTCGGGCTCGATCATGCGAATTGCAGTGTCGGCAGGACCGCCGGGCGTGGCCGGTACAATCACCTGGATCGGGCGCGACGGATAGATTTCGGCCGGCACATGCGTGATAAGCAAAATCGTCAGCGCCACAACGCCGCACATGACCGGCAGCAGGTCTCTCGACAATCTCATCTATCATCTGCCGAATGAGTCGGAAGGCACGATGCGCATCGTAGCACTCGAAGAGCACTTTACCCTGGCGTCGTTCCGCAATCGACTCCTCCCGGAACAGCCGGGCGGATCGCGCCAGAGCATGCCAACGGTGATCCGCAATGTTGCGGACAGGATGACCGATCTCGGTGCCGGTAGATTGGCTGACATGGATCGAGCGGGCATTTCCACTCAGGTCCTTTCCAAGGCCGGAAGCCACATGGGCCCGAGCGCCGACATGTTCGACGGTGACGAAGCCGTCGCCTTTGCCCGCGAATTCAATGATGAGGCGGCACGTGAAATCGCGAAGCACCCGGGCCGGTTCGCGGCTTTTGCGCATCTGCCGATGAACACTCCGTCGGCGGCAGCCGATGAGCTGCAGCGTGCGGTCGAATGCCTCGGCTGCAAGGGCGCGCTGATCAGTGGAACGATCGGGGGCGCCTTCCTCGATAACCCTCGGTTTGCCCCGCTCCTGAGCCGCGCCGAGCAACTGGGTGTTCCGCTCTACATCCATCCCGGAATGCCGCCTGCAGCGGTGTGCAAGGCCTACTACGACGGTCTTTCGCCCAAGATCGGCTTCGGGCTCGCAACTTTTGCGTGGGGATGGCATTACGAGACCGCGCTCCATGTCATGCGTCTTGCTGTCTCCGGCACCTTGGACAGGTATCCGAAGCTCACGCTCATCATCGGTCATATGGGCGAAGGCTTGCCGGGAATGCTCGCGCGCTGCGAGCATCAGTTCTCGTCCGACCTGCCGCACCTGCGACGCTCGCTGTCGCAGACCATCACTGATCACGTCTATGTGACGACATCGGGATTTTTCACCGTCGCACCTTTCGTGATGGCGCTCGCGACGTTTGGGATCGATCGGATGATGTTTTCAGTCGACTATCCCTACGCGAGCAATGACGACGGCAGGGCATTGCTGGACCGGCTTCCTCTGTCGCCGGCGGATTTGGCGAAGGTCGCGCACGGAAATGCTGACCGCCTGCTGAAGCTGCAGGGGGCGCCGGAAACACCCTGATTCCCGCCGCCTCGACGTGCCGATCGGTCTGCGAGCGTGTCGAGGTGCGGACAGCAAGCTGTGCCCGTTTCATTCATCGCGGCTTGAACAGGCACGGGAGATCGCAGCGCGCACGCGCTGGGCCGTGACGGGTGTCTCGTAGACGGACGCACCAAGGGGGTGCAGTGCATCGTTGACAGCATTGACAATGGCCGCGGGCGGCCCGATCGCGCCGTTTTCGCCAATCCCTTTCATCCCAAGCATGGCGAAGGGGGAGGGTGTTTCGATGAAGCCCAGCTTGAGCTCCGGGATCGAGGGCGCGGTGGGCGCCGTATAGTCGGCAAGCGTGGTCGCGGTCGGTTGGCCAAGCTCGTCAAAGGTGCTCTCCTCATAGAGCGCGTTGCCGAGCCCATTGGAGAAGCCGCCGACAACCTGTCCTTCCACGAGCAGCGGATTCACCCGCGTACCGCAGTCGGCGACGATTGCATAGTCGATAAGCTCGACGCTGCCGATCTCCGGATCGACCGCGACCACGGCGGCGTGCGCCGAGTAGGCGAAAACGCCGGGATCGTGTGCCTTGTGGCCCGCCGATGCCGTAAGCCCCGCCGGATCCATGTCCGCGGGCAGCTCTTCCGGATGGTGGTACCATGCGCGCCCGATTTCCGCGAGCTCGACGCTGCCTTGTGGCCCTTGCACCCGGCCATCCTTGATCCGCGCATCCGCTTCCTTGCACTGCAGAAGGTGTGCGCCGATCTTTATGATGGGCGCGTGCAAAGCCCGGCAGGCTTCAACAATGGCGCCCCCGGTTGTCACCATGGAACGGGATGTGTAGGTGCCGGTGCCGGCAGGCGAGATCGAGGTATCCCCGAAACGAACCGACACTTTGCGTGGATCGATACCGAGAATTTCGTTCGCAAGCTGGGCGAATACCGTCTCGTGGCCCTGGCCGTGCGAATGCGAGCCGACTTGCAGAATCAATTCGCCGTCGCCTGTCAGCCGCGCAACGGCGGGCTCCATGCCGGGAACGAGCTCGATCCCCCAGGCGGCATAGCCGAAAGGCCCCGTTCCGTAGGCGGTCTGCTCATAAAATGATGCAAACCCGACACCGATCAGGCGCCCGTCCGGCTGGGGTTGTTGCTGGCGGGCGCGAACGGCCGGCAGCCCAACTAATTCCGCGGCTCGCTTGAGCGCCGCGCCGTAATCGCCGCTGTCCAGCGTTTTTTTGGTGATGGATACGTACGGCATCTGCGCCGGACGAACGAAATTCCGCAACCGCACCTCGAGCGGATCGATACCCACAGCGTGCGCGACGGCGTCCATCACGATCTCGTGGCCGCAACAGGATAGCGGGCGTGCAACCCCGCGAAACGGCTGACCGGCCGGCTTGTTGCTCACCACGTTGATGGCACGGCCGCGAAATGCGCGGATATCGTAGCAACCCTGCATGTTTCCAAGGGCGAGCCCGCCTTCGAGGCCGGCGGGCCACGGCCAGGGTGAGTACGCACCCGAATCGACCAAGACGTCGCATTCCATGCCGAGAAGGCGGCCGTTTGCATCCGCATAGGCAATAACCTTGCAATGATAATCGCGGCAGTTCGCGTCACAGACCAGGGATTCATAACGGTCCTGAATCCAGCGCACGGGACGCCGGAGCTTCATCGCAGCCCACGCCACGCAAACCGTTTCGCTTTCGAGATATGTTTTCAGCCCGAATGACGCGCCGACATCGGGAGCGACTACGCGCAGCCGCCTTTGGCTCATGCCCAGAACCTGCGCGAGGCCGATCTGAAGGGGGACAGGCAGCTGATGCGCGACGTAGACGACGAGCTCATCGAGCCTGCCGTCATGGAACGCGACGCAGGCACGACCCTCAAGCGGCAACGGGTGCATGCGGTTCATGCGAAAGCTGCGCTCGACCACATGAGCGGCGGCGGACTTGACGGCGGCGAGCTCGCCGCCCTCGAGCCTCATGTCGACGAGGACATTGTTGCCCCACTCGTCATGCACCAGCGGCGCGTCGCTCTTGAGCGCATCCCACATCGACACGACTGCGGGCAATTGCTCGAATTCGACCCCGACCAAGCCGGCTATGTCTTCCGCTTCGGCCGGCGTCGAGCCGATCGCCATGGCGATCGGTTCGCCGACGTGCCTGACCTTGCCGTCGGCAAGCACCGGCCAATCCGACGGCTTGAAGCTCGGTAATTTGGCTGTCGATCGAATCCTGCGAAGGCCGGCGAGGTCTCCATTGCAATAGACTTGCTTTTCAAATCCGGACGGCTTCTTGACGGCCACGATGCGAGCATGCGCGTGGGGACTGCGAACAAACGCCGCGTTCAAAGTCCCCGGAAGCGCGATGTCCGCACAGAATTGCGCACGTCCTGCGAGAAAGCGCTCATCCTCAAGACGCGGCAGACTTGCGCCGATGCCGAACTCGCTCACTTTGCTGCTCCTGCCCCCGTGCTGATCCGGCACCGCAATTGTTGCAGTGGATGAGTCCGCAAGAAATCACAACGGTCGCCTGTGCGCCGTCCTCACATCGGCGAGATCAAAGCGGAAGCGGCCGCTGTCGAGGAAATCTTGCAGCATTGAGCATAAGCCGGTTATGACTGTTTTCGAAGGGGCAGCAGACTCAACCCAGGACGCAGGAGGACTTGCAGGACGGCTTCCCTGCCAGGTCCATTACTCAGGCTTGATGCCCGCAAGCATGATTACCCTTGCCCACTTCTCGGTTTCGTCGGCAATGAACTTGCCGAATTCGGCAGCTGTCATCGGCATCGGCTCAACGCCGAGGGCCAGAAAGCGCGCCTGCAAATCGGGAGCGGCAACGCCGGCGATGATCTCGCTGTTCAGCCTGTCGATGATCGCGGCCGGCGTACCCGTGGGCGCGCAGATGCCATACCAGCCGGTCGCTACATAGCCGGGGACGAATTCCGCAATTGCAGGGACGGCCGGCAGCGCATCCACGCGTGTCGCAGTAGTCACCCCGAGGGCGCGGAGTCGGCCGTCTTTGATGAGCTCGATCGCCTGAGCCATTGGACTGAAATAGAATTGCACCTGTCCGGCGAGCAGATCGGGCATCAAGTTGCCGCGATATGGCACGTGCACGAAGTCAACGCCGGTCATCGCCTTGAGCAGCTCGCCGCACACATGGGGTGTGGTCCCCATCCCCTGCGAGGCCATATCGATCTTGCGCGGATTGGCCTTGGCATAGGCGATGAATTCGGGAAGGGTTTTCGCCGGGAACGATGGATTGAGCACCATCACAAAGGGTGTGCGGCCAATGCCCGCCACTGGCGCGAGATCTCGAATAAAATTGAAATTTAGATTTGTGTAGAGCGTGGCGTTGACGGCGTTCGTCGAGACGGCGACGAACAGCGTATAGCCGTCGGGCGACGCTTTGGCGGCGATTTCGGTGCCGATATTGCTGGCAGCGCCCGGCCGGTTGTCGACGATGAATTGCTGGTTGAGCCGTTCCGACAGCCATTGACCCACGAGGCGCCCGATGATGTCCGGCGAGCCACCGGCTGGGTATCCGACGACGATATGCACCGGCCGCGACGGATAGGGCTGCGCGCTCACGGTTCGTGAGACAAGCGGCAGCGCAGCGCTGGCTGCGGCCAGTTGGAGAAATTGTCTGCGGTGGCGAAGTTTCATAGGGGTCCCGCTGCAGAAAAAATAGCATAATTGCCGGACCTCGCGCCTGCGGAAATCACCCCGTCTTATGCGACAGGATGTCCGCAGCCGGCTCACGCCGGCCGGCTTCTCCCCGGGACTGCCGCCCGTGACCTGCTGCGGTCATAAGCTGGGTCGTCTCGCACCGCAGTCCTCTCATGCTGTCCCCGTTCTTGGCCTCACGCAGCCGTCTGATCTCCTCTTCCAGCGTCTCGATGCGTTTGTCCCGTGCGGCCAGTGCCGCCGCCACATCAGCAGCCTCGAAACGTTGCGGAATATGCTGAGAGCAATTTGCGTCCCATGCAGAAACGGTGAATAGGATCACTTGCTCGGGACGTGCTTTGTAACCGTCCGGCATCAGCTTCGCGGTCAATTCCGCATCGCCTTCGACGACCCGCGCTTCGCCCCAAATCTTGATGCGGCGCCGGTGCGCGTAGTCGATCAGGAAGATGTGGGCCTTGGGATTGTCCGAGAGATTGCCTTGGGTGATGAATTGCCGGTTGCCGGAATAATCGACGAAACCGATGGTCTTGTCGTCGAGCACACGCAGGAAGCCGGCTGGCCCACCGCGGTGCTGGATGTAAGGCTGTCCCTGCGCGCTTGCGGTGCCGAGAAAAATGCTCGTCTGCGCTTCGATAAAGGCCGCGAGATCAGGGGTGATCCGCGTCTGCCACGAGCCTCGTTCCTCCATGCGTTGATACGCCTGACGGGAGCCCTTGCGGCCTTGGAGCGCCTTGATGGACGGCGTGAAAGCAATGTCGCTGGAATATGCATGCGCCGTTTCCATGGTCGCCTCCGATAGGGCCACCGGCCCGATGAGCGTGACCGGTGCATTGCCGGTCGGGATAGCCGGTAGCATCCACGTAATCCTTCCATCGATGAAGAATACCCTGTAGATTTTAGAGACATCCTACCAAATTACGGAAGTGTGGATGGATAGGCTTGAAGCCATGTCGACGTTGCTGGCTGCTGTTGAAGCCGGCAGCCTTTCAGGGGCATCGCGCAAGCTGGGGATGCCGCTCGCGACCGTGAGCCGAAAGGTCTCGGATCTGGAAGCGCATCTGCGAACCCGGCTCGTCACTCGAACCAGTCGGCGACTCATCCTCACAGAGGCCGGCCGTTCCTACGTTACTGCCTGCAAGCGAATCCTCGATGATATCGACGAAGCTGAGCGCTCCGCGGCAGGCGAATATGTTATGCCGAGGGGTGACTTGGTCATCACCGCACCGATCGTATTCGGGCGGCTCCACGTCTTGCCGGTCTTGTTTGAGTTTCTCAAGACTTATCCGGATATCGATATCCGCCTCGTGCTGGCCGATCGCGTTGTCAACCTCCAGGAAGAGAATGCTGATCTCGCTGTTCGCATCGGCGAGTTGCCCGACAGCAGCCTGGTTGCAGCTCGCGTTGGCTCGATCACCCCGGTGGTTTGCGGCGCTCCTGCCTATTTCGCTCAACGAGGCACGCCCAACACACCCGGCGACCTCGGCAAACATGACTGCGTCACCTTCGATGGGCTGATGTCTCCGGGCATCTGGGTTTTTGCAAGCGGCAAATCCAGCATCTCAGCCGCGATCCATTCGCGGCTGGTCGTCAACACGGCGGAGGCCGCAATCGATGCCGCCGTTGCAGGAGTGGGGATTACACGAGTTCTCTCGTACCAGGTCGCCGGAGCAATCCGATCCGGAGCGCTTGTCCTCGCACTTCGAGAGTTCGAACCGGCGGCCGTGCCGGTCAGCCTCGTCTACGCAGGTCAAGGGCTGTTGCCGCAAAAGCTGCGCGCGGTTCTCGATTTCGCTGGGCCGCGTTTGAAGGCGAAGCTTTCATAGGAGGAACATGGCCCACACCTATGAGACCATTCGCCTTGAGCGGTCCGGGACCGTTGCGCTTCTTACTCTGGCGCGGCCGGAGCGGCTCAATGCGATCGACCGGCGGATGCTTGGCGAGCTGCAGGAGGTGCTTGATGCGGTGGAGCGCGACGATGATCTCCGCGTCGTGGTGGTGAAGGGCGCCGGCGGCAACTTTTCCTCAGGCTTTGATCTCAAGGAGCAGATGGAGGCGCGGCCAAGCGGCCCGCAGGCCTGGCGCGAGATTCTCGATCGCGACTTTTCGACCATCATGCGCTTCTGGCATTTGAGGAAACCGACCATTGCGGCGGTGCAGGGCTACTGCCTGGCCGGCGGCTGCGAGCTGGCGCTGTGCTGCGACATCACCATCGCCGCCGAAGACGCGGTATTCGGCGAGCCGGAGCTCAAATTCGGCGCCGGCATCGTCGTCATGATCCTGCCGTGGCTGGTCGGTCCCAAGCGCGCAAAGGAGATCATTCTCACCGGCGCCGACCGCATCGGCGCGGCGGAGGCGGCGCGCATCGGGCTCATCAACCGCGTCGTGCCGTCCGCTGCGCTGGAATCCGCCGCCCTCGCGCTTGCCCGCCACATCGCCATCATCGACCCCGAGCTCGTGCAGCAAACCAAGCGGGCGATCAATCAGAGCGTTGAAACGATGGGCTTGGTGGAGGCGCTCAAGGCCGCACTCGATATCGATCTTGCAGTGGAAGGCAAGGGCAGCGAGGACAAGCGCAGGTTCATGGAGATCGCGCGCAAGGAAGGGCTGCGTAAGGCCATCGCCTGGCGCGATGCCCGTTTCGGCGAGAGTGTCGATGGATAATCTGGGAAGCCTTCTGCTGCAAAGCTTCGCGGCATTCGGCGAGCGCCCCGCGCTCAACGACAGCGGCGGAATCTGGACCTACCGCCGGCTGGCGGACGCCGCAAGCGCCATCGAACGGGCGTTGCGCAGCGCCGGCGTTGAGCCCCACGAGCCGGTGATGGTGCCGGTTGCCAACGAAGCACGCGATGGAGCGGCGCTCATCGGGGTATGGCTCGCGGGCAGCGTCGCGGTGCCGGTGGCGCGTCATGCTCCCGCGGCTGCGATTGAGGCCGTGCGCGCCGCAACGGGCGCCAGGCTCTCCGTGGCGAACGCCCCCGCGCAGCCCGTGTGCGAGCTGACAGGCAAGCCCCCGCCGGCGCGGCCGCTGCTCGAAGGCGCGGCGCTTGTCGTATTCACATCGGGGTCCACCGGGCGGCCGAAAGGGGTGGTGCTGAGCCACCGCGCTTTTGCGGGCAAGCTCGATGCCATCGATCGCATGCTCGGCTTCACCGCGCGTACGCGCACGCTGGTGGTTCTGCAGATCACTTTCGTTTTCGGAATGTGGGTCCTGCTGCTGACGCTTCGTAAGGGAGGCACCGCCTGCATGCATTCGCGCTTCGAGCCGGCGGCGATCCTGACCGCAATGCGCGAGCAGCGCATCTCGGACGCGGCCTTCGTGCCCACCATGCTGCGCAGATTCCTGTCGCTCCATGAGACGCGCTCGGCTCCGCTGATCGCCGGCACCGCCGTCGAGCGGATACTGACCGGCGGCGAACCGTTCGGCCGGGAGCTGAGCTTGCGGCTGCAAGAATCGATGCCGAATGCGCAGGTGGTCGACATTTTTGGGCTGACCGAGACCTGCAGCTGCGATTTTTTTCTTGCCGCACACGAGCGCGCGCAGTTCGCCGACACCATCGGCCGCCCCGGCCCGGGCGTGCAGTTTCGCGTCGCCGACGATCAAGGCCGGGAATTGCCCGTCGCCACCACCGGCGAGCTGCAGATTCGCACGCCTTTCATCATGAACGGATATCTCGATGAGCCCGACATGACAAACGGCGCCTTCGCGGACGGATACTTCCGCACCGGAGACCTGGCGCGCAGGCGTGAGGACGGCCGCGTCGAGCTCGCCGGACGCATCAAGGATCTCATCATCCGCGGCGGCGCCAAGGTGTCGCCGCTCGAGCTCGATTGTGTCCTGGCGCAGCATCCCGGTGTGGCCGCGGCGCTGACCGCGGGCGTACCCGACGCCATGATGGGAGAGCGAATCCATGCGCTTGTCGTGCCGCGGGCGAACGCTCGCCTCGACGAGAAGGGCCTGCGGGAATGGATCGCCGGACGGATTGAAAGGTTCAAGTGGCCCGACGTCTATCATTTCGGCCCGCAGCTCCCCATCGGCCACACCGGCAAGGTTGATCGCAATGCGCTGCGCGAGCAGGTGCTGCGGAGCTTGCGATGAGCAGCTTTGCGACGAATGCGGTGGTCGCGGTTTTCTGCGCCGTGACTGCGGTGGGCGCGGGCGTCGCGGGGCCGGACGCGAGCGAGGTGGCGCGCGTCGCGTTCCTCGGGTTCGAGCTCATCAATACCTCGCTGGAGCCGACCGCGCCGGCAGAAGCCGAGCGCATCCGCATGCTCGATGACTTGCTGCGCCGCAGCCTCACGGCCTCCGGCCGGTTCGCGGTCGCCGACCTGCCGGGCGCGGCAGCGAGCGAGCTCGCGGCGGCAGGAGGCGTCGGCAACTGCCATGGCTGCGAGCGCGAGCTCGCCCGCAGGGTCGGCGCCAGCCGGGCGCTGTGGGGAACCGTGCAGAAGGTGAGCAACCTCATCCTCAACATCAATGTCTACATAGAGGATGCGCAATCCGCCTTATAGGCTATTATCATATTGAAATTAAATGATTTTCTTGCATATATTTATGAGGACTACAGCCTAGCCCACAAACAACCCTAACGTCGCGCATTTGCGACAAAGTGGCGACCAACGTCTCGCCGGAAACTGCCACCGTGTCTTGCACACGTCCACTACGCATCCGGAGACAACCAACCATGACGAAGCCCAGACGGATCATTCGCCCGAAGGAAGGTTGGACTCGCTTGGGAATCGGCCGTTCCAAATTTTATGAGGATTACGTCGGCACTGGAAAGATCCAGCTCGTTCGGTTGGGGCCGAAGTCCGTCGGCTTGTTTGAGGACAATTTGGAAGAGGTGATGGCAGCGCTGCCGTCAGCACGACCGGGACCGGTTGTGGGAAAGCGATTGCGCAGCCAGCTGCCGCGTCGGAACCGGATTTCCCAGATCTCGCGGTAACGGCGTCCCAATGATCGAGCGTCGCCGCCGCTGGCAACGGGACTCACGCCCGGTGATACGCCCCGGCAACGGCGGGCCGGTGAACTATGAGCGCATCAAGGAGCTGGCCAAGCAGCTGAAGCGACCAGCCTCGACCTTGATTGCGCTCTCGCACGCAAACGATCCGTTCTACGTCACGCCCGCGCGCGAGAAGACGGCCAACTGGTTCGCCAAGCTGTGGTCGCGGCTGAAGCTCACCGGGCAGGTGCACACTCGAAGGGCGCACTACGTTCTGGTCTCGCAGAAGCCGAGGCTGCGAAACCCGGATGGCATGCCATACCGGAATATCGATAAGGACTGGCAGACCCTGACCCACGCCGTGCGCGACGCACGCTACCTCGACCTGCTGAAGCTGCGGAAGGGCACCACCTTCGTTGACCGCCGCAACAACGAGCCCAGCATCTACCTGCCCGACGAGGAGGAGAGCGCCGCCGATGTCGAGACCGCCGACGAGCAGCCCGCCGTCCATTTGGTGCCCGACCCGATGCCAAGCCAGCCCGCGCTGCAACTGATCCGCCCGCAGATCAATCAGCGCTATCACGTCGAGATCTGGTGCGAGAAGACCACCCACGACGACATTCTTGATCCGCTTGCCGAGCGATTCGGCTGCAACCTCATTACCGGCGCGGGCGAATTCTCGACCACGCACTGCATCGATTTGGTCAAGCGTGCGCTCGCCTCCGGTCGGCCGGTGCGCATCCTGTACATCAGCGACTTCGACCCCGGTGGCCAGTCGATGCCGGTCGCGGTGGCGCGAAAGATTGAATTCGAGCTGTACCGCTTGGGTGTCGTTCTCGACATTCAAGTGCGGCACATCGTGCTCACCCACGACCAGACAGTGGAATATGAATTGCCGCAAACGCCGATTAAGGAGGGTGAGAAACGTGCCGCTGCTTTCGAGGAGCGTTTCGGCGAAGGCGCAACCGAGCTGGACGCCTTGGAGGCGCTGCATCCCGGCGATTTGGCGGACATCGTCGAGCAGGAGATCAAACGTTACTACGACGACGAGCTTGAGGGAGCGATTGAGGAAACCGCCGAGGAAGTTGTCAACGACCTAGACGCCATCACCCAACGCGTGCACGCCGATCATCAAGCTGAGATCGATGAGCTGGAAGCCGCTTGGGACGAGATGGCCGAACGCCATGCCCGCGAGCGGGAGCAATGGCAGGAACGGGCCGAACCCGTATGGCATGCCATTGCGAATGACCTTGCCGACAACCAACCCAACCTCCTCGACGTGGAGTGGCCGGAGCCGAAGGAAGGCGACGAGGACGACGACCCGCTGTTCGACAGCGCCCGCGACTACCTGACCCAGATCGACAGCTACAAGAAGTTTCAGGGCAAGCCGACCTCGCGCCGGGGCGGTGAGTCATGACCGATACCGCGATCACGGTCGTCGGGCGCAATCGCCTGCCGCACCACTGCGCATCGCTGCCAGCGGCCGCCGCCTCCACCATGCCGCAATACTACGAGGCGGCCCGCCATGCGCTGGCACAGGCCCGCCGGGTCGACGAAGTCAAAACCATTCGCGACAAGGCGCACGCGCTGCAAACTTATGCGCGGCAGGCCAAGGACCGGCAGCTGATCGAGGACGCCACCGAAATCCGTATGCGCGCCGAAATCCGTGCCGGTGAAATGCTAACCGAGAGCGCCCACAACGGCCAGCGCGACCGAGGCCAAGGCGGCGACCGCAAATCACAGTCGCGCGCTGCTACCGTGAAGCTCGCCGACATCGGTGTCAGCAAAACGCAATCATCCCGCTGGCAAAGGCTGGCCGCCCTCCCGATCCAGCAGCAAGAACTAAAAATTGCGCAGGCCAAGCACAAGGCCGAGGCCGCCATTGTTGGAAACAAATCCCATCGCGCGCGGGCAGACGACACCAGCGATGAATGGTATACCCCCGTCCACCCCTACATCGACGCCGTCAAAGAAGTTCTCGGCAGTATCGATCTCGACCCTGCCACCATCGCATTTGCGCAAGCACGGATCAGGGCCGCCCATTGCTTCACCAAAGACGATGATGGCTTAGTCCACAAATGGAGCGGTCGGGTGTTTCTCAATGCGCCATTCTCAAAAATAAAGAAGTTTGTCGACAAGCTGGTAGACGAAGTCCAGCACAAGCATATCACCGCCGCGATCATGGTCACGCACGCCTTCACCGACACCGCGTGGTGGCACAAAGCAGCCTATGCCGCGACCGCCATCGCCTTCACCTCTGGCCGCATTAAGTTTGAGCAGGAGAACGGGCCAGACAGGAGAAGCGGACCGCAGGAGGGACAAAGCTTTTTCTACTTCGGCAAGGACGTGACCAAGTTCCGCACCGTGTTCGAGCGCTTTGGAATCGTGCTGGTGCCCGACCGGAGCCACGCCGAGGCGGACAGATAACTATGCCTCCGCGTTCCTTACCGGAGCTATCGGGAGATGAAGCGCCTGCGGGCGGTGCTGGTCGACTGGGGACTGTATGACGACGACAAAGACGAATGGCGGCTATCACCGGCTGCGCGACGGAATCGACAGAGACATGTCGATTGCCGACTTCAACGAGCAAGCGCGCTGGTGCGCATGGCGTGAGGAGCAACGCAGGGAGGGCAAGCCAACTAAAATTCCGTACTGCCACTATCGCGACCGTGATGATTGCCGGAAGGCGCAGAGCAATAATCCACACACTTGGATTACACGCCGGGAAGCGGAAGCCTGCTGGCAAAGGATGCAACGCGAGGATCGCGGAGTGATCGGTGGTGTCGGCCTGTTTCTGGGCGATCTCGACGATGATTATGCTCTGATGGGCATCGACCTCGACCGCTGCCTCGACGCGCGCGGCGAGCCCGCGCAGTGGGCAAGGGAGGTCATGGAACGGAACCGCTTCGACACCTATGCCGAGGTCTCGCCCTCCGGACAGGGCGTCAAGGTTTTCTTTCTGATCGCCGACGCGGACGTGCCAGCGGTCAAGCAACTGTTGGGCGGCAAGACCCGGCGCGCATTCGCTGCCGAGGAGCACCGCGAGATGGCA
>Ga0306925_10000130_pt1 | contig 43137 bp, 36 predicted proteins | sample flu12Cox44000176_FD_203755 | JGI IMG/M metagenome (GOLD analysis project Ga0306925, IMG submission 203755) | Lab enrichment of tropical soil microbial communities from Luquillo Experimental Forest, Puerto Rico - flux8day.12C.oxic.44.000.176 (v2)... | ecosystem: Environmental > Terrestrial >... | reverse complement strand
TTAGCGGTGCACTGTAATAGCGGCGCACTGTAAGCGGCGCACTGTAATAGCGGCGCACTGTAATAGCGGCGCACTGTAATAGCGGCGCACTGTAATAGCGGCGCACTGTAATAGCGGCGCACTGTAATAGCGCCCTGTATAGCGCCGCACTGTATAGCGCCGCGCTGTATAGTGCCGCGCTGTATAGCGCCACACTGTATAGCGCCACACTGTATAGACCGACACACGGTAAATGCACCGCTGAAAAAGATTTTATCCTGTCTCTTTGTGCAGCAAGTCAAAATGTGCCAACGTGTTTTGCGGAAGCGAATCACCCCTCTCGCGAGGACGCTTCCTGGAGGCGACCCTTGTTTAACTTCTTTTTGAGGAGGGCGCTTCCATGCGCGAAGATGGCAAGAAAGTTTCGCCGACCTTTAAGGACGAGGTCGCTTCTGGAATTGGCGGGTCCGAAGCCAAACTCCAGCACGTCAAACACCAAGAATTCGATCAACTCACTCCGTCCGACCAATCGGACGGTATCGGCGGCACATCGGTCGCATTGAAACCGCGATCAACGAAAAGGCGGGCGAGAAGGACCTCCCGAGATCCGGCGCGGCTAGATGAGGGCGCTCGTCATCCTAAATGGAAACGCCCCAACGCATTAAAAAGCGGCGTGTACAGCAGAGCTCCGCTTATTCCTGGTGAAGATCCGCGCGAATTTAACAAGCTGTATGACGACCTGATCAAGGAGTGGAAGCCCTCGGGCCCCACTCTGCGATTTGCTCTCCGTGGCCTTGCCGATTGGATGTGGCGTTTGGAACGCCAGAAAAAACGTACCCAAACACGCCTCAGTTTATCCCTCTTCGAACCTCAGAGCCCTACATTTGATGAAGTCTGGGGTTTCGCCGCGTTTATTGGTTACCTTCGCTCCGAACCAGAAACGTGTTTTGAACAACGGGCGAGCAGCTGTCTGCGTGCCGATAGAATCAGTCACCTAAAGCAAAAATTTCCGCGTTCGAATTACCAATCGACATCGGAATGGGTCGACGCCGTTATGCGTGAAATCATTTCAGCCTCCGTTCCGGCCGAGCTCAAATTCGATGCGCCTGAACTGGGTTACCGGGCCGACGAGTTACGGGAAGCATCTCGTCAATGGCAAACTGAGCAAAAGGTGGCAGGCTGCATGATCTATGCCAGCGAAATTCTCGAATATGACTTTAAAGAAACCGAGCGCCTCGAGGCGAGGATTGCTAAGCAAACAAGATATTGTGCTGAATTAAAAGCCACGGAAGAAATGCGCAGCAGGACCTAGCGCTGTTTCTGGTACGCTCTTAGTCCTCGCTAAGGATCTCGATTTTTGCAAAACAAAGCGCTGTTTTCTCACAGCGTTTTTTTATCTGATCGCATCTGCACATCAACCAACAACTCGAGACGTCCAGGCACGGGAACCGCTCTTCGTGGACATCAACTTGACATGGAATTGCATAATTATCTTCCTACACGTAAAAGTAGTAGATTCGAAAAATGAAGTTCAAAAACCGTTTGGAAATCCGCTACTTACAAATTGTAGGTTTGGAGTTTTCATCGTCGGTCAACCTAGATCAATTACGAAACGAAACGAACTCAATTTGCTCGAACCGCGCTCGCAAGTATCCAATAGTTCTAGTTCACCGCCGAAGAGTAATGAAAGTTAAGCGCGCTGGTTGCGCCCTTCGCGCCAGAACGGTAGCGGTCCGAGCGTGAACAGCTCAACCCTTGCGGCACGGCCAGGCCTTCGCCATTGCCTCATTGGCGAGCAAGCGGAAATCCTCCTTCTTCCGGTCCGGGCGGGCCTCGATATAAGAAACAATTGTGCGCACGCGTTGCAGGTTGTCAGTGTTGTCTGGTGGACAAAATAGCTTGGTGTCCAAATTCAGGGCGTCAAGCACCTCAACCGCGCCCACGCATCGCCCGGCAAAGAAGTTCGTCTTTCCACTGAGGAAATCTTTGCAGCCATCCAAGTAGAAATCGGCGCTGAACATTCGTGCGGCCGCCGGAGGTCCGGCGTGAGCGTCCGAACCGACCAGCGCTAATGCAATCGCGAACACAAGCCGAGGTGTGGTCATTTGATCCCCTTCCAGACACGCAGGCGTAATGTAGCAGCAAACGCGCTCCCTGCCGCGCATGGGTACTGCAGCCAACGGCTACACAGTTATTTTGACTTCTTTCGCGGCGAATTTTAAGCGCGCTCGACTACTTACCCCAGCCGAAATGATAATTCAGTCCGGCACGCACGACATCGTCGTGCTTAGAGACATTATTCCCCGACGAAATGCCGCAACCGGTGCCGCAATTGAAATTGCCAAGGTCGACGTGAAGATATTCGGCCTTCACCGTCCAATTGCCGGGTAGCGCGATCTCAACGCCGCCGCCCAGCGTCCAGCCCGCATTGGTCGCGCTAGCTCCGGCGAAACCAGGCATGGAAGCGCGAATATCGCCGACCGCTAAGCCGCCGGTCAGGTACGGCATGATGCCGCCAAAGGCATAGCCGGCACGTCCGCGCACGGTCGAAAGCCAACTATCGCTAGTGCTGCAACCCGGGCAAAGTGGAGAATTGCTTGTGCCCTTCAAGTTCGACCAATCGAGATCACCTTCCAGCCCAAATACGGCACTGCCGAATTGCCAATTGTAACCGGCCGTGCCGCCGACCTGAGCTCCCGAAAGATCGACCGCGATGGCTGGCGATTGCCACCACGAGCGGCCCCAGCCGCCGCCGCCATTGGCGCCGATGTAGAACCCGGTCCAATTATAGACCGGGGCCACTATGGGCGGAGGCGCCCTGTACAGGGGCGCAACGGAAAGATCCGCTGCGACGGCGCATTGCGCCGCAACGAGCGCGCTGGCCGCGAGAAATATCGCAACAATTCTCTTCATCGCGCCGTTCTTATCCGCAATCCGCACTGCTGCCGAGCCATGTCGCGCACCGTAGCCGCGCCTGGTTACCCCTGGCTTACCGTCGCGGTTAACGCTAGGGATCATCGCGACCTCTCCCGTACTTGGTTGAACACAAAGGCAAAATTGTGCCGGGCGGGTAGCGGGTCGGGCTTGCTCAAGCGCCGGCCCTGAAAATGGTATAGTCGACAGATAATTAAGCATTCGCGTGAGTAAAGGTGCGATGAACTGGATATCCAACGTACGGCCGAAAATTCGCAGTCTGCTGCGCCGCGAGGTTCCGGAGAATTTATGGATCAAATGCCCGGAAACCGGTCAGCTCGTTTTCTATAAAGATGTCGAGGCCAACCAGTTCGTCATCCCCGGTTCGAACTATCACATGCGGATGAGCGCCACAGCGCGCTTGAAATCCATGTTTGATAATCAGACCTGGTTCGACGTCGCGGTGCCGGAAGTGCCGCTTGATCCGCTGAAGTTCCGCGACGAGCGCCGTTACCTTGATCGATTGCGAGATGCCCGCAGCAAGACCGGCCTGAACGATGCCGTTAAGCTCGGTTACGGAAAGCTCGATGGCTTCGCCGTGGTAATCGGGGTGCAGGACTTCGACTTCATGGGCGGCTCCCTGGGCATGGCTGCGGCCGAGGCCGTGATCAAGGGCCTCGACACGGCGGTCGAGAAAGGTTGCCCCTTCGTGATGTTCGCCGCCTCAGGCGGCGCACGAATGCAGGAAGGGATTCTCTCGCTAATGCAGTTGCCGCGCACCACGATCGCAGTGCAGCGCATACGCGAAGCACGCAAGCCGTATATCGTCGTGTTGACCAATCCGACGACCGGTGGAGTCACGGCATCTTATGGAATGCTCGGCGATGTGCAGATTGCCGAACCCAGCGCACTGATCGGTTTCGCCGGTCCGCGCGTCATCGAACAAACCATCCGCGAGAAGCTGCCTGAGGGTTTTCAGAAAGCCGAATATTTGCGTGACCACGGCATGGTGGACATGGTGGTGCACCGTCACGCGCTGCGCTCCACTATCGCCAAACTGTGTCGGCTCTTACTCAAAGCGCCTGCCGGCGCGTCCCCATCGCGGCTTCCAGCGCTGGCTCCGGACACGCCGGCGATAATGGCACCGGCGCCCGCGTGAGCGCCGGCAATGCTAGTGCGGTGCCGATCGATGCCATGCTGGCGCGATTGCTGGCGCTGCATCCCAAACGGATCGATCTTTCGCTCTGCCGCATCCAGCGACTCCTTGCCGCGCTCGATCATCCGCAGCGGCGCCTACCGCCGGCGATCCACGTAGCGGGGACTAACGGCAAAGGCTCTACAGTCGCCTTTATGCGGGCCGCGCTCGAAGCCGCCGGCAACAAGGTCCATGTCTACACCTCGCCCAATCTCGTTCGCCTCAATGAACGTTTTCGCCTCGGTCGCGAGGGCGGCGGGCGGCTCGTCGGCGACGCCGAGCTCGGCGATGCGCTCACCGAGTGCGAGGTCAAAAACGGAGGCGCACCGATTACGGTGTTCGAAATGGAGACCGCCGCGGCGTTCTTGCTATTCTCGCGGCATCCGGCCGATGTGGTTTTGCTTGAAGTCGGTCTCGGCGGGCGGCTTGACGCTACAAACGTGATCGAACGCCCGCTGGCGACTGTCTTCACGCGAGTTTCGCTTGATCATCGCGAATTTCTCGGCGACACGCTCACCAATATTGCCGCCGAAAAGGCCGGCATCCTCAAGCCAAACGTTCCGGCAATCATCGCAGCGCAAGCGCGAGAAGTACTCGCAGTTATCGAACGGCAGGCCGCCCGTATGCACGCGCCGGTCCGAATCGCCGGTGAGGATTGGACCGCGACCGAGGAGCGCGGTCGCCTCGTCTATCAGGATCAGGACGGGCTCCTCGACCTTCCGCCGCCCAGACTTTATGGACGGCACCAGTTTGAAAATGCCGGCACTGCCATTGCAGCGCTGCGGGCGAGCGGATTGAAACTTTCTGCCAGCGCCTTTGAGGTCGCCATGGTGCGCGTCGATTGGCCCGCGCGTATGCAGCGGCTTACCCATGGCAGGCTTGCCGATCACGCCCCCGCGGGGAGCGAACTCTGGCTCGATGGTGGGCACAATGCTGATGGCGGGCGAGCTATTGCGGCCGCGCTGGCCGACCTCGAGGAGCGCGTGTCTCGCCCCGTCGTCGTGATTGTAGGGATGCTGTCGACCAAGGACTGCGCGGGATTTCTGAAGAATTTCTCCGGGCTCGCCCGTCGCGTGATCGCGGTTCCGATTCACCAGGACAAGGCGGTGCCTCCCGGCGAACTCGCCGAAATCGCGGCCGACGTCGGCATCCCGGCGCTGGCACGCGACAATCTGGAAAGCGCCATCGATCTTGCCGGAAAGCTTGAACTTGACCCGACGCCGCGCATCCTCATTACTGGGTCCCTCTACCTCGCTGGGGAAGTCTTGGCGGCCAACGGCACTCTACCGGAGTAAGCACGCCACTAAGCGAATCGAGACCGCGATTTAGAGCTTGATCTCGCCCAGGTTGGTACTGGTTCCGAGCGTAACTTGCAGGACTTTGGAGCGTCCGCCGGAGAAAATCTGGACGGAATAGCTTCCAGAACCCTCGTCGAGCCGGTCGAATTTGAAATCGCCGAAATTATCAGTCGTGGTTACGGCCACCGAGGCGCCGTCTTTCACAAGTTGCACGCTCGCGCCCTCGATGCATTCGACGACACCTTGCTTTTCCTCGGCGACCGAGCCGCCGATGAAGCACTTAGAATAGCGCCAGAGATTGCGGTAATAGACGCGCGGTCTGGTGCCGAGCTCGGGTTTGAGCACCTCCAGATTTTGCTCGCGAGCGAGGCGGGCCATTTCGTCGTCTTCGACCTCGACCGCGCGCATCGCGCCGGTCGGGCAGGATTGTTGGCCGCGGGTCTGTTGCCAGCCCCGGTCGAGAAGATGGGCGTCGAATGGCCAGGCCTGCGGCAGCTGCAACTCCTCATTCCACCAGATATGCCCGTAGGGGCAAGCGTCGACGAGCTGTCGCTGGCCTTTGGCCTTTTCCGGGTCGATGATCACGATGCCGTCGCGGCGCTTGTTGATGACGCCCTTTGGCGCTGCCTTCATGCACGGCGGGTCGTCACAGTGATTGCACATGGTCGGAACGTAAGCGACGTCGATCATCGGCATCTGCCCGCGCTCTTTTTGCAGGATGTTGATCCATTTATGACCATGTTTCGGCATCGGCGCCGAATAGCCGGGCCATTCGTTACCGACATATTCATCCATGGCGGCAAGTGTGCACAAATTGCAATTGGTGCACTCAGCCACGTCGATGATCATGTTCCATTTTTTCATCGCGGATCCCATCACTCAACATTTGCCGGCTCGTCCTGGCGATCTCGATTCACCACAGCACGCCCACTCGAAATCACCAGATCGCGGCGCTTTGTGCCGGCCCAGTGATGACGGCGCGATGCGCTTTCACTTCGCCGGCAAAAGGTGTGCCTCCTTCAGCGTGCGCTTGATTTCCTTGTCTTGCTCCATAGCTGCAAAAGCGGACGACAAATGTTCGGTGCGCCCATCCCACAATTCGATCTGCACCAGCGAATTGGCGCCCGCGAGCGAGTGGGTGCTCTTTGTTTGCGTACGCTCGGGCGTGAGCAGATTGAGACAGCCGCCGCGATCGACCGATTTGCCTGGCTCACCCATCGGATCATAGATCGCCGAGGATTCGTAGCCATGTGCCACTCCGCGTGGCAACCGCTGCGTCGGCAGTGCCGCGCAGATCACCGCGCCGCGATCATTGAAGACCTTGACCAGGTCGTGCTTACCGATGCCACGCTCCTTCGCGTCGTCAGCGTTCATCCGCATGATCCAATAGTAATAGCCGTCGACCTTGACGCGATGATCCTCGATATTGAGTAGGAACGAATCCTTGCCGTCGCCTTGCGTGTGAAACGAATATTTCGAGTGTGGCGTCAGCAGTTGCAGTGGGTAACGCGCGAACAATTCACCGGATTGCGCGCCCTCCCAAGACGGTTCGTATTTGACGATCGGCGGCCGTTCCGCATCATTGAAACGCTTGAGCGAGTTGCATTCGAATTCCAGCTTACCGGATTGGGTTTGCAGGCCGCGGAGGAATTCTTCGGTGTAATCGGACGGCAGCGGTTGCGCTTCGGGTACGTCCTTCTTCCGATTTTCGTAGAACCAGCGGAACGATACCGGTGCGCGCAATTTTTCCTTTTCCGCCGGTACGACGAAATAACCGCGCTTTAAAAATTTCTTCCACGAAATGTATTTTGGCAGGTCGGAGGCGAGAAAAATACGCTTAACCCAATCGATCTCATTGACGCCTTCGGAAAAATAATTAGCAAGACCAAGCGGCTTGCACAGCTCATTGAAAATCCAGAAATCGGATTTCGATTCACCTAAGGGTTCGATTGCCGGTGCCTGGAAGACGATGACGCGGTGATTGAGTTGCTGCTGGCCGTGATGGCCATAGCCGCCAAGCCCGGCCCATTCGCTAATATCGGTGCGCTCGAAATTCGTGCAGGCAGGCAGGATGACGTCGGCAAACTTTGCTTCGCCCTCGAACCAGATCGACTGGTTGACGACGAATTCCAGGTTCGCTGACTGGTACATCCGCACCCAGCGATTCGTATTGTTCATGGTCGAAAGAATCGAGCCGCCGTATTTGTACAGCATGCGCACCGGCGCATGACCCGGCGCTGGATAGGCGAAGCGCGCGAACTGATGCTCGATTGATTTCCCTATCCACGGATAGCCTTCCGCCTTGCCGTCGATGATCGCTTCCGGAACGAAAATCCGCGGAATGCGCTGGCCGTTGGAGTTCATTGTCGGCAACTGCGGCATGCGTTGGTAAAGCTCGACCGGCATGGCCGTATTTTCCAGGTCGCCCGACATGCCGCCGTCGGCGTAGCCCGGAAAATAGAAATTGAAATCGAGCGGACAGCCCCATTGCAGATTGCCCATGTTCACGCCGGGCTTGCCGAGGCCTTGCATGGCCACCAGGCAAACCATCACGCGCGCCCATTGGATTCCAGTTTGGTTACGGCACGCGCCGCCGTGGCCATTGCCCCAGCCACCCGGCGCAAGGTAGACGCGCTTTCGGCCCCATTCCCGGGCGAGCGCGCGGACATCCTTGGCGGGAACGCCGGTTTCCTTTTCTTGCCACTCCGGCGTTTTCGGAATGCCGTCGTCTTCGCCGAGCAGATAAGCTTTCCACTTGTCGAAACCGGCGGTGTGCGTCTCGACATAATCTTTGTCGTAAAGGTCTTCCTTGACCCAGGTATAGGCAATCGCCATCGCCATTGCGACCGAGGTCGTCGGCTTCGGTGCGAACCATTTGCCCGGAAGAAATTGGGCGCTGGCGTTGTAATACGGGTCGACGTGAACGACTTTGATGTCGAGCTTGGCGTTCTTGAGCCACTGCCGACGCGTCGTCCCCTCCTGCGCGCCGTAAGACCCGGACGTCGATTCCGGGTCGGCCGCCCAAAACACGATCATGTCGCAATTCTGCAAGCAGTCCTCGACCGTGCCGTAAGTTTCCGATTGGCCGACGCGCAGCGTATATCCCCAGTGATGGACCGCGCCCCAGTACCAGCCTTCCCATGAGTCCGGATTGTGATGGATGCGCGTCATGCCGACGGCATTGGCGAAGCGGAACAGCGCCGAGAGGTAGTAACCCACGTTTCCCCACGTGTGATGCGAGCCGTGGGAGAATGCGATCGCGCCCGGACCGTATTCGCGTTTTTGCCGTTTAATCTCGTCGGTGACGAGCTTGATTGCCTCGGCCCACGAAATCCGCACATAACCGGACTTGCCGCGGTTCTGCGGATTGCGTTCGCCATTCGGGTCAAAATCGACGCGCTTCATTGGGAAGAGCAATCGATCGGGCGAATAGACGATGGATTTCGCGTTTTGCCCGTGTGGCGCCAGGGTCGTCTTGCGCGGCGGGCTAAACCTCTGTCCCCTGGCTTCGATGGTCCAGGAGGCGCCATCCTCCTTGGTCAGATCGATCGGCGTCATTCGGAGAATTTTTCCGTTCTCGACATCAACAAACACCGGCCCGCCATTGGTCATGTTGCAATAGCGGATGATGCCGCCGCGAAGCCTCGTTCCGAGTTTGAGTCCTGCGGATTGGCTCATCATCAGCGTTTGCGCAAACCAATTTGTGAGATGCTCCGGCCCTTCGACGGTGAGCGCGAAATCCTTTTGTGCGTTGATCTGGTCGAGCCAGTTGATCGGTGGCATCAACAGCGAAGCGCCGGTCGTAGCATTTTTGAACATCAGCTTGATGTCGGGTTTGGCATGCAAACCGGCGCGTGACGTCACGCTGCCGCCCTTGAACTCGATCCAGCGGCCGATCTGTTCGTCACGCGTGACGACCTGCGCGACGAAATCGTGTTCCTTCAGACGAGCCTGGAACGTGGGATGCCGCCTGGCCGCGCGTTTGAGAAGCTGCGCGGCGCCGAACAGGATGATGGGCAATTTTATTCTGGCGAGTGCCATGGCTCTCTCCCTCGTGGCGCGCCGAACGGCCGTGCCGCTATGTCCGGCAACACACTAGAAACCAATTTTGCAATAATTTGGTTGGGTTGCACAGTGCAAGGCAAACACAGTCAAATACAGTCAAATACAGTCGAACACAGTCAAGCCAAGATTTAGCGAGCGACGATATTAGCCATCTCCTTTTGCCGTCCGGCCAGGAATAGCCGCATATTGCCGATGATAAGCGGCATGATGAAGTCCTCGTATTCGACAATATAGCCGCCGACGTGGGGCGTTATGAATACATTGGGCATGGTCCAGAACGGACTTTCGGGTGGCAACGGCTCGGTCTGGAAAACGTCGAACGCGGCGCCGGCAATACGGCGTTCGCGCAAGGCCGCGATCAATGCCGCTTCATCGACCGTCTGTCCGCGGCCAGCGCTAATATAGTATGCACTGGACTTCATTGCGGCAAATAGACCGGCGTCGAACAGCGCGGTGTTTTCAGGCGTTGCGGGCAGAATATTAATTAAGTAGTCCGACCTAGCGGCCGCCTCGCGCAGGCGATCGCTTGCCAATATTTCGTCAAAGCCGCGCGCCTTGCGGACGGTGCGGCTGACGCCGATCACATACATGCCAAGCGCCTGCAGCATTTCGCCAATCGCGCTACCGACAATCCCGCTACCGGCGATCACCGCGGTTTTGCCATGAAGCGTCGTCCAAAGCCGGCGCTGCCACACATGCTGTTGCTGATCTTCTACCTGACGCTTTGCGTCGTGGCCGATCGCCAGCATGAGGTAGAGGACGTGTTCGCGCATCGGCACGCCGTGAACGCCACGCCCGCTGGTGATTAGAACGTCGGGGCGCAGCGACGGGCAGCGGAGGAAATGATCTACCCCGGTCGCCAGCGATTGAATCCATTTCAGCTGCGGTGCATCACGCAACATGTGATCGCGAATCTCGATGCCGAACGTGATCATCACATCGATGTCGGACAAATCGCACGCGACTTCCGCGGCGTTGTGAAACAGGATGAATTGCAGGTCAGGAAATTCGGCCTGCAGCCGATCGCGATAGAGTTCGGCGTGAATGTCGACGACGAGAATTTTGACCGGCATGAATGCTGATCCGCATCGTGGCCGCGGTGGAAGCGCGCCAGCGTTTCAGGCGGTCGCCAGCTGTGAAAGTCCGAGATAGTTTGCGGCGTTATCCGCGGCGATGGCCTTGCGTACCGGCTCCGCGAGCGCCACCTCATCCATGAACGCGCCGGCTTCCTTCGCCGACTCGAATGGATAGTCGGCGGCGAACATCACGCGCTCGTGGCCGAGCGCCGCGATGGTGCAGTTGAGCGGCTCAGCGGAGCACATGCCGGACGTTGTCACCACGAAGTTTTTCTTGAAATATTGCGACGGCGGCCTGCCAAGCTTGATCGCATAAAAGTTCGGTCCAGCGCGGCTGTCGAAGCGCCACAGCAGGAACGGGAGCGTCTCGCCGAGATGGCCCAGCCCGACGCGAGCGGCGGGAAAGCGATCGAACAGGCCGCCGAAGATCAACCGCAAGGCATGCGATCCCGTTTCGAAAGTCCATTCCCAGGTAGCGCGCCGCAGTCCCTTGTGGCCCTCCAGAACCGGCGCAGGCGCGACTGGGTCGACCGGATGAAGATAAATGAGCGCCCCCAGCGTTTCGGCGCGTTCCCAGAATGGATACAGCGCCGGATGATCGAGGTATTGCCCGTTGGTATGGCCATTGATCATCGCGCCGCAGAATTTAAGCTCGCACATACAGCGCTCGAGCTCGGTGGCGGCAGCATTCGCGTCTTGCATGGCGAGGTGCGCGAACCCGGAATAACGATCCGGCCGTTTTTCAATCTGCCGCGCGAGGAAGTCGTTGGCAGCACGGGCGCGGCGCACGGCCGTAGCGGTGTCGCGTTCCGCCTGCACGCCCGGTCCTGCAAGGCCAAGCACCGCGCGGACGATGCCGGCTTCATCCATCGCCGCAAGCCGCATCTCGCCGAAATCGGTCAGCCGCGATAGCGCTTTTTCCCGGCGCTCCGCCGGCAGGTCAACAGCGGTCGGATTCCAGTATTCGATAAAATCCGGGGATAGAAAATGCTCCTCAAGCGCAATCTTGCTGACCATGCGTTTCCTCGGGTGCTTGACGCCGAAACAAGCGAGCTTTCGCTCTCTGTACCTCATAATCGATATTCGGTACAAACTGCAGCCCTTAAGCGTGGCACAAACAAAGCTGAGTGGAGGAGCTCTCGTGGTGAAGACAATTCGCGGGGTAGCGTTCGAAGAAAACGAAAACAACGCGATGGGTCTTGAATTTTACAACCTGTCGCATCGCTTCGGCTACCAATCGCCGAATTGGCCTTACTTCGAAGACGTCAAGATCGAGCGCATTCATTACATGGCGAAGTCGGGTGTTCTGTCGCAGCGCATTACGACGTCGATGCACAATACCACGCATATCGACGCGCCTGCTCATGTGGTTCAAGGCACGCCCTTTATCGACGAAGTCCCGCTGCCGCACTTTTTTGGTTCCGGCATCGTCATTTCATTGCCGAAACAGAAGTGGGAGCCAATCACTTATGACGATCTGGAGAAGGCGGCGGGCAAGCACGTGCGGCCGCGCGACGTCGTCATAGTCAATACCGGCTGGCACAAGAAGTACGAGGATAACGAAGATTATTTCTGTTATTCGCCTGGCTTCGTGCCGTCGGCGGGCAAGTGGTTCGTCGAAAAACAGGTCAAGGTGGTCGGCCATGACACGCAGGCCAACGATCATCCGCTCGCCACCGCGATCGGGCCGCAGCGTAATGGGCCGCTGCATCCACATTTGGCAGCGGAATACAAGGAGTGGTCAGGCGGACGCGATTGGAAGCAGGATTTTCCCGAATGGGAGCCGGTGCATCGGATCCTCTTCAAAAACGGCATACTCGGTATCGAGAATGTCGGCGGCGATATCGATAAAGTTACCGACAGGCGCTGCACCTTTGCTTTTTTCCCCTGGAATTGGGATCGCGGTGACGGCTGCATTATCCGGCTGGTCGCGATCGTCGATCCGAAAGGCGCCTACCGGATCGAAAAAGGGGAGAGATTCGCATGATCGTGCGCAAGCTTTCCGAGGCCAAACCCTACGATGCGCCGAACCATCGTGATTACAAATCGCTACGCGTGTTTGGTGCGGAGATGGGCGGCTCGCAAACCCTGATCTTCGGGGTTTCGCACTTCCTGCCCGGCGGCGGCGCCGGGCCGGATGCTTCGCCACCGGAAAAGATCTATTACGTGCTCGCCGGCGAACTTACGGTCATCGCCGGCGGCCGAGAAACCGTCGTGGAGGCGGGCGATAGTTGCTATATCGGCCCCAACGAAACCCGCGAGATCGTCAATCGCGGCAATGAAGTATGTACGATCGCAGTCGCCGTCGCCCCAGTGAAGTGAACCGTCCGTCATTGTGTGGTGCGAGCGAGCCTCGAAGGGAAGAGCGTGCGTCGTACATCCTTTGAAAGCCATTCTGCGGTCATCTGAAGATGACGGCAAAATAGATGAGTAATTCATGGCCGAAGATTTCCTGAAAAATCCACTATCGCTATTCGATATCCGGGGCAAAACCGCGATCGTTACCGGCGCGACCGGCGCGTTCGGGGTGCTTGCTGCGCAGGTACTGGCCGGCGCGGGTTGTAACCTGGTGATCGCGGCCGGGGGTGGCGATGCCTTGAAGAAGGTTGCCAGCGAGTGCGAAAAGCTCGGTGCCAAAGTCGAAAGCGTCAACTTGCGCCCGAGCTCGGTCGCAAGTTGCGACAAGATCGTTGCCGCCGCGGTCCAGCGTTTCGGCGGCGTCGACATCCTGGTGCTTGCTTCCGGAATCAACAAAGTCGCCAAAATCGTCGATCAAGCGCCTGACGCCTTTGCCGAAGTAATGGATGTCAACGTCACGCAAAGCTGGCTGATGGCGCGCGCAGCCGGCAAGCGGATGCTGGCACAGGGGCGAGGCGGCAAAGTGATATTCATGTCGTCGGCGCGCGGACTCCTCGGCCACCCGGCGGGCTACACCGCCTATTGCGCGTCGAAATCCGCCGTTGACGGCATCACCAAGGCGCTCGGCTGCGAATGGGGTGCGACCGGCATCACCGTGAACGCTATCGCACCAACCGTTTTCCGCTCCCCGCTCACCGCTTGGATGTATGAGGATGACGAAAACGCTACCGCCGTGCGCAAGGGGTTCATCACGCGCGTTCCCAAGGGCCGTCTTGGTGAGCCGTCCGACCTAGCCGGGCCGCTCCTGTTTCTCGCCTCCAAGGCGTCGGATTTTTATACCGGCCATATCCTTTATGCCGACGGCGGTTACACCGCAGGTTAGTCGCGTGCTGTGCCCTGTGCGCATGCGCCGCCGTCGTGACCGCATTCGAGGGTGATATCATGAGCAAAGCAAAGATCGCCGTCATTGGCGCCGGGCTGATGGGGCATGGCATCGCACAGGTTTTTGCCCTTGCCGGTCACGACGTGACGGTGACCGACACAGTATTGAAAAATCTCGACAGTTTAACGCAGCGTATTGCCGCTAATCTGCGCGACCTTGGCGAGGACGAAGGCGCGGTCGCGCGAGTGCGACCTTGTGGTGAACTCGCCGAAGCCGTTCGCAACGTCGATTACGTCGTCGAGGCGGTGTTCGAGGATCTGACGCTAAAGCAGAAACTGTTCGCGGCAATCGAATCCCATACCGGCGTCGATACGATCCTCGCCAGCAACACCTCGGTCATCCCGATCACTTCGATCATGGCCGGCCTGAAACGGCGTGAGCGTGCGCTTGGCACTCATTGGTGGAATCCGCCGTTTCTCGTTCCGCTCGTAGAAGTGATCGAAACCCAATGGACGTCGCCCGACGCAGTAGCATGGACCATGGATTTGCATCGCGCGGCGGGTAAGCAACCGGCGCATGTGAAAAAGGACGTTCCCGGGTTCATCGGCAATCGTTTGCAACACGCGCTGTGGCGTGAGGCTATTGCGCTGGTCGAGCACGGCATCTGTGATGCCGAAACTGTGGATGCGGTCATCAAGGCTTCATTCGGCCGCCGTCTCGCCGTGCTCGGCCCGCTCGAGAATGCCGATCTGGTCGGAACCGATCTGGCGCTGGCGGTCCACAATGTCGTATTGCCGGCGATCGACAGCCGGGCAAACGCATCGCCCTATCTGCAAAAGCTTGTCGCCGACGGCAAGCTCGGGTTCAAATCGGGAGAGGGCTTTCGCAAGTGGAGCCCAGAACAGCAATCGGCGCTGCGTACCAAGCTCGTGGCGCATCTGAAAGCCTCGCGCGATCGGCATAATTCCAAATGACCGGCGAACCAACGAGAGTTCAGCGCTTTGCCGCTATCAATCGGCGCAGCATCGTGACGCGTAGTCTCGGTATGCTGGCAGCGCCGGCGATATTGCGTGCGATCCCTGCCAAGGCCCAATCGAAGAGTATCAAGATCGGTCACGTCAGCCCGCGTACCGGCCCGCTCGCCGGCTTCGGCGAAGCCGATGGCTTTATCCTCGACCAAGTCAGGGGCATCTTGGCGAAAGGTCTGGAAAGCGGCGGCAAGACTTATCAGGTCGAAATCGTCAGCAAGGACAGCCAGTCGAGCGGCACTCGGGCATCGGAGGTCGCCTCCGAACTGATGTTGCGCGACAAAGTCGATCTCATCCTCGCTTCGGCTACGCCGGACACCACCAATCCGGTCGCCGATCAGGCTGAAGTCAATGAGGTTCCGTGCATCACCACGAATTGCCCGTGGCAACCATACTTCTTCGGCCGCAATGGCGATCCCGCAAAGGGCTTCACCTGGACCTATCATTTCTTTTGGGGTCTCGAAGACGTGATCGCGGCGTTCCTCGCCTTGTGGGAGGGCCAACCAACGAACAAGGTGGTTGGCGGACTGTTTCCAAACGATGCCGATGGCAATGCCTGGGGCAATCCGCAGCGCGGCCTGCCGCCGGCGCTCGCGCAGGCAGGCTACCGACTAATCGATCCGGGCCGCTACCAGGTCATGAACAACGACTTCACCTCGCAGATCACGCGCTTCAAGGAAGCCGGCGCCGAGATCATTACCGGCAATATGATTCCGCCCGATTTCGCGACCTTCTGGTCACAGGCGGCGCAGCAGAACTTTCATCCCAAGATCGCAACCATCGGCAAGGCGCTGCTGTTTCCCTCGGTCGTGAGTTCGCTCGGGCCGCGCGGCAATGGCCTCACCAGTGAGGTCTGGTGGACGCCGGATTACCCGTTCCGATCGGGCCTGACTGGGCAAAGCGCACGGCAGCTCACCGATGCCTATATGTCGGCAACTACGCGCCCGTGGTCGCAGCCGATCGGCTATCAGCACGCACTGTTCGAAGTTGCGATCGATGTGCTCAAGCGCGCCAAGAGCATGGATCCGAAAGCGATCCTCGATGCGATCGTTGTTACCAACTACAATTCCATTGTCGGTCCGGTGCATTGGACGGGGCAGCCGGTCAAGAATGTCAGCAAGACACCTTTGGTTGCCGGTCAATGGCAGCGCCGCAACGGCGCCTTCGAATTGGTGATCACCGCGAATAAGCCGGCGCCCGAAATTCCGATCGGCGGCAAGCTCGAATTGCTGTCGTAAGGATTGCGGTTAAAGCATGATCCCGAAAAGTGGATACGGGTTTTCGGAAAAGATCGCGCTGAAACAACAAGCCAAAGCGAAATACCGAATCAACCTAAAATCATTTCGCTTTAGGCGACACGCAAAAGCTCGATCATCGCCCGGCTGTCCGGCAATTGCTCGAGCCTCAGCATTACGTCGATGAGTGCGTTCTGCTGCTCCGGCGCGATCGTCGCGCGCGTGAGTTTGCGGAATTTGTCAATGATCTGCGCTTCATCGGCAAAACATTGTTCGCTGCCACGCGGCGCCTCGCACATTTCGCGTTCGACCGAGCCATCGCGGAAATAGACTTCGACACGCACTTGGTGCCGGTGTGCGGCGCCCAGCGCCGTGATGGCGGGATCGTGCACGACGTACACCTTGCGCGACAGTTCAATGCGGGCACGATCGTTGACGCAGTCTGGCGTAAATTCACCGACAAAGACGTCGCCCGCGAGAATAAGCGTGGCAACGCAGAACGGCAGGTTGAGTTGCGCCGCGGTCAGACCTTCCGGCCGGTATGGCCAGCCGGCATGATCGACCGTGACCTGCGACGCCTGCACGACGATCCGTTCGATATCAGCGGCGATGAATGGATGTCGCTTGCGAATGTTCCTAAGCGCGTCAAGCGTCGTGTGATTGCTGCCGACGCAGGAGTAAAACTTCAGCGAAATCCGCATCGTCTCGTAGTGCTCGTCCAGTCCATCGGTTAGAGCTGCCAGATTGAAGCGGTCTTGCGAGCGCGAAAAGGTCGTGCAAAAGCCGCCGTAAGGCGCCTCGAACACATCAACGATCCCGCTGAATCCCTCGCTTGCCAGAAGCGCCGCGTAAAGTCCGCTTTGTGCCGCGCGTCCGGCATGCATGCGCTTGACCATCGCGCCATATTGCGCCGCCATCAGGCCGCTGGATTGCGTGCCGGCAATACCCAGCGCATGCACGGTCTTGTCCGCATCGAGCGTAAGCGCGCGCGCCGCCGCGGCTGCCGCGGCGAATACGCCGACGGTCGCGCCGGAGTGCCAGCCCTGGCCGATATGCTCCGGTCCCATGCACAGCCCGACGCGCGGCCCGATTTCGTATCCCGCCACTGCCGCTGCGATGAAATCCTTTCCGGACATTGGCGCATGGGTTTCCACCATCGCAATAAGTGCCGGCAGTGTCACGGCGCCGACATGCAAGATGCCCTCGCGATGCACGTCGTCGAGCTCGAAGCTCTGTACTTGCGTGCCGTTGACCAGGGCCGCATGCGGCGATGAGAGGCGCCGATTAGTGCCCCAGATCGAGGCGTCCTGCGTTTTGTCGACTTGTTCCAGCGTTTGCCGCAGGATCCGGCACCATTCCAGCTGCGCGCCGTAGATGGCGCAGCCAAGCGAGTCCAGAACCAGAAGCTTCAGCCGGTCGCGAACCTCGATGGGAATCCGTTCGTAACTTAATTGCGCAACGAATTTGGCGATGCGACGAGTATGGGGATTCTGAGTGGTCGCAGCCTCAGTCATGAATAACCCGAGCTGCCGGCTATTTTCGTGCAGCGGTGCGCGAGGTGACGCTATCCCACCACGGACAAACGCCGGGCATTACCTGGTAATTGCCATCGATCACCTGGACCGGCTGACGATAACCGGCTGCGGCATTGGCAAGCCGCAGCGCACGCGCCTTGGCGTTATCTTCCGGCGACAACCAACGGCGATCGTGGCCCCATATGCTTGGCCCTTCTTTGCGCTCGTAAGCTTGCCAGCGGTCGATGTCGATCGTCCGCGCCCCCCAGCCATACTCGACCATGAATGCCGACGGCGTCCGTGTGTAAAACGATGTGATGAAATCGCTGGTGTGCCGGCCCATCGTCACTGCGACTCGTCCATCTTCGCCGCACGCCAGATCGTAGCCCTGGCCGACATCGTCGAAGCTGAACAGCTCCATCATGACGTGATGAACGGCGCTTTTGCCGGTTTGAATGAAGGCTAGGCTGTGATGGCGCGGATTGACGTGCAGAAAGCGGGCGATGAACGGCTCGGAATAATAATCGGTGAGGCGAAAGCCGAGTGTATCGCAATAGAAGCTCATAAGTTGATCGAGCGTGTGCGCGTCAGCGACGTTAAGCACGACGTGACCCAGCCCCAAAGGGCCGATGCGAAAGCCGGAAATGCAACGCCCGGGCCGGAACGGTTCCGCGGCGGATTGCGCGCCGTAAAAGACCTCTAGCCGATTGCCGACCGGGTCGCGAAGCACCACCAGATCTGCGACGCGCCGTTCGTCGGCCAAAACGCGGGCCCCGCGCACAACCGCAATGCCATTATTTTCGAGATGCGCCGCGAAGGCATCGAGTGCGTTGGCGTCAGCGACCTCCCAACCGAAAAAGCCTATTCCTTCTCCGCCGTCGGCCTGGACTACGATGCGTTGTTTGCGATCATCCATGCGGAAAGCGAGCGACGAGCGCGATTGATCCACGCGTTGTAAGCCGAGGAGGTCCGCGCCATAGCTCGCCCAATCGCCTAAATTTTTGGCGCGGACGCCGATATAGCCCAAAGCCTGCGGAGCCGAAGCGGGTGTTGTCATGAGCGCCTTGTCGGCGTCCTTTTACACCGAGGGCAGCTACCGCGCCATCATGCGCGCCGGCTCAGTTGGGCGCTATGTTCAGGATTTGGTGGACGCCAGCGGGCGCAAAACGCAGTCGAGATCGAGGGCGTCCTCGGCCTCGAGCGCTGCCTGGCTCAATAGCCGCTCCAGATTCTGCAGCATCAATTTCTGGTCGCGCGTACGCGCGCTGCGGGCCCAACGACGGCATTGATCGGCCCATTGAGCGATTTCTTCGGCTGCGGACTTGAACATGGCGCGCGCCTCTCAGGTCGTGAGCGGTAAGGTGAAGGCTGGGCCAAGCAAATGCCGGCCGCGCACCAGCGTCGCGCGCGCCGCGCGCGCATCGAGCGCGGTCTGAAATAGCGCCGGTAACTCGCGCGGTCGCTTCAACACCGAGCGGAGCATGGCCGGTATATTGGTGGTCCCATTCGGACGCATCGCGGCTACCGCCGAAACCGGAAGCGCACGCCTGGCCGGGTCGGTAATGACCCGGATTGCGGCAACGGGGACGTCATGCGCCAAGCCGACGGCAGCGACAATGTGCGACTCCATATCGACTGCGATCGCGCCGGTTTTTAAATAAAGCGCGCGTTTCTCGTCGGGATGAGCGATCGGGACAGGCACGCCCAGCAGCATGCCCGACACAGAATCGGGGATCGTTTGCAGCAATTTCTCGGACCATTGCTGGCTGATCGGCATTCGCCTCGATCCGGCTATGACCGCGGATCCGACGACGCAAGTTCCAGGCCGTAGATGCGGTGCCAAGCCGCCGGCAACGCCGAAACTGATGATGCCGGGGCAGCCGTTCACCATGGTGCGAGTTTCGGCAATGGCCGCCGTGAGTTTTGCCGCCAAATTGCGGCCGTCGCCGCTGCAAATGACGTGCACGCCGGGGCCCGCGGCAATGCGGGCTTCAAAGGCTAGACCGACAACGATGATCACGTGATCCCCACTTAAACAGCAGATCGAATTGCCAAGGTCAGCAAGCGACTGCCACTGCGCCAATTTGCGTGGCTGGAGCCGGCGAATCGGCAACAGCCCGGCAGCGTCGAACTAACCCTTGGTGACGACCGGCGGTGGCGCTTTGCCCTTGCCGACTTGCGCACATGCGGCAAGGCTCAGGACCGCAAGGATCACTGCTGTTCCAACGGCGATTTTCTTCATGGATGCCCCCCATCCCGCTTTACTAGACAAGACAAAATAAAAAGGATGCTGTGGCTTCACTAGTGCAGAAAAGCCACAGTTTACAGCCGATTTACGGGACACTTCATGACGCTCAGCTTGGGATTTGTTCGATAAATGCGTAGTTTCGCGCTTTTGGCCGCATTTTTCGGCTTGGCATTCCTTACGGGGCTTACGGCCTATTACGGCTTCGGGGCCGTAATAACGGCCGTCGCCAGTTCAAGCTGGGCGACCGCATTTGTCGTCGCGGCCCGGGCGGTGGCGCTGGTGGGCGCCGGCATTGGCTGGTGGGCCCTCATTCCGGCGCGGCAGCGCGGACCTTCCGCTTTTGTGTTACTGCGCTTTGTCCGCGAGGCGATCAATTCATTCTTTCCATTCGCCGTGATCGGCGGCGACGTCATCGGGGCAAGGCTGTTGGCGAGATTTGGGATTGTCACCAACCTGGCGGTGGCGAGCGTACTGGTTGATATCTTCATTCAGGTGGTCTGCCTTTGCTGTTTCGTGCTGGCCGGGCTTGGCATCCTGCTGAGCCTCGTGGGCCAGCAGCAGGTGGGCACGACCGCGATCGTCATCTTGGCGATCGCTATACCGGCGGTCGGAGGATTTTTCATCGCCTTGAACTTTGGCGCGCACGAACCCCTGGTCCGGTGGCTTCTTGCGTTCGGCGAAAGGCGGCAATGGTCCGCGTTCGCGCACATCGTCGATCTCGGCGCGCGGTTGCAACAGATTTGGCGCAACCATCGCGGGATCGCCGAATCATTCTTGGTGCATCTTGCAGCGGTGTTTTTCGGTGCCGTCGAAGTTTGGATCGCACTTGCCTTCATGGGTCATCCCGTCAGTGTAGTCGAAGCGGTGGTGATCGAAAGTTTGGGGCAGGGGAGCCGTGCTGCTGCTTTTATGCTGCCGGGCGGCTTGGGCGTTCAGGACGGGGCCTTGATTGGCGTCTGCGCCATTTTCGGGGTGCCGGCCGACGTCGCCTTGGCGATGGCGCTGATCAAACGGGTTCCCGACCTCTTACTGGGCGCGCCGGCCTTGCTCGGATGGCAAGCGCTTGAGGGGCGGCGTGTTTTGACCGCCAGCGATTGAGTCTGCGCGGTCGCGATCAAGCTGAATGCTGCCAGCGGGCGGACTTCAGCCCGATTTTTGCCGTTTGTATAACGTGCATGCATTGCATTCGGGCCATATAGTTGAGCTCCGGTGAGGGGTGGCAGGGGTCCGCGTGAGTGAATTGCTTGTGAATTCTGCGAGTTGCGCTTCGGCCGTCTGCTACCTAGCGGCGATCGCCGGATCCGCCTATGCGCTGTTTGCGATCTGGGCGGCACGTGGCTTCGTGCGCGCGAGCCCGCCTTCGCCGCCGGGCATCTGTCCGCCGATTACGATCCTAAAGCCGCTGCACGGCGCGGAGCCCAGTCTGTATGCCAATCTGGCGAGTTTTTGTAATCAAGACTACGCGGCGCCGTTCCAGATCGTGTTTGGCATCGCCGATTCGGCCGATCCTGCTGCCGCTGTCGTGCGCCGGCTAGTCGACGAGTTTCCCGGTCGCGATTTGACGCTGGTGGCCAATCCTCGTCGCCACGGTTCCAATGCAAAAGTGTCGAACCTCATCAACATGCAGGCCGAGGCGCAGCACGAGGTGCTCGTCATTGCCGACAGCGACATCGCCGTTTCGAACAATTACCTCACAAGCGTTGCGGCGAGCCTCGGCCAACCGCAAGTTGGACTAGTGACCTGCCTGTATCGAGGCATAGGCTCGACCGGACTCTGGTCCCATCTCGCTGCGGCGGGAATCGATTATCAGTTCCTGCCAAACGTGCTGGTCGGATTGAAGCTCGGTCTCGCGAGCCCCTGCTTTGGCTCGACGATCGCGCTGACGAAAACGACGCTGGCGAAACTCCGCGGGTTGCAGTCGGTTGCCGATCAATTGGCTGACGATTACGGGCTAGGCATGGCGACGCGCCGCGCGGGTCGCAAAGTCGCAATTCCACCTTTCACGGTCACCCATGTCTGCGCCGAACGATCCCTGCGCGAACTCTTGCTGCATGAGATACGTTGGGCGCGCACGATCCGCGCGATGGATCCGGTCGGTTTCGCCGGCCTCGCTATCACCTATGCAGTGCCATTGGCCTTGATCGGACTGATGCTCGGCGGGCTGACGCCGGCCGCCGTGGTCGTTGCCGCGGCGCTGGGTTGCCGATTCGCCTTGCAAGCCGAGCTCAATCGTCTGTTCCAGTTGCGCAATGCGATCTCCTGGGAAATGTCCTTGCTTGGACCCATTCGTGACATATTGTCGTTTGTCATATTCGTAGTGAGCTTTTTCGGCCGCCGCGTCGAATGGCGCGGCAATGTCTATGATGTGAGCGCTGACAATACGCTTACTCGCTATGGTGAGGCGGAATCGTGATGCGCACTTTATTTCTGCAGGCGCCCTCCTTTGAGGGCTTCGATGGCGGCGCCGGCTCGCGCTATCAAGCGCGGCGGGAAATCCGCTCGTTCTGGTATCCGACCTGGCTGGCGCAGCCGGCCGCATTGGTCGAGAACAGCAAACTGATCGATGCGCCGCCGCACCGCTTGAGGCTTTCGCAAATTGCGGCCACCGCGCGCGATTACGATCTTGCCGTGCTGCACACGTCGGCGCCGTCGTTTGCCTCCGACGTTGAGACGATCAAGGCACTCAAGGCGGCCAATCCGGCGCTTAAAGCCGGCTTTGTCGGCGCCAAGGTTGCAGTCGATCCGGTCGGCAGCCTGAAGGCATCGCCGGCAATCGATTTTGTCGCCCGTAACGAGTTCGACTTCACCATCAAGGAAGTTGCGGAAGGCCGATCCTGGAGCGAGATCGTCGGTTTGTCTTACCGCAACGCCGAGGGCGTGATCGTTCATAACGAGGAGCGCGCGATCCTTGAAAATATGGACCTCTTGCCCTTCGTGACGCCGGTCTATAAGCGCGACCTCGAAATCAAGAATTATTTTATCGGCTATCTTAAGCACCCCTACATATCGATCTATACCGGCCGCGGCTGCAAATCGCGCTGCACGTTCTGCCTGTGGCCGCAGACCGTCGGCGGCCACCGCTATCGCACCCGTTCGGTTGGGCACGTGATCGAAGAAATCGCCTGGGCGAAAAAAGCGTTTCCCGAGGTCAAGGAATTCTTCTTCGACGACGACACCTTCACCGACAATCTGCCCCGCGCCGAGGCAATCGCCAAAGAACTGAGCAAGCTCGGCGTTACCTGGTCTTGCAATGCCAAGGCGAACGTTCCTTACGCGACGCTGAAAGTTCTGCGCGACAACGGTTTGCGGCTCCTTCTGGTCGGTTACGAATCCGGTAACCAGCAGATTCTGCACAACATCAAAAAGGGCATGCGGGTCGATGTCGCCCGTAAATTCACTAAAGATTGCCATGCGCTCGGCATCACCATCCACGGCACTTTCATCATGGGCCTGCCGGGCGAGACCAAGGAAACCATCGAGGAGACCATCCACTTCGCCACCGATATCAATCCGCATACGATCCAGGTTTCGCTCGCGGCGCCGTATCCCGGCACCTTCTTGTTCGATCAGGCGATGAAGAACGGCTGGCTCGACGATGCTCATGCCGAGCTCGTCAATGAAGACGGCGTGCAGATCGCGCCCTTGCACTATCCGCACTTGAGCCACACCGAAATCTTCGATTCGGTCGAACAATTCTATCGGCGCTTTTATTTCCGCTCCGGCAAGATCGCCGCGATCGTCGGCGAAATGGTCCGCAGCCCGCAAATGATGAAGCGTCGCTTGCGCGAAGGCGTCGAATTTTTTCACTTCCTGCGCGAACGAAGCGCCGCGCATTAGAACGTCATTGCGAGTCATTTCAGATAACCATGCTGCCGGAACCAGGCGATCGCTTCGGCGATCGCTTCGCCGTATGGCCGCGCGCGGTAATCGAGTTCGCGTTCGGCCTTGGCCGACGTGAAGAACATGCGGTCCTTGGCAAGCCGCAAACCGGTCGTCGTGACGAATGGCTCGCGGCCGGTGACATAGGCGGCGGCCTCGGCGGCATAGGCGATTGGAAAGATCAGCCGCCGCGGCAATCGCAGCCGTGGCGGAGCGCGGCCGGTCTGGCGCGCGATTTCGCGCAGCATGCTGCCCAGGGGGACATCCTGCCCGCCGAGAATGTAACGCTCGCCGATGCGGCCCTTGGTCAAAGCGAGGAGATGCCCGGCGGCAACGTCGTCGACATGGACGAGGTTCAACCCGGTATCGACATAAGCGGGCATGCGGCCGGCCGCCGCCTCTACGATGATCCGTCCGGTCGGTGTCGGCCGCACGTCGCGCGGTCCGATCGGCGTCGACGGATTGACGATGACCGCGGGCAAATTGCGCTCCGCCACCATCGCCTCGACCAGGCGCTCGGCAACGACTTTGCTGTATTTGTAAGCGCCGACCGCCGCGGCCGGATCGAGCGGAAACGTCTCGTCGCTCGGCTCGCCGCCCGGCCGCGCCTTCAAGGTCGCGACGCTGCTGGTATAGACGATCCGCTCGACGCCGGCGCGCAGCGCCGCCTCCATGAGCGCTCGCGTGCCCTCGACATTGGTGCGCACGATGTCTTGCGGCTGGCGCGCCCATAGCCGGTAATCGGCGGCAACGTGAAAGACAAAGCGAACGCCCGCCATGGCCCGCGCCAGCGAGCCGGCGTCGCGCAGATCGCCGCCGACGATTTCGACTGGTAAATCGGCGAGATTGGTACGGGCGCTGGTCGGGCGAACAAGTGCGCGGACCTGGTGGCCGGCTTGCAGCAATCGCCGTACGACGGCTGCGCCGACAAAGCCGCTGGCGCCGGTAATGAGGATCATGAGCCGCCCTTTCTAAAGCACGTTCCACTCAAATCAACGCGTCATTGCGAGCCAACGGGGTCTGGCCCGAAGTGGCCGGCCCGATGACGGGCTGCGCGAAACAATCCAGGATTCAAATTACATTTCAAAGATCTGGATTGCTTCGTCGCTCGCGCTCCTCGCAATGACGATAGTGATTCAATTTGACCAGAAGCCGCACTAAGGTCATTGCGCCAAAAGCTGAACGGGGACGCTATGAAACTGCCGAGTCGGATTATCGACCTCTCGTCGACGCTTGAAAATGAAACGGTCTACGACCCGCCGTTCATGCGGCCGAAAATCACCTACCGCAGCAATGCCGAGACCGCACCCCTTATGATGGAGCTGTTTCCCGGCTTGCGCCGCGAGGACCTGCCGGACGGCGAGGCCTGGGCAATCGAAGAGATCCAGCTGACGACGCATAACAGCACGCACATGGATGCGCCGATTCATTTTCAATCGAAGTCGATCGACGGCAAGCCGATGATGACCATCGATCAGGTGCCGCTCGACTGGTTTTTTCGCCCGGGCGCCAAGCTCGATTTTCGCAAAATGCCGGACGGTCATGTGGTCACGCCGGCCGAAGTGGAAGCCGAACTCAAACGCATCGGTCACGAGCTCAAGCCGTTCGATATCGTCCTCGTCAATACGCGCGCCGCCAGCTGCATCGGCAGCGACGAATATCTCACCGCCGGCTGCGGCATGGGCCGCGCGGCGACGCTCTATCTGACCTCGCGCGGTGTGCGCGTCACCGGCATCGACGCCTGGGGCTGGGACGTGCCGTTCGTGCATATGCGCCAGCGCTGGCTGGAAACGCACGACCCATCCATCATCTGGGAAGGCCACAAAGCCGGTCGCGAAACCCCGTATTGTCATATGGAGAAGCTGTGCAATCTGGAACAGCTTCCCAGTCACGGCTTCACGGTCGCCTGTTTTCCGCACAAGGTGAAACGTGGTTCGGCCGGCTGGACCCGCGCGGTGGCGTTGTTCGATTGAGATGTTTTGATCCAAAAGCGTCTTGTCCTCGCGGCGCCTCCACCGTGCTTCGCATGGTCCCCCGTTTCACGGGGAAAGATGAGCAACATCGTTCTCGCGGCGCTCCTTTGCGCCCGAGCTATGACACGCCACTCTCAGAAATCGTCACCACCGGGCATAGCCGTTCGCAGAACGGCGTCCTTCGGACGCCTTTGCCGGTGGTCCATGCGAAGCTGCAGCATGCAAAACGCCGGTGGAAGCGCCTCGTAAGCGTGACTTCCGCATGGATTGCCGGGGCTTTTAGTTGAAGACGGCGCTTCGCGCCTTTTGCCCGGCAATGACGAACAGGAAAGAACGAAAAAATGTCGGAGGCGAAACGCCGACAGACGCAAGTGGTATTCTGCCGTGCCAGACGGATACGGCCGCACCTCCAAAAGCGGGAGGCGCACATCTATCGGCGTTCCACCACGGTTCTCGCCCCAAGGACTCTTCCATCGCAAGGGACTCAGCCTCAGGCCAGGCTTCCTGGGACGTGGCGAACAGCGTTTTGCGCGGTCCTTTGAGCGGGCTTTCCCCGCCCCTGCCTGTCCCAGTCCAGCGATTGCACCTCGCGCCCTAGTCATAGTGCTCGGGGGTTGATGCCCAAAGCCGCCCGAGCGCGGGTTGCAAGCCCGCCCGCGGGCACCGCACTCGCCCCGCGGTTCGGGAATGCCTCCCGGACCGCGTCCGTGTGGACGAGACTTGAGGCTATAAGTAACTTAAACGGTGACATAGGTCAATGAAAATGAGACGAAAAGATTTCACGGCGATACGAAAATTTTGCCCTTCTACCGGGCTGAAGCACTCCTGAATTAGTCGCAAAGGCTCGCCCAATCCGAAGCTTATGCAGAGCTTGGTTTTTTGCTGTTCTCTCTAAACCAAAAAACCCATTCCGTCGGCCACAATTCCCTGCTGTAATTGTCACATTGCAGCCTGATCGACGCGGCCCCGACCCCCGGCGGAGGCAAATGAGACGGCGCTCCAAAACAAGCGGCAAAGCACGCCGCCGCGCTTCCTCGCGTGCCGGCCAGGGCGCAGACGCCGCACGGCTTGCTCGCGAACTGGATGAGGCGCGGCAACAGCAGGCTGCCACCGCCGAAGTTCTCAAGGTTGTAAGCCGCGCGACTTTCGATCTTCAGATCGTGCTCGATAAGCTCACTCAGACTGCCGCGCGGCTTTGTAATGCAGATATGGCGGGCATCACGCGGGAGCGCGACGGCGCTTATTACTACGCTTCAGTCTACAATTATCCGCCGGAACTGAACGAATTCATCAGAAACGCGCGTCACGAGCGCAGCCGAGGAAGCGTTACCGGACGCGCTCTCCTGGACGGAAAAACCGTTCATGTGCCTGATGTCATGCGAGATCCGGAATACACAATGCGCGAATTCGCGCAGACGGCTGGAATTCGCACCGCGCTTGGCGTGCCGCTTTTGCGCGACGGCAACGCCATCGGCGTGATCGTTCTAGCGCGCTCCAAAGTTCTCCAGTTCACCGACGAGCAAATCGATCTGGTAGCGACGTTCGCCGCTCAAGCCGTTATCGCCATCGAGAATACGCGGCTCCTGAGCGAATTGCGGGAAGCTCTGCAACAACAGACCGCGACCTCCGAAGTCCTAAGTGTCATCAGCAGCTCGCCCGGTGAATTGGAGCCGGTGTTCCAGGCCATACTCGAGAATGCGACGCGGCTCTGCGCGGCAAAATTCGGTAATTTATATCTTTGCGAAGGGGACGCGTTTCGCACGATTGCCATGCACAACGTGCCAGCACCGTTTGCGGAGGCGCGCAGGCATAACACCTTGGTTCACCCCGAGCCAAGCAGCGTGCTTGGCCGCCTCCGCAGATCTAAGAGCGTGATTCACATTCCTAACGTCACCGCAGAACAAGGCTATATCGAGCGCCAGCCGAGGTTTGTCACCATGGTGGAGCTCGGCGGCTTTCTGGCCATGCTTGGGGTACCAATGCTTAAGGACGGCAAGCTGGTCGGTGCAATTATTATCTATCGGCAGGAAACCAGTACTTTTTCCGACAAGCAGATCGAGCTGGTGCAGAACTTCGCTGCACAGGCCGTCATCGCCATTGAGAATGCGCGGCTGCTCAACGAGTTACGCGAGTCTCTGCAGCAGCAGACCGCGACCGCCGATGTGCTCAAGGTCATCAGTCGCTCGACCTTCGATCTACCGACTGTGCTCAACACGCTGGCCGATTCGGCGGGCACGTTGTGTCAAGCAGAAAATGCGCAAATTATGCTACAGGACGGCGAGGTCTACCGCCTCGTTGCCTGCAATGGCTTCTCACCTGAATATCAGGAATATGTGAGACAACATCCAATCACGCTGGGCCGAGGCACGCTGGTCGCTCGAACAGCGCTGCTAGTCGCTCCGGTTCATATCCCCGACGTGCTTGCTGACTCGGAATACACTTATCGCGAGGGCCAAAGACTCGCCGGATACCGTGCGATGCTTGGCGTGCCGCTCGTCCGGGAAGGAAGCTGTATCGGCGTCATGGCAATGACCCGACAGACGCCCCAGCCATTTTCCGCCAAGCAGATCGAACTGGCAAACACCTTCGCCAACCAAGCGGTAATTGCAATAGAGAACGTACGTCTGTTCGAGGCCGAGCAGCAGCGCACGCGTGAGCTGAGCGAGTCGCTGGAGCAGCAGACGGCGACCTCGGAAGTCTTAAGAGTTATCAGTTCATCGCCCGGCGAATTGCAACCCGTGTTTAACGCGATGCTAGAGAACGCGACACGGATCTGCGATGCAGTGTTCGGTTCCATGCTGCTTCGCGAAGGTGATGCATACCGACGCGTTGCGCTACATAACGCACAGCAGAGCTTTGCGGAATTCAGCGACAAGGCGCCGATCGTCAGCCGCGGTATGGCGCCAAGCGTCGATCGTGCCGTGGATACAAGACAGGTGGTCCATATTCTCGACGTGGCGGCGGAAGATCCCAATGAACCGATCGGCAAGTTTGGCGGCGCTCGGACTCTGTTAGTTGTGCCGATGCTCAAGGATAACGAGCCGATAGGAGCGTTCGGTATTTATCGTCAGGAAATCCGCCCGTTCACCGATAAGCAAATCGCGCTGGTGGAGAATTTCGCGGCCCAGGCTGTCATCGCCATCGAGAATACGCGGTTGCTCAATGAATTGCGACAGCGCACAGCCGATCTCAGCGAGTCGCTGGAGCAGCAGACGGCGACATCGGAAGTCTTAACAGTTATCAGTTCATCGCCGGGCGATCTTCATCCAGTATTTTCTGCAATACTGGAGAGCGCCGCTCGTTTATGTGACGCAAGTTTCGGAAACTTTTACCGGTGTGACGGCGACGATCTGCATCTCGTCGCCACTTACAACACGCCGATCGCTTTTGTAGAAGCTCGTAGCCGGTTACCATTGGGCCTGAAGCAGAACAATCCGATCGCTGACATGCTAGCGGCAAAAACCGTCCTTCACGTTGATGATTTGGCCGCCGATGAGCGATACACCAACCAACGCGATCCGCATATCGTTGCTGGCGTTGAGCTAGGGGGCGTCCGAACCTTCGTCGCCGTTCCTATGATCAAAGACAATGAACTGATCGGCGCGCTCGTCGTGTATCGGCAGGAAGTCCGTCCCTTTACTGATAAGCAGATTGAGCTGGTGAGGAATTTTGCCGCCCAGGCGGTCATCGCCATCGAGAATGCGCGGCTGCTGAACGAATTGCGCCAGCGCACCGACGATCTAACCGAAACGGTGGAGCAGCAGGCAGCCACATCGAAGGTCCTTGAAGTCATCAGCCGCTCGGCGTTCGATCTTCAGGCGGTGTTTGAAGCCGTGGCTGAAAGCTCGGTCAAGCTGTGTGGAGCCGACCGAGCGTTAGTTTTCCGTTTCGATGGCGAGTTACTGAGGATTGCGGTTGCCTTCAACGCTCCTCAGGAGCTCAAGGATTTTATAGTCCAAAATCCATTTATTCCGGGCCGACACAATGCTGCGGGCCGTGCTGCACTTGAGCGACGGACGGTCCAAATTGCCGATCCCTCGGCCGATCCAGAATATTCGTACGGTGCCAAAGATATTGAGAAAATCGGAACAATTCTCGCGGTGCCGATCCTCAAAGGCGAGGATCTGCTGGGCGTCATAAACATCTTTCACCTGGAGGAAGTCAGGCCGTTTACGGATAGGCAGATCGCTCTAGTCGAGACGTTTGCTGACCAAGCCGCGATCGCAATCGACAATTTCCGACTGTTGGACGAGTTACGCTACCGCACCGATGAACTCGGCCGCTCGGTCGGCGAGCTGCAGGCCCTTGGCGAGGTGTCCCAAGCGGTCAACTCGACGCTCGATCTCGAAACCGTTCTCTCCACCATCGTGGCAAAGGCGGTGCAGCTCTCTGGCACCGAGGCCGGCGCCATCTATGCCTACGATGAGCAGTGGCGCGAATTTCGGCTGCGAGCCACCTACGGGATGGATCAAGGGGTGATCGATGCTCTCACGCAGCGTCACATCGGCTTCGAGGACCCGAGCGTGGCTGAAGTTTTCGCGCAGCGCGAGCCCACTCAAGTCGCAGACTTGCGCGAAGAACCCGCTTCAGACCTTAACAACGTAGCTCTACGTGCCGGCTATCGCGCGCGGATGGTAGCGCCGTTACTTCGTGGCGAAGATATCGTCGGCATGCTGGTCGTTCGCCGGTGCACGCCCGGTGAATTTGCGAGAAACACCGTCGACATCATCAAGACCTTTGCCGCGCAATCGGCGCTGGCCATCCAGAACGCGCGACTGTTCCACGAGATCGAGGACAAGAGCCGGGAGCTTCAAGAGGCGAGCCAGCACAAATCTCAGTTCCTCGCCAATATGAGTCACGAGCTGCGCACTCCGCTCAATGCCATCCTGGGTTATACCGAATTGCTGGCGGACGGCGCTTACGGTGATCCATCCGAGAAGATGTTGGGTGTACTTAAGCGACTTGAGGCCAATGGCAAACACCTGCTCGGGCTCATCAATGACGTGCTCGACCTGTCCAAGATCGAGGCCGGTCAACTCGTCCTCGACCTGTCCGATTACTCGGTGCAAGATATTGCCCAGACGGTTCGTAGTACGCTGGAGCCTTTGGCCGCCGATAAAAGGCTCTCGTTCAAGGTCGAAGTCGCTCCCGAGCTACCCGCAGGTCATGGCGACGGACGCCGCCTGACTCAAGTCCTGATCAATCTCGTCGGCAACGCCATCAAGTTCACCGATGCCGGCGAAGTCGCCATCAAGGCCGAAGCAAATAATGGCGCATTCCACGTGTCGGTCTGTGACACCGGACCCGGCATCACGGCTGCCGATCAGGCGAAGTTGTTTCAGGAATTCCAGCAGGCCGACAATGCGATCACCAAGAAAAAGGGTGGTACCGGTTTAGGGCTCGCCATATCCAAGCGCATCATCGAGATGCACGGCGGCAAAATCTGGGTCGAGTCACAGCCCGGTCAAGGCTCGACGTTCACTTTCACGCTTCCGGTCGTCGTCGCTCAGCAGGTGGAGCCGGAGTGAGCAAGCGCATTTTAGTGGTCGAGGACCAACCGGATGCTCGCCGGATCATCCGCGATATGCTGGCCTCTACCAATTACGAGATCACGGAGGCCGAGAACGGCGAAGAGGCGCTCGTGGCTATCGCGAAACAGCGACCCGATCTCATCCTGATGGATATCCAATTGCCGGTCATGGACGGTTACGCCACCACGCGCCAAATCAGGGCCGATCCTGCATTGCGATCGATCCCGATCATTGCGGTCACGTCCTATGCACTCAGCGGTGAAGAACAGAAGGCGCGGGCAGCCGGCTGTGATGATTACGTTCCAAAGCCCTTCAGCCCGCGAGAGTTACTGGCGAAAATCAGGCAGCGCCTCTCTTAAGCGCGGAGTGGCTGCTCCAGTCAACGCGCCACTAAATATATCGCCATCCCTTGGTGCCGCGAACGACCGCGATCATCCGCGTCAGTTAGGCCGAGGATAGTAACGATTACAGCCATTCAAATCTCGTCCGGCTGCTAAGCATGCCCCTGTCGCCGCGCCGTGCTTTTCCTCTTGCCTCGCTCGCAAATCATATCCGCGTTCTTCAGATTCGCCTTTTTGGCAGATTTCGGATTTGTGTCGAGCGCCGTTACAACCTATTCAAATCGAAGAGTGACTCCGTCCAAGGGAATCCCAAAGACATTTGTAGTCCATGTCTCACCTGCACTGATCGGCATTGCAAGCGTCAAAGTTCCCGTCGAGATAATGTCGCCAGGGCGCAGCGGCGGATTGTGTAAGTCATTTGCAAGCAACTCAACCAAATGGCCCAGGGCGCGCACTGGGCTGTCGAGGACGAGACGACCGCCGCCTCGCTGGCTAAGTTTTCCGTTGCAGCACAACTCAACCTCAAACGTTGCTAGCTCGTGCTGCCACTCCGTGTGGCGCGGTGCAAATTTATGGCGCGGCCCGATGAGCAGCGCTCCATGCACGCCATTTGCGGCGACCGTATCCGCCGCTGCGAACTTCCAGGCCGGAAAAATCGACTGCACAATCTCATAGCCAAGGGACACCCATTCGATGCAATCGAGCAGCGCGGGTTCGTCCATGCCTGGTGACGGTGTGGCTTTCAGGCCGAATACGATTTCCGGCTCTATGCGAGGCTCCACAAAATCTTTGACGAACATGACCTTCTTGTCGGCGAGTTCGTGCACGGTATGGTCGGTGACGTAGCCCCAGATCGGCGATTGAACGCCGTACACCTTCCACATTTCGCGGTTGGTGAAGCCGATCTTGCGACCAGTGATTTTTTCGCCACGGGCTTCGAAAGCGGCACGGACCAACGAGATGACCTGATAGGCCTGATCTAGGCTCAGTCCAGTTGGACGGGAGGAAAAGGTCGGAATTTGGCGACGGCTGCTTAACGACGCGAGGACATCGTCAGCCACGGCCTTGAGGTCGGGCGCATCGATTAGCGTCGCCATATTCAAATCTTATTGATAAAGCGCAGCGGTGACCATCCCAAGCCGTCGCTTTCGTACCCGATTGCGATCAGCCAAAGGCTGTTTACATAACAACCATGTCGCCGATGGCATTGCTCTTGAACCTGCTATGGATCGTATTCGGCGGTCTGTGGATGGCCGTCGCCTGGGTGATCGCCGCCGTTGTCATGGCGATCACGATTATCGGGATTCCCTGGGCCCGCGCTGCGTTCAACATCGCCTCTTACACGTTGTTGCCGTTCGGCCGCAAAGCAGTATCGCGCGCCGAACATTCCGGCCGCCACGATCTCGGCACGGGGCTGTTCGGGCTCATCGGTAACATTATCTGGTTCGTGCTCGCCGGCTTTTGGCTGGCGCTCGGCCATCTCATCACCGCGATCGTGCTCGCGGTGACGATCATCGGCATCCCGTTCGCCTGGGCGCATCTGAAACTTGCTGGCATCGCGCTGTGGCCGATCGGCAAGGAGATCGTCGCCGCTGATGCGGTGCCGCTTGGCCGTTCGACTGCGCAGCGGTGAGGATGATTTGGCGCGTTGCGGCGGCGCGTTCATTCTTCGCCTCCCCCTGGAGGGGGGAGGTCGCGAGCGAAGGCGAGCGGGAGGGGGTGAACACGTAACTGTCGCTTGGCACCCGCGTCATGGCCGCTCACCCCACCCCGCGCTCCTGCGGTGCGCGACCCTCCCCCTCCAGGGGAGGGTGAGATGCTTACGCTTTGTGCAGCCAGACTTTGTTGTCGTGAAAGGCCGCGCCGCCGAACGGCGCGATCGAATCGGCGCCGGTCAAGCTGTTGATGCCGCGGCCGTCGGCGTAAGCCGAATTGGGCCAGAGCGATTCGGCGACCAGCACGCCGCGGCGCACGCCCTCGAACAGTTTCGCCTGCAGGCGCACCTCGCCGCGGCGATTGCCAAGCACGACCTGGTCGCCGCCTGACACGCCGCAGGCGGCGGCATCCTGCGGATGGATCATGACTTCGGGCCGGCCTTGCGCGGCGAGCGAGGTCGGCGTCTCGGTGAAGCTTGAATTGAGAAAGCCGCGCGCCGGCGAGGTCGCGAGCCGGAACGGATGCTCGGTGTCGGCTTCCTCGATCACCTGCCAATGATCCGGCAGCTGCGGCATCGGCGTTGTGATCGTGTTGCGGTGCCAGCGCTGAAACGGCACCTTCGGCCAATCCGGCTTGAAGCGGAATTTGCCGTCCGGATAGGCAAAGCCGTTGAGATAATGCGCGGCGTTAAAATCCGGCTGGCAATCGATCCAGCGCTTTGACTCAAGCTCGGCAAGCGTGCCCCAGCCTGATTTTTGTAAAGACACGTCGATCAATTGGCGCGGCGTCATGTCGAAGCCGGGATGCTTGGCGCCAAGCCGGTTCGCCAAGCCGCAGATTACCTCGTGATTGTTGCGGCATTCGCCCGGCGGCTCGACCAGCTTCGGACCAAGCAGAATGTATTGGCTGCCGCCGGCGGTGTAGAAATCGTCGTGCTCGACAAACATCGTCGCCGGCAAGACAATGTCGGCCGCCTTCGCCGTATCAGTCATGAACTGCTCGTGCACGCAAACGAACAGATCATCGCGGGCAAAGCCGCGCCTCACCGTGTTCTGGTCGGGCGCGACAGCGAGCGGGTTGGTGTTCTGAATGAGCATCGCGGTCACCGGCGGTCCGCCAAGCAGCGCCTCCTTGTCGCCGGTGAGGATCGCGCCGATGCGCGACTGATCGAGCATGCGGATCGACGGATCGCGCAGATCGGTGCCTTCGATCACGCTGTTGTTCAAGTGGAAGACGCCGCCGTTGTTGTGAAAGGCGCCGCCGCCCTCAAGCCGCCAGGCGCCGGTCACCGCGGCGATGCAGCTTGCGGCGTGCATATTCACCGCGCCGTTGCGCGAACGCGAGAAGCCGTAACCGAGACGGAAGAAGGCGCGCTTTCGCTCGCCGATCAGCCGGGCGAAAGCTTCGATCGTCGGCACCGGACAGCCGGTGATTGCGGCCGCCCATTGCGGATCGCGCGCTTGCACGTGCTTGGCGAGTTCATGCGGCGCGTCGGTGTAGCGTTCGAGATAATCCCAATCGGCCTTGCCGTCGCGGAACAGGCAATGCATCACCGCGCAGGCGAGCGCGCCGTCGGTGCCCGGCCGGATCAGCACCGGCAGGTCGGCCCGCTTCATGGTCGTGTTCATGTAGACATCGACGACGGCGATCTTGGCACCGCGCTTTTTGCGCGCGCGCATCGCATGCGTCATCACATTGACCTGGGTATCGGCGGCATTGGTGCCCCAGATCACGACCAGGTCGGATTTTGCCATTTCGCGCGGATCGGCGCCGGCGAGTTTGCCGGTGCCGGCGATAAAGCCGGTGAAGGCCGGATTGACGCAGATCGTGGAAAAGAAGCCGGAATATTTCTTGGCGTGGCGCAGGCGATGGATGCCGTCGCGCATCACGTAGCCCATGGTGCCGGCATAAAGATAGGGCCAAACCGCTTCGGAGCCGTGTTTTTGCTCGGCGCGCGTGAACGCATCCGCGACGATGTCGAGCGCGTCGTCCCACGCGACGGGGGCGAATTGGCCGCTGCCCTTGCCGCCGATCCGCCGCAGCGGTTGCTTGAGGCGATCGGGATGATGCACGCGCTCAGCGTAGCGCGCGACCTTGGCGCAGATCACGCCCGCGGTATAGGCATTGTCGCGCGCGCCGTGCACGCGGCCGATGGTGTGGTCGTCGAAAATCTCGACTTCCAGCGCACAAGTCGACGGGCAGTCGTGCGGACAGGCCGAGGCGCCAATCTTTTGCGGGCGGACAAGCTCATTCATTATCGAAGCCGTGACGCTGCCGGAGATTAGCCCAAAACGTCTTACCGTATAAATAGGCCGTGCATCAGCTTAATTCACCCTGCTATGGGTGTCGGCCTCAGTTGGTTTCCGGGCAATGGAGCGGACGTTTGCAGCTTGACCGAGGGACAGCCGGTGACATTGACTTCGTCATGGCGACCGAGCGGCTTGCCGGCTACGAGCAACTGGTCGGACAGTGGGATGCCGCACAACATCGGGCGGCCCTCGCCGACGGCCGTCACGCTTATTTTGTCGCCCGTCACGCATCGGAAGCCATCGGCTTTGCCATCGTGCGCGAATGGAGTTCCGCCGAACGAGTGGCGCATATCAAGCGAATTGCAGTCTGTCGCCCCGGTTTGGGCAACGGCAGGTCTTTCCTGGCGCTCTTGGTTGAGCGCATTTTCACCGACACTGAAGCTTTTCGGATTTGGCTTGGCGTGTTTCCCGACAATGTTCGAGCGCGCCGCTGCTACGAAGCAGTCGGCTTCCAGGCTGAAGGCATCGCCTGCGGCAATGCCTTTTTCGGTGGTGCGCATCGCGACGAACTGGTGATGGCACTCCTGCGTCCCGAATGGTCAGTTCATTCGTAAAGGTGTCGAATTGCAGCGAACCAAAAACTCAAACCCGAAGGAGCCGTGATGAAAGCCGCAGTCCTAGGCGAAAAAGGCGTCGAAGTCCGCGACCTGCCGAAGCCGGTGCCGAAGCCCAACGAGGTGCTCATCCGGGTGCGGGCGTCGAGCCTCAACCGCGCCGATCTGCTCGTCGCGTTAGGCCATCAGCACGGTAGCGTCGGCGGTGTCGGCGCGCGGCTTGGCCTGGAATGCGCTGGCGAGGTCGAGGCCGTCGGCGACGAGGTGCAGGCAATCAAGCCGGGCGATCGGATCATGGCGTCGGCGCCGGGCGGCTTTGCCGAATATGTGGTCACCGATGCCGGGCGGGTGCACCGCATTCCGGGAAACAATATGAGCTACGATCAGGCGGCCTGCTTCCCGGTCGCCTTGCAGACCATGCATAATGCGGTGGTCACCGCCGGCCGGTTGAAACGCGGCGAGACCATGCTAATGCAGGGCGCCAGCGCCGGCGTCGGCCTCATGGGCATGCAGATCGGCAAGCTCATGGGCGCTTCGCTCGTGATCGGCACCTCGACCAATCCGGAGCGGCGCGCGCGGCTCGCCGAATATGGCTGCGATCTCGCGCTTGATTCGAGCGCGGCGGATTGGCCGGAACGGGTCAAAGCGGCGACCAGCGGTAAGGGCGTCGATCTCATCGTCGATCTGGTTTCCGCGCCCGTGGCCAACCAGAATCTGGAAGCCGCCAGCATTCTCGGCCGCATCGTCAATGTCGGCCGGCTCGGCGGCATGAAGGGCGAGTTCGACTTCGACAAGCACGCGCTCAAGCGCATCGACTATATCGGCGTCACGTTTCGAACCCGAAGCGCGGAAGAAGTGCGCGAGATCAATCGCTTGATGCGCGCCGATCTGTGGCCGGCGATCGAGGCCGGCAAGCTGTCGCTGCCGATCTATAAGACCTACAAGCTCGCCGACATCGCCGAAGCGCTCGCCTTGATGCGCGACAACCGTCATTTCGGCAAGGTCGTCATCAGCGTGTCGTAAATCGGCAGCCTACTGGCCGACGAGTCGACGGAATTCGGCTTGCCCTTCGATTGGGCATCCGGCATAGGTTTTACATGACTGATTCGGCGAAGCGCCACGCGCCGATTCTGGCCGCTGGGGGCATTGTCTTACGCGGAAAAGTGCGACCGCGCATCGCCGTCGTGCGGTTGCGCCGGGAAAAGGCGTGGGTTTTACCCAAAGGCAAGCTGTTGCCGCGCGAGCACCCGCGCGATGCCGCCAAGCGCGAGGTACTGGAGGAGACCGGATACAACGTATCGGTCCACGAATTTCTCGGCTCGATGTCCTACGCCGCCGAAGGCAAGATCAAAATCGTGCAGTTTTGGCTCATGCGCGCGACTCGCGCACCGGCGCGCGAACTCATGGACGACGTCAAGGCGGTGAAATGGCTGCCCTTGCGCCGGGCGGTCGCTATGCTCAGCCGCGCGCACGAAAAAGTTTTCCTCACCCATGCCGGGCCGCTTGCGCTCGACCACGCCAAGAAACATGTCAAGAAACGCACCAAGAAATCACGCGCGCAGTCGCGCGGCTTGGTCCGCAACGGCGCTCGATCGGGGAAAGCACCACCGTCGTCGGTCGAACATGTAATTGCGTTCGACTACGAAAAGACCCGGCCTAACGCGTTTGCCAAAGCGCTGGCCAATTGGCGGGCGCGCGCGGTGCAATCTTCCGCGCGCAAGGCGAGCTGACGAAAGAGTAAGACTCATCCGCCGTCGCTGTATCCACGTCGTCATTGCGAGCCAACGGGTCCGGCCCGAAGTGGTCGGCCCGATGACAAGCTCCGCGAAGCAATCCAGAAATTGAGTACAAGAACTGGATTGCTTCGTCGCTATCGCTCCTCGCAATGACGGCGACTGTACATAATTCTGTTCTTAGGGCGTGGCGCTCTACGTACCTAAGAAATTGGCGTGCAGCTATTCCGGCGTGATCTCGTGGAATGCGCCGTAGTCGATCACCAGCCTGCCTTCTTTCGAAATGTTGGTAATGTCCCGGTAGCGATAGTTCCAGCGAATGTCTTCATGATTATAGAGCTTGCGCGCATACAAATATTGCGCCGAATTGTCATCGACTCCGCTGACATTAAGCGTCAAGGCGCCGTCCGCCGCGGCGAGATCGGCCGGGGTCATGCGATATAGCGGGCTTGTTTCGTCGATCGTGTGGAAAATGGACCACGTCAGCATGAACATCGGATGCTCGCGGCGATCGAGCAACAGCTCGTGGTAACGGCGGTATCCAACGCCCTCGGCAGTCGTTTCCATGCGCAGCAGCCACAATCGCGCCTGCGCTTGCGAAATCGTGTTGTTGCGCTCATTAGCGATCCGGATCATCAGCGTCGGCTGACCCTGATGAACAGTCACCACCGGATGATCGGCGAAGATGAAACGGGCCCGCGGCCGCGAGAAACGGGCAAAGATCAGCCCGGTCATCACCGCGAGAAAGGACATGCCGGTGAAAATCTCCATCGTGGCAATGAAATGCCCGTAATGGGTCTGCGGATGCATGTCGCCGTAACCGACGGTGGCCAGCGTCTCGACCGAGAAGTAAAAAAAACCGAGCGGATCGTTTTTCGCGACATTGGCGATCGGTTCATTGCCAAGCCAATAGAGAAACGCGAACACCGCATTGAGAAAGACGAAGATCGCCGCCGCCGTTCCGAAGAAGACCGGCCAGTAGACCGTCATCGCGCGATGATAGAGATCGGTCCAAAAGCTGTCGGTTAAGCCGCGGGTTTCGATTTCGCGGGGACCTATGCGAACGAGGTGCCGCCCGCGATACCGCTTAAATTCGATTTGTTTCGGAGCCTTGGCCAAAGCGAAATCCTAGAGCATGATCCGGGAAAGCGGGAAACGGTTTCCCAACCAGACCATGCTCAAACAATAGCCCAAAGCGACATACCAATTTAACCTATAATAGTTTTCGCTTTAGGCCGTCGCCGCCACCTTCGTCCTGAGGCGGCTGAAAACTTTGCGCGCGTTGCCTTCGAAGATCTTTCGCCGAGCGGCGTCGTCAAGCGACCGCGTGTTATCGATGTAGCGCTTGGTGTCGTCGAAATAGTGGCCCGACCGCGGATCGACGCCTTTCACCGCGCCGACCATTTCCGACGCGAACAAGATGTTTTCCGCCGGCACCACTTCGGCGAGCAGATCGATGCCGGGTTGATGATAGACGCACGTATCGAAATAGATGTTGTTCTTGATAATCTCATCGAGCTCCGGCCGGCCGTTGTTGAGCGCGATTCCGCGGAAACGGCCCCAGTGGAACGGCACCGCACCGCCGCCGTGCGGGATGATCAGTTTCAGCGTCGGGAAGTCCTTGAACAAGTCGGATAGGATAAGCTGCATGAACGCCATGGTGTCGGCGTTCAAGTAATATGAGCCGGTCGTGTGCATGGCGGGGTTGCAGCAGCCCGAGACGTGAATCATGGCCGGTACGTCGAGCTCGACCATTTTCTCGTAGAACGGATACCACCATTTATCGGTCAATGGCGGCGCATTGAAATAGCCGCCGGACGGATCGGGATTGAGATTGCAGCCGATGAATCCCATTTTTACGCAGCGCTCCAGTTCGGCCCTCGCGTTTTTCGGCGGCACGCCGGGCGATTGCGGCAACTGACAGACGCCGACGAAATTCTGCGGAAACAGCGAGACGACGCGCGCGATCAGATCATTGCAGATCTGCGACCACTCGAGACTCACGCTCTCATCGCCGATGTGATGGCCCATGCCTGAGGCGCGCGGCGAGAAGATCGTCAGATCGGTGCCGCGCTCACGCTGCAATTTGAGCTGATTTTGCTCGATGCTTTCGCGGATCTCGTCGTCCGACAACTTCAACGAAGCGCGCGACGGCATCGCTGTTTTGTTGCCCGAGGTCGCAGCCGCTGTCTGTTCTTTGCGGAAACGATGCAGGTCCTTGGGCTCGGTAGTGTAGTGGCCGTGGCAATCGATGATCATGAGAAAACGCCATACCGGAGGTTGGGGAAGGTCTCGATGCTACGGTCCACGGCGCGATTGTCAAATACGGTGACTGCTCTAGGATGCGCCCGCTCATCGAGGGAGAAAAGGAATGGCTGAACTTCCGCGGCTCAACGGCGTCATTGGCGCGCTGCAGCAGGGCCGCCACGCTTTAACGACTTTCACGCCAGCCGATGTCGAGGCTGCCGTCGCGCTCACCACAGCGAAATACGACGCCGTGGTGTACGAAATGGAACACAATGCCTATGACATCCGCGCCTTCCGGGACTGCCTGCAATACATGCTCAATCGGCGCCAGATCGCGCAATCGGGATCGTTGGCGCCGGCCGTCGCGCCGTTCGCGCGAATTCCCCCAAACGGCGGCGAGAAAGCACAATTTCATGCCAAGCAGGTGCTCGACCTCGGCGCTTACGGAATCATTTGGCCGCATATCAGCAATGTCGAGCAGGCCTATAACGCGGTCGGCGCCTGCCGCTATCCGCGCTTGAAGAACAAACCGCTTTACGAACCCGCCGGCATTCGCGGCGACGGCCCGACGCAAGCGGTGCGCTATTGGGGCGTGACGCAGCAGGAATATTACGAACGCGCCGACGTCTGGCCGCTCAATCCGAAGGGCGAGATTTTCGTCATTTTGATGATCGAGGACACCGAGGGAATTAACAACCTAAAAGACATTCTCAAAAACGTACCCGGCGTTGGCGCGATTCTGATCGGCGAGGGCGATCTATCGCAGGAGCTCGGCTATCCGCGTCAATATGAGCATAAGGTCGTGCTCGATGCGATGGCGCAAATCGTCGATACCTGCCGGGAAGCTAACGTTGTCGTGGGCCATCCGCATGTGGAAGCGCACAATGTCGAGCGCATCGTCAAGGAAGGCTATCGCTTCTTGATGTGCGCGCCGGTGCGCAGCTACGGCAATCTCGACAAGGCGCGCGCGGCGACCGGGCGGGCTTAGGCGCGCTTCGAGACCGACACGACTCCACTCGTTCCCGCGGTGTCGGGGCCCCTGGGTGGTTTCTCAGAAAACATGGATTCCCACTTTCGCGGGAATGAGCGGATGATGTTGCCTCGCTAGGGCATGTACTCAAAAGCGCCTGATGTCTGTTTTTGGGGGTGAAGCAGACATTGCAAATTCGACTTGCCCTGTCCGCTTGTGACCCAAGGCGGACATTTGGCGGGCAATAACTTGAGATTTCAGCGAGCTTGATCCCAGCGATTGCCGAGGGGTTGACCCTCGCTGGTCGCCTTGGTCAGCCCCGGCTTTTTAACCTTATTGACAAAGCAGTGTTGCAGCAAAGACGCATCAAGATTTTATTTCGGATGGCACCGTCAATACCGCGGTTCTTAAAGCGGTACGACTAAAAGTGAACACTTTAGCGTGCCAAGGCGCAATTATGTGTTCAGCTGTTCGCGCAACACTTCTGGCTGCGTTTGCCGTTTGCCTAATTCCTATGGGGACCGCGCACGCTAAATTCTCTTTTTCGCCCCAGTACGGGTCTTGGTGGGGCGATCGCACTCCGTTCAGGCACAATCACCAACACAGGCACACAAAATCTGAATCGGCCAAGGAAAATCAGCTTCAGGAAACTCCGAAGGGCCCGCTTCAGATTATCATCTCGATCGCAGACCAACGGATCTCGCTTTATGACAACGGTATTCTGATCGCACGGTCCTCAGTATCGACTGGAGTTCGGCGTCATCCGACCCCGCTTGGTGTATTCAGCGTGGTGGAGAAAGAACGGTGGCACCGCTCGAATCTCTACAGCTCTGCCCCGATGCCCTACATGCAGCGCATCACCTGGTCGGGAATAGCACTGCATGCGGGTGTCTTGCCCGGCTATCCTGCCTCACACGGCTGCATCCGCTTGACAAACGACTTTGCCATTCGGCTCTGGCATCTAACGAAACGCGGCGCCCGCGTCATTATCGCACGCCAGGGTGTTGTGCCGGTCGAGATAACCAATCCACACCTCTTTGTCTCGAAGCCGAAGACTGCGTTCGATTCATCAAATAGTCTGGCTGTCGCCATCGCGAGTAACAGCACCAAAACAGCCGCGACAGCGCAAGCGCCTTTGATATCCAATGTCGGAACCCAAGAAACTGCAGAATCCCAAGCTGCGGGCTCGGCTCCCTCTGGAGCCGCGCCGCAGAAAGTCTTTCCAATATCGGTTTTCGTGAGTCGAAAGTTGGGTAGGCTCTTCGTGCGTAAGGGCTTCACGCCTCTCTTTGATGTCCCGGTCAAAATCCAAAATCCGGAAGATCCGCTGGGAACGCACGTATTCACCGTCATGGAACCTCAGTATGAGGGCTCAACCGTTCGCTGGAGTGTCGTCTCGATATTGGAGCAGAGCATGTCTGCACCCTCCATCAAAGAACGCAGGGTGCCCACACAACAAATTGTCAAGACCGCCCCATTAGCGACGCCGTTATCCGATAACGCCAATACGGCGCTCGATCGCATCGAAATCCCGGAGGATGCGATTCAGCAGATTTCTGAGTTACTGACGCCGGGCTCTTCATTCATCATATCCGATTACGGCATTAGCTCCGAAACCGGGCCTTACACAGATTTCATCGTGCTAACGCGTTGAAGCGAGGGTCAACTTGGGAGGGACGAGGGGGGGTGAAGAGACCGCGGCGACTTGCTGTATTAGCGGTGTTGTGCGGAACGGTCGCTCTCACCGGCTGGGTCGGGGCCGAACTCGCCGGCTTCGGTTCGCTTGGCATCGAGAGCACCGGAGCGCCGATGGAGGTCGGTCGGGCAACATCTGCGACCGCCCGCGCCGAGCACGTCGACGCACCCCGAGCAACAACACCGGGCAAGCATGGTGTCTCCGTTGCCGAAATTGCGAGCGGCAGCGCTGCCTTGTCCGACCCTCCTGCGATGCCGCAGCCAGCCGCGCCGCCCGTGCTGTTCGCGGCGGTGAGTCCGACTGATCCTGTGCAGAACGCCGCCAGGCCAGCCGTGAGCTCCGAAGCTCTCGATGGGTGCTCCGAGCCGGACGTCTGCATCGACCAATACCTCTGGTCGCTATACGAGCGGACGCCGAAGATCGACACCGTCAAGGTGGAGGAGCGGATCAAGGTAA
>Ga0306925_10000125_pt1 | contig 43573 bp, 42 predicted proteins | sample flu12Cox44000176_FD_203755 | JGI IMG/M metagenome (GOLD analysis project Ga0306925, IMG submission 203755) | Lab enrichment of tropical soil microbial communities from Luquillo Experimental Forest, Puerto Rico - flux8day.12C.oxic.44.000.176 (v2)... | ecosystem: Environmental > Terrestrial >... | reverse complement strand
CTTGCGCCTCTTGCTTGCGGAAGGCGTTCCGAATCTGCGTGTTGCGACCATGTCAGCGCCATCATTCATTACTGACTGACCAGTCAGTCATTAATGTACGGTGTCGACTTGGGCAATGCAAGCGCGCTCATCCCCCGCCGGCGAACGGTTCGAGGCGGCTGCCGCGGCAGATGTTTTATGTTTGGTAAGCATCCAGCAGCACGACCGTTTGACGGCTCACACAATAGACACGATCGGCGGCTTCGATCCTCTCCTCGATCATTGAGGAGGGGCTAATGGGACGGATTCTGCTTTCGCTTCTGGCGGGAACGCTTTTGCTTGCGGCGGCCTCGACCGATGCCTCGGCGTGGGTTTGCCGCGCCATCGGCGCCGGCTCGGGTGGATGGGCGCATAGCGCCTCCATCATCGATGCCAAGCTTTTTGCGTTGCGGCGCTGCGAGCGAAACAGCCTGGTGCCGATCTGCACGCTGACGTGGTGTCGCCCGGGGTGATAGCGACGCCACGGCAACATCGGATTGCGAATCCCCGGGCCCCGCGGCCCGGAGATTTCGTTTCATGTGCTAACTGCCCTCGATCTCGGCCTTGAGGTCGACCAGGGCTTGCGGTGTGTCGATATCCACGAAGGCGCCCTTGCCCTCGACCGGGGCTTCGACGGCTGCCTCGCCATAGCGCCCGATCAGGTGGCGTGCGCCTACGTCGCCTTCGATCGCCATGAGATCGGGAAAGAACCGCCGCGCCCACAGCACTGGATTGCCGCGCTTGCCCTGAAAGGTCGGCACCACCACCAGCGCGCCGCGGTCCGGATCAAAGGCGGCAATCAGCCGGTCGATTAGCGAGGCGTCGACCTGCGGCATGTCGCCAAGGCAGACAATGGCGCCGTCCGCATCCGCCGGCACCGCAGCAATGCCGGTCTTGAGCGACGCGCCGAGCCCCTCAGCAAAGGCCGGGTTGTGAACGATCCGCACCCGCAGGCCCGCCAGCGCCTTCTCGACCTCCCCACGCTGATGTCCCACCACCACGATCACGTCGCCCGCGCGCGAAGCGAGCGCCTCCTCGACCGCGATGCGCACCAGCGGCCGCTCGCCGATCTTTTCCAGGAGTTTGTTCGGACCTCCCATGCGGGTGGAGCGGCCGGCCGCGAGCACCACCGCCGCGATGCGCCGGCCGCGGTCGACCGCGGGCTCCTCGCGTGGCTGCGGCCGCGTGACGATTTCCATCAACAGTCCGCCGACGCCCATGCCGGTAATCGCCTCGCGCGGCACCTCGATCCCGGCAAGAAGCCGCATGAGCACCCAGTCGAACCCGTTCTCTTTCGGCGAGCGCGCGCAACCGGGCGCGCCAAGCAGGGGACGGCCGCGCGCGCGAGCGACCAGCAGCAGATTGCCGGGATCAACCGGCATGCCGAAATGCTCGACGCGTCCGCCGATGGTCTCGACGGCAGCCGGGATCACGTCGCGCCGGTCGGCGATCGCCGAGGCTCCAAACACGATGACCAGTTCGGCGCCGGCACCGAGTACCTCCTCGATCGCTTTGGCGAGCGCGCCGTGCTCGTGCGGCACGCGCCGCTCCGCGACGATCACAGCGCCGGCGGGCGCCAGGCGCTCCTCCGTCACCTTCAGGGTTTTCTCGATCACCTTCGGCACAAGGCCCGGCAGCAACGTGGAAACCACGCCAACCTTGCGAACGCGGTACGGCGCGATGCGGATCAGCGGCCGCGCCGCGGCGGTGACCGCAACCGCCGCGTCGCGCTGGCTCGCGGAGACCGCGAACGGGATAATCTTGACGGTGGCGACCATCTCACCGGCGACCACCGGCTTGTAAGCGGCGAGCGTCGCGAACGTGATCGATTCATCTACGTTGTTGAGGCGGTCGACGGCGCCTTTATCGACCACGAGCACGCCCGCGTTCTCCGCGAACAGATTGGCACGGCCGGTGAAGGGGCGATCGACGCGCACCCCCTCCCCTGCGGCTGCCGCGGCGATCTCGGCAGCGGCGGTGTCCTCCGAGACGTCGCCGGGCTCGATCCGGGCCACCACGATCTCGCTGATCCCGGCAGCCTTGAGCGCGGCGATCTCGCGCTCGCTGATGACGGTGCCCTTTTTCAGGACGAGACCGCTCTTGCGGATCGAATGCACCGCGACGCCGCCCGCGGCCTCGCCGACCGGGACCGCGCCGAATTTCATGGAATCTTCTCCAGAACCTTCTCCGCCGCCGGCGTTTCCTGGCGCAAGCGCGCCGTGATCTCGCCCATGATGGCGACCGCTATCTCCGCAGGTGAAACTGCACCGATCTTGAGTCCGATCGGAGCATGAATGCGGCCGATCGCGGCTTCCGAAATGCCTTGGGCTTTGAGCCGCTCGACCCTGCGCGCATGCGTTTTCTTCGAGCCGAGCGCGCCGATATAGAAGCAATCCCGGCTCAGCGCGTGGGTCAGCGCGGGGTCATCGATCTTCGGGTCATGGGTGAGCGCGACAAAAGCCGTGTAGTGGTCGATGCCGAGCGGCGGCAGCGCGATGTCCGGCCATTCCGCGATCACCTTCACGTCCGGGAAGCGTTCGATCGAGGCGAAAGCGGTGCGCGGATCGATGATGGTCACGTCGTACCCCAGCAGCGCGGCGATCGGCGCCAAGGCCTGGCTGATGTGCACGGCGCCGGTGATGACGAGGCGCTTGGGCGGCACGTGCACGGCAACAAAGAATTTGCCCGCCGGCGTGTCCTCGACACCGCTCTGCCCATTGCGGATTCGTCTCTCGATCGCCTGGCGCAGCGGGTCGCGCGCAACGTCCGCCGCCTTCACCAGCCGCTGTTCGCCGGTCGCGATCTCGGTGACCACGACCGCCGCCCGCCGCGCCGCGCGCTCCGAATTCAACGCCCGGAGTAGGTCGAGCTTCATGGCTTCAGTCCACCTTCTCCACGTAAACCCGAATGGTGCCGCCGCAGGACAGGCCGACCTTCCAGGCGGTCTCGTCGGCGACACCGAATTCGAGCGTCTTCGGCTTGCCGCTCTCGATGACGTCGAGCGCCTCGGTCACCACCGCGCCTTCGACGCAACCGCCAGAGACCGAGCCGAGGAAGTTGCCCTGCTCGTCGATTACCAGACTGGAGCCGACCGGCCGCGGCGCCGAGCCCCACGTCTCGATCACGGTGGCAAGCGCCACGTTGCGGCCCTTCTCGCGCCATTCCGCGGCTGCTTTCAAGATATCCTCATCGCGGGCAAACATTTTGTGCTCCATTTTGCGCGGATCACCGGCGCTACGCCGACCCAACCGCCAAGCCATAGATGGATTGCCGGATTCGATCCGGCAATGACTTAAGCCACCCGGTCGAGCCAAGCCTTCGGATCGCCCGGACGTGCGCCGTCAGCCGAAAGCGCACGGACCAGCTCCATCATCGAGTCGAGATTGTGAATCGGGCGCAATTCGTCGACGTGCGGCAGCATGGCGCGAATGCCTTTGGCCTTCGCCTCGAAGCCGGAGAACCGCAGCAGCGGGTTGAGCCAGATTAGCCGCCGGCAGGAGCGGTGTAGCCGATCGATTTCGAACGCGAGCCGGTCGTCGGGATCCCGCTCGAGCCCGTCGGTGATCAGCAGCACGATTGCCCCTTGAGTGAGAACGCGGCGCGCCCATAACTTGTTGAACGCAGCAAGCGAGCTGGCGATGCGCGTGCCGCCCGACCAGTCGGCCACGTTCGCGGAGACCGCCGCTAAGGCTTCGTCCACGTCTTTGGCCTTGATCGCACGGGTGACGTTGGTCAGCCGGGTGCCGAACAGAAACGTATGCACGCGTTTGCGCGCATCGGTCACTGCGTGCAGAAAATGAAGGAATAGCCGCGTGTACTGGCTCATCGAGCCGGAAATATCGAGCAGCGCCACGATCGGGGGCAATTTCTTGCGCGGCCCGAGATATTTGAGGTCGATCACGGCGCCGCCCGCTTTCAGGCTTGCGCGCAAGGTGCGGCGGATGTCGACGATATGGCCGTGCCGGTGCGGCGCAAGCCGCCGCGTTTTGACCTCGTCAAGCGACAACACGAGCCGCTTGATCGCGTCCTTCGCGGCCGCGATTTCGTCCGCTGTCATCTGCGCGAAATCCTTGCTGCGGAGTACCTCGCGGTCGGATACGGTCAGGCGCGCATCCATTTCGAGCTGCGGCGGTTTCCGTTCTCCCTCCTCGCGGCTCGAGAGCAGCGCCTCGGCAAGACGTTGCGCGCCGGGCGGCGGCTTCTCCGGCCCGCGCGGCGGCGCTCGCGGCAACATGGCGAGCAGCTGGTCGAGATGCCCACGCCGGCGGAAAAAGATGCGGAACGCCTGGTCGAATAAGAGCGAGCGCTCGTGGCGCTTCACGAACACGGCGTGCAGGGTCCAGTAGAAATCATCGCGCGTGCCGACGCCGGCCGCCCGCACGGCCGCAAGCGCATCAAGCGCCGCGCCCGGGCCAACCGGAATTCCCGCCGTCCGCAGCGCGCGCGCAAAGTGGACGATGTTTTCGGCGAGACGTCCCGCAGCCGGTTCGCTTTGCCGCACAGAAGTCATTCAGCCGCCCGCATACGCGCGCGCACGTCATCGAGCAGCTCCTTCGCCTTACCGCCCTCGATGCGCGCGATATCGTCCTGGTATTTGAGCAGCGCCCCCAGCGTGTCGGACACGGTTGCCGGATCGAGTGCGGCGACGTCGAGTTCAGCAAGCGCCGCGGCCCAATCCAGCGTCTCGGCAACGCCTGGCGACTTGAACAAATCCTCGTTGCGCAGCGCCTGCACGAAATGCACGATCTGCTCCGACAGCGCCTTGGCGATCCCGGGCACCTTCGCCCGCACGATCTTCAGCTCGCGTTCAGCGCTCGGATAACCGACCCAGTGGTAGAGGCAGCGGCGCTTGAGCGCATCGTGGATCTCGCGCGTGCGGTTCGAGGTGATCACCACGATCGGCGCATGCGTTGCCTTTACCGTGCCGAGCTCCGGAATCGTCACCTGAAAGTCGGCGAGCACTTCGAGCAGGAATGCCTCGAACGCCTCGTCGGCGCGATCGAGTTCATCGATCAGCAACACCGGCGGCCCGGCGGGATCCGGCTCAAGTGCCTGCAACAGCGGCCGCTTGATGAGGAACCGCTCAGAGAACACGTCGTGCTCGAGCCGCTCGCGGTCATGGGCGCCTTCGGCTTCAGCGACGCGGATCGCGATCATTTGCGCGGCGTAGTTCCACTCGTAGACCGCGGCGGCGACGTCCAGGCCCTCATAGCATTGCAGGCGGATGAGACGCCGCCCGAGCGTGGTCGAGAGCACCTTCGCGATTTCGGTCTTCCCGACGCCGGCCTCGCCTTCGAGAAACAGCGGCCGACCCATTTTGAGCGCGAGAAACAGCACCGTCGCCAACGATCGGTCGGCGAGATAGTCGGCGCCGGCGAGCAAATCGAGGGTGGCATCAATCGAGGCGGGGAGCGGGGTCGGCGCATTCATCGGGGCGAGCTTATAGCCCGTGACCGCCGGCGTTGTCTTGCCCAGAAGGCAGACGTATTCCGCGCCGAAATCAGGCCTACCAAGAGACGGGAGTGAATGTTCTTATGCCACGGCCGCCGCCACCGCCCGCCGCGCCAGCACACCGACCAGGTGCGCGCGGTATTCGGCGCTGCCGTGGATGTCGCTGGCCATTCCGTCGACGGGAATAGTCATTCCTTCGAGCGACTTGGGGGCGAAGCGTTTCTTGAGCGCTTCCTCGAACGCGGGCACCCGGAACACGCCATTGGCGCCGGCGCCGGTCACCGCCACCCGGATTTCCGAACCGCGTTTCGACACGAACACGCCGACCAGCGCGTAGCGCGAGGCGGGATTGGGAAATTTCACGTAGCCCGCCTTGTTGACCTTCGGGAATTGCACCTTGGTGATGATCTCGTCGGCTTCGAGCGCGGTCTCGAACAAGCCCTTGAAGAAGTCATCGGCGGCAATGCGCCGCTTGTTGGTGATGATCGTGGCGCCCAGGCCGAGCGCGCCTGCGGGATAATCCGCATTGGGATCATTGTTGGCGAGCGATCCGCCGATCGTACCGCGGTGGCGCACCGCCGGATCGCCGATCTTGCCGGCGAGCTCGGCGAGGGCCGGGATGTTCTCCTTCACCACCGCGGACGTCGCAACCTCCATGTGCGGCGTCATCGCGCCGACGACCAGGGAGCGACCACGCATTTCGATCCCGGAGAGACCCTCGACCTTGGAGAGGTCGACGAGATGCTTCGGGCCGGCAAGCCGCAGCTTCATAGTGGGGATCAGGGTATGCCCGCCGGCGAGTAGCTTTGCCTCCGGCTGCTTGGCCAGGAGCCCAGCCGCTTGCCGCACGGTGGTCGGACGGTGCTGGATGAATGCGTACATCGTGATTGCTCCTATGCCGCCTTTTGCATGCCCTCGGCCTTCTTGAGCGCTTGCCACACGCTTTGCGGGGTGGCCGGCATCGCCAAATCCTCGCTGCCGATCGCGTTGGTGATGGCGTTGATGACGGCGACCGGTGCGGCGATTGCGCCGGCCTCGCCGCAGCCCTTGATGCCGAGCGGATTGGACGGAGATAGCGTCTTCGTCAGATCGATCGTGAGCGGCGGAAGATCGTGGGCGCGCGGCATGCAGTAGTCCATGAGCGAGCCGGTGACCAATTGGCCGTCCTTGTCGTACACGGCGCGTTCCAACAGCGCCTGGCCCACGCCTTGCGCGATGCCCCCGTGCACCTGGCCTTCGACGATCATCGGATTGACCACGGTGCCGAAATCGTCGACCGCGGTCCAGGCCACGATTTCGCTCTCGCCGGTCTGCGGATCTACCTCCACCTCGCAGACGTGACATCCGGCCGGAAAAGTAAAGTTGGTGGGATCGTAAAACGCCCCCTCCTTCAGGCCCGGCTCCAATTCCTGCCCGGCAAATTTGTGCGCAATATAAGCATTGAGTGCTACTTCGCCCCAGGCCGCGGATTTGTCGGTGCCGGCGACGGTGAATTTGCCATCGGCAAATACGATATCTCCTTCCGCCACTTCCAGCATGTGGGCGGCGACCTTTTTCGCTTTCGCCTCGACCTTGTCGAGTGCCTTCACGATTGCGGAAATGCCGACCGCCCCTGAGCGCGAGCCATAGGTGCCCATCCCGAACTGCACGATTTCCGTGTCTCCGTGCACGACGCTCACGTTGTCCAAAGGAATGCCGAGCCGCTCGGAGACCACCTGCGCGAATGTGGTCTCATGGCCCTGACCGTGCTGGTGGCAGCCGGTGAGGATTTCCACCGTGCCGGTCGGATTGACGCGCACCTCGGCCGATTCCCACAGCCCGACCCCGCAGCCGAGTGAGCCGACCGCCTGGCTCGGTGCAATTCCGCACGCCTCGATATAGGTCGAAAGCCCAACCCCGCGCAGCTTGCCGTTGCGCGCGGACTCGCGCTTGCGCCTGCCGAAGCCTTCATAGTCGGCGAGTTCGAGGGCCTTTTTCAGCGAAGCATGATAATCGCCGGCATCGTAGGTCATGATGACCGGCGTTTGATGCGGGAATTTCTTGATGAAGTTGCGCTTGCGCAGCTCCGCTGGATCGATTTCGAGTTCGCGTGCCGCGACCTCGATCAATCGTTCCACCACGAAGGTCGCCTCAGGCCGACCAGCGCCGCGATAGGCATCGACGGGCACGGTATTGGTATAGACCGCATCGACCTCGCAGTAGATTGCCGGGACCTCGTACTGACCCGAGAGCAAGGTGCCGTAGAGATAAGTCGGCACCGAGGAGGAGAACGTCGACATGTAGGCGCCGAGATTGGCGATGGTCTTGACGCGCAGCGCCAACACCTTCCCCTCGCCGCCAAGCGCCAGTTCGGCATGGGTGACGTGGTCGCGCCCATGGGCGTCGGCAAGAAACGCCTCCGAACGTTCGGCCACCCATTTCACGGGACGTCCGACCCGGCGCGCGGCCCACAGGCACACCACCTCTTCCGGATAGATGAAAATCTTCGAGCCGAAGCCGCCGCCCACATCCGGCGCGATCACCCGCAATTTGTGCTCCGGCGCGATGCCGACGAAGGCGGAGATGACAAGGCGCGCAACGTGCGGGTTCTGCGTCGTGTTCCAGAGCGTGAGGCTGTTCGATCCGGCGTCGTACTCGGCAAGCGCGGCACGCGGTTCGATCGCGTTTGGCACCAGGCGGTTGTTGATCAGATCGAGCTTGGTGACGTGGCTTGCCGCCTTGAAGGCCGCCTCGACCGCCTTGGCATCGCCGAGGTGCCACTGGTAGATGGTATTGCGCGGCGCCACATCGTGGATTTGCGGCGCTCCGTCGGCCTGCGCATTGCCCGCGTCTGCAACCGCCGGCAGCACCTCGTAATCGACCTTGATCTTCTCCGCGGCATCTTTGGCTTGTGCCGACGTCTCGGCGATCACGACAGCAACCGCGTCGCCCACGTAGTTGGCCTTGCCATGGGCGAGCGCGGGATGCGGCGCCATTTTCATGGGCGAGCCGTCCTTGGACGTGATCATCCAGCCGCAGATGAGATGGCCGATCTTGTCGGCGGCAAGTTCGGCTCCGGTCAGTACCGCCAGCACGCCCGGCAGCGCCGTAGCTGCATTGCTATCGATGCTCTTGATCCTGGCGTGGGCATGGGGCGAGCGCAGAAAATAGGCATGACATTGACCGGGACGACTGACGTCGTCGGTATAGCGTCCCTTGCCGGTAATGAAGCGCTGGTCCTCTCTTCGGCGCACCGCCGCGCCAATTCCGGTCGCGCTCATGGCGGTCTCTCCCTGAATGACGCCGCGGACCTCGCGCTAGCTCGTGGCTTGGACGTGCCCTTTCGCCATCGCTTTGGCGCCGGCCGCGATCGCCTTGACGATGTTGTGGTAGCCGGTACAGCGGCAGAGATTGCCTTCCAACTCATGCCGAATAGTCGGATCGTCGAGGTCGTGTCCCTTGCGGTTCACCATGTCGATCGCGGTCATGATCATGCCCGGCGTGCAATAGCCGCACTGCAGGCCATGGTGCTCGCGAAATGCCTCCTGCATCGGGTGCAGTGGTCCGTCCGGTTCCGCGAGCCCCTCGATGGTGAGAACATCGGCGCCATCGAGCTGCCAGGCGAACACGGTGCACGACTTCACCGCCTTGCCGTTCACGTGCACCACGCAGGCGCCACACTGGGAGGTGTCGCAGCCCACATGGGTGCCGGTGAGCCGCAGATGTTCGCGCAGAAACTGCACGAGAAGCGTGCGCGGATCGACATCACCGGTGACGGCCTTGCCGTTCACCGTCATCGCGACGGCGGACATGACTTCCTCCTCGAGATCCGGCCAAAGGCCTCGTTCTTCGCGCCGACAGTGGATGCCGACGTGGTAGGGATCAAAATCGGATCGATTTTGCCCCGTGCAATGGTCTGCAACAAGCGGGACTCTGAACCGCCGCCGCGCGGCCGGTCAAGGGCATTGCCTTGCGGCCCAAGGGTCCCGATCCTCAGCCGGATTGGTTCACCGCCGCGGCAAACTTCGCGAAGAAATCATCGGCGGTCTTCTTCGCCGCGCTGTTGATCAGGCGCTGCCCGAGCTGGGCGAGCTTGCCCCCAATCTGCGCTTCCACGTCGTAGGTGAGCAGCGTGCCGCCGTCCTGGTCGGAGAGCGACACCTTGGCACCGCCCTTGGCGAAGCCGGCGGCGCCGCCCTCCCCTTCACCGGAAATGCGATAACTGTTCGGAGGATCGAGATCGGAGAGCCGCACCTTGCCTTTCCATCGCGCCTTGACGGGTCCGACCTTGACGGTGGCAATCGCCTGAAATTCGTTCTCGCCGATCTTGTCGAGCTGCTCGGAGCCGGGGATGCAGCTCTTGAGCACCTCGGGATCGTTGAGCTTCGCCCAAACCACCTCGCGGCTCGCGGGGAGTTGCACCTGCCCGTTCATCGTCATGGCCATCGGCCGCTCTCCTGCTTTATCCCCTGTATAAAGCTTCGAGCGGCCGGGCGGAAAGCGCTTTCCGCGCAGCCGACCGGCAGCTTTCGTTTGGCGGTAACGTGGTCCCCGATTAGAGATGATCGTCTTGGCTTTGTGCCATTCGTTGGTCGGGGAACGCCCATGCCCATGATCGTTGCCGACGGCTGTCCCATTCATGTGGAAGTCGAAGGACCGCACGGCGCGCCGGTGCTCATGTTGTGCAATTCGCTAGGCACGACCTTGCACATGTGGGACGGGCAGGTCGCGCGGTTCACGCGGCACTTCCGGCTTGTGCGCTACGACCGGCACGGCCACGGCAAATCCGGGTGCCCCAAGGGTCCCTACACGATGGAGCGCCTCGGCCGCGACGCGCTCGCCATACTCGAGGGACTCGCGCTTGAGCGCGTCAACTGGTGCGGCCTGTCCATGGGTGGCATGGTCGGCCAGTGGCTCGCCGCCAATGCGCCCGAGCGGATCGAGCGGCTGGTGATCACCAATACCTTGAGCTACTTCCCGGACAAGGCAGCCTGGAACGAGCGACTACGGCTGGTACGCGAGAAAGGCATCAATGCACTTGCGCGAGCCGCGGCAGAAGTAACCCTTCGATCGCAAACACAGCTCGAACTTCACCCTCCGCGTGCGGCGCGGAATTCGTGCGGAGCGGTGCCGGTCTGCTTGCGGAAGAAGCGGGCGAAATGGGAAGGGCCGGAGAAGGCGAGATCGGCGGCGATGTCGTGGATCGCCCGATTGGTGAACACGAGCTCCCGCTTCGCTTCGGTCAGAATGCGCTGTCGGATCAAATGCCCGGCAGTCACGCCGGCCGCGCGGCGCACGTGAGCATTGAGGCGATCGACGCTCAAGCCGAGCCTCTCGGCGTAGAAGCCAAGCCGTCGCTCTTTGCGAAAATGCTCCTCGACCAGCTCGCGCAAGCCCCCGAGCGTCGCGGTGGCCAAGTCGGGGGCGACCTCATCGCCGCCGGGCCGTGCGCGCGCGGCAGCGACCCGCGCCACCTCGACCGCGATCAGCGCCAGCAGTCCGCGCATGGCGATCTGAAATCCGGCGCGCGCCAAAACGCTCTCGTCGCGCAGTTGCGCGGCGAGATTGCCGACCCGCTCGCGCTGGGGCTCGGCGAGCGGCACCACGGGCGCCGCCGCCAGCGCCTTGAGCCGCGCAAGTGCCCCGCCTCGTTCCTTCCCAAGTCCCTCGGCAACGTCCTCGCTGAAGGTGATCACCCAGCCATCGGTCTCCGTGGGACGCAAGCGGAAACCGTGCGCAACGCTCGCAGGCACCAGAATCGCGCAGGGCGCTTCGAATGCAAGGGTTGCGGCTTCGAACGTCATCTCGCCGCCACCTCGCTCGATCAGCAGAATCTGGAACAGGTTGCGGTGGCGATGCGCGCGAATTGTCCAATCGTGGACCGCGGATCGCGCGGCAATCGTGTCGATGTGAATGAAATCGGGAGCCTGAAGGTGAGGCGACTCGTCCTCGACCTGAAACAGCGGGAATGCCGCGGTGGCCATATAAAATCATACGCCGGCACGGTCGCGGAGAAAACGTTTTGCCGCCGCGCCGGCGCCGTCGTGCACAGCAATTCCCAAATATAAAAGTCGGTGCCGGTGAGCGAGTTCACACCCGCTTGTAGGCGCGGTCGTGATAGACGAGCGCCGGACCGCTCGCACCGAGCCGCACAGCTTCGACCGCGCCGAAGAAGACGTTGTGCGTTCCTACCGAGCGCACCTCGATGATCCGGCAGTCGAACGCGATCACGGCGGAGACGAGCACCGGGCTGCCGGTCGAGAGCGTCGACCATTGTCCAGTGGTGAACCGGTCGGTGCCGGCAATGCCGGTACGGCCCGCGAAAATGTCCGCGGTCTCCGTGTCGCCGTCGCCCAGCGTGTTGACGCAAAACACGCCGTTCTCCACCACCACCGGGTTGGTCTGGCTGCGCCGGTTGAGACACATGAGCAACGTGGGCGGCACATCCGATACCGAGCACACCGCCGTCGCCGTTGCTCCGGCCTTGCCGCCCGGCCCCGCGCTAGTGATCACGTGCACCGCCGCGCCGAGCCTGCTCATCGCTTCGCGGAACAGCGCCGGTTCGATCGTGCGCACAGGCTCCGGCCCGACCGCGGTGAAGGCGCCGTCCATCGCATCATCGGGCCGTTGATCGATCCAGCTCACTTGCGCCTTACTCCGCCGCGCGTTTGGCGCGGGCAACCGCGGGATACGCGACATCGTCCGGATCGAGCCAGGCGGCATCGCGCCAGCCGTTCTCGTCATAGTCGGAGAGGCACTGCTCGGCGAGCGCGATCATTCCGTCGAGCGCGCCGCTCGTCCGTGCGTTCCAGATCGCCTGAATGCGAATGTCCTCGTGATTGCCGGCGTAGTTCATCTCATAAAGCTCGTGACGTCCGCCGAACTCGGTGCCGATGGCGTCCCATAAAAGCTTCATGATCTTGATGCGCTCTTTGTAACCGATTCCGTGCGAGCCGCGGACGTAGCGCGCGAGATAGCCGTCGATTGCGGGATTCCTGAAGTCCTTGGCCGAAGACGGAAGGTAAATCAGCGCCGACGCCACGATCTTCTCCACGATCTCCTTGACCCGGCGATAGGCGTCGCCGGCGAACACCCGATAGCTCGACCCGGACTGCACGTTGGGCAGCACGGCGCCGTCGACCCACGGCGTAGGATTAGCCGCCATGGCGTCGGTGAGCGCCCAAAACAGGTTGCGCCATGCGATCACCTCGCCCAGCATCGCCTGATTGCCGCGAAACTCGTCGGCGCCGGTCGTGCGCAGCGCCTTGGCGATGATGCCCACGAGGAAATCGAGCTTAACGGCCAACCGGGTGCAGCCCTGGAACTGATAGCCGGCGAGAAAGCCCGATTGCGGGAAGAATGTCTTGAGCTTTTCCAGATCGCGATGCAGCAGCACGTCCTCCCAAGGGACGAATGCGTTGTCGAACACGAAGATCGCGTCATTCTCGTCGAAGCGCGATGACAACGGATAATCGAACGGCGTGCCCATCACGCTCGCCATCATCTCGTAGGAGGCGCGGCAAATGAGCTTCGCGCCGGGCGCGTTCATCGGCGCGATGAACATCACGGCGAGGTCGGTGTCGTGGGTCGGTACCGCCGCGTTCTGGCCGAGAAAATTGTAATGGGTGAGCGCCGACGAGGTCGCCACCACCTTGGCCCCGGAAATGTAGATGCCGGCGTCGGTCTCGCGCTGAATGGTGATGAAAACGTCTTTGACCTGGTCGGCGGCCTTGGCTCGATCCACCGGCGGATTGACGATGGCATGGTTCATGAACAGCACGTGCTCCTGCGCGCGCCGATACCATGCCTTGGCATTCTCCGAGAATTTTCCGTAGAAGCGATGGTTCGCCCCCAGCGTGTTCATCAGTGAAGCTTTGTAGTCCGGCGAGCGCCCCATCCAGCCGTACGACATGCGCGCCCAATGGGCGATCGCGTCGCGCTGGCCGGTGAGTTCCTGCTGCGAGCGCGCCGCGCGGAAGAATTTATGAGTGAAGCCGCCGGAGCCGGTATCGGTCGGGGACGTGAGCAGGTCCTTGGTCCTGGCGTCGTGCAGGGCGTCGTAAAGCCGGGCGATGGAGCGCGCTGCGTTGCGAAAGGCGGGATGCGTGGTCACGTCCTCGACACGCTCGCCGTAGATGTAAACTTCCCGCCCGTCGCGCAGGCTGGTCAAATATTCCGCGCCGGTGAACGGCCGCCCCTGGGCGGCGATCGAATCCTCGGATTTCATCGGGGTCATCGCGGACCGGCTCCTTGCGCACGCGATGCGCGGCAGCAAGGCACCGGGGAAGGCTGCTGTCAATGCGCCGGCCGCGCGCAAGTTGCGGTCCCCAGCCACCGAATTGGGGGCAGCGTCGCAGGAGCGCGATCGCGCGTATCGGGCGCGGCCTGCGGCGCCGCGCCGTCGCTGCAAAAACTAAGGAGGCCGCCGATGAGCGGCCTCCTTCGATCGCCTGAGTGGACCTCAAAACTGGCTTGACGGCCGGCTAAACACCGCAGGCGACCCGTCAATGAAGTCCGCCGAACGCCCAAATGAGAATGAGAATCGGGATCGGCACGCCAAGCAGCCACAGCAACAGATAACGGCCCATCGCCTTCTCCATTCCGTTGTCCGCTTGATAACGCGCTGGCGAAACTTCGGTTCCGGCCCGGCGTGAATGCCGTCTGATCCGGGCTGCAAGAGGCCGCACCGCCGTTGCTGGTGCAATGCACCCCTGCTAGAGGTTCGGCGCCTGCCGAATCGCGCAGGCACGGCTCGCCAGCGGGCGCTCGGCCATGGAAGTCTTCGTCCAGCAGCTCATCAACGGCATCACGCTCGGCTCGATCTATGGGCTCATCGCCATCGGCTACACGATGGTGTTTGGCATCATCGGGATGGTCAATTTCGCCCATGGCGACGTTTTCATGGTTTCAGCGTTCATCGCGCTCATCACGTTCCTTGTGCTTACTGCTTGGATCGGGATCGGCTCGGTCATCCTCGCGCTGCTGATCGTATTGATCGTCGCGATGCTGCTGACCTCACTCGTCAATTGGACCATCGAGCGCGTCGCTTATCGGCCGCTGCGCGGCTCGTTCCGGTTGGCCCCGCTGATCTCCGCCATCGGCATGTCGATCTTCCTGTCCAATTTCGTGCAGGTCGCCCAAGGCCCGCGCAACAAATCGATCCCGCCGTTCTTCAACGAGGTGATCGTTTTGATATCAGATCCCGAGGGCTATGACGTGGCGATATCCTACAAACAGATCGTGGTTTGCCTCGTCACGGCGGTGCTGCTCGTCGCATTCTGGTTCGTAGTGAGCAAGACCGCCTTGGGACGCGCGCAGCGCGCCTGCGAGCAGGATCAGAAGATGGCGGCGCTGCTCGGCATCGACGTCGACCGCACGATCGCGATCACCTTCGTCATCGCGGCAGCACTCGCCGCGGTCGCGGGAACCATGTACCTCATGTACTACGGCGTGGTGAACTTCGCCGACGGCTTCGTGCCGGGGGTAAAGGCGTTCACCGCAGCGGTGCTGGGAGGCATCGGATCACTTCCCGGTGCCGTGCTCGGCGGACTGCTCATCGGCCTGATCGAGACCATGTGGTCGGCTTACTTCTCGATCGACTACAAAGACGTCGCGGTCTTTTCCATCCTTGCGATCACGATGATCTTTTTGCCGCAGGGCATTCTTGGCCGGCCCGACGTGGAGAAGGTGTGAGCATGGGGGAGGCGTCACCGGCCGCCTCGCGAGTGGACATTCTGCGCGCGTTGCGTGCAGCCGCGCTCACCGGCCTGGTCGCATTCGGCATATTGCTGCCGCTGATCGGCTTCAACACCGTTCAAAACATCCATAACGAGCTGATCCTTGAGACCCGCTGGCCGTTGCTCGCGGCGCTGGTCGCCCTCATTGCGGGCGCGCATTTTCTCCACGCGCTGCTGCTCGCGCCCGCGCTAGCGCGGCGTGCGCTGCGGCCGCCGCGGCAATATCCCGCGTTTCGTCGTTTGCGCGCCTGGTCGAGGCCCGCGCTTGCTCCGTTCCTGCTCGGATTCGTGATCGCCTATCCAGCGCTCGTGCTGCTGTTCGTCGGTTTCCAGGGCGCGGCAAAGTGGATCGACAATTTCGGCGTGCAGATTCTGATCTACGTGATGCTGGGATGGGGCCTCAACATCGTGGTTGGGCTCGCCGGTCTGCTCGACCTCGGCTATGTCGCGTTCTATGCGGTCGGCGCCTATTCCTATGCGCTGCTGGCCAAGACTTTTGGCCTGTCGTTCTGGCTGCTGCTGCCGCTCGCGGGCTGCCTCGCCGCGTTCTGGGGCATCCTGCTGGGTTTTCCGGTGCTGCGGCTGCGCGGCGATTATCTCGCCATCGTGACGCTCGCCTTCGGCGAGATCATTCGGCTGATCCTGATCAACTGGGTGCCGGTGACCAACGGCTATGCCGGCATCACAAGCATCCCGCGGCCGACCTTCTTCGGCATTCCGTTCAATGCCTCCGAGGACGGCTTCGCCGCCCGCTTCGGTCTCGAATTCAGCCCGATCTACCGGACCATCTTTCTTTACTACCTGATCCTTGCGCTGGCGCTAATCACCGCCGCGATCACGGTACGGCTGCGGCGACTGCCAATCGGCCGCGCCTGGGAAGCGTTGCGCGAGGACGAAATTGCCTGCCGTTCGCTCGGCATCAACACCACCAACACCAAGCTCACCGCCTTCGCCATGGGGGCCATGTTCGCGGGGTTTGCCGGATCGTTCTTCGCGACTCGGCAAGGATTCATCTCGCCGGAGAGTTTTACCTTCATGGAGTCGGCAGTGATCGTCGCTATCGTCGTACTGGGCGGAATGGGCAGCCTGGTCGGAGTGGCGATCGCCGCCGTCATCATGATCGGCGGTACCGAGATCATGCGCGAACTCGATTTTCTCAAGGTCTTGTTCGGCAATGATTTCGAGCCCACGCAATACCGCATGCTGCTGTTCGGCTTCGCGATGGTGCTGATCATGATCTGGAAGCCGCGCGGCTTGATCGCGACCCGGCGTCCTTCGGCGTTGCTCAAAGAGCATCGCGCGCACGGTGATCCCGTGCGCAAGTTGGAGCAGCAGCGCGAGCAGGCGCTCGCGAACGAGGGCCGCGCATGAGCGGGCCTGGCCTCGAGCGCGCGCGCGGGACGGCGACAAGCGCAGCGGGTCCAACCGACGGCGCCATCCTGCAGATCGAGCATCTGTCCATGCGCTTCGGCGGACTGCTCGCAGTCAACGACCTGTCGCTCACCACCCGCCGCGGTGACATCACCGCTCTGATCGGGCCCAACGGCGCCGGCAAGACCACGGTGTTCAACTGCGCTACCGGCTTCTACAAACCGACCGAAGGGCGCATCGCGCTGCAATTCGGCGATACCGGTGTATGGGAAGAGCTGGACGCGTTGACCGAGCGCGGGACGCGCCGCGCCGCGCGCGGCGATGGCGTGCTGTTCCTGCTGGAACGCATGCCGGATTACTTGGTGACGCGGCAGGCGCGCGTCGCGCGCACGTTCCAGAACATCCGCCTGTTTCAGGGGATGACGGTGTTGGAAAATTTGCTGGTCGCCCAGCACAACCCGCTGATGCTGGCCTCGGGATTTACCGTGCTGGGCGCGCTGGGGCTGCCCTCCTACGTGCGGGCGGAGCGTTCCGCAATCGAGAAGGCGCGCTATTGGCTCGACGAGATCGGCCTCGCCGATCGGGCCGATGATGCCGCAGGCGAATTGCCTTATGGCGCCCAGCGCCGCCTCGAAATCGCCCGCGCCATGTGCACGGATCCGGTGCTGCTTTGCCTCGACGAGCCGGCCGCCGGCCTCAACCCGCAAGAGAGCGCCGCGCTTGCGCGCTATCTGCGTGCCATCCGCGACGAGCATGCAACCTCGATCCTCCTGATCGAGCACGACATGAGCGTGGTCATGGAAATCTCCGACCACGTGATCGTGCTCGACCACGGGCAGAAGATCGCCGACGGCACGCCTGCGGACATTCGCAACGATGCCAAGGTAATCGCCGCCTATCTCGGCGTTGAACACGACGAAGTCGCGGATGCCGAGTTCGTGGTAGAGCAGACATTGCGATGAACGCGCCACTACTCAGCGTGCGCGGCGTCAAGGCCTATTACGGCCATATTGCCGCGCTGCGCGGCGTCGACGTGGAAGTCGGAAACGGCGAGATCGTCGCGTTGATCGGCGCCAACGGCGCCGGCAAGTCGACGCTGATGATGACGATCTGCGGGAATCCGCGCGCGCGCGAGGGCACGATCACGTTTGCCGGACGCGATATCACGCAGCTCCCGACCCACGAGATCGCCCGGCTCAAGATCGCGCAGGCGCCGGAAGGCCGCCGCATCTTCGTGCGCATGACGGTCATGGAGAACCTGCAGATGGGCGCGGCGATTGCCAATGGCGCAAATTTCCAAGCCGACGTCGAGCGCGTGTTTGCGCTGTTCCCGCGTCTCAAGGAGCGCAGCAGCCAGCGCGGCGGCACTCTTTCCGGCGGCGAACAGCAGATGCTTGCGATCGGCCGCGCGCTGATGGGCCGGCCGCGGCTCCTGCTCCTGGACGAGCCTTCGCTCGGTTTGGCGCCGCTCGTGGCGCGCCAGATTTTCAGTTCGATCAGAACGCTCAACTGCGAGGAGAAACTCACGGTGTTCCTGGTCGAGCAGAACGCGTTTCACGCCTTGAAGCTCGCGCATCGCGGCTACGTCATGGTCAATGGCCGGATCACGCTGAGCGGGACCGGACGCGAACTCCTGCAGCGGCCGGAGGTCAAGGCTGCCTATCTCGAAGGCGGCAGGCATTGAGCACGGCGAAAAATTGACGCTAGAGCATTGCAGGCAACGCCACCCCGGTTCGCGAGCGAAGACGAGGGAACCCATGCTGGTCCGAATCGCTTTGATGGCCATCGCTCTCGCTTGCATCGGGCCAGCGGCGCAGGCCGCGGGTAATCTCGACAAGGTCACTCATATTCTGGTGATCTATCTCGAGAACCGCAGCTTCGACAATTTGTTCGGCGAATTTCCCGGCGCCAACGGCGTGCTTGCCCACGGCGCCCACATCCCGCAGGTGCCGCTCGCCGGATCGGCCTACAGGAACCTGCCTTCGCCGGCACCGGGTCCGTTCTCTTCGCCTTACAACCCGCACTGCCAACTCTGCGCCGATCTCGCGGGCTTGCCCAATGCGCCCTTCGTGATCGACGGCGTGCGGCCGGGCGTGACGCTGCGAACCTACACCCGCGATCTGGTCCACCGCTTCTACACCAACCGGGCCCAGATTCGCGGCCGCGAGCAACCGAACGACTTTTTCGTCGCCTATTCCGATGCGCGTGCGCTCGCCATGGGCCATTACAGCGCGGAGGCGATGAGCCGCACGAATATCTGGCGGCTGGCGCGGGACAATTTGCTGCTCGACAATTTCTTCCAAGGCGCGTTCGGCGGCTCGTTCCTCAATCACTTCTGGCTGATCTGCGCCTGCGCGCCGACCTGGCCGGACACGCCGCCTGCGCTGCGTTCGCGCCTGGATTCGCGCGGCAACCCGCGCGGGATGGACGCCGACTCGCCGTACGAAGGGGACAATTACGTCACCGCCGAGCAGGATGGCGTCACCGAGCCGTATGCGGTCAATACCGCGCAATACGCGCTGTTCAACAACGGCGCCCCGCAGCCGCTTTTGCCCGCGCAACGCGCGATCACGATTGGCGATCGGCTCAGCGAGAAAAAGGTCGACTGGGCCTGGTATGCGGGCGGCTGGGACCTAGCGATCCTCAAAGATCGCACACCCGCGCAGGAACAACGCTTCCGCGACCTGCGCTTCCAGTGGCACCATCAGCCCTTTGCCGCCTTCGAAAACTTCAACCCGGCCACCGAAATGGGCCAGGCCAATCGCCACGCCCACCTCAAAGACGCGGCGCAGCTTTACCGCGACATCGTTCTCGACCGACTGCCCCCGGTGGCCTTCTACAAACCGGCCGGCTTCGCCAACCAGCATCCGGACTATTCCGATATCATCACGGCCGACCGCGAGGTCGGGCGCATCGTCGACATGATGAACAAAAGCTCGATGCGCGGCACGTTCGTCGTGATCATCACCTACGACGAGTTCGGCGGCTTCTTCGATCACGTCAAGCCGCCGACGAGCGCCGAAGCTGGAGCGCGCGCGGACTATTTCGGGCCCGGCACGCGCGTGCCGGCGATCCTCGTCTCGCCGCTGCTCAATCGGCGCGGTAAGCCGGACTCCACCCAGTTCGACACCACCTCGATAGCCAAATTCATCGCAGAGAAGCACGGGCTCGAGCGCCTGCCGCAGCCGCGCTTCGACGCGGTCGAGAGCCTGTCGCGGCTTTTCTGACGATGTATTTCTCGATCCCGGAATTTCTTTCCGACGAGCGCTCGCTCGGGATCTTTCTACTGGTCACGGTCGGCATGGGAGGCGGGGCGGCCTGGCTTGCCGGCCGCGCCATCGCTGCCACGTGGCGGCCGTGGTGGCATCTCCTCGTTTACATGTTGCTGCTCACGATGGCCGTGCGCTTTATCCACTTCGCTTTGTTCAACAGCACGTTCTTGTCGCTGCATTACTATCTCGTCGATTACGCGGTTTGCGTCGGCTTCGCGCTGCTCGGCTTTCGGCTGATGCGGGTCAGGCAAATGGTCAGCCGTTACAAGTGGCTCAACGAGCGGGCCGGCGTCTTGCGCTGGCGCCGCCGCGACCGTTCGGTAGCCTCGGATCAGCCAAAATCCGGGTGACATTTGTCCGATTAGCCGCTTGAATCCGGAGCAAGCGGCGACTGTGGCAGCGCGCATATGCGCATTTGCCATTCCATCCAGAGGAACCCCTATGAAACAATGGCTCACCCTTGGCCTTGCCTTCGGGCTCGGCCTCGCTCTCGCGCAGAGCGCTTCGGCGCAAATCAAGCTGGGAGTGGCCGGACCGATCACCGGCGGCAGCGCGACGTTCGGCGCCCAGCTCAAGAACGGCACCGAGCAGGCAGTTGAGGACATCAACGCCGCCGGCGGAATTCTCGGACAGAAGATCCAGATCTCTGTCGGCGACGATCGCGCCGATCCCAAGGAAGGGGTGTCGGTCGCCAACAAGTTTGTCGGCGACGGCGTGAAATTCGTAATCGGCCACTTCAATTCCGGCGTCACTATTCCGGCGTCGGAGGCTTACCAAGAGAACGGCATCCTCGAGATCACGCCCGCCGCCACCAATCCCAAGGTGACGGAACGCGGGATGTGGAACATCTTCCGCACTTGCGGCCGCGACGACCAGCAGGGCCCGCTTGCCGGCAACATCATCGCCGAAAAATTCAAGGGCAAGCGCGTCGCCGTCATCCACGACAAGACGACCTACGGGCAAGGCCTTGCCGACGAGACGCGCAAGGCGATGAACGCCAAAGGGATCAAGGAAGTCCTCTACGAAGGCATCAACATCGGCGACAAGGACTATTCGGCGCTGGTTTCCAAGCTCAAGGCCGCGCGTCCCGATCTCGTCTATTGGGGCGGTCTGCACGACACCGGCGGACTGATCCTGCGCCAGATGCGCGATCAAGGCCTCAAAGCGACCTTCATGGGCGGTGACGGGATGGCGGATGATGAATTCGCCGCGATAGCCGGACCGGGCGCGGAAGGGACATTGATGACTTTCTCCCCCGATCCACGCACCAATGCCGCGAACAAACAGATCATCGAGGTGTTCCGCAAGAAGGGGTTCGAGCCGCAGGCCTATACGCTTTACAGCTACGCCGCGGTGCAGATCATCAAACAAGCCGCCGAGGCGGCAAAATCCCTCGACCCGAGGAAAATCGCCGCGGTGATGCATTCGGGCAAAGTGTTCAACACCGTGCTGGGCGACGTTTCGTACGACGCCAAGGGCGATGTGACGGGCTACACCGTTGGAGGCAAGAAGAAGGACCGCTACGTCCTCTACGTCTGGAAGAAGGGTCCGGACGGCAAGCTCACCTACGTCGAGGCGCAGTAGCAGCGCGCCACCCCGCCGCGCGCGGCCCGCGCCCGCTCCGCCGGAGCGGGCGCCTTCGATTCAGCCGATGCTCTGCAATACCGGAAACGTCTCGATCAGCCAGCTGTTGAGCTGCGTGAAGAAGCCGGCGAGGAAGGCAATGCCGGTGAGCACGAGCAGGCCGCCCATCACTCGCTCCATGTGAGCGAGGTGGGAGCGAAAGCGCGCGAGGAACGCCGCGAACGGCTCGACCGCGAGCGCCGCGATGACGAACGGAAGCCCAAGCCCAAGCGAATAGACCGCCAGAAGACTCGCGCCTCTGCCCACAGTGGCGTGCGAGGCGGCCACTGCGAGGATAGCCGCGAGGATCGGTCCAATGCACGGCGTCCAGCCCAAAGCGAAGGCGAGGCCCATCACGTAGGCCCCCCACAACCCGACCGGCTTTTGCACATGGATGCGCGCCTGCCGGTTCAAAAGACTGATCGGAGTGAGCCCGAGAAAGTGCAGACCCATGATGATGATGACGACGCCAGCGACGATGGCGAGCTCGTTGGAATAGAGCCGGATCAGCGCACCGATCGCGCTGGCGCTCGCGCCCAGTGTCACGAACACCGTCGAGAACCCCGCCACGAACAAGAGCGCGGCGACGACAGTGTCGCGCCGCACCTGGGGGGGCGGCTCGTCCTCGGCGAAGCGCTCGAGCGAGTTGCCCGCGAGATAGACGAGATAAGGCGGCACCAGCGGCAGCACGCAGGGTGACAGGAAGCTCACCAGCCCGGCGATCAGCGCGGCGAACATCGTGACGTCGGCGACCATGGTATCTAGATGCGATGCGCCGGCGTGGCGGCGCAAGCCGCCAATTCGCCGTTCCCCATGATGTGAAGAGACATTGGCCCTGTTACGCTGCCCGGGTTTCGCTCGGCAGTTCACTTTGGTCGTACGACATGGCGTCACGCAACCTAATCACCGATGTTCCTGGTGTGCTGGTGGGACACGCCGAAGACGCGCGGCTGGCTTCCGGCACCACCGCCATCGTCTTTACCGAGCCGGCGGTAGCGGCCGTGGACGTGCGCGGTGCCGCGCCGGGGACGCACGACACCGACTTGCTCGAGCCGCACCGCACCGTCGAGCGCATCGACGCCGTGGTGTTGTCCGGCGGTTCTGTGTTTGGCCTCGATGCGGTATCCGGCGTGCAGGCCCATCTCCGCGAGCACGGCCGCGGCTTCGAGATTGCCGATATACGCGTGCCCCTGGTCTGCGGCGCCGTGCTGTTCGACCTCAACAACGGCGGCGACAAGAGCTGGCCGCGCTTTTCGCCCTATCGCGAGCTGGGTTATGCCGCCGCCGCCGCTGCCGGCGTGAGCTTCGCGCTGGGCAGCGCAGGCGCCGGCTTTGGCGCCACCACCATCAATCTCAAGGGCGGGCTCGGCTCCGCCTCCGCGATCACGCGGGATGGACACGGGGTTGGCGCGCTCGCCGCCGTGAACGCCTGCGGCAGCGTCAATGTCGGCAAGGGTCCGCATTTCTGGGCGGCAGCGTTCGAGGTGGACGGCGAATTCGGCGGGCTCGGCTTTCCGCAGAAATTGCCGGCCGAGGCGCTCACGCCGCACGCAAAGGGGCGGCCAGGGGAGAATACAACGATCGCCATCGTCGCGACCGACGCCGCACTCAGCAAGGCGCAGGCCAAGGAGTTGGCGGTCATGGCACACGACGGCTTCGCACGGGCGATCTATCCTGCCCACACCACGCTCGACGGCGATACCGTGTTCGCCGCGGCAACCGGCCGCCGGGTCCTCGCCGATCCGGTCAACGAACTTGCGGAGCTGGGGGCCGTTGCCGCCAACGTGCTAGCGCGGGCGGTTGCGCGAGGCGTGTTCGAGGCCAAGGCGCTCCCGGGTGGCATTCCCAGCTGGCGCGATCGCCACGGCGCCCTTTTGCAGCGCTAGCAACCGGTTTGCCGCACCATTGTGAACTTCGCCCCGGTTTGGCCACTTAACAGGGGTTAAACAAACTGAGCTTACGCTCTGTGGGCAGCACCCATAGGGCCTCATCGGGGGCTGGAGGACGGCTATGCGCCTTATCGTGGCGGCGTTTGCGCTGGTAATTATCGTTTGCGTAGCAGCGTTTGGTGCCATTTTCTCACCAAAGACTTCGGAGCCGGTCGGAGCCTCGTTGCCCGCGACACCGGTCGCCCCGCCGCGCGCCGTCACGACCGTAATGGATGATTCGACCGCACCTTCGACGGCGGCGGTGAGCGACCCGGCGGGTGCCGGTGCCCCGCAAATCATGGCGCAGGCCGCGCCGGCACGCCCGGCAGCGCCCGCCGCAGCGCCACCCGCGAGTCCTGCACCTGCGGCGTCCTGCCCTGGCAATCCCAACGCTCTGGGCGTTGCGCGCGTGGTCGAGATCGACACCACCGGCGGCCCGCAATTCGGGTTTGAGCACTTCAAGGAGCACGATTTCCTGCGTGAGGGCGAGGTCGTACTCACCTTCGACGACGGCCCATGGCCGAAAAACACACCCGCCGTGCTGGCAGCGCTTGCCGCCCATTGCACCAAGGCGATCTTCTTCCCGATCGGCCTGCACGCGACCTACGAGCCGGGCATTCTCAAGCAGGTGGCTGCCGCCGGCCACGCGGTCGGCTCGCACACCTGGTGCCACCAGGATTTATCGAAGAGCAAAGGCAAATGCCTGATCAACGGCAAGATGCAGGCTTACGAATACGATCCCAAGGAGGAGATCGAGAAGGGCATCAGCGCCGTGCACATGGCGGTGGGAGGACCGACTGCACCCTATTTCCGCTTCCCCGCGCTCAAGCACCCGCCCGAACTGGTCTCCTATCTGGGGCAGCGAAACATCGCGATCTTTTCCACCGACTTCGATTCTTTCGATTTCAAGATGCGCAAACCGGAGCAAGTCCGACAGTCCGTCATGACGAAGTTGAAGAAGAACGGCAAAGGCATTGTTCTCATGCACGATTTCCAGCATGCCACAGCCGAAGCCGCGATGGACCTGCTCAACGACCTCAAGGCGGGCGGCTACAAAGTCGTGTTCATGAAGCCGAAATTCCCGGTGACCACGATCGCCTCCTATGACGAGGCGGTTCTCAAATCGTCGAAGCTTCCCAGCGACGGCTTGTCGACCTCAAACGTGGTGCGCACGATCAGCGAGTAGCGGCCGCGAATTCGTCAGCCAAACCGCCCGGCGCCGTATGGCGCCGGATCGCAGAATGGCGTGGCGCCCGTCATCATTTCCGCAAGCAGCCGCCCGGTTGCGGGGCCGAGCGTGAGCCCCCAATGGGCGTGCCCGTAGGCCAGCCACAAGTCGCGCTGGCCCGGCGCAGGACCGATCACCGGCCGTGAATCCGGGAAGCATGGACGGCTGCCCATCCACAGTGCGGCCTCGACCGGCTCGCCCAGCGGGAAAAGCTCCCTTGCCGATGGCAGTAACCGGTCGAGTTGGACCGGCGTGGGCGGCGCATCGCTAGCGGCGAATTCGGCGCCGGTGGTGAGCCGGATGCCCTGCTCCATCGGTGCCAAGCAATAGCCGATCTCGGCATCGAGTACCGGGCGCGTGAGCGTGGCATTGCCGGCGCCGCGGTAGTGCCGGTGATAGCCGCGCTTGATGCCGAGCGGCAGCTCGATGCCGAGCGGTCCGAGCACGTCGGGGGCAAACGGCCCGAGCGCCGCCACGGCGTGCGCGGCATCGAGCGGCCCTTCCTCCGTGTCTATACGCCAGTATCCGTCGCTGCGGTGGAGCGAGCGTGCGTTGCCGCGCATCACCACACCGCCGAGTTGCGCAAATCGGGCGGCGTAAGCCTTGGTCACGGCCAGCGGATTGGTCAGGCTGGCCGCGCGTGGCCAATGCACGGCGTGGCGGAACACCGGCGCAAGATTGGGCTCGAGCTCGAGTGCCGCGTCCGGGGAAAGCGGGCGGTACGGGATCCCGAATTCGTCGGCAAGCGCCAGCTCGCGTTTGAGCGCAGCAAAACCGTGATCACTGCGATAGAGCTTGAGCCAGCCTTCTCTGCGTAGATAGCTACTGGCCCCGGCTTCAGCGAGCAACGCTTCGTGCTCAGCAAGCGCACGGGCAAACAGGGGCCGCATAAGCCGCGCCGTTTCGATCAGTCGGCGCGGCGTCGACGCCGCGCGAAACTTGAGCAGCCAGGGCATAACCCACGGCAGATAACTTACGTGGTAATCGGCTTCGGTTGCGCGCTTGAGCGCGATGCGCAGCAGCGCCGCGAAATTGGAGGGGAAGGCGGGAGGAAAGATCGTGTTTCCTTCGATCACCCCGGCATTGCCGTACGAGGTTTCCTCGCCCGGCGCCCGCCGATCGATCAGTGCCACGGCAAGCCCGCGCTTGACGAGCTGCAGGGCCACCGAGGTACCGACGATGCCGGCGCCGAGCACGATGGCGTCGATGCGCGCCATGATTTTCCTCATGCGGAATGCGGACCGACCCGGAGCGGGAAGGACGAGAATCGCGTACGTCCTATATGGCCTGCGGACGCGGCCGTTGCACGCGCGGCGCACACGGTTGTGACGCGGTAAACGATTGAGGGCGTCGGCTGCCGCGTTGCCCCCGCCCCGGGCGGCGTGTTAGGCGAACGGTGCGTTCCGGAGGACCGCATGCGCCGTCCGCTCCGCGTTGCCGCGTCGATTCTCGCGGCCGATATCGCCAAGCTCGGCGAGGAGGTGCGCGCCGCCGATCAGGCCGGCGCCGACTGGATCCATGTTGACATCATGGATGGCCATTTTGTGCCCAACATTTCCTTCGGGCCCGGGACGGTGAAGGCGCTGCGTCCGCACACCAACAAGCCGTTCGACGTGCATCTGATGATCGCGCCGTGCGATCCGTATCTCGAGGCGTTTGCCAAGGCCGGCGCCGACAGCATCACGGTGCACGTGGAGGCCGGCCCCCACATCCACCGCTCGCTGCAGGCGATCCGTGCGCTCGGCAAGAAGGCCGGCGTCACCCTCAATCCCGGCACGCCGGTCGAGATGATCGAGCCGATCATTGATGTCGTGGACCTCGTTTTGGTGATGTCGGTCAATCCCGGGTTCAGCGGTCAGGCATTCATTCCATTCGCCGTGGAAAAGCTCTCCCGGCTGCGCGCGCTGATCGGCTCGCGCCCGATCGATCTCGAGGTTGACGGCGGCATCACACCGGAAATCGCCCCGCAGGTTGCGCAAGCCGGCGCCAATGTGCTGGTCGCCGGGTCCGCCGTGTTCAAAGGTGGCACGCCGGAAAGCTATCGCACCGCCATCGCCGCGCTGCGCAACGCAGCGGCGGTAGCGCGCGGGGAAGCAGCCTAGCCCCGGCTCCCCGCGACGGCGGCCTTGGCCGCGGTTACTTATTCGCTTTCGCTACATACGCGCGCGCGGCGGCGATTTCGGGCCGCACCGGGTCGGCGTTCTCGGCGAGCGCAACCGCCTCGGCGTAGTGCTGCCGGGCCTTGCCGCCATCGCCCGCCTTCTCCGCGGCCTGCGCGGCGCCGACTGTAGCGCCGAGACGATGCGGCTCCTTCTTGAGCGTCGCCTCGAAGGCGGCAAGCGCCTCAGTCGCCATGCCGCCCTCCAAAAGCATCGCGCCGTAAAGCTCGCGTGCCGGCGCCAACGGTCCCGGCGTAACGGGGTGCTTCTCGGTCCGATCCTCGGAATCGGCGGCGGCGCTCATGGCCTTGAGCGCCTCGTCCGGCTTGCCCTGGGCGTGAAGCAGCCAGGCGGTCGCCACCTGGCGCTGGATGTCGACGATCTCCGACCAATAGGCATCCTTCGCCTCACGCAACTTGTCGCGTAGCTCGGCGAGCTTGGCGACCTCCCCCTGCGCCGCGTCCGGCTTTCCGGACCGCGCCGCGCCGAGCGCGCGCGCGAAATGCGTGACCGCATCCGCATAGGCAATCGGGGTTGGTCGGACCTCGAGCGCTGCCGCGGCGTTCCAGTCGCCGCGCTCTACGGCGTAGCGCGCCGCGCTCGCGGCCCGGGCGTAGAAACCGGCAAAACGTTTGTAGCCTTCGGCTGCATTCATCTCCTCGACGACGGCACGTGCGGCCTTGTCCTGTCCGAGCTGCAGATAGGCATAGACCAGATAGTCCATCCCGTGCATCCCATCGTCCCATTCCTTATCCGCCTTGGCAGCGCGCACCGAGGCCTGATTGGAAGCGATCGACTCCTTCCAGTATCCGACACGCGTGAAGATGTGGGACGGCATGTGCTGGGCATGCGGGGCCGCCGGAGCGATCTTCGAATATCGTTGCGCCGCATCGAGTCCTTTCTCGGCAATCGGCGGGTAGTCGTAGAGATGGATCAGATAATGCGCGACGCCGGGATGCTGCGGCTGGCGCTTGAAGATCGGCTCCAGGATCGCAGCGCCCTTGAGCTGGTTGGCGTAGGTCTTGTCGGCCGGCGACGCCGCAACATTGAGGGTGATGGCATAAGCGATCTGCGCTTCATCGTCGTCGGCATATCGTGTTGCCAACGCCTCCATCGCCTTCAGGTAGGACTGCACGCGCGTGCGATGATCAACCTTGTCGTAATCGGTGTAAAATGTCAGCAGGGCGTCGATATAGTCGCGCTCGCGCTGCGTTTTCGCACCGACAGCTTTGCCCTTTTGCAGGGCTGCGAGCCCGAGCGGCAGATTTTCCGCCGGTGGTGGCGCATGCGGATTGTAGAGCAGCGTCAGCGCAACGCCCCAATAGGCCAAGCCGCATTCGGGATCGGCCTTGGCGGCGTCCTCGAAGATTTCCCTGGCTTGCCGGTACCAGAACGAATGCTGGTAACGCATGGCGCGATCGAAGCGCCGCTGCGCCGTGTCGTTGCACGAGGTCGCGAAATGCACGGTGCCCAGCCGCTGATCGGATTCGTCTTGCGCGGCGGCCGGTGACATTGTGGACGTTGCCGCCGCGAATGCGACGGTAACCGCGAGCGCCGACGGTGACCTCATCAGGCCTGTCATGAGTGCCTCCTGTTTCGCCCCGGAAGAGCGCGAGGTAAATTTTGTCGAGCTTAGCAAGCGCGCCGACGCTCGGCAATTTGCGGTTCACAGGCGTCTGCTATCGCCTCGCGCGAATTGAGCTTGGCGGCGCGATCTGCTAAGCGCCCAACTGTTCGCACCCGCTGGCAAGCCGCCGATGATCCCGCGCTACACCCGGCCGCAGATGGCCGCGATCTGGGACCCGCAGACGCGCTATCGCATCTGGTTCGAGATCGAGGCGCATGCCGCGGATGCCATGGCCGAGCTGAGCGTCATTCCCAAAGCGGCGGCGCAGGCGATCTGGGAACGCGGCAAGAACGCTAAATTCGACGTGGCCCGCATCGACGCGATCGAGCGCGAGGTCAAGCACGACGTCATTGCGTTCCTGACCTATCTCGCCGAGATCATCGGCCCGGAGGCGCGCTTCCTGCACCAGGGCATGACCTCCTCCGACGTGCTCGACACGTGTTTCAACGTGCAGCTGGTGCGTGCGGCCGACCTGTTGATTGCCGATGTCGACGCGCTGCTTGCCGCGCTCAAGCGCCGCGCTTTCGAGCACAAGCTCACGCCGACGATCGGCCGCTCGCACGGGGTACACGCCGAGCCGACCACGTTCGGGCTCAAGCTCGCCTACGCCTATGCCGAATTCGTGCGGGCCAAGGAACGGCTGATCTGTGCGCGCAGCGAGGTTGCGACCTGCGCGATCTCGGGCGCGGTGGGCACGTTCGCGCAGGTCGATCCGCGCGTGGAGGCGCACGTCGCCGAGGCAATGGGGCTCATGCCTGAACCGATCTCGACGCAAATCATCCCGCGCGACCGGCACGCCATGTACTTCGCGAGCCTCGGCGTCATTGCCTCATCGGTCGAGCGGCTCGCCACCGAAATCCGCCACCTGCAGCGGACCGAGGTTCTGGAAGCTGAAGAGTACTTCTCCGAAGGCCAGAAGGGCTCCTCCGCCATGCCGCACAAGCGCAACCCGGTGCTCTCCGAGAACGTCACCGGCCTTGCCCGCGTGGTGCGCGGCTACGTGATGCCGGCGCTGGAGGACGTGGCGCTCTGGCACGAGCGGGACATTTCCCATTCCTCGGTGGAGCGCATGATCGGGCCAGACGCCACCGTGACGCTCGATTTCGCGCTCGCGCGCCTCACGTCGATCATCGACAAGCTCGTGGTCTACCCCGAGAACATGCGCAAGAACCTGGAGCGACTCGGCGGGCTCATGCATTCCCAACGCGTGATGATCGCGCTCACGCAAAAGGGCCTCGCGCGCGAGGAGGCCTATCGCCTCGTGCAGCGCAACGCGATGCGCGTCTGGCAGGGCGAAGGTGATTTCCTGGCGTTGCTCGAGGCCGACAAGGACGTGCGCAGACATCTCAGTCCGACCGAGCTCAAGGAAAATTTCGACCTCGGCTATCACCTGCAGCAGGTCGACGCGCTCTTCAAGCGCGTGTTCGGAAACTCGAGCTGATTTCCTCCCGGGGTCTCGCGCTTCGCGCTCGCCCGGGACGATACTTTCCCAATCTGACGTCCCACCGAGCACGCCCGCAATACACACGGGCGTTGCGTGGCCACAATTGTCGCGTAGCAAGCCCGCGTGCCAACGACCGTTCTCGTCTTCGATTCAGGGCTGGGCGGCCTCACCGTGTTTCGCGAGGTCGCGAAGGCGCGGCCCGAGGTCCGCTACACCTATGTCGCGGATGACGCCCACTTTCCCTATAGCGGTCGTGGCGAGGCCGAGCTCATCGCGCACGTGAGCGCATTGATGAGCGAGCTGATCGCGAACCATCGCCCCGACCTCATCGTCATTGCCTGCAACACCGCGTCCACTCTGGTCCTGCCGCATCTTCGCGCGCGCTTTTCCGTGCCGTTCGTCGGGACGGTCCCCGCGATCAAGCCAGCCTGTGCGCGCTCGCTGAGCAAGCGCGTCACCGTGCTCGGCACGCAGGCGACGGTGGCGCGCGAATACACGCGTGCGCTCATTCGCGATTTTGCCAACGGCAGCGAGGTTGCGCTCGTCGGCTCGGGGCGGCTCGCGGCGTTTGCGGAAGCGGAACTCGACGGCACTCCAGTCGCCGATGAGCTGATCATGCAGGAGATCGACCCCTGTTTCATCGACCGGGATGGACGGCGCACCGACACGATCGTGCTCGCCTGCACGCACTATCCATTGCTGCTGGAGCGCCTCGAGCGGCTGAGCCCCTGGGCGGTGAGCTTCATCGATCCGGCCCCGGCAATCGCACGCCGTGCCGCCGATCTGCTTGGTCCGCAGGCATCCGCCGAAGCCGCGGTTCCCGCGCGTATCGTCTTCACCTCGGGTCGCCCACCCTCCCCCGCGCTTGCGCAAGCGCTGGCGCGGTTCGGCGTCGGTTGTTAGCATTCTCGCGCGGACGATCCCAAGCAGGCGCGAGACACGATGGCAAAAAAATCTCAGACGGTACGGCGAACCGTACAATTCAAGTTCACCTTGCCAGCGGCGGATTCCGCCCAGCTTGCGTCGCTGGTAAAAGCCGCGGCGCCGTTCTACCAGGCGTTCGGCGGGCACCGGCTTCGCCTGCTGCAAAATGTGGACGATCCAGCGCGCTTCATTCATGAAGTGGAATACGAGACCCACGAGATCATCGAGCTCAACCGCCAGCGGGTCGCCAGCGATCCGCGCGTCCAGGCCTATTTGCAGACTTGGCGCGCGCTGCTCCCCGGCGCTATCGAGATCGACGTGTATCGCGACGCGGGGTGACAAGAACTAGCCGCTCATGCCCGCGAAGCGGGCATCCGGAAATAGCTGATCGAGGCCCCCGCTTTCGCGGGGGCGACCGTCTGCGACGGTCGGTTTGACTCGCCGCGACTTTGCCCGTAGATACGCCGCGCCGCGCGGGTTTTATGCCCGCGCGGCGTTTCGCGACCCGCGGTTTCGTCCGGCGCTTCGGAGGAGACCTGTCGGTTCCGGCGCGGCCGGGACAGAGGAGGGCGCGATCCTCGCACAGCAACGACAAGAGGACGCGATGACCAAGCGCCAAGAGGCGAAGTACAAGATCGACCGCCGGATGGGCCAGAACGTGTGGGGCCGTCCGAAGAGCCCGGTCAACCGCCGTGAATACGGCCCCGGGCAACATGGCCAGCGCCGCAAGGGCAAGCTCTCCGACTATGGCGTGCAATTGCGCGCCAAGCAGAAGCTACGCGGTTACTACGGCAATATTTCCGAGCGCCAGTTCCGCGGCATCTATGCCGAGGCGATCCGCATGCGCGGCGATTCCGGCGCGCACATGATCGGATTGTTGGAGCGGCGCCTCGACACAATCGCGTATCGCGCGAAATTCGTGCCGACGGTGTTCGCGGCACGGCAGTTCGTCAACCACGGCCACCTCAATGTGAACGGCCGGCGCGTCACGATCCCGAGCTACCGCGTGAAGGCGGGCGATGTGGTCGAGGTGAGGGAGAAGTCAAAGCAACTCGCCTCGGTGCTGGAATCGATCGCGCTCGCCGAGCGAGACGTCCCTGACTATCTCGAGGTCGACCACTCCAAGATGACGGCGAAGCTCACGCGCATCCCGCAGCTCGGCGACGTTCCCTACCCCGTCCAGATGGAGCCGCATCTGGTGGTGGAGTTCTATTCGCGCTGAGATTGCTCCCCACGAAAGCGGGTAGCCCGGATTGAGCGAAGCGAAATCCGGGTGGCTTCCGTCACTCCGGGTGTCGCTGCGCTCCATCCGGGCTACAGCACGTCACCGCGCGGCACCGGTCTGCACCAGCCGCGCCGGCAGCTCCGGAAATTCCTTCGGTGGCCGGCGATGGCGGGTGGCGCGCTCATAGGCGGCGGCGATGCGGATCAGCATCGGCTCGCTATAGAGCCGGCCGAGAAAGTCGATCGACACCGGCAGCTCGGCGGCCTTCGGGCCCACGAGGTCGCCCGCTCGCTTGCTCCCGTCCTCGCCGCGAATGGCGGCACGGTCGTACACCTCCTTGGTGAAGCCCGCGGGCACCGCGATGGTGGGAAAGCCGCCGTTGGGGCTCAAGCGCCAGGTCAGGGCGCCGCGCGCGTCGATCGCCCGTTCCACGGTGCGCTGGTATTGCTCGCCGTCGATCACCGCGGTGATCGTGTCCTTGACCGTCTTGACGTTGCTCGGCTCGACCGGCGCGGCGAGGAGAGGCGCCGGGATGGTCTTGGTGGGGTAGACCAGCGCGTCGAGCTTCTGGTCGGCCATGATTTTGTTCACCAGAATCTGCAGCGTCGTGCGCTGCACGTGCCAGCCGTTGCCGTCGAGACTGCTGATCGGCGTCTTGCGAATGTGAGGGCTGCCGTCGCTCACCTTGATGAACCGTTCGGTTCGGGTGATCAGGTCCTCGAGCCGCTGCTTGGGCGGCAGGGTGACGCCATCGATGCGGCCGTGATTAAAGAAGGTCGACTGGCTGATGAGATCGCTGACACTGCGGATGTTCTTGTCGCCGCGCTCGCGCAAATACCGATTGAGCACGTAAAGCGCTTCGCCGGAATTGGGCGGCTCGTACTCCACAAGCGCGCGCAGGCTGATGTCCGCGGGGAAGCGCGAGGGATCGCCGGTGATATCGACCCCGGTGTTGACGATCGGCGTGCCCGACGGGAACGCCTCTTTGTAGAGCGCGGCCAGAAACGGCGCGTTGAGGCCGGGCAGAATCTCGGCAATGGCGTCCTTGAACAAGGCGCCATCGGGACCCGGATCCACGATGGTAGCTCCCGCCTTGGCCAATTCGGCGATTGCCTCATTCGCGACGCGAATGCTGTCCTCGTCCGCTTGGCTGAACGGCCGCATGAATTCGCGCACGACGCCGATCCGCACGCCCTTGAGGCTCGCATTGTCCACAAACGACTCGTACGGGCGGTTGGGCGTCTGGCCCACGCTTGCGGCGGTCACTGCGTCGCGCGGGTCGTAGCCGGCGAGCGCATTAAGCACCGTGGCGGCATCCTTCACGCTGCGGCAGAGCACGCCGGCCCGGTCGCGCGTCAGTGAAGCCGGAACGAGCCCGGCCCGGCTCACCAAGCTGTGGGTCGCAACGATACCAACCAGGCTATTGTTGGCGGCGGGATTGCGCGCCGATGGTCCGGTCTCCTCGCCGATGGCGCACGTCACCAGGTTCGCGGAAACCGCGGCACCGGAACCGCCGCTCGAGCGGCCGGCGCTGCGGCTGGTATCGTAGGGATTGCAGGTGGTGCCGCCGAAAGTGCTGCGGTCGCCCGAGGCGTACTCACCCATGTTGGCCTTCGCGAGGATGATGGCTCCCGCCTTGCGCAGCCGCGCAACAACTTCGGCATCGCGCGGCGGGCGGTCGTTGGCGTATTTCGCCGCCGCGCCGCTGGTGGTGCGCATGTCGAAGGTGTCGAACTGATCCTTGATGGCGAAGACGATGCCGTGCAGCGGCCCTTTCAGCTTCCCGGTGCGTGCGAATTCGGCATCGAGCGCCTTCGCGGTTTCCAGGGCGTCGGGCATCACGGGGTCGGTGTCGACGGGATCCGTTTTCGATCGCTTGCCGCGCAGGTTGATGGTGATCAGCGCGTTGAGCTTGCTTGCGTGCTCGACCGGCTCGATGTCGCCGAGCTGCAGGCCGGTTGCGGGGTCGACCGCGCCTTTCACGCAGGTCCCGTTATAGGCCTCGATGCGCTTGAGATAGGCGTTGACGAGTTCGGTCGCGGTGAGTTGCCGCGCCAAGATCGCCCGATGGATATCGGCGATGCTCGTCTCCTCTACGCGGAAGGCGCGCTTTTGCGCAGGGGCTGGTGTCGACAAACCAGCCAGAACGACCGCGGCGATAAGCAGTGCCGGTCCGCGGCTGCGGCACGCCGCGAGATGCGGTCGGCGATATCGGATGATCATGGCAACCCCCAGACGCGATCCCAGTCGCCGGCAGCCCGTCCCTTGCGGCCGAACCATCAACGGTGACTAAGCAATCATAGCCGATGTGGCCGCGGCGGAAAGCACCGGCGCGCTGTGTACGCGACTCATTCCCTGCCTCAGCGGGAATAGAGGGGAGAATCGTTCGGTGCGGGGGTCCCCACGAAAATCGCCGGGCACGGCAGCCCCGCGAGGCTGTCTCACATCGGCAATTTCGTGCTGCCCGGCGCGGGACGAGCGGATGGATTAGGCAGACGCGCTCTCTCGCACCCCGACGCCCTTTTCCTTCAGCAGGCCCTGCAATTCGCCGGCCTGGAACATTTCGCGGATGATGTCGCAGCCGCCGACGAACTCGCCCTTCACGTAGAGTTGCGGGATGGTAGGCCAGTTCGAATAGGCCTTGATGCCTTGGCGCAGATCATCGGACTCGAGCACGTTGAGGCCTTTGTAGCTCACGCCCAGATGATCGAGGATCTGCACCACCTGCCCGGAAAAACCGCACATCGGGAATTGCGGCGTGCCCTTCATGAACAGCACTACGTCGTTGCTTTTGACTTCGTTCTCGATGAATTGCTCGATGGCCATGAAATCCCTCGTTTTCCGCACGGCGCGTCCGGCGCCCGAATCCTGGGACTATATGTAGCGCAGCATCAGCGCGATCCCAAGGCCCCGGCGCCGGCGGATACAGCAGTTTTACGCCGGCATAGCCGGCATGAGCGCAGCGAATTGCGGGCAACGCCCGGATCGCGTTTGGCTCGATCCGGCTTCCCTTATAGCTCCGGCGTTCCGGTCTGCAGGGCGAGCGCGTGCAGCTTGCCGCCCATTTCGGTCTTGAGCGCCTCGTAGACGATCTGATGCTGTTGCACGCGCGATTTGCCGCGAAACGATTCGGCCAGCACCGTAGCGGCGTAGTGGTCGCCGTCGCCGGCGAGATCACGGATCGTCACCTCCGCGTCCGGAATGCGCAACTTGATCAATCGCTCGATCTCGCTCGCGTCCATTGCCATGGCTCTCTCCTTCAGGCGGAGCCGCCCGCCATGTAGGCGGGCAGCCAGCCTTCGAAGCGCTCACGCAAATCTGACACCAGAATGGGCCGCTCGTCCTGCAGCGTCAATGCGTTGCCACCGGTGAAGCCGAGCTGGCGGATCGGCACGTCGGCAGAGCGCGCGCGGGCCATGAGCTTCTCAGCCACGCTCGCCTTGACAGTCACGATATAGCGCGCCTGATCCTCGCCGAACCAGAATGCATGCGCCGCAGGCGGCGCCCGGTCGAGGTCGGCGCCGATGCCGGACGCGATCGCCATCTCGGCGAGCGCCACGAGCAGTCCGCCGTCGGCGACATCATGCGCCGCGGTCGCCATGCCCTCATCAATCAGGGCGCGGACGAAGTCGCCATTCCGGCGTTCGGCGGCGAGGTCGACCGGCGGCGGCGCGCCCTCTTCGCGTTCGCAGATTTCCCGCAGATAGAGCGACTGGCCGAGCCAGCCGGTGGTCTCGCCTACGAGCAAGATCGCCTCTTCCGCCGCCTTGAACGCAAGCGTCGTCGACTTCGTGAAATCGTCGACGAGCCCAACGCCGCCGATGGTCGGCGTCGCCAGGATCGCGCGTCCGCTAGTCTCGTTGTAGAGGGAGACATTGCCGGAAACGACCGGGAACTCGAGCGCGGCGCAGGCCTGCGCGATGCCGCGGATGCAGCCGACCAGTTGGCCCATGATCTCCGGCCGCTCGGGATTGCCAAAATTGAGATTGTCGGTGAGCGCCAGCGGCCGCGCACCCACCGCCGTGAGATTGCGCCACGCCTCAGCCACCGCCTGCTTGCCGCCCTCAACCGGATCCGCCTCGCAATAACGTGGCGTCACGTCGCAGGTGAGCGCGAGCGCCTTCGGTCCGTCGTTGACGCGCACGACGGCCGCGTCGCCGCCCGGTCGCTGCACGGTGTTGCCGAGAATGACGTGGTCGTATTGCTCCCACACCCACCGCTTGCTGCACAGATCGGGAGCACCGATCAGCCGTAGCAGCGCGTCCGCGGTAGCGACTGGCGGCGCCACCTCGGCTGCGGCCAGCACTCGCGGCGGCGGTGCCGCCACATACGGGCGATTGTACACTGGCGCTTCGTCGCCCAGTTCCTTGATCGGCAAGTCCGCCATCAGCTTGCGACGATGCCGGACGATGAAGCGTTTCGTCGGCGTGGTCTCGCCGACGACGGCAAAGTCCAAGCCCCATTTCTTGAAGATGGCCTCGGCCAGTTGCTCCTTTTCCGGCTTGAGCACCATGAGCATGCGCTCTTGGCTTTCCGAGAGCATCATCTCGTAGGCGCTCATGCCGCGTTCGCGGCACGGCACGCGATCGAGGTCGAGTGTGACGCCAAGGTCGCCCTTGGCACCCATCTCGACGGCCGAGCAGGTCAGGCCGGCCGCGCCCATGTCCTGAATCCCGATCACGCAGTCGTTCGCCATGATTTCCAGGCAGGCTTCGAGCAGAAGCTTTTCCGAAAACGGATCGCCTACTTGGACGGTCGGACGCTTCTCCTCCGTGGTCGCTCCGAATTCCGCCGACGCCATGGTGGCGCCGTGGATGCCGTCGCGGCCGGTCTTCGAGCCGAGATAGACAATCGGCATGCCGACGCCGGAAGCGGCCGCGTAGAAAATCTTGTCCGCCGGGGCCAACCCGACCGCCATGGCGTTGACCAGGCAGTTGCCGTCGTAGCGGGAGTGAAACCGCACCGAGCCGCCGACGGTCGGCACGCCAAAGGAATTGCCGTAGCCGCCGATCCCGGCCACCACGCCGGCAACGAGATGGCGCGTTTTCGGATGCGCCGGCGTGCCGAACGAGAGCGCATCGAGACAGGCGATCGGCCGCGCGCCCATGGTGAAGACGTCGCGCAGGATCCCGCCCACGCCGGTGGCCGCGCCCTGATAGGGCTCGATGTAGCTCGGATGGTTGTGGCTCTCCATCTTGAATACGACGGCAAGCCCGTCGCCGATATCGATCACGCCCGCGTTCTCCCCCGGCCCCTGGATCACCCAGGGTGCCTGGGTGGGCAGCGTGCGCAAATGAACCTTCGAGGATTTGTACGAGCAGTGCTCGTTCCACATGGCGGAGAAAATCCCGAGCTCGGTGAAGCTCGGCGTGCGGCCGATCAGCTTGCGGATGCGCTGATATTCTTCGGGTGTCAGCCCGTGCGCGGCGATCAGCGCCGGCGTGATCCTGATGGCGCCTCCGGCGCGCGGCTTGCGCGCGATTTGGCCGACCGGTCTGCGCGGCTCGGACTTATTCGGTCGTGCAGGTTTAGCGCGGGCCGCCGGTTTTGCTGTTTTTGCCATACTCTTCTAATGCAATCGTCGGCCGTGACACTCACAGGCGGCGCTGCAGCACTTCCGCGTTGGCACGCGGGTCGACCTCGATGCGACGAACACTGGCAGCCTCGATCTGTGCATTGAGCGCATCCTTGGCAAGAAGGCCGGTCTCGACCCGCTGCTGCAGTGTGAACGGCTCGAGCATGACCCCTTTGCCCGCGCGCATGCAGACCGTCATGACCGAGCAGTGCACGAGGCCAGGCAGACTGCGCACGCGTTCGATTTCGCGAGCCGTGACTTCGCCGTTATCGGCAAACTGCTTGCGATAGTCGGAACTGGCGAGCACCAGATACGCCTCCAGGCGGCTCGATAACAAAAGCCTGGCGATCAGGATCAATAGGCACAAACCAATACGCGATGCGTGCCCCATCGGCGCTGGATTGGAAAAGCGAAGCTGCGGCTCAACGCGAAACCGAGGCCGATCGCGGTCGCGGTGAGGAGTTCGAACTGCGCGTTGCCCGCGACGCCTGCCCTGAGCTTTTGCAGAAAATAGGCAAGCAAGCCGGCCGCCACATAGATGCCGCTGAACCGCGCCGCGCTGCTATTTCGGTCATTCCATGCCCATACCGCCCAGATCGCGAGAGCCGGAGCGATCCATTGCAATTGCCCGATGCTGGCAAGGCTTGCCCCGATGGAATAGACGCGCAGCGGCATGAGCTGTTGAAAGAAAGCGCCGCCATACAGCAAGCCGCAGATCGCGAAACCAGTAACGACCGCGATAGTGCCGGTGAGTGCGGCGCGCAATCCGAGCCGCCAGTTGTTCAACCCGATCCAAAGCAATGCCGTGACCGGAGTGGCAATCAGGCTATGTTTATAAAATCCAGCAAGCACCATGAGCAGAATTGCGGGCTCGACCGCGCGATTATGCGCCTGGAGGTGCAAGGCCCAGACCAGAGCCGCAGTCATGATCGCCAGTGCAGGCAGGTGGGGATCATTCATCCCGACATAATCGTCGAAGAAACGAAACACGGTGGCAAGAAACCAAAACGCAGCCACCGTTGCCGCGAGCCGCGTTCCGGCAAACAGCCGTACGCAGGCGGCGGTACACAAGGCTACGATTGCCACCGCGACGAAGGAGAGAAAACGGCCCAGATAAATCGCGTCACCATCGGTGAGCGCCGTGAGCATGCCAATGAAATAAAACGAGAGCGGCGGATAGTCGTTGGCGCTGAGCGCCCCGGCGGAGGGATAGAGCACGCCGCCCTGGCGAGCTAGTTCGGCATAGAAGGCATTCCATGGTTCGTTCAGTCCGATTTCCATTGGAAACAACGCACGCCAAATCGGCCATGCGGCATAGATCACGCCGAGCAGCGCCAGCAAGGCAACCAAAACGGTCAGCCCGTGCGTCGCATCCATCGGAACGCGCTTTTGCGGCCACGACACCGATCCAAGCTGGATCGCCAATCAATCCCCCTCGTGAATTCGCCGACGCCGTCGATTAAATCGGTTCAATCCGCACGAACGCGTGTGCCGTCACGGCGCATCGCACGAATCCGAGGCAACGCAGGCGCCGTGCCCAGCATCGCTTGATCGTGACACCCCGCACGGCCCGTCAGGCGGCTTGCTTGAAGTGATCGGCAAGGCCGGCGAACAGGCCGCGCCCATCGGTGCAGCCCATGACCGGCTCCAAGTGGTTTTCCGGATGCGGCATCAGGCCGAGCACGTTGCCCGCCTCGTTGAGCACTCCGGCTATCGCATTGGTGGCGCCGTTGACGTTCCAGGCAGGTTCAAGCGCGCCATCGGGCGCAGTATAGCGAAACAGAATCCGGCCTTCGCTTTCGAGCCGGGCGATGGTAGCCAGATCGGCGACGTAGTTGCCTTCCCCGTGCGCCGTAGGCACCCGGATCACCTGGCCGGCATTGTAGCCGCGCGTGAACGGGGTGTCGGAGCGTTCAACGCGCAGGTAAACGTCGCGGCAAACGAATTTCAGGCTGGCATTACGCATCAGCACGCCCGGCAGCAGGCCTGCTTCGCACAGGATTTGGAACCCGTTGCATACGCCGAGCACGAGACCGCCCCTGTCGGCGTGCGCCCGCACCGCACCCATGATCGGCGCGCGCGCAGCGATCGCGCCGCAGCGCAGATAGTCGCCATAGGAGAAACCGCCAGGGAGCACGACGAGATCGGTCGCTGGCGGCAGCACCGTGTCGGCGTGCCAGACCATCGCCGGCTCGCGCCCGCCGATGAGCTTGAGCGCGCGCGCCATATCGCGCTCGCGATTGATGCCGGGAAAGACGACGACGGCGGATCTCATCTAAAGGCCGAGCTCCTGCTCGGTCCAGCGCAGCACCAAATCGCCATTGAGGAAGTCGAGCGCCACGCGCTCGGCAGCCGGCAGCTGGTCGCGCGGCGCGACAACGGTGGCCACCACCACGTCGCACTTGTCGTTGAATGCTATCGCCAGCGCCGTGCGCGGCGCCGCATAGGGAATTGTCACCAGGTAGCCCCGGCTGCGCCCATTCATCCAGCCGACCGTGATAGGCCGTCCTTCGCGCAGCCCCTCGAACTTTTCGCTGAGCAGCTCGAGATCACCAACCCGGTCGAGCTCAGCGTCATCCGACACCCCGGTCGTGCAGTTGCAGAAGCCGAGCTTGGCGCGCAGATAGAGATTGAGCTCGCTGCCGCAATCGGCGGCAGGGCACTGGAACGCGCGCCCGGTGCCCCACTGATCGAGCGGAAACGGCCATTTCACCTCGCTCCAAGTGGCGCGCATGGGAGCCGTCGGCGCGCGCTGTCCCTCGCCGATCGTCGCCATGTCGCTTGCGAGCAGGCCGGCAAGGCCGACGCCCAATCCGAGAACAAGGATGTTGAGGCGCAAGGTCATGGTCGCGCAGCGATCGTCAGCTCAGAATCTGCATCACAGCAGCTTCACATCATAATTCTCGATCAACGTATTGGCGAGCAGGCGATCGGCCGCCTGTTTGAGCGCGGCTTGCGCCCGCTTGCGGTCGCGGCCGTCGAGCTCGATGTCGAACACCTTGCCCTGGCGTACGCTCGCGACGCCGGTAATGCCGAGGGATTTTAGCGCACCTTCGATCGCCTTGCCCTGCGGATCGAGCACGCCGGGCTTGAGCGTGACGGTGACACGGGCCTTCATCGCGCGCCGCAGAGGCGTCAGCCCTTGACCAGGACCGGCCCGTGACCGTGCGGCCGTTCGCCCTCGCTCATGATGCCGAGGCGTCTGGCCACTTCGCTGTAGGCTTCCACCAGGCCGCCGAGATCGCGGCGGAAGCGATCCTTATCGAGCTTCTCGCTCGATTTGATGTCCCACAGTCGGCAGGAATCCGGGGAAATCTCGTCGGCGACCACGATCCGCATCAGATCGTTCTCCCACAGCCGCCCCGTCTCCATCTTGAAATCGACCAGCCTGATGCCCACGCCCAGGAACAGCCCGGAAAGGAAGTCGTTGACGCGAATGGCGAGCGCCATCACGTCATCGATCTCCTGCGGCGTCGCCCAGCCGAAGGCGGTGATGTGTTCCTCCGATACCATCGGATCGCCAAGCTGATCGTTCTTGTAATAAAACTCGATGATCGACCGCGGCAGCTGCGTCCCCTCCTCCATGCCGAGGCGCTGCGACAGCGAGCCTGCCGCGACGTTGCGCACCACCACTTCCAGCGGAATGATCTCGACCTCGCGGATCAACTGCTCGCGCATGTTTAGCCGCTTGATGAAATGGGTCGGCACGCCAATGTTGTTGAGATGCTGAAACAGATACTCACAAATGCGATTGTTGAGCACGCCCTTGCCTTCGATCACCTCGTGCTTCTTCGCATTGAAGGCGGTCGCGTCGTCCTTGAAGTGCTGGATCAGCGTTCCGGGCTCCGGCCCCTCATAGAGGACCTTCGCCTTGCCTTCGTAGATGCGGCGGCGGCGGCTCATCGGCGTGTACCGTGGTTTGTTGATGTCCATCTCGAAGCCGTCATATTTGCGGTGATGTCGACGCAGGCGGGCGGCCGGCGAATGCGGGGGGGCGGCGCGACCAAACGTCGACATGCGACGCGTCCACACGGGAAAGCTAGCCGATCGCACCGGGCAGCACAATCGCGGCGGATAATTTTGTGACGCTGTGTGCAAGCGCGAATCAGTTCGGCACACCCGCCCGGTTGCGGCGGTTGCCTTGCCGATGCCCGCCCGCTATGCAAGTCCGCAGCCGTTTACAGTGAGGCAGGAATGACGAGTTTTGACAAGCGCGAGGAAGGCTTCGAAAAGCAATTCGCCCACGACGAGGAGCTCAAGTTCAAGGCGACCGCGCGGCGCAACAAGCTGCTCGGTTTGTGGGCAGCGGAGAAGCTCGGCCGCTCGGGCGTCGAGGCCGAGGCTTACGCCAAGGAGGTGGTGACAGCGGATTTTGAGGAAGCCGGTGACCACGACGTGTTTCGCAAGATTCGCCGCGACTTCGATGCGCACGGCGTCGCTGTCTCGGATCACCAAATTCGCCGCACCATGGACGAGTTGATGGCGCGGGCGGTCACCGAGATCAAGGCAGGGCGCTAGCGTCGCCATGGCCGCGCAACAAGGCTTCTCGCTTGCCCGCCGGCTGCGCGCCGGAGAGGTCGTGCACAGCGGCTGGTGCGGCCTGCCCTACCCGATCGTCGCCGAGCTCGTCGCGCGGGAAGGCTTTTCCGCGATCACTCTCGACGGCCAGCACGGGCTTTGGGATACCGCCGCCGTGCTCACCACCGTCGCCCACGTGCGGCTCGCCGGGGCCGCGCCGATCGTGCGCATTCCGGTGGGCGACTTCGCAAGCGTGAGCCGCGCGCTCGATTTCGGCGCCGAGGGGACGATCGCGCCAATGATCAATACGCCGGCCGACGCGCGCGCCTACGTGTCGTGCGCAAAATTTCCGCCCGTGGGCGAGCGCAGTTGGGGTCCGCATCGCGCTACCACGCTGGCGCAGATGCCAGACCAGACCGTTTATCTGCGCGAAGCCAATGCGCTCACCGTCACCTTCGCCATGATCGAGACGCGCACCGCGCTCGACAACGTCGAAGCGATCGCGGCGACGCCGGGCATCGACGCGCTGTTCCTCGGACCGGCCGATCTCTCGATCGCGCTCAGCGACGGCGGCAAAGTCGATGCCATGGCAGTCGAGGTCGACACCGCGCTTGAGCGCATCATCGCGGCGGCGGGAAAGGCGAGGAAGATCATGGGCGCCTATTGCCACACCCCCGAGCGCGCGGTGGCACTCGCCAAGCGCGGCGTGCGCTTTCTCGCGGTCGGCAGCGACATGGGATTTTTGCGCGCCGGCGCCGCCGCGGCGCTCAAGGTCTTGAGGGGGTAATGCCGTCGATGTAGCCCGGATTGAGCGCAGCGAAATCCGGGACTTTCCCCACGTTTCGCCCATAGCGCGTCCCAAAGGGCGTTCACGCCCGTCTTCGACGGGCTATGGACGCACGTGAACGCGCTTTAGGCTCAACGCGGGCTACGAGCTTTCGATTTCCTCCGCCAAGCGATCCAGCACGCGCTGCAGCTCTATCTCCACGGCGCGCGCCTCCACATCGAGCACGCGGTAGCCGCGCTCGACCAGCCAAGCGCGGCGATCGGCGCGGGTCTTCACCGCGGTGGCGCTTTCCTCGGCCGGCCGCACCTCGATCACCAGGCGCAGCGGAAATGATACGAAATCGGCGATGTGAGTACCGACCGGCACCTGCCGCTTGATGCCTTTGCCGGCAAAGCGGCGGTCGCGGTTGAGCGCGTCCCACAGCATGCGCTCCGGCTCGGTCGGATTGCGGCGCAGCAGGCGCGCCAAGCCGCGCACCGGGCCGCGCTCGCCGGGCGCTCGCGCCTCGGCGTATTCCGCAAGCAGCGCGCGCAACGCCTGCGCCTCGGCGCTGTCGAGCACGCCGCCGCGCGCCGGGCCCTTGCGCCCTTCGCTCAGCGCCATGACGATGCCGTGCAACGTCTGGATGTCCTGCTGGGTGGGCTGCATGCGGGCAAAAATGTTGCGCAGGTTGACCAGCATGGTGGCGCGCTTGTCGAGCGGCCGGA
>Ga0306925_10000122_pt1 | contig 44031 bp, 39 predicted proteins | sample flu12Cox44000176_FD_203755 | JGI IMG/M metagenome (GOLD analysis project Ga0306925, IMG submission 203755) | Lab enrichment of tropical soil microbial communities from Luquillo Experimental Forest, Puerto Rico - flux8day.12C.oxic.44.000.176 (v2)... | ecosystem: Environmental > Terrestrial >... | reverse complement strand
ATCCACGAAATGCTCAAGCTCGGTACCGGCGCCGATCGCCAGCTTAAGGTTTACCGCGAGACCGGTGACCTGAAAAAAGTTGTGGATTACATCGTGGAAGAAACGCGGGTTGGGATTTTCGAAAACGAGCCCGCGCGACAGTAAAGATTCTGCTCATGAATTTGGAAAGGGAGGTTCATTGACGCCACCATTGCTAACTGATCTGACCACATTGCCGTTCGATCCCGAGCTTTCACCCGGCGCTCGCAACGCGGTGAATACCTGCCTGCGCATTCGCTCCAGCGACAAAGTTACGGTAATAACCGACAATGCCTGCCGTGAAATTGCAGCCAGCCTCACCAAAGAACTGGTCAAAGTTGGAGCGCCCTTCAAGACATTCGTGCTGGAGGAGGTCGCTGAGCGTCCGCTCACCGGGTTACCGAAGGAAATCGCGGATGACATGGAATCGAGCCAGGTCAGCATTTTTGCCGTGCGCGTGCAGGAGAACGAGCTGAAGTCGCGCATGCAGATGACCGACATAGTGAACCGGCGGCAGATGCGTCACGCGCACATGGTCAACATCAGCCACGAGATCATGCTGGAAGGCATGCGCGCCGATTTCAATCGGGTGGATGCACTGAGCAAGAAGGTCATGGACATTGTGACCAAGGCAAAGCAGGTGCGCGCGAAGAATCCGGCGGGCAGCGATCTCACTGCAGACCTAAATGCGAACTACAAATGGATCAAGACCAGCGGCATCATCAGCCCTGAGAAATGGGGCAATCTCCCGGGCGGCGAGATTTTCACCACGCCAGGGGAAGTGAACGGTACCTACGTAGTCGATGGAGTGGTGGGCGATTACTTGTGCGAGAAGTATCCCAACCTGCAGCATCAGCCGCTGACGATTCACATGAAGGGCAACCGTATCACCGAGATCTTCAGCGAGAACAAGGTGCTGGAGCAGGAGTTCTGGGCGTATACGCACACGGATGAGAACAGCGACCTGGTGGGCGAGTTTGCCATCGGAACGAATCTGGAGCTGAAGCGCATTTCTGGCAACATTCTGCAGGACGAAAAGTTCCCTGGCCTGCACATCGCCTTCGGCAATCCCTACGGACATCACACGGGTGCAAAATGGTACTCCAGCACGCACATTGACGTGGTCGGCACGCGGTTCGATATCTGGGTGGACGGCCAGCAAATCATGGAGAAAGGCAGTTTTCTGATCAAGGCATAAGATGATCCCCGCACTGCGCGAGGAGTTCAACCGCAACTTTACTCCGGAAAAGTACCGAGATTTTCTAGACTCGCTGGCGAAGGCCTGCGGTACGCCGATTCAGTTTCGCGTCTCGGAAACGCCGTGCTTCCTGCCCAAAGAACTGCTCGACCGGATGGCGCGGTACGGCCATGAGCTGGTCATGCAGTTGCTGACCAATCCCAAGTACCTGCGGGTCTCCGACAAGACTGTGCCGCCAGAGTACAACGTCGCCAACCAATCGCCGCGACCCATGTTTGTTTCGGTGGATTTCGGTGTAGTCCGCAATGCCAAGGGCGGACTCGATCCCAAACTGGTCGAGTTGCAAGCCTTCCCTACTCTGTACGGCTATCAGCCGCTGTCGGCGCAGCATTACATCGAGCACTACGGGCTTCACCAGGGGCTGGGCATCTACCTCGGGGGGTTCAACCACGACTCTTATCGCCAGCTCATGCGAGAGCTGATTGTTGGCGCACATGATCCCGAGCAGGTCATCCTGATGGAAATCGATCCACAGAACCAGAAGACGCTGCCGGATTTTCTGGTCACACAAAAAGAGCTGGGGATCGCAATCGTCGATGTGCTCTCGCTGAGGAAGCGCGGCAAAAAGCTGTACTACCCGAAGAATGGCAGCGAGGTTGAGGTTAAGCGCATCTACAACCGCACCATCGTGGATGAACTCGAGCGCAAGGGCATTAAGCTACCGTTCGACATTCGCGAGCCGCTCGACCTGGAGTGGGCGGGCCATCCCAACTGGTATTTCCGCATCAGCAAGTTCTCGATTCCGTACCTCAGCCATCCGTGCGTACCGGATACGCGGTTTCTGGATGAGAACCCGACAATTCCTGACGACAATGAGAATTACATCCTGAAGCCACTGTTCTCTTTCGCCGGCACCGGAATCAAGTTCGCACCCACCGAGGCTGATATAGAAGCCATTGCTGCCGGCGAGCGCCACAATTACATCATTCAGGAGCGCATGCGCTTCGAGCCAGTGATCGACACCCCGCATGGCAAAACGCAGATGGAAGTGCGAATCATGTACGTCTGGCCGGATGAGGGGCAACTTACGGCGGTGCTACCGCTGATCCGGATGGGCCGCGGGATGATGATGGGAGTGGACCACAACCGTGATCTGGAGTGGGTGGGTGGTTCGGCAGGGCTGTGGGTATAAACAAAAAGCTAGACCCTACTTATCTCTGGTGCTAAATTCTGTGACCCGATGGTGTTTCTCTTGGGATCAGGCGGCCGAGGCGACTTTCGACCGATCTTTGTTTTCATAGCTACCGGCAGCAGGTTTCTTTCCTAACACTTCCGCTTCTGCTTCAAGCCAATCCTCAACGTCGCGTCCGTGGTGCCAGCCACGCAGCTCGAACAATTCGTATGCCCGCCTTCGTATGATTTCTTCGGTCAATTCAAGAGAACCAATATCGGGTGTGGGGGCAAATCTGATTGGGTGTGGCATGGTTGCCTCCGGGGGTTGTCACTGCGCTCACACGCAATAAGGAAGGTGGAGATGCGTTTTGACTGGTAAACGGTAAGATGCATTATACCGCGTCTGGCACACTCATACCGCATGATTGCCCATCTGGCTAGGATAAACATCACACTACATTGTGCGCTTTTTCTTGCAGCGCCAGAGCCAGGGCTAAAAGCCTCCAATTCCAACGACTTTCTTTTGCCCGCCTGAATTCGGGCTCCCACCCATTGTGGCGCGTCTTCTGTCTCGCCCTTTCTGGTGCAAGGCGATGGGGGAGCAACACTCGGGAAAACCCGAGCTGTGCGGCAGATCGAAATAAAGACCTCGTTGGCACGACTGAGTCGTGCCTAGCACGAAACATTGCCGCTAGTTAATCACAGCCTTTTCCGCTTGGACCCCAACGCCATGCGAGCTCTTCAAATACTCGTTAATCGATTTTGCGGCTTTGCGGCCGGCGCCCATAGCCAAGATCACGGTCGCGCCGCCCGTCACAATATCGCCACCGGCGAACACGCCGGGCTTCGACGTCGCCAACGTCTCCTCATTGGCCGAGATGTAGCCGTGTTTGGTGGTCGTCAGTCCTGGAGTCGTTGATTGGATCAGAGGATTCGCCGAGGTGCCGGCGGCAATAATCGCCACCTGGCAGGGGGCGACAAATTCCGAGCCTTTGATTGGTACCGGGCTGCGGCGTCCGGAGTCGTCCGGCTCGCCCAGTTCCTGGCGAATGCACTTTACGGCCGTCAAGTTTCCTTTCTCGTCGCCCAAGAACTCGACCGGATTCACCAGCATCTTGAAGTGAACGCCTTCATCCTTGGCGTGATGCACTTCTTCCACGCGGGCAGGCATCTCTTTCTCGGTGCGGCGGTAGTAAATGCTAGCGCTCTTCGCGCCCAAGCGCAGTGCGCTGCGCACCGCGTCCATGGCAGTGTTCCCGCCGCCTACGACGATGACGTCGCAATCTTTGCACGGATACAGGGGCTCGTCGAATTCGGGGAAACGATAGGCGCGCATCAGGTTTACGCGGGTAAGGAACTCGTTGGCCGAGTAGACGCCACTGAAATGCTCGCCGCAAACGTTGAGAAAGCGTGGCAGTCCGGCGCCGGTTGCTATGAAAACCGCATCGAAGCACTCTTCGTGCATGAGTTCGTCGATGGTCACTGTTTTGCCCACGACCACATTGGTTTCAAAGACCACACCGCGGCGTCGCAGCACGTTGATCTCGTGGTGAACAATTTCTTTTGGCAGGCGGAATTCGGGGATACCGTACACCAGTACTCCGCCCAGTTCGTGCAGCGCTTCGAAGACATGAACTTGGTGTCCCATTTGGATGAGGTCACCGGCACAGGCCAAGCTGGCAGGGCCACTGCCAATAAGAGCGACCTTTCTGCCGGTCGCCGGAGCTGCAACGGGCGAGCCGAACTGACCAGTCTCGCGCTCCCAATCGGCAACGAAGCGCTCCAAGTAAGCGATTCCGACCGGCTCGCCTTTCTTGCCCAGAACGCACCCTGACTCGCACTGGTCTTCCACGGGACATACGCGGCCGGTGATGGCGGGCAGTGCATTGTCTTCGCGCACCTTCGAAGCGGCGCCCAGGTAATTATCGGCGAGTATGAGATCGATCACAGCGCGAACGTTCACCGACACGGGGCATTTCTCGATGCAACCCGGCTTAGGACACTCAATGCAACGCAGCGACTCCCGGCGCGCCATCTCGGGCGGGAAACCCAAGTTCACTTCCTGGAAATTGTGGGCACGGATTTTGGGCTCCTGCTCCGGCACACGCTGGCGAGGCAACTTAGCGCGTTCCTTGTTGGGTAGTGGATTGTGGCTTACGGGCTTGTCTGTCATTGGGCGACCTCCCCCAAGGTGACTTCCAGCGCACAGGCGTGCCGCCGATTGCTTTCACGAAGCTTGGTCAACTCGGCTTCCAGACTGGCCTGCAATAACTCGATGCTCTTCTTTTCCTGCTCGCGATACATGTTGTTTCGCTGCGTGAGCACATCGAAGTTTACCTGGCTGGCATCGAACTCAGGCCCATCCACACACGCAAACTGGCTGCGGTTGTTCACCAACACGCGGCAGCCGCCGCACATGCCCGTGCCGTCCACCATGATGGAGTTGAGGCTGACAACGGTCTTGATTTTCTTGGGTGCGGTCATATTGGCAACGGCTCGCATCATGGGAGCTGGACCGCAGGCCAGCACGTAGTCCACCTTGTCGGCTTCGACCAATTCCTCGAGCTTCTTGGTGACCAGGCCTTTCTCGCCGGCGGTGCCGTCGTCCGTAAGTATGTAAGTCTCGTCGCTGACTTGGCGGACGTCGTCTTCCAGGACCAGCAGGTCTTTGCTGCGTGCACCGACGATGGAGATGACCTTGTTCCCCGCCCGCTTGAGTTCGCGGGCTGTGGGATAGGCCATCGCGCTACCGACGCTGCCGCTGACGACCACGGCTGTGCCGAAGTTGTCAATCTCGGACGGCTTCCCAAGCGGACCGACGACATCGAGGATAGAGTCGCCCGCCTCGAGCATGTTCAGCAGCCTGGTCGTCTTGCCTATGGCCTGCACGACAATGGTGATGGTGCCGGCCTCGGGATTGGCGTCGGCCAGCGTGAGGGGGATACGTTCGCCGGTATCGTTGAGGCGAACGATGACGAACTGGCCGGGTCGCTGTTTTTTGGCGATCCGCGGCACTTTGATCTCGAACAGCTTGATGCCTCGCGCGACCTGTCGCGTAGCGACGATGGGGAACATGGCTAGTCCTCCATTCATCGATTCTGCGCAGGCTTGACCGAAGCGTCTGTGGCGTACGTCACAGGCGCGGGGTTACTGCGCACAAGCGACAAAATCAATTGGGCGAGAGTAATCCACCACCTTCGCCAAGCTGAGCGGTAGGTCTTACTGGGATTCGGCGGCTTCGGCAAGCGCGGTCTGTAGCGCCGAAATGTGGGTTTCGTCTGTCAAATAGCTGATCACCATGGCGCGGAGGATGCTTCGCCCACAGACACGCGTCTCGGATATCCAACGCTGGCCGTCGCGGGTGACATGATCGACCAGCGCAAGGTGGCGCTGGACGAGGATGTCGCCTGTGCCGGCATTCTTCAGCCGGAAATTCAGAATCGGCACATACATCGGTGCGGCAAGCTCGAAGTGCTTACTTTCGCGAACCCAATCGGCGAACGCGGATGCTAGCTGCATCTGGCGGTCAATGTGACGCTGGTAGGCGACGCGGCCGTGCAGCTTGAGCGTCAGCCAGAGCTTGAGCGAATTCATGCGTCGCGTCCATTGCGTGCTGACTTTGAAATTGTCGAGGGGCAGGCCGGGAGCGGTCTTGGGCATATAGGGCGTACTGACCGCGAAGGCCTGGTGCAGCGTTTCCGGGTGGCGCGTGAGGATGGCTCCGCAGGCGAAGGGCATGGCCAGCCACTTATGCGGGTCGATGGTGACTGAGTCACAGTATTCGATGCCGTTGACCAAGTGACGATGATTGTCGCTGAAGACGATGGAAGCACCGTAGGCGCCGTCCAGATGCAGCCAGAGACTCTCACTCCGGCAGATATCGGCCAGGGCAACAATATCGTCGATGGCGCCGGAATTGGTGGTTCCAGCGGTGGCGACAACGCAGAATGGCTGGCGACCCTGTTGGCGGTCGTTGTGGAGGGCTCGTTGCAGCGCGGCCAGATCAAGCTGGATACGGTCGGTGACCGGCACACGGCGTATCGCTTTTCGCCCCAAGCCGAGCAGCCCGATGGACTTGTCGAGCGAATGGTGGGCCTCTTCGGAGGCGTATACCACCGGTTGCGCGCCGATGGAAGCGACGCCGTCTTCGACTGCAGCAGGAAAGTGATGGGCGAGAGCCAGGGCAAGGCCGCTGAAATTGGCTTCGTTGCCTCCGCTGGTGAAGGTACCGTCGAAGGGTTGGCGCCAACCGAAACGCTCGCCGATCCAGCGAACGGTTTGGACTTCGATTTTGGAGGCGAGTTGCGACCGTGCCATGGTGGCCAGTTGGGGATTGAGTGCGGCGACGAGGGCTTCGGCCAGAACGCCGGCGTAAGCCGGAGTGGGGTTCATCAGTCCGAAGTAGTTCCCGGCGGGGACATGGAAGCCTTTTTCGATTAGTTCATTCGCGGTCTCGCTCAAGAAACGGGCAAGATCGTCCGTGTCGATGTTGGTGTCGAGTACGCCGGTTTCGGGCAGCGGGTCGCGCAACGGTTCGAAGGAACGCTGCTCGAGCGGAAGCTGCACCGGCCTTGTCGGCAAGGATTGGAAATAGGCATCGATAATGTCGATGAGTTCGTAGCCGAGGCGGCGGCGGGTTGCAGAATTGAGGTCGAAGCTCGGGTGTGGCACGACGAAATTGTAAAGGTTGGACGTCCGCGGGGTCAGTGCTGTGCCAGCAGGTCGGCGACATCCCGGTCGAAGACCGACACTTCAGTAGCACCCAGGTATTTCTTCACAATTCGGCCTTCGCGATCGATGAGGAAGTTCACCGGCAGACCGAGCACGCCGCCGAAGCTCTGCGCCAGCTTGTCGTCGCCCACTCCGAGAGGGTAGTTGATTCTGTACTGCTGGTAGAACTCTTTGACGGGCTTGGCTTCGTCGTCCATGGAGATGCCGATGACCTGGAAGCCTTGCGGGCCGAGCTTCTCCTGCATGTCGACGAAGTGCGGGATTTCGGCGCGGCACGGCGTGCACCACGTGGCCCAGAAGTCGAGCAGAACGACCTTACCGCGGTAGTCGGAGAGCGAAAGCTTCTTTCCGTTGATGTCGGTGACTGTGAAATCAGGCGCGGAATTGCCCGAAGCAGCGGACTTGGGCTTCTGGGCGGCGCGGCGGCTGACGAGGTAGAGGCCAATCAGGCACAGGGTAACGATGCTATAGATGAGGACTCGTTTGGAGGACATAGTGATCTAGTGCCGCCGGGCTGAAGCCCGGCTCGGTTCCAGTATAGGGGCGACTGACGCGGCGCGCATCAGCAGGCTATTCACCCTTGGCCACAGGATAGCCCTTGTCGATCCAGTCCGTGCCGAAGTCGGCAGTCATGTACACCACCTTGAAGTTGGTGTAGCCGAGCGAGTGCAGCAATTGGTAGGCGGGATGGACGTTGGGGCATTGACTCCAGGGGCAGCATCCACAGTAGAGAACAATAGGTGCGTTCTTGGGCAGCGACTTCACGCGCTCACGCAGCTTCTGCTGTCCAGCATCGCTGGAGCCGGCTCCCATGTACTCAGCGCCGGGGATGTGGGCTTGGAGGTAGAGTGTGTGCGGGCCGACGTTAAGGATGAGCGGCTTCTGCCTAGCGGATTGCAGTTGGTTGGCTAGATCAGCGGGAGTGATGAGGGCTGATTGGGGGATAGAGTCGTTGGTCGGTAGTGCGGTGCCTTGCGCGGATGTGCTCTGGAAACTCAGAGCGACAGGATTGGTGCCGTCGAACAGAACCGGCTCTTGGGCAACGACTGACAACAAGAATAGGAAAACAAAAACCAGTGCGAGATAGATGTGTTTTTTCATTATCATGATTCGATAACTCTCAAACTCCGCTTAATTAGATGGTGAAGAACCGCTTCAGCTTTTTGCCTCATTCGCCTCACCAGCAGCTTCGAGCGCTTCCTCCTCCTCGCGCTTCAGCGGGCGCAGTAATGGGAACAAGATGACGTCGCGGATCGAGCGCGAATCGGTCAGCAGCATAGTCAGTCGGTCGATGCCCACGCCTTCGCCGGCGGTCGGCGGTAGGCCATAAGAGAGGGCGCGGATATAGTCCTCATCCATCAGGTGGGCCTCTTCGTCGCCGCGGGCGCGCTCGGCCAGCTGGCCTTCGAAGCGGCGGCGCTGCTCCTCGGGATCGTTGAGCTCGCTGAAGGCGTTGCCGATCTCGAGACCGCCGACAAAGATCTCGAAGCGCTCCACCCAGTCAGCGTTCTCCTCAGGCTCGCGCTTGTTCTTCGACAGCGGCGAGATGGCCAGAGGGAAGTCGTAGATAAATGTCGGTTGGATGAGGTGCGGTTCGGCCACGAACTCAAAAATCTCAGCGATGGTCTTGCCGTTTGGCGCGCTGGTATCGTACGGAATGTGGGGATTGTGCGAGTTGTAGCGCTTAACCAAGGCAGCCAGGTCTTCGGCAGTGGCGAAGTCTTTCATCTCCGGCTTAGGATCTGCGTTCACCGGCCAGAACTTGATGATCGCGTCGCGCATCGAAAGGCGCTGGAAATTCGACCAGTCGATTTCGTGTCCGTTGAAGTGTGAGATTGATGTGCCGTTCACGTCTTGCGCGACCTGGCCGAGCATGCGCGCCGTGAAGTCCATCATGTCATGGTAGTCGCCGTAGGCCATGTAGAACTCGAGCATGGTGAACTCGGGGTTGTGCTGAGTGGAGATGCCCTCGTTACGGAAGTTGCGGTTGATCTCGTACACACGGTCCAAGCCGCCGACCACCAGCCGCTTGAGATAGAGTTCAGGCGCGATGCGCAGGTAGAGATCCATGTCGAGCGTGTTGTGGTGGGTAACGAACGGCTTGGCGACCGCACCTCCGGCGATGGGCTGCATCATAGGCGTCTCGACCTCGACGAAGGCGTTGGCGTCGAGGAAGCGGCGAAGCGACTGCACCACCTTGGCGCGCCTCACGAAGACCTCGCGTACGTCGGGGTTCATCGCGAGATCGACGTAGCGGCGGCGGTAGCGGGTCTCGACGTCCTGCAGGCCGTGCCATTTCTCGGGCAGGGGGAGCAGGTCTTTGACCAAAAAGGTGAGTTCTTCGACGTGGACTGATAATTCACCGGCCCGGGTGCGGAAAAGATAACCCTTTACGCCAATGTAGTCGCCGAGGTCAAGCAGCTTGTAAAGCGCGAATCCTTTCCCGCCGACGTTATCGAGCCGGACGTAAACTTGGAGCCGCTTCCCGCCTTGCTGGATATGAGCGAATCCCGCCTTCCCCATGATGCGGATGGACATGATGCGCCCGGCCACACTGACGTTGACGCGCGGGTTCTCCAGCTCTTCGGCGGCTTTGGGCGAGTATTGGTCGACGATTTGGGGGATGCTGTGCGTGGTATCGTAGCGATAGGGGTAGGCTAGCTGGCCCAACGCCTCGATCTGCTTCAGCTTGTCTTTTCGAAGGTCGTAGATTTTCTGGTCAAGTGCCAAAGTGCGGTCCTAGCGTATGGGTGAATCTTCAATTATAGATGGCGCAAGGCTTTCACTACTGAGAAGACAGGGACCAAAGTAGAATTGAATTCAATTCAGGAGTTCTTGGTGTCCCCTGTGATCTCTGTGGTGAATAACGTAAGTTGGCCGTGCAATGGAATTTGTGACGCGTGTCATTGAATCGTCGCGCTTGAGGTTATATAGTGACCCGTTTATTGAGAATGCGGGTCACGTTCGGCGTGGCCGGTAAGGGCTGATTCATGCCGCAAAATTACGTACCGATTTTTACTTTTGCTTTCGTCGCTTTCGCCGTAGCTGCGGGAACGCTGGCCATCTTCCACCTAATCCGACCGCGAAAGCCCCATGAAACAAAGTTGATGCCCTATGAGTGCGGCATCACGCCGTTTGACGACGCGCGCGGACGCTACACCGTGCGGTTTTACATCGTAGCCATCCTGTTCGTGGTGTTCGATGTGGAGACAATCTTCTTGTTTCCGTGGGCAGTGCAGTTCAAGCTGCTTGGATTATTCGGGCTGCTGGAGATGGGGATTTTCCTCGGGATCCTGATTGTCGGGTATATCTGGATCTGGAAAAAAGGAGCGCTGGACTGGGTGTAGTGGTTCTGCGGCAGTGGCGAACGCAAGCGAGTCAGAATCGAAACGGCGGAGGAACTTGTCACAAAAGCGGATCGCCGGACGTTTACAATTAGAAGCGGAGAAAATCGCCACCGAATGGGATTGCAGCATGGTGGGGTTCCTGTTCTGACCGCTGCGGGTATCGCGGCAGCCTGAGCTGGAAACTGGACGTCTGCCGAAAAACATCATCGCGCGTCCATTGCGCGCATAGAGGCCGTGCCCGACGTTACGGCACAGCCGATCGCCCGCTACTGGTATGCGGACATGCTAGCCCAACGTGGACGCCCTGAAGATATCGAGGCGGCCAAGGCTTTACTTCAGGCTTCCATCGCCGCGAGCGATGCGATCGGGCTCGTGCTGTGTGCCCGATTGGCGCGACGAGGGTTCGCACAATTCGGTGGATTTCGGCACGGTGCAGACTCAAGTGGGGATTTCTGAGAAGGTGATCGCTTGCTATGCACGGCACTTGTTCGAAACAAAAACCGACAGTATCAGTCTGCAAGAGAACGTGCCGCCCCATAACGATCGATCATCCAGCCATGGAGATAGACTGACGAATGGAGCGCCAACGCTCAATCGCGATTTCAAAAAAGATTGGACCGATTTTGTACCAGGAACCTGCTTTTGAGGCTTCCGACGACTTCAGCGACTTTTTAGAATCAATGAGTTGCGAGACTTCGAAATCCTGTCAAGTTTGTGATTCGAGTCACAGTTTGCCGTGACCCACGCACGTCATAGTTTGTGATTGAGGCTGCTACAACTTAGAAGTTGGGCCGGCAATCGAACCGGCAGCTATAGAGAGGCATTCAATGCCCGACGAGATCAAGGGACCAGAACCCGTCTCTCCTCCTGCGCAGGGCGGCAAGCCGCACGAGGCGACCCCCGCTCCCGAAAAATCCGAAGCTAAGCCGGTATCGCACCATACGGTCGGCCCCGAAGCAAAAACCCCATCGGCGACTGCACCGACCACATCACCCGAAGGCAAGTCGGCCGAAGCACTCAAGAGTGCGGCCCCGGCGGCTCCAGCGGCGGCAGGAGTTGCGGCAAAGCCTGCTGCGCCGGCGGGGGTTGCTGCCAAGCCCACCGTGCCTCCCAAACCGGAAGGCCCCAGGCCTGAGCCGTGGGATTCGGAACTCGTGAAGACGCTCAAGCAGGAATACGGATCGGGTATCGTTGAGGTGGTGGGTTATGTCGGCCAAAAGTACATGATCGTGGACTGCTCGATCGTGACCGACATCCTGCGGCGGATGCATGACGACGAAGGCTTCGACTACTGCGTGGACATCACCGCGGTGCACTACCCCAAGCGCGAGCAGCAGTTCGACATCGTCTATGTGCTGTATTCATTCTCCAAGAACGAGCGTATCCGGGTGAAGACTCGCATCAAGGATGGCGACCGCTTGCCCTCGGCCTATCCGATCTGGCCGACAGCCGACTGGCTGGAGCGCGAAGTCTTCGACATGTTCGGGATTGTGTTCGACGGGCATCCAGGGCTGAAGCGGATTCTGCTCCCCGAGGGATGGCATGGGCATCCGCTGCGCAAGGATTACGACATCCTGCAACAGGATCGCGAGTGGGTGAAGATCAACCTGGGAATCGAGAGTGGGCAATGAGCCAAGGGACTGAACACCTCGACCTCGACAACCTCGATGTGGGCACCAAGGAAAAGACCTTTCTCGATTCCACCGAACTGGTGCTCAATATGGGGCCGCAACACCCGTCCACCCACGGCGTGCTGCGCGTGATCCTCAAGCTCGACGGCGAAAAAGTGCTGGGCACCGAATGCGTTATAGGCTACCTGCACCGCGGGGTGGAAAAGATCGGCGAGAACCGCACGTATGCCATGTTCAATCCGTACGTGGACCGGATGGATTATGTAGCGGCGGTCTCAAACGGACTGGGCTACTGCGAGACAGTTGAGAAGCTGCTGAGTGTGGAAGCGCCGGCGCGTGCGCAGTACATCCGCGTGATCATGACCGAGCTGTGCCGCATTGCCAGCCACCAGGTGTGGCTGGGCACGCATGCGCTCGACATCGGGGCGCTCACGCCGCTGTTCTACGCCTTCCGCGACCGTGAAGAGATCCTGAAGATTTTCGAAAGGTACTGCGGCGCGCGACTCACGACCCATGCGTTCCGCATCGGCGGCTGCATTTACGAGACCTACGACGGCTTCGAGCAGGACGTGAAGAAATATTGCACATTCTTCCTGCCCAAGCTCGACGAATACGAAGAGTTGTTGACGACCAACCGCATCTGGGTGACGCGCACGAAGAACGTCGGCATTCTGAAGCCGGAAGATTGCATCGCGTTGGGTGTGACCGGTCCGGTGCTGCGCGCCAGCGGCGTGAAGTGGGACCTGCGTAAGGCGCAGCCTTACGAGTGTTACAAGGACCTCGACTTCGAGATTCCAACCGGACTGAATGGCGACACTTACGATCGGTACCTGGTACGAATCGCGGAAATGCGGCAGTCAGTGCGCATCCTGCAGCAGGCGGTGGAGCGGATTCCCCCGGGCCCCATCATGGCTAAGGTGCCGAAGGTGATCAAGCCCCCAGTGGGCGAGGTGTACCACTCCATCGAAGCACCGAAAGGTGAACTGGGATATTTCATTGTGAGTGACGGCTCGACCCAGCCTTATCGCGTGCGCGTGCGTCCGCCGTCATTCGTGAATTTGCAAGCCCTCGACACCATGGTGCGCGGGATGCTAGTCGCCGATGTGGTTGCGGTGATCGGCACGCTCGACATTGTGCTGGGAGAGGTGGACCGGTAAAGCAGTGGCTAGTGGTCAGTTGATGATTTTGCTAAGTGCCAAATGCGAACTTGCCGGGTGCAAAACTGCTAACTGTTAGTGGCTCAAATGTTGGACGCAATCAAAACCTATTTAAACTCGACCGTTACGCCCGGTGAGGCAGGTAGCCAGTTTTGGGCTCTGCTGTACATCGTTGCGATTACGTTGGGGATTTCGCTGGCTGTTATCGCCATGAACTGGCTGGAGCGCAAAATCCTCGCGCACATGCAGATTCGCCTTGGCCCCATGCGCGTGGGCCCGCACGGACTGATGCAGCCATTTGCCGATGCGTTGAAGCTGCTTATCAAGGAAGACATCATCCCGGCCAATGCTGACAAGTTGGTGTTCTGGAGCGCGCCGGTCGTTGTCACAATGACGGCCTTCACCACGTTCCTGGTGGTGCCCTTTGGGCGCACGCACGCCGTAACCGACATGAACATCGGGGTGCTGTTCATGCTGGGGATTTCCTCGCTGGGCGTGCTGGGTATCATCATGGCGGGATGGTCGTCGAACTCGCACTACCCCCTGATGGGCTCGCTGCGTTCGAGCGCGCAGATGGTGTCGTATGAAGTGGCCATGGGGCTAGCGATTGTGTGCGCGGTGCTGATGACGAGCCTGCAAACCGGCACCGGCACGCTGAGCATGATCGGTATCGTCCAGGCGCAGCAGGCGCAGGGCATGTGGTTCATTTTTAAGTTCTTCCCACTGGGATTTCTGGCGTTCGTGGTGTTTGCGATCGCGATGATTGCTGAGACGAACCGCGCCCCCTTCGATCTGCCTGAGGCCGAATCGGAGCTTGTGGCCGGCTTCCACACCGAGTACAGCGGATTCCGCTGGTCGCTGTTCTTTCTGGCGGAATACGCGGCGATGCTGGCGGTGTCGTCCATTGCGGTAACGCTATGGCTGGGCGGATGGCTGCGTCCCTTCCCCAACCTGCTGAGCGGCCCGGCATGGGATCTGGCCTTCTCGCTCATTCCGGGGCTGTCGTTTCTGGTGATGGCAGCGGGTTGCTTCCTCGGAACCATGCGGATGCCGAAGATCGTGCAGATGCGGGCGCAGGCGATAGGGTTGGGTACGTTTGGCGCGCTGCTAGGACTGCTTGGCCTGGTTATGCTGGCACCGGCAGTGCGCGATCGCATTCAGGACATCTTCTGGTTCGTCGCCAAAGTTGCAGTGTTTATGTACCTGTACATCTGGTATCGCGGCACATTTCCGCGCTACCGCTTTGACCAGCTCATGAAGGTGGGCTGGAAGGTGCTGCTGCCCATCGGGCTGGGTGTGCTGATTTTGACCGCACTGGTGGGCATGAGGCATGAATTGCTGGCGGTAGTCGTAGGAGGGACAAGGTGAGTTTGAGTCCGTTTCTGGGCAAAGTATTTCTGGTGGACCTGGTGAAAGGGCTGTCGGTTACGTTCCACTACCAATCGGAGAAGGAGCGAATTACGGAGCAGTATCCGCAGGAGCGTCCGGTGGTGTACGAACGCTATCGGGGGCAGCCGCGGCTGAACGTAAATCCTGATACGGGCGAGTCGATGTGTATTGTGTGCAACCTGTGCGCTCTGGCCTGTCCGGAGCAGCTGATCACGGTGAAAGGCGAGCGTAATCCAGTGAGCAAGCGCAAGGAAGTGGTGTCGTGGACCTACGACATCAGCCGCTGCATGTTTTGCGGGTTGTGCGAAGAGGCGTGCTCGACTGATGCATTGGAGTTAACCCCGGATTACGAGATGGCGCTCTACAGCAGACAAGGCATGGTGCTCGACCAAGCGGCACTGGAGAAGGGGCAGGCGCCGGTGAGGTACGCGAAGTGAAGTGGCCAGTTGCCAGTAGCCAGTTGCCAGCGTGGAGAATCGCGGGATGAATCCAGTTGCCACACCGATCTTCTTCTACGGTCTGTCGTTCGCTGCGATTGCGTTTGCCATCGCTGTCATCACCCGCCGAAATGCGGTGCATGCTGCGCTGTCGCTGATTGGAACCCTGATCTCGCTAGCTGGCTTGTACCTGATGCTGTATGCGCCGTTTGTCGCGGCGGTGCAGATCGTTCTCTACGCGGGCGGCATCATGGTGCTGTTCCTGTTCGTCATCATGCTGGTGAATCTGGACCAGAACATCCGCGAGATTCAGTTCAACAGGCAGTGGCTGGTGGGGCTTGTTGTCGCACTCGCGCTAGGTGGGTTGCTGTTGTTTGTCATTCGGCAGGGCAAGGTGATTTTCCCGCTGCATGAAGTTGCCGACCTACCTGAAGGCATCAACACGCAGATGGTGGGCATGACGCTCTACGGGCCGTATATGTTGCCGTTCGAAATTGCATCGCTGCTGCTGTTGGTGGCGATCGTGGGTGCCGTAGTCATGGCGAAGAAGAGGATCTGAGATGGGTGAGATCACAACACTGCACTACCTCGTCGTCGCGGCGGCGCTGCTGATCATTGGCACCATCGGCGTGCTGACGCGGCGCAACGTGGTCATCATTCTGATGTCGATCGAGCTGATCCTGAACGCCGTGAACCTGAACCTGGTGGCGTTTTCGCGACTGTATGGATTGCACGGGCAGATATTTGCGATCTTCATCATCACCGATGCCGCGGCTGAGGCTGCGGTTGGGTTGGGCATCATCATCGCCTTCTTCCGCAACAAAGAAACGATCAATGTGGATGAGGCAGATTTGTTGAAGTGGTGAAGAAGCAACTAGCGACTAGCTTTGGATGTCGCGGGTTGTAAGTGAAGGACGATTTGTTGAGAGCCAATGCCGTGTCAACGGTTGCAGATGGCTTTAGCTAGTTGCTAATCGCTAGTTGCTAAGGGCTTACTATGTACTTTCTTGACCACATCTGGTTGATTCCGCTGTTCCCGGCGATGGGTGCGGCTTGCATGTTCTTTTTCGGACGCAAGCTGACCAAATCTGCGGTAAGCGGCGTTTGCGTCGGCATGGTGGTGCTGGCCTTTGCCTGGGCATGCCTGGCGGTGTGGCAGTACACCAGCTATGCAGCGGCTAATCCGGGCAAACCGTTCGAGAAGATCGTCTTTATTTGGCTCGGCACCGGCGACAACGCATTGAGCTATGTGATGCATGGCGGTCAGACTGCGCCCTTCCGCGCCGATGTCGGATTCCTGCTCGATCCCCTCTCTGCCATCTGGCTGCTGTTCGTGACCGGCGTGGGCATGTTGATCCACATCTATTCGATCGGCTACATGGGACATGAAGGCGGCTACTACCGCTTCTTTGGATATCTCAACCTGTTCATGTTCTCCATGCTGACGCTGATCCTGGCGAACAACTACGCACTGATGTTCGTCGGCTGGGAAGGCGTAGGCTTGTGCTCGTATCTCCTCATCGGCTTTTACTTCCTGCGGCATTCGGCATCGACCGCGGCCAACAAAGCATTTATTACGAACCGCATTGGTGACGCTGGGTTCATCCTTGGCTTGCTGACCATCGCCTGGTATTTGGGGTCGGTTCAATACACCCAGGTCAATGCGCTGGCACGCAGCGGAAAGTTTGCCATCGGTGATCCGTGGATTACGACGGCATGCCTGCTGTTGTTTGTGGGAGCTTGCGGCAAGTCGGCGCAATTCCCGTTGTATGTCTGGTTGCCGGACGCGATGGAAGGCCCTACCCCGGTGTCGGCACTGATCCACGCCGCGACCATGGTAACCGCAGGCGTGTACATGGTGGCGCGCTCGAATGCGCTGTTTGTATTGGCACCTCAGGCCATGAAGACCGTAGCAATCATCGGCGCACTGACGGCAATCTTCGCCGCCACGATCGGGCTAGTGCAGAACGACATCAAGCGCGTGCTGGCGTATTCGACAGTGTCGCAGCTCGGCTATATGTTCCTGGCGCTCGGCGTGGGCGCATTTGCCGCGGGTGTATTCCATGTTTTTACGCACGCGTTCTTCAAGGCGCTGCTGTTCCTCGGAGCTGGCTCGGTGATTCACGCTATGAGCGGCGAGCAGGAAATGCAGCACATGGGAGGCCTGCACAACAAAACCAAGACTACCTTCGGCACCATGCTGATCGGTACCCTGGCAATTGCCGGAATCCCCGGCTTTGCGGGTTTCTTCTCCAAGGACGCTATTTTGTGGGAGACGTGGTCGCGTGAAGCAGGTGCTTATCGCTACCTGTGGTACATCGCCTTCCTGACGGCGCTGATGACTTCCTTCTACATGTTCCGGCTAATTTACCTCACGTTCTTCGGCAAGCCGCGCATGTCGCATGAAGTGGAGCACCACATCCATGAATCGCCCTCATCGATGACGGTGCCGCTGATCATCCTGGCGATTGGTTCGCTGGGCGCCGGCTGGCTGGGCCTCCCACATAGCCTCGGTGGCAAAAACAACTTCGATAAGTTTCTGGAGCCGGTATTCGCCAAAGAAGCGGTGGTATTGGAAAAAGAGGGCGCTGCGGCTCAGGTTGCGGCCGGCGAAAAGTACGTGGAGCACACCGATCCGCTGGAATACCTGCTGATGTTTGCCTCAGTGGGTGCGGCGGCCTTGGGGTGGTTCCTGGCGCAGCGCGCTTACAAGATCGCCGACAAAGGCTACAAAGAGCCGATCAACGAGATCTCGCCGCGCTTCTACAAGACGCTTTTTCGCAAGTGGTACGTGGACGAGTTCTACGACTGGTTCGTCACCGGCCGGGCGAAGCTGGGCGGACTGCGCTTAGGTACGCTGGGGTTGGGCGAGGCATCGTCGAAGTTTGATGCGGTTGTGATCGATGGAACAGTGAATGGCGCTGGCTGGATAACGCGTTTGACTGCGAACATCTCGGTCTGGTGGGACAAGTGGATCATCGACGGCATCGGCGTGAATGGGCTAGCAATTCTGGCGCGACTGGCGTCCTATCCGGTGCGATTGCTGGAGTGGGGGCTAGTGCAGTGGTATGCGCTTGTTATGGTGGCAGGTTTGGTATGTTTCGTTTTCTATTACGTGGTGAATTGGTAAAAGCAGCAGCCAGCAGCCGGCAATTAGTAATTAACTAGAGCTGGGTGCCCGCCAAGGTTGGTTGAGCGGGAAGCTTGCGGCAAGTGGCTGGAAGCAAGAGCGAAGAGCTGAGAGCGTATTCATGTATAACCACATTCTTTCGATCATTCTGTTTACGCCGCTGGTGGGCACGATCCTTCTCTTGTTCATCCCCAAGGAGAACAAGAATGCGATCCGCTGGATGGCGAACATCTTCGGCGTCCTCGGATTTGTAGTCTCCGTGCCTCTGGTGCCGTGGTTCTGGGCGCTGAAAGACCGTCCCGGTTTCCAGTTCGTCGAGGGTTCACCCAACAACTGGATTCCTTCGATAGGTGCGGGCTACGTTCTCGGCATTGACGGCATCTCGTTCCTGCTGATCATGCTGACGACACTGCTGGGTGCGATCTCCATCCTGTCGTCCTGGGAAGCTATCCAGGACCGAGTGAAGGAGTACTACGCCTGGTTCCTGGTGCTGCAGACGGGGATGCTGGGCGTCTTCATGGCCAACGATTTCTTCCTGTTCTTCGTCTTCTGGGAGGCCATGCTTGTTCCGATGTATTTGCTCATCGGCATCTGGGGCGGGCCACGCAAGCTCTATGCGGCGATCAAGTTCTTCCTCTATACGTTGTTCGGCTCGGTGCTGATGCTGCTCGGCATCCTCTTCCTGTACTTCCATCACCACACCCTGACAGGTGTGTACACGTTCTCAATCAGCGAGTTGTACGCCACCGCGCCAAAGATTGCCGGCGCCGCAGCAATATGGGTGTTCTTCGCGTTCTTCCTCGGCTTCGCTATTAAAGTGCCGATGTTCCCGTTCCACACCTGGCTGCCGGATGCGCACGTGGAGGCACCCACGGCGGGTTCGGTGATTCTGGCAGGCGTGTTGCTGAAGATGGGAACGTACGGGTTTCTCCGCTTCTCACTGCCGCTCTTCCCAGCGGTTTCGATGACGGCATGGGTGCGCTCACTGCTGATCACGCTGTCGATCATCGGCATCATCTACGGCGCTCTGGTTTCGCTCGTGCAGAAAGATATGAAGAAGCTGGTGGCGTACTCCTCTGTAAGTCACCTCGGCTTCTGCACACTAGGCATCTTCGCCTTGAGCCCGCTGGGTCTGAGCGGATCGGTGATCCAGCAGATTAACCACGGTATCTCGACCGGCGCACTGTTCTTGATCGTCGGCATTCTGTATGAGCGGCGACATACGCGCGAGATCGCGGAGTATGGCGGCATTTCCAACATCATGCCGATCTACGCAACCGTTACTCTGATCATCTTCATGTCTTCGATGGGGCTGCCGCTGCTGAACGGCTTTGTGGGCGAGTTCACCATTCTGCAGGGCACCTTTATGGAAAACAAATGGTGGGCGGCATGGGCTGCGCCGGGAGTGATTCTCGCCGCGGCATACCTGCTGTGGCTGTATCAGCGCGTGTTCTTCGGAAAGAATGAGAATCCTAAGAACGCGAAGCTGCGTGACTTGTCAGCCCGCGAGCTTGCGACCTTCGTTCCGTTGGTGGTGCTGGCTTTCGCGATTGGTTTGTATCCCAAGCCGCTGTTTCAGGTTCTGGCGACTCCGGTGAACAACCTGGTAGCAACGGTGAGGCCGGATTATCCGGGTGTAAGCAAGCCTGTTGTCGCGGGAGAGCCGTCAAAGCGCGAACCACCGGCTGTGAGTGCTCCTGCGACAGAGCCTCAGGCAATTCCGACAGAGAAACCTCCTGCTAGCCATTCCGGTGTGACCAAGCTGCAGGCGCCGGCTGCGAAGAAGACGGCGCAATTGACTCCCGCGGCAACGAGCGCCGCCGGGAAGTAAGGTGCAATTGTGAGCAACTCGCTCGGTCTTTATTTTTCGAGCACGGATTACGTCCTGGCCTTGCCCATGGTGCTGCTTTCGCTATTTGCACTGGGCATCCTGGTGATTGATCTGATGCTGCCCAAAGAGTGGAAGCAGGTGAACGCTCTGACTGCGATGACCGGCTTAGTGTTTTCCGCGGCGGCCGTGGGCAAGCTGCATTTTGCGTATCGCGCGGCGGAGCAGCGCGGCGCTGTTGTGGAAGCGCTGTCGGGCTTCATGGGCGCACTGGTGGTGGACCGCTTTGCCATCTATTTCTTCTACCTGTTTCTCATCGGCGCGGCCATCGCCATCCTGATGTCGATGCGCTATCTCGAAATCGAGCAGGAAAATCATGGAGAGTTCTACGCGCTGCTGCTGTTCTCGGTCGTGGGCATGATGTGTATGGCCGCCGGCTATGACATTGTGCTGTTATTCATCGGCCTTGAGTTGATGGCAATCTCGACCTACGTGTTAGTGGGTTTTCTGCGCCGCGACAAGCGTTCGAACGAGGCAGCACTGAAGTATCTGCTGCTCGGTGCATTCTCATCGGGTCTGTTCGCTTACGGTCTGTCGCTCTTTTACGGCATCACCGGCAGCACAAATCTCGGATTCATCGCGCATGGCCTGGCAAACATCATTGCGAAGCGCCCGCATGATCCTGTGGTCGCGTTTGCGCTGCTTACCACGACAGTCGGCCTGCTCTTCAAGATCGCCGCAGTTCCGTTCCATCAATGGGCTCCCGATGCATACGAAGGAGCACCAACAAGCGTGACCGGGTTCATGTCGGTTGCGGTCAAGGCCGCGGGATGGGCATTGCTGCTCAGGATCTTCCTGTTCGGACTCGGCCCCTTGCGGTCGATGTACGTGCCGCTGCTCATTATCGTCTCGATTGTTACGATGACGGTTGGCAACCTGGCGGCAATTTCGCAGAACAACACCAAGCGACTGCTGGCGTATTCGTCGATTGCCCATGTGGGATACATGCTGCTGGGTCTGGTAGCTAGTGACGGCGTAAACCACTCCACGGGGATCATGGCCATCATGATCTACCTGCTGGTGTACACGTTCATGAATCTTGGGGCGTTCGCTGTGATTACCTCGCTGCGCCGGCGCAGCATCATCGGCGACGATATCGACGACATCGCCGGACTGTACTCCAAGGCGCCGGTAGAAGCGCTGCTGATGTTTGCGTTCCTGCTGTCATTGGCGGGTATTCCTCCGCTGGCCGGGTTCTGGGGCAAGTACTTCATCTTTCTCAGCCTGATTCAGACCGGACATTACGCGCTGGCAGCGCTGGCAGTGCTTTACGCAGTGATTGCGCTTTACTACTACATGCAGATTGGGAGCGCGATGCTCATCCGTCCAGTGACCGATACAGAGCCGGTATCGGTTGGCCCGGCAATGAGGCTGGCGCTGGCCGTAACGGCTGCGGGGACAATCCTCATCGGCATCTTTCCCAACTATTTCATCAATATGGTGGACTGGTCGTTGGGAATCGTGGGCAGCCCCCATTCGGCGATGCTGATGCGGTAATGCACTTCGCTTCCCTGAGGGGCGGGTCTTAGCCGTCCCTTTCGCTTTTGTATAATCGATAGTTTGCACACCATCCTCTGAGGTGATCCTTTGCAGGCAGAGATAGGAATTATCGGCGGGAGTGGTCTGTACTCCATGCCTGGCCTAACCGAGGTGCAAGAAATATCACTCGATACTCCGTTCGGTGCGCCGTCGGATGCATACGTACTGGGCACGCTCAGCGGCCGCAAGGTGGCGTTCCTGTCGCGCCATGGCCGTGGTCATCGCCTCATGCCGACTGAGCTTCCGTATCGCGCCAACATCCACGGCTTCAAGGAGCTTGGGGTCGAGCGCATTCTGTCCTTATCGGCGGTTGGCTCGCTGAAAGCGGAGCACAAGCCGCTGGACTTCGTTATTCCCGACCAGTTCGTCGATCGCACGCGGCACCGCGTCGATACTTTCTTTGGCGACGGTTTGGTGGTGCATGTGGCACTGGGCGATCCCATCTGCGGTGAAATGGCTAAGTTCGTTCACCAAGCGTGCCAGCGCGCCGGAGTCAACGTGAAGCTCGGCGGCACATACCTCAACATGGAAGGCCCGCAGTTTTCCACGAAAGGCGAGTCGAACCTGTATCGCAGTTGGGGCATGGACGTCATCGGCATGACCAACTTGACCGAAGCGCGCCTCGCACGCGAAGCCGAGCTTTGCTACGTCACGGTCGCCATGGTCACCGACTACGACTGCTGGCATCCTGAGCACGACAGTGTTACGGTCGACCAGATTGTCGGCGTGCTGCTAAAAAATGCCGAAAACGCCTGCGATGTGGTGCGCGAAGCGGTGGCTGTGTTACCGAGAGAACGCACCTGCAAGTGCGGCTCTGCGCTGAGCCACGCCATCATCACCGACAAGTCCAAAGTGCCTGCTGAAACTCTGCAGCGTCTGCGGCTCATTGTGGGACAGTATTTCGAAAACATATAGGAGCAAGCTTTTGTCGATCGTGGTTGTCGGTTCGGTTGCCTTCGATAGTTTGAAAACCCCTTATGGTGTTCGCGACAAGGTGCTCGGTGGCGCGGCCACATACTTTTCTTTGTCGGCCAGCTACTTCACAGATGTGCGGGTCGTAGGAGTGGTGGGTGATGACTTCCTTCCCGAACACGAAGCCGTGATGAACAAGCGTGGCGTGGATACCCGTGGCATTCAGCGCGCGGAAGGCAAGACGTTCTTCTGGAAAGGTGAGTACGGTGAGAACGTCAATGAGGCCAAGACTCTTCAAACCGACCTCAATGTATTTGCCACGTTTCAGCCACATTTGCCAGCTGAATATCTGAATTCGGACTACCTGTTTCTGGCAAACATTGATCCGGTGCTGCAGGCAAACGTGCGTGACTCCATGCCCAACGCCAAGCTGGTGGGCGGCGACACCATGAACTACTGGATCATAGATCATCGCAAGAGCCTCAGCGAAATGCTCAAGCGCGTTGATGTGCTGCTCATCAACGACACTGAAGCCAAGATGTTGGCCGAGGATAATAGCTTGCCGCGCGCCGCCCGCAAGGTGCTGGAGTTGGGACCAAAAGCACTGGTCATCAAGCATGGCGAGTACGGTGCGACAATTTTCTTCCGCGATGGTCAGTTTGCCGGCGGGCACCATCCGTTTCGCGCCCCTGCGTTGCCGCTGGAAGAAGTTCGCGACCCTACCGGTGCTGGCGATAGCTTCGGCGGAGGCTTCATGGGCTACATCGCGTCACAGGGTGAGGTCACGCGTAATGTGCTGAAGCACGCCATGTTTTACGGCAGCGTGATGGGTTCATTCTCAGTGGAGCGCTTTGGTACTGAGCGGTTACAGTCGCTCACCCGCGATGAAATCGATGAGCGCTTCCAGATCTTCCGCGAGCTAACGCACCTGGACTAGCGGCTTTGTGACTCACGAGAATTTGGAACTGCGACAAAAACGCGTTAGGGTAGGACCCCGGTCATGGCGTAGCTATTCAAAGGAATTGCGGGCTTCAGCCCCTGGGCCATTTCTAGTCGCATCAAACTTACCTCACGGCTAAAGCCCAAGCGTATTTGAGTGGTCTAGGGCACGACTTAAATTCGAGCTCTGCCGCGACAACATCAAAGGAACGAATTTCTCCGTAGCCTGTTCACTCCGCCCGCCCCTCACCGACGCTCTTGCGGCAATGCTCCGGCGATAGTCTCGCGCACGGTTGCCATGAGCTCCTCGCGGTCTGAGAATCCGGCGGGATCGATCGGGGGATGAAAGACTAGTGTCGCTGTGCCTGGGCGTACAACGAACTTGCCTTTCGGCCAGCATTCATAGGTTCCGAGAATCGTGACCGGAACAACCGGTGCTCCGACCTCCATCGCCAAATGAAACGGCCCCTTTTTGAAGGGCAGCAGCCGCCCATCCCAGGAGCGGGTACCCTCCACGAAAATCACCATATGGATATGGTGGCGCATGACCTCGACCGCAGCACGCACGCTCTCGATTGCGGATTCTCGATGGCGGCGGTCCACCGGAACCAGGTCAGCCATGCGCATCGCAAGGCCAAGAATCGGGATGCGAAACACCTCCTTCTTTACCAGCACCGAGCAACGTCCTGGAATTGAAGCTATAAGCACCGGCGGGTCGAGGTTCGAAACATGGTTCGACATGAAAATGTAATTGCGGCCTGCTTCGAGGTGTTCGAGCCCGCGTACGTCTACTTTTACGCCTATCAGCTTCACGCCCGAGATACCTACATATGTCCCGATCCGGTACATCACTTCGACGCTGCGGGTGAGCAGCGAATAGACCAGCAGCGGCGGTCCGAGCAGCAAGAGCGCCAATGCCCAGACTGCGACCATGATCACCGTGCGAATCATGGGGTGCCTTCATCATCGCCGTGGATCCACGGCGTGCGGTGGGCGCGCTGCTCAGGTGTAAGCTGCGGCGCGTCTTGGAGAACGTAAACGTGTTCTTCGCGGCCGGCTACCTTGATCTTCACTGTGCGCTCGCCGTTGCGATTTGCGATGCGAAGCTTCACCGTTGAGCCCTCGCGCATTTGCGACAGGTCGTAATCGAGACTGCTGCCGGTAGGCTTGCCATTGACTTGCAGTAGGCGATCGCCGATATGGATGCCTGCGCGCTGCGCGTCGCTGTTGAGCTCCACCTCCGTCACTTCGGGCGCGCCTCCGAGGTTGGCGGTAGTGATGAATCCAGGAGTGGAGTAACGAACGTTGCTTTCGGCAACCCGAAGGCCAACGAACGAGAAGAAATCGTTGTAAGGCAGCTCGCGTACACCTGCGACGTAGTTCTGAAAGAATTCCGCGAAGCTCTGCCCCGTCACGGCCTCTGCCGCCTGCTGTACGCCGTGCGAGTCCGGGAAGTATAGGCCCTTTTTCGCGTATTTGTCATTCATCCAGCGAAACAGATCGCGTAGGGATTGGCGTCCATTTGTGAGCTGACGAATCCGCAAATCGAGCAACACTCCAAGCACTTGTCCTTTGTTGTAGTAGCTGATGCTGCGCTCGGGCATGCGGTAGAACGCGTTGCCTTCGAACCATGCATCGAGGCCTGACTCTTCCGCCGATTGCCAATGGTGTGCCGGCCGTGATTGCAACTCCCCGATAGCGGCGGCAACGCCATCAAGATATTGCCGCTCACTTACGATACCGGCGCGAGCCAGTAACAAATCACCAACCGTATTGGTTAAGCCTTCGCTGAACCACAGAGCACGCGTGTCCGTGGCATGCTGATAATCGATTGGCTCCAGCGATTGCGGGCGGATCCGCTTTACATTCCACAAATGAAAGAACTCGTGCGCACTGACGGCGGCCAGCGGCAGCATGTTTCCTTTTACGTGAGCAGCGGTCACGTCGATCGCGGTGCCGTAGGCGTGCTCCATGCCGCCCCCGCCGTGCCCTTGCGGAAAGTGAAACAGGAACGTGTATCGGTCGTAAGGCCGGTCAGCCATCCAATCGACCTCGGCATGAGTAATTCGCTGAAGCGTGTTCTCCAGCTTGGCAGCATCGTAGTCTGAAGGACTGGCATGTACCACAACGTGGTAGGTTGCCCCGTCTTGCTGGAACGAGAGACGCTGAAAGACTCCTACTTCCGCGGGGCTATCAACCAGCTCGTCGTAATTGAGCGCCACACCGACCACTTGCTCGATTTTGCCCGGAGGGGCTTCACCCATGACGTGCACGTCACACAGTCCCCAATCCGACGGCACATCGAGAAACTGAATCGACATAGCTTGGCGACGTGTGGATGGAGAGTACATCAGCACCATTGCCCAGTTGAAAAAGCCATGCCCGGCGTCAAGTTGTGCGCCGAAAGGTCCGGCATGGTTGAGGTAAATGTCGTACTCCACCACCACGCACTGTGCCGATGCCGTCACCTGCCATTCACTGGTTGCGCGTTTGGTCAGCGGTATCGGCTTCCCTCCAGCATCGGTTGCGCGAACCTCTTCGATGCTGGCGGCAAAGTCGCGCACCTGGTACAGGGCGTTCCATACCGGCATATTCAATTGCAATGCACCGTTTGCGGACGGAAAACGAATGCTGACATGCGCGAGGTGATGAGCGTTTTCGGCAAGCGAAACGAAGTACTCCGTGGCATGGCGCGGGCCTATTGCCGGCGAAGAGCATGTTACCTGGGTGCTCGCCCCAGCATGCGCACTCAAGCAACCGAGAGTGAATACGAGGGCCAGAAACCCGGTCGGGCCTACGGGCTTCACGCGGTCGTCGCAGCCTCGTGAATGGCGTGAAGGCTGGCAGGCAGCTTCTCGTAGATGCCGCCGAATCCGCCGTTCGACAGAATGGCAACCACATCGCCACTGCGAAGTTCGGGGACTATTGCCGCCACAATGTCATCTGCCGAGCCCAACAGCCGTGCTGGAACGCCGTGAGCCCGCAGTCGTTCTGTTAGGGCAGCAGGATCGAGACGCTCGGCGGCCGGTATTGCATCGGATTTGAAAACTGCCGCCAGAACAACTTGGTCTGCATTCCCTAGACTCTCGGCCAGCTCGGTCTCAAACACCTTGCGGCGCAGGGTATTCGATCGCGGCTCCAGAATCGCCCATAATCGTCGGCCTGGGTATCGGGTACGCAGTGCGCGCAGGGTTCCGGAAATTGCTGTAGGATGATGCGCGAAGTCGTCGATGATGGTGATGCCGTGCAATGCGGCTTTCACTTCCAGGCGCCGCTTCACGCTGCGAAACGTTCGAAGTGCTGTGGTAATCGTTTCCACGCCGATGCCGTAATTGGCGGCCATGGCCGCTGCGGCGGTTGCGTTCAATACGTTGTACTCGCCCGCCAGCTGCGACTCTAACTCCGCCCACTTCATGCCGTCGCGCCAGACCGTCCAGCGCACGGCCGCCTCCGCATACGAAACATCGGCAATGCGCCAAGTCGAATTTTCCTTAAACCCATAGCGCTGCACGCGGCAGAATCGGCGCGCGATACAGTCGTCGACATTGGGATGCCCATCCCATGCCAGCAGCAAACCGCGCTGAGGAATAAGGTTAACCAGACGTTCAAAGGCTGTCTTCACCTCGTCGAGGTTCTTGTAAATGTCGGCATGGTCGAACTCCACCGAAGTAAGAATCACGGCATCGGGAAAGTAGTGCAGGAACTTGGGTCCTTTGTCGAAGAAGGCAGTATCGTATTCATCACCTTCGATGATGAATTCGTTGCCGGAACCCAGCGCGAAAGAGCTGCCAAAGTTCTCCGGGATTCCGCCGATGAGAAAACTGGGGGCACGCTGGCCTTCCGCAAACAGCCACGCCAACAAGGAAGACGTAGTTGTTTTGCCATGCGTGCCTGCCACCACGAGTCGCTCGCGGCCGGCGAGAAACTGGTCGTGAAGGATGCGCGCCATCGACTCAAACGGAAGGCGCCGATCGAGCACATACTCCAGCTCGACATTTCCACGAGAGATGGCGTTGCCAACGATCACCAGATCGGGTCGTGGCTCGAGATTCTTTTCCGCGAAAGGCTGCGCCACAGGAATGGCGAGCGATGCCAGGAAGTCTGACATTGGCGGATAGGCCGTCGCATCCGAGCCCGTAACGCGATGTCCACGCTTTTGAAGCATACCGGCAAGCGAAGCCATAGCCGTTCCGCAGATTCCGATCAGATGAATATGCTTTGAGTTCATGACGGCTGCGCTGCAACCGGCGCAGAGTTCTTGGTTACGGAGGTACTCCAGCTCAAAGAGACACTGGTCCCCGTCGTTAGAGCGGCCTGTACTCCAAAGGGCAGCGTAACATTGCGGCCGCTAACATGGCCTGACTTAAGCCCATAAGCAACCGGAATCCCTATATCCCCAACCACCCGCCGCACAACATCTTGCAACGGATAATCGGCATTGCGGCCACAGTTCAGCATCTCTCCGAAAATAATGCCGCGCACGCCGCTGAACTTCCCCGCCAGCTTGAGATGCATCAGCATGCGATCGATGCGGAAGGCAGGCTCGGCGAGGTCTTCAATAAACAAAATCGTGCCGTGCGTTGCGATTTCATAAGGTGTACCCAGCGATGCACACAGTAGCGACAAGCAGCCCCCATACAGCGTCCCTTCGGCGTGGCCAGGCACAAGAGTCTGCACCTCATCCTCCATGAACTCGCGCCGATAAGGCTCACCTGACATCAGTGCCGAGACCCATGACGGCTCATCGACTCCGTTCGGTCGTACGTCGATGTTGAGCATCGGCCCATGAAACACTACCATGTGCGCAACGTCGCAGAGATAGGTCAGCAGAGTAGTGATGTCGCTGCATCCCAGGAAGATTTTCCGGTTGGCACGTACCAGGTCAAGATCAATACGAGGCAGAAGGTAGTTGCAACCGTATCCTCCTCTGGCACAGATAACGGCTTTGATGTCTGGACGCGAAAACGTCTCGTGGAACTCATTCAAGCGCCGCTCTGTGCTGCCGGCAAAATACAAGTCACGATCGAGGATTGAAGGCAAATAAACTGGCTGCAAGCTTCTGCGCTCCAGCCAGGCGCAGCCGGCTTCCAGGGCGTCTGGATTGATGCAGCCTGCGGGCGCAATAATTCCGACCTTGTCGCCGGAGCGCAAAGCGGCCGGAAGAAGACGTTCTGGTTGTGTGAAACCCACCATGAAGAAGCACTATCTTAAATGAAAAATTCGCCGCGACAGAGTATCGTGGCAGGCCCGTGCAGCGTCAGGTCGCCGCTCCATTCCACGGTCTGCGTACCTCCAGGAGCGTTTACGCGTACAGGAGACTTCGCCCGTCCCGTGTGGATCGCTGCCGCCGCCGACGCGGACGACCCGGTGCCCGACGACATCGTTTCGCCAACCCCGCGCTCGCAGAAACGGACCTCGATCTCGTGTTCATTCAGCACCCGCACCAGTTCAACGTTAGTGCCCTGGGGAAAATCTGGATGCACCGAGGCCTCGCCCGCCCACTTCTGCCAGTTCGCCTCGAACTGATCCACGAACACAACGAAGTGAGGATTGCCCATCGAGACGGTGATGCCATGGAGGACGCTCTCGGTTAAACGCACGGTCTTCCCATTGCCAACTTCCGGCTGACCCATGGAGGTCCGAAACTCATACGTCTGTCCCACGCGGGCCATCAACTCGCAGGTTTTGACGCCAGCGCCCGTGCGGATTACCACGGAATCTTGTTGGTGCTCGGCGCAATACCATGCTGCCACGCAGCGAGTACCGTTGCCCGAGATTTCGGCGTCGGAGCCGTCGGCATTAATCAGGCGGATGGCGAGATCGGCATCCGATTCCGGCAGCACCCACTCGACGCCATCAGCGCCCACGCCGTGGTGACGGTCGCAAATGCGGCGGGTAAATGCCGCTACATCAGCCGAGGCATGCTCAATATTGATGATCAAGAAGTCATTGCCGCAGGCGGTAGCTTTTACGAAAGGAATGGCCGGCATGAACAATCGAGTGTAGCAAAAGGGTACCCCATCGTTTTCGTCGGTGCCCGTTTTTTCGGTTCTCCGCCGAGCGCCTCGCCGTGGCCGGTTCAGGGGGTGAAGTATAGCCTTATGTTGGCGAAAAGCTGGGAGTCCACACCGCTGAACGAGCCAGTTCAACAATGCCTATTTCTTCTGCTTCGGCCGATAGATCACACACTTCGCCTGCTGAGGAACGGTTATTGCCAACAACTCGTCCAGCTCGCCGCGATGCTCACGCGCCGCCATCCACACCGGGTCGCCTTTGCACCCGACGATGACTTCGGCATGCTTTGCCGGATCCAGCAGCGCCCATTCCCAGTCAGGATGGCTGACTTCACTGATCACATTCCGCAGCGGAATTCCCGCCTGCTGCAACGCGCCAACGTGCTCGCCCTGATACATCAGCAGGGTGGTCGATGGCGGAAGGCTAACGAAGAACCTCGCCAAAGCATCTTCGAGAATCATGCGCGTGTGGGCATTTACGCGTGCTTCCTGCAGCGTGATCGGCGTACTGGCGTAAATCGAAAGATAACTGGCCGTCACCACCGCAATGAGCACCAACGCCGGAAGAAGTCTCCGCGCCGGGGGTCGAATCTGTTCCGCCAGAAAAACACTCAACAACGCCGGGAATACTGCAAATACCGGCAGGAGTTCCAGCCCATAGCGCACGTTGTAATACGAGAAGGGCCACCACACGGGAATGAAGATCGGTACGCTGCCGTACGCGATCGACAACGAATAGAAGATGAGCGGCGCCCACAGCAGCAGCCACGTCCAATAGGTGCGAAAACGCCACAGCGCGACCCCAGTGCCAGCCACAGCGAGCGCAAACAGCAGGTCTCCCCAGCGCTCCGACCCCAGGTTGAGCTTCGCCGCCTTTAGGAAATACATTCCGGCAGTGACCATGTGCCCCTGCCCCGGGTACGGAGGTGCACCGCGGGCGGTAGTACGTTCGGCAATTGCTTTCGCAGAATACGGGCCATTCGCCCAGTCCATCGCGCGTCCGGACACGCGATGGTTGTACGCCAGCCAGAACACTGGAACCAGCGCATTGAGTAGCAAGAATTCTGCCAGCGACTTCGCCATCCTGCGGCGGCGCGCTTTGTCAATTGTCGTGCGCCACCAGCGTACAAATATCGCGACCACCAGCGTACCCGTGATCGCCGCGAAGAACCATCCGTCGTAACGTGTGGCTGCGCCGCCTGCCAGAACAATGCCGCAATACTCGAGTGCTCGCTCAGGCGGGCGATCGATCTCCGCACCCGGCGCCAGTCCCCGTAACCATTGGTCGAAATAGACGATCGCCCAGATGAAGAGTGCCAGGTACAGCGGCTCATTCATCGCAGTTGTCTGCATGTACAGCAGGTTAGGATTCAGTGCATAGGTGGCGGCAGCAAGGTACCCGGCAGACTGCGGTGCGCGCGCGCGCAAGAGCCGAAAAATCCCCAATGACCCGACAACATAGGAAACCATCGTCGCCACCGAACCGGCAATGCCGCTTGTCCAGAGCAGCCGGTTCCAAACGAAGGGCACCATGAGGATGTGCGGCAGCGGCAGCCAAACAGTGCCGAGTTGGAAAAATGACGATAGCCAGGAGCGGTTGTCAACGACGCGCCGCGCGATGTTGATATGGGCTACGGCGTCGCCGTAAAGAAGAATCTGCTGATGCGCGTAATACCACAGCAGAGCGGCAACGGAAATGAAACCCAGCAAGAGCGTGAATCGTGCATCTTTACGCTGCTGGTTGTAGCCTTGCTCGAGCCTGGCTCGTCCTTCGGGCGTCCTGGTTGTGCTTGGATTCTTCAACGATCGCTTGTGCGCGTCCTATTTCTTGTCTTCGGTCCGCTTCGAGGCGAGTGCTCGTACGGTCTTGGCGATCTCCGGCAGCTTGGTAAAGGCATTCACAGCACGCAGCCACTGCTTGTGGTCGAACGCCGGCGAGCCACTGACCATGGTCCCTGCTGGGATGTCGCCGTGCGTGCCGCTTTGTGCCGTGATAACCACGCCATCACCCACGTGACAATGTCCTGCCACCCCAGCCTGTCCCGCGATGATGACGTTTTTACCCATCACGGTGGAACCGGCCAGTCCGGCCTGTGCGCACAAAAGCGTGTGTTCGCCGACTACCGAGCCGTGACCCACCTGCGCCAAATTGTCGATCTTTGCACCGCGCGCGATGCGGGTTTCGCCCACACTGGCGCGATCGATACAGGCATTGGCCTGGACCTCCACATCGCTCTCGATCACCGCCGGCCCCGACTGGGTGATCTTTTCCCAATGATCGTCATCGCGGGCGAAACCGAAGCCATCGGCGCCAACAATCGCGCCATTTTGAAGCACCACGTTGTCGCCCAGCACGCACGATTCGCGCACGACAGCGTGCGCATGGGCAAAAAAATTGTTCCCGATCTTGGCCGCTCGGTAAATTACTACATGGGGCAGCAGAACGGCACCATCGCCGATTACGACACCTTCGTCGATCACGACGTACGCGCCGATATGCGCATTGGCGCCAATTTTCGAACTCGGCGCGATGACCGCCGTCGCATGGATTCCGGGAGCATAGCGTGGTGGCTGGTAGAAAAGATCGATTGCCCGGGCAAAGCTCAGGTACGGATTTTTGCTGCGCAACAAAGCGCACGAAACGGCGGGAAAATCCTCCGACACGATAACTGCCGCGGCCTGAGTACTCTTGGCTGCCGCAACGTACTTGGGATTGGCTACGAAGGTTATCTGTCCTCCCACGGCCTCCTCGATGCCGCCAACTCCCGAAATCTCTGTCTCTGGATCGCCGTTCTCCAGGGTCGCGTTGAGGACCTTCGCGATCTCGCCTAATTTCATAGGATGGCTGTGATTCTAAACTGCCGGCGACGAGCTTCGCTGAAGCTGCGCCGCAATCAGGTAAACATGGGCACTTGTCGCGTGTCGTCTGGACGCTGCCCACGCCTTCGCGTCTTTCGCTCGCCGATCACCGCGAGCACTGTCATCTCCGCTAGTGCTGCGCGGGGCACGAAGATGCGCTGCGTATTCGAGCCCGTATCCGGAGGAATGATCGAGAACCCATCTGGGCCTTCCTGCACCAGGTCGTTCGGCATCATGCCTTCAATGATGTCGTTGTCGCGAAAGCGCAAACGGACCCACAACCCCTCGGTGCGCGGCCGGGACGTGAAGGTCTTGCGCGTCAGCGATTCAGAATCACCGAACTCGCGCACAAAATAGACACCCTTCACATCCCGCAGGTCAATGCTGATAACGTTACCTGCCGTATTCAGAACTTCAATTTTGCCATCCGAGATGAAGACCGCCGACACGTAACCATTGACCGTGTCGCGGTCCAACTTTCTCACGATGACCTTCTTGTGCGTAGTTCCCATCGAGGAAACAGGCGGAATCACCCCTCCGTTGGAATTGTCGCACTTTTCGCGACAAAGTTGCCCCTCCGGCGCAAGTTTGTAGCCAAATCGTCAACGTTGTGTTATTGTCGGCTTGCAGCAAACCAGGTGCACAACGCTGTAAGTATTGGCTTGAGAGTGAGTTGCGCGTGCCATAGGCCGGTAACGGCTGCCCGTCATTGAACCGGCCTCCTCGTGCAGTGCAGCCCGGCTCAGCGACGGTGGATTCTGCAACACCAAAGGCTAACCACATAGAATCAATAACTTAGATGGCAGATTACATCTATAGCATGGAGACCCGGCTTACCCCGGAGCAGCAGCGTGGGGTAAACCTGGTTCAAAACATCGCCAGGCATGCTGGCCTAAATCTTTATCTGACAGGCGGAACCATCCGCGACCTCATCACTGGCTTTCCCATCCGCGATATCGACCTTTCGCTGCAGGGAAACCCGCTTAAGTTACAGAAAGAATTGGAGAAAACAGGTATTTCGATCGAGGGGATCGAGGAAGATATCCGGGCTCTGCACCTGTTGCTGCCAGGGAATGTTCGCGCAGAGTTAAATCAAACTCGCGCAGAGGTTTATGACAAACCAGGGAAGCCTCCAGTTGTAACTCCGGCGACGATCAATGAGGACCTGCGGCGTCGCGACTTCACCGTGAACGCGATGGCGCTGTCGCTTAACCCGGGCTCCCGCGGCTTGCTGCTGGATCCCTTCAATGGCGTGGCCGATATTGAGGCCAAGGTCCTGCGAATTCTGCACAATTACGCCTTCCTCGAGGATCCCATCAGGCTGATTCGTGCCACCCGGCTGATGGCGCGCTTCCAGTGGCCGCTGGAGGAACGGACGCGGGCCCGTTACGACGCCGCCAAGGAAAACAACTACATCGAGTTCGTAGTTAAACGCTCTGTCGGCGCCGAGCTGGAGCAATTGGCTCACGAGGATGACCCGCTCAACGCCATGCGGGCGCTCGAAAGAGAAGGCTGGCTCAAGGTATTGCATCCGCACCTGAGCGTGGCCAAGGCCGAAGCCAGCGATTTGGGACAGGCAATCAAGCTGCGCCAGACGCTCAATGATCTTGGATATTCGGTCGAAACTGGCCCCATGGCGATGTACTTCCTGACCCGCAAGATGGGCGACAAAGATATTTCTGAGATTCAGCGGATGATTCCGCGGCGAGATTTCGTGAACAAGTGGAAGCACTTGGAACACAATGCCCAGGAACTCGCGAAGAAACTCAACAGCAAGGAAGCCACGACGAATTCCGGGGCTTGGAAACTGCTGAGTGCGACACCGCCGGAAAAAATCCTGTTCCTGAGTCTGACGACGCGACATTCAGCGGTCGACCAGAAGATCAAGAATTTCCTCACCAAGTGGCGACAGGTGCGCGATAGGCTTCCCTTTGCCGAGATGGCGGAGATGCGGATCAGCGCGCAACTTCCCGAGTACCCGAAGATTTTGGACGAGGCGTTCCTGCTGCTCCTTGACGGCAAGCTTCGTTCGCACAATGAGATTGTTAATTTCCTGAAGCCGTACGAGCCGCCACCGCCTCCACCGCCCCCTGCGCCCAGGCGGGGGCGTGGTAAGGCTGCCGCCGCGGAGCCTGCGCAAGCAGCGGCAACGGCATCCGAAGCAGCACCGGCGAAGAGGGGTAGAAAGCCGAAGGCCGCCGTCTCTGCCGCTCCGGCAATTTCGGCTGTACAGCCACCCGCAGTAGAAGCTAGTACTTCAGGACCGGCGAAGGCTGAACGGAAGAAGGCGGAGCCGGTGAAGGCTGCAAAAAAAACCGAGAAGCCTGGGAAGAAGACGCCTCCGGCGAAGGCCAAACCGGAGGCGACGAAGGTCGCTCCGAAAAAGCCTGCTGGGAAAAAACCTTTAACCAAGAAGGCAACAAAAGCAGCGAAGAAGAGGCGTTAGAGTCGCAAGTCGCTGTATCGCGTCAGGTTTTCCGTGCGAATCCGTTGCGACTTCGGCCGACTCATTCCCGCCCGATGAACCCCTCTATAATCGTGTGTTTGCTACCAAAGCCGTTGTCCCAACGAGGATAGCCATTGGCCTATAGCGACCTGAGGGAATGGATCTCCGCGCTCGACAAAGCGGGAGAGCTTAAGCGGATCAGGGCCGAAGCTGACCCGATCCTCGAAATTACCGAGATCACCGACCGCGTTTCCAAGTGGGGCGCACGGGGCCACTGCGGTCCGGGTGGACCGGCGCTGCTCTTCGAGAATGTCAAAGGCTATCCCGGCGCAAAGGTGCTCATCAATCAATTTGGGTCTGAGCGGCGCATGAAACTGGCGCTCGAAGTCGACTCGCTCGACGAAATCGCTGCGCGCATCAAGATGTTTATGGAAATAAAGTCACCGCAGGGGTTGCTGGACAAGATCAAGATGCTGCCAATGTTGGCCGAGCTGGGCAAGTTCTTCCCTAAGGAAGTCTCAACTGGCCCCTGCAAGGAAGTCATCAAAAAGGGCGACTTCTCGCTTCTTGATTTCCCCATCCTTAAGTGTTGGCCTAAAGATGGCGGCCGCTTCATTACCCTGCCGTCAGTGATCACGCTTGATCCGAAGTCGGGCAAACGAAACGTCGGCACCTATCGGCTGCATGTCTATGACGAGCGCACGACCGGCATGCACTGGCAGCGCCAGAAGCACGGCGCCGAGCACTATCGCCAGCAAATGCGGAACAAAGCAGCAGAAGGCGCCGAGCATCCTCTCATCGCCGCGCTCGACATAATGGCACATTCCAGCGGCGGCTCTCGTGTTGCCGAAGGTAAGCTGGTCTCCGGTCGCATGGAGGTGGCAGTGGCCATCGGTACCGATCCGGCAATGATGTTCTCGTCCATCGTGCCTGCGCCTCCCGACGTGGAAGAGTTCATCATCGCCGGCTTTCTGCGGCAGAAACCGGTCGAGTTGGTGAAGTGCGAAACTGTGGACCTCGAGGTTCCAGCAACTTCAGAGATCGTCCTCGAAGGATATGTCGAACTCGACGAACTAAGAATGGAAGGTCCCTTCGGCGATCACACCGGCTTCTACACGATAGAGGACCTCTACCCGGTCTTCCACGTTACCTGCGTGACGCACCGCAAAGATGCGATTTACTCGACCACGATTGTGGGTAAGCCGCCAATGGAAGATGCCTGGATGGGCAAAGCCGCCGAGCGCATCTTCTTGCCACTCATGCGCCTGACCCTAGCCGAAATTGTGGACGTGAACCTTCCGGTTGAGGGCGTGTTTCACAACCTAATGATCGTCTCGATCAAGAAGTCGTACCCCGGGCAGGCGCGTAAGGTGATGAACGGCATCTGGTCGTTGGGCCAAGCGATGTCCACGAAGTGCATTCTGGTGGTGGACGAGGACGTGAACGTGCAGGACATCGGCGAGGTCACGCTGAAGGTACTCAATAACATCGATCCCGAGCGTGACATCCAGTTCACACTGGGCCCGGTGGACTCACTCGATCACGCTTCACGACTTCCAGATTACGGCTCCAAAATGGGTGTGGACGCTACACGCAAGTGGCCCAGCGAGGGATTCACCCGCCCTTGGCCGGACGAGATTACGATGGACGCCGAAACGAAGCGCCGGGTGATGCAGCGGTGGAAAGAGTTTGGGCTGGAGTAGGAGGTAATACGAACTGCCGAACGTCATTTAATTATCTGGTAAATCTGCGATGGAGTTAGCTGCCATGATGAATCGCCCAGAACGCACCGAATATGCTGACTTCTATGCCGATTATGTCGCCCACGTCCCTGACGGTCCCATCAAGGAATTCCTGCTGAAGCAGTGGGACGAGCTGGCGGCCTTCTTGCAGGGAGTTTCCGAAGACACTGCCAGCACGCCGATGAGTGAGGACAAGTGGAGCATCAAGCAAGTGCTCGGGCACCTCTGCGACGCCGAGCGTGTCTTGTCATACCGCATGCTCCGCTTTGCTCGAGGCGATCAGAAAGAACTACAAGGCTTCGAGCAGGATGACTACGTCGCAGCCGGCGATTTTAACAGCCGAGTGCGTCAAGATCTGATGGTCGAATTCAAGAACATCCGTGGCGCAACAATCGCACTGGTCGGCTCAATTTCTCCCGAGGCGGAAGTGCGGACCGGCCTGGCGAACGGCAACTCGGTGTCAGTCCGTGCTTTGGCCTACATCATCGCCGGACATGCCCAGCGGCATTTGAATTTGATGAAGAAGAAAGTGAAGGGATAAGACCGGCTGACCGCCTTCCACCCACCCTACCGCAAAGGTGGATTCCGGTAGGCGACTGCTACTTAAACTTGCACAACTGGCGACCCACACTGACAATTCGTGGGACGAACCCTCGGCAGCCAGGCATCACTTGATGACTGCCACGCCCGCTTACAGACTACTTCATCCTGTGAGTCAGTACGTTCCCGAACAACCGATTGCGCCGATTAACTTTCCCAGCTCGATCAGTGGAATATCTCCGCGTGAAGCAAGGGTTCCATCCAACCTGATCAAGTACTCAAATTGTTGGCCTGGATACCGTTCTCGAAGAATTTGGTTTCGCGAAGGAAGGCCGCAGTTGCGCAGCCTTATGCTCGGCGATCTGAATGGAGGCAAGCATCGCCCCATCTACTCGTTGGAAAGCAACGAGGTTACCGCCGATACTCCACAGCCCGAGGAAGAGAGTTTCCGCTCGACATTTTGTCCTTCTAACCAAAAGCAGGCAGTTCTTCGGGGACTGACCACGCAGGTGCTTGACGCCACACAGTGCGCTGAGATTCTGAAAGAAATCGCTCCGCTGTTTGAATCGGGCGCTCTCAAGCCCCTCATTGCCTCCGAGAAGTATCCGCTATCGGAAGCGACGCAGGCGTATCGGTGCACGGCTTCGGGCAAGAGTGGCAAGGTTGTGTTGATCACGTCCGGCACAGATATGTTCTACATGGGACGAAAGCAGCGCAGAGCGAGGCACAGGAGGCTTCGTAGCGCGCTTGCGTCGCTTATCAGGACTTAGCTCGGATCGGCTCGAAGTGAATGGCCTGCTTAGAACGGCTTCCTTTAGACCGCGACGATTCTGGCAGCATCCTAATGAATCGACAACGGGAGGCACCGCATGAATTTACCCGATGCACCGATCGCACACGAAGGCTTCTTCGCCACGCACTTCTTCACTGTGAGGGATCAGGAAAAATCGAAGGACTTCTATGTCCGCATTCTTGGCGGGAAAGTGATCAGGGCGGAAAATCCCTGCTACATCAAGCTAGCGAATACCTGGGTCATTCTCAATTCCGGGGGTGGCCCGACTCCCGACAAGCCAGAGGTCTATCTCGAAACACCGTCGGATCTCAACAGAGTAAATAGCTTCCTCAATTTGCGTGTCGCAGACATTTGGGCCTGCTACCAACAATGGGGCGCCAAAGGTGCCTTCTTTCTTACCGAGCCGCAAGACAATCACGGCTGGGAATGGCGTTGCTACATGCGCGATCCCGACGGGTACCTCATCGAGGTCGGCCAATATACTCAAATGGCGCTCGACCGCTTTAAAAACGACGCCGGTTAAGTCAGACCGCTTTGATGAGTCTCCGAATTAATCATGAAACCTGTCATTCTTACCCGTGATCTCTACCTGTGAGACAGTTGCAATCTCGGGTTTACCTAGTGCTACTGACCAGTCCGAGCGGATCTCGGTTGGTGGGTGTAAGCGGTCCATTAGGCCCCCGCGAACAAGCCAAGCTGAGCAGGCTAGTCAACCCGGCCATGCCTACAAAACCATTCGCAGGAGAAGAGGCGGGTGTTTGTTTGGTGTTAAGCCGACTCAGCAGGATTTTGAGATGGGCTGAGCTTTTGGGAGATAGGATGACAGCGACGAGGAAAACATTCAAGATCGGTGATCGCGTGCGATGGAATTCCGAGGCTGGCCGAGTGAGCGGAGTCGTCATCAAAAAGATCACCTCGGACACAAGGTACAAGGGCTACGTGCATCACGCTTCATGGAAAGCACCCCAGTATCTGATAGAGAGCGATAAAACTGAGCACGTAGCAATCCACAAAGGCACCGCCCTCCGGCTGACGCGGGCACTTTCAACAAAATCCAGCGAGAACCAAGGAACCAAGGAGAAGAACAAGCAGTGACAATGGTGAACCATGCAGAGAGGCTCCCAACTGATCGCGACGATTAAGATGCAGCTTCATAAATTTGCGAAAGCGTGCGCAGATGACGGCTAGCTAATCGACACGATCACGCACCCCGGTTTCGCGGGATACTCGGCCAACTCGTGGGCACGCGCGATCTGATTTAGCGCCACAATCTCCGCGATGTCGAGTCCCTGCCACCCCGCCTCAAGCGCCTTATGGTTGTCGTGAGTCGCTTCGATCTTTGCCTCGTCTGGCACATCGTCGCTGCCCAACGGTTAACACGGTAAGTGTTTGGCTGATTCGTGGGGAGTAGTACTACTATCCTAAGACTTTCACGTGCACCTTGCTGGCACTGACAGTCGGTCATGTGACGGCATGTCGGCCTTCCACAACTCTGCGGCTGTCTGTTGAGTGCAAACTGTTGCATTAAACCAGCCGTCTCGGCGACGCACTGTACACGGAATCCACACAAAATAGGACTGAATCTGCACCGCACGTACTGGCAATTCATTTGCCCTATCTCGAGTGATAGTGGGCGGTGTCCATGGAGGCCGTACGCTCGTTTCTAGGCATGGCGGCTAGTGACGTCATGAAATCGGTAGGAATGTTGGAACACGGAGCGAAATTCTACCCATGCGCCATATTCCCCAAGAAGCATGGAAGTCGCGGTTGAGTTTAGGGAATCGGAGTTGGTTAGGCCGGTATTGCGGCTCTCGAACCTGGGAGTTGGCTTGCCGAAGGCAAGCCTCATAGCAGTAAGTGTTGGGGCCGATCTGTAGTCTTTCTAGCTGGCCCCCAAGGATGTTTCCATCGTGTTGCGAATCATTGCTTGGTCAGTTGCTGAAGCCACCGCCTTCGTGCTCGCCGCCGCGTTCTGCTGGTCTCTGTTCAGCCATTTCGTCGAGCGCAGCCCCGATGACGGGCTGGCACTCATCGTTGTGATGTACTTTCTGCCAATCGCAGTGGCGGTGCTGCGCAAGCACAAGGCCACGCTGGACGTCATGGTGATCAACCTTTGGCTTGGTTGGACTGTAATCGGCTGGTTCATAGTCATGATCTGGGCCTGTAAAGGGGATGCCGAAGTAGAAGCAGTCACCGAATGAACGTTCCACATTCGCTCTAGGACTGCCTTGCATTCGTCGTTTCAATCAATTCTCTGGATGCACCCACAACTGTAAGCTGTCCAGCGAAGCCCCAGTCTGGCCTCCACTGATGTCAGGTGAATCGTCCGTTCAAGCCCGGCGGCCGAAGGAAGGTGAACACTGTACTTTTCGCACTCCTTCACCGCGTTACAATACGTGATCGTCCTCTTCCGAAGAATGACGCGCCTATGACGGGTGCAAGCAAAGGCGAATTGCAATCTCTGAATGTGTTTTTATGCCACTCCTCTGGTGACAAACCGGTTGTGCGTGACCTGTACAGAAAATTGAGGGCTGATGCCATAAACCCGTGGTTGGATGAAGTAAACATATTGCCCGGTCAGGATTGGGATCTGGAGATCAATGAGGCCGTACGTGAAAGTGACGCGGTTATCGTTTGCTTGTCCAGGAGTTCTATTACCAAAGAGGGATACGTTCAAAAGGAGATCAGAGCCGTCCTTGGCGTAGCTGATGAAAAACCTGAAGGAATAATCTTCCTTATACCTCTCAAGCTGGAAGAATGTGTAGTTCCTGAAAAACTCCGGCGTTATCAATGGGCGGAACTTTTCACAGAAAGCGGCTACGAAAAGTTGTTGCAGGCGTTGCTTGTGCGAGCGAGCCAACTCCAAGCAGTGGCAGCAGCTAAGTCCGCTCCAGAGCAGGAGCCTAAGAGGCCCATCGCAGACCTGCCACAACAAGAAGACGAGCTTGATAGGGTACTCACTCTACTACTACGGCCAGAAGAACGAAATCACTTGATAAGGCTGGACCAGGGTGGGACAAACAATTATGTCGGCCGACACAGCCTGCGCGAGGAGTTGAGAAGACTCCGGGCTCTCGGACTCATTCAGAGTAATCCAGGCCGGAGTGTCGGCGAAATGGCCGACAACAGACGATTTGACTTAAAGGAGTTTGTCAGGTTGACTGCTCTCGGTAGAGAGTATCTTGTACGACTGGCATATTTTAGAAATTTGCCAGCATAGGGACTTCTCCCTTACTTTTGCTACCGGTCCGTATTCTGATCGCCTCGCCTCTGGACCCGCGCCAGACTGGACCCGCGCCAGATATGAGTTAAGGTCTGCCGCAGCCTAATCCCCAAATGTAAAAAGGGGTTAGGGGTGAGCTTTGCCGCCGTTCACGCCCATCTCCCGATTCGGCTGTCTCGGCGGGACATGAGTGAGCGGATTTTCCGATCTAATCGCTAATTAGTAATGATTTGAGGGAGGTAACCTTTCGCTGTTTCATGCGGCGGGCCCGGTCTCCGGCGATAAGTTCCTGCAGGTCATAGCCGTATGGCCCACAATTGCGAAAAGATTCCGGGTCGAACAGTCGGTTGATGCCGCAGTCGGTACAGACTCGATAGGAATATTGGTAGTCGTATCGCATCGGCCAACTCATCTGTCTGTGCCGGCACCCGCGGAAGAAGGCCAGTGTACCTACTCTCATGTTGTGGCTCCTGTCGTTCCAGCCTCGTTGCATTTCTGACGCTGGGCCGGAAACGAGAATACTGGTATTGATTATCCAGTACGGGAGGACGGCGACAAGAGAGCGAACGACTCACCACAGAACCACCCATGCAGGGCCCAAGATTAGGTACGAACGGCTGGAGAAAGAAATCGCCGCTCACCACCCTGCAGGCGGAAACTTCCCTAAATTTGCCCAGTCTGCCAGCCAGCGGCCATCAATTGTTTCGGGTCCGAGCCCCTCAGGCTAACGCCGTGGGCGAAGCAGATCCACGTCGTTCCGAATCTGTAAAAACTACATATCAGTAGCCTGTCTTACATTCCAACTACCGTCGTTGTAAGCGATAAATCCTTTATTCTAATGACAATGCGTCCGTGCAAGTTTGGGCCACGGGATGCTTTCCCTACCTGACGAATGTAGGAGATTCCGCCAATGCCCTACCTACGTATTTTCTCGCCGGATATCCCACCGGCGCAGAAACGTTTCATCGTCCAGAACCTGGTTGAGATCACTTCACGGGCCTTTCAACTGGGGAAGGAAGATCGCCATCGCATAAACATTCAGTTCATTGTCCTGCCACGCATCGGTTCAGTGACTGGCTTTGGACCGACGATTCCGCACGATGCTGATTTCTTTCTTGAGGTGAACCACCGCGGTCTGACCGAAGAGAAGAAAAGAGCCTTTGCCGACGGGATTAAGCCATTGCTCACGCAGGTGTTCGGCGCCAAACGCGGAACCTGGTTCACTCGGCTGCTGGGAATCAGACCAGGCATCTCACGCCAAGTGCCTCTTCTATTCAACGAGGTCATTCCAGAAGAATTGACGAGCAGGCCTATGCCCTTCCGTGATCTGGAACGCCGGGCGGCGGCTTGAGTGCTCTGCCTTTAATACATATAGCACCGTGCCCCGGCGTCACGGCAATCACCAGTTGCATGGCTCGGTGCTTAGTCCACAAACTTTAGAAAACTGCTGAAAAACTCGATGCCGATTGAGTTTTTCTTTTCCCAGCGCCCGAAAGGTAAGCCTATATTTCGGGCAATTCTGCTAGAACAGTCTCCCTGGAGCACGGCGCGCACTGGCAATCACGGTAGGGCGCTGCCTCAACTAGCCCCGCAACGGGCACTCGTGAATATCTCAATGTCAACTCAGATAGAACTACAGCGTCGCGGCAACACCCTGCGAGTGCCACTTATTCCTTACTAGGTTGGCCATAGCCTTTCAAACATGGCTTCGAACGTTGTCTCGAAGTACGGCGCTCCTCTGCGCCCAGAACTAAGTGCCTCGACGTGGACCTAGTCGGCGCAAACCAATTTAACTGAGCGCAAAGCATTTTTGGCTCTGAACAGGAATTTGTAACACCTCCACATTTAATGGGCATTATGGATTTTCAACAACTCTGGACGAAATCAATGAGCCAGCCAAGACCTTGAAGCTGTGGGTACGGCGCAAGCGTGGGAACCGGAAGCTGGTTTGCTCTGGCTGTGAACGCAAGTTCGCGGATGCGTACGACAGCTATGAGCGAGAGGTGCGCGATCTACCGTGTTTTGAGTACCGAACCACGGTAGTGGTGGAACTGTATCGGGTGCGCTGTCCGGATTGTGGCATCAAGGCGGAGAAGGTGCCGCAGTTGCCGTCGAAGGCGCCGTTCAGCCAACGCATCGAAGACGCGGTCGGACTGGCGTGTGAAAGTGCCGCGGTGCGGCGGGTGGCGAGAGCGTTTGGACTGGCAGCCAGTACAGTGCGCGCTCTCGACCTGCGCTATCTGAAGCGCTGGGCGGCAGGACGGAGAAAGCCGGCCTTGCGGCAGATGGGGGTAGATGAGCTTTACCTGGGGAAGAAGCAGAAGTTTCTTACCGTGGTCAGCAACCTGGAAACCGGGGAGCCGCTGTGGTTCGGCCGGGAGCGGAAGAAAGAGACGCTGGATGAGTTCTTGGAGAAGCAGTTGAGTGCCTTTCAGCGGAGTGCGATCCGGGCGGCCTGTGTAGACATGTGGGAGCCGTTCCGGCAAAGCATCGAACAGTGGGTGAGGAACTGTCGCATCGTCTACGACAAGTTTCACATCATGCAGCATGCCGCGTCCGCGGTGGATGAAGTCCGGCGTGCGGAATTCTTCTGCAAAGGCGGTGCAGCGCGGGAAGTAGTCAAGGGGAAACGCTGGTTGCTGCTGTCGCGTTGGGTACACCTGAATACGGACAAGAAACGGCAACTCAATGAGCTCTTCACGCTGAACCGACGAGTCATGAAGGCCTATCTGCTGAAGGAGAGCTTGGACCGACTGTGGAACTACACCTACGAGGGAGCCATGTTGCGCTACTTGAACAGTTGGATCGACCAGTTACGGTGGCAGCGACTCCAGCCGATGGAGAAGCTGGCACGGATGTTGCTCGATCACCTGGAGGGAATCTTGAACTACTGCCGAACCAAGGTGCCGCTGGGCGTGGTGGAGG
>Ga0306925_10000117_pt1 | contig 44328 bp, 38 predicted proteins | sample flu12Cox44000176_FD_203755 | JGI IMG/M metagenome (GOLD analysis project Ga0306925, IMG submission 203755) | Lab enrichment of tropical soil microbial communities from Luquillo Experimental Forest, Puerto Rico - flux8day.12C.oxic.44.000.176 (v2)... | ecosystem: Environmental > Terrestrial >... | reverse complement strand
AATGCTTTTGAGGCTGCGATCGAGACGGCGGAGCTTGCTCTCGCCATCGACCCGGCACGGTTCGCCGGCCTCGAGATCATCAACAACGAGGCCGACATGCGCGTCGGGTTCAATGTGCCGTTTCAGGCGCGCATGGACGAGCGGTTCGCGGCCTGGATGTGCACGTTGATGATCGCCTACAATGGCCTGAGCTCGCGATTTCGCGCTCACGGCCTGCGGTTTGTTGCGGCTTCGGACAATGCCAACCAGCAGCTGGTTCAGACGAGCTTCGACGGACGCCGCTCGCTCTGCACGCGCGCCTCCGAGTCCGCCCGTGATCTTCTCAAGCTGCCTGTCTTCAATTTCTATGAGATCCTGCGTCTGCTGGGCGATCGGCACGGCACCGTTGTCGCCGGGGGCGAAAGCTTCTTTCCCAATTCGGAGCTGTTTCATCTCATCACAGCCGCCGACACGCACATCTGCTCCGTCTTTTGCATCTACCCGAGGGCCAGCACGGACACGCCGCGAGCGTGCACGCTCAACTATGCGCTCACCGACATTACGTGGCAACGCGTCAACATCGCTCGTTTTCGGGTTGATTCTACGCACTCAAACGCTTCCACTGCTGCGAGCGACGAAGCGCGCCGCGGGCAATTTCCCGGCGCCGCCGAGGCGAGAAGGATCAGATTTGCTCAGGAGCTGGCGGTCTCGGCTCCGATACAGAGCGGGGTTGCGCTTGCCAACGGCAAGTTCGAAGAATCGGTAACGATCGATCCGTATGCGATCACCGCTTACTGGATCACGCCACATATTCCGGATCGCCCGGCCGATCCGACCTGGATCGAGGCGAGCGCGGAGGACGGCAACGTTATTCTGCGCTGGCGTCCCAATACGGAGCCGTACTTCTATTCCTACGAGGTTTATGTGTTGGTCGCTGGCACCCCGCCGGAAATGCCGCTGAGCCCGATGCCCCTGCGCAGCGCCATGTGGGTCGATACGGCGCCACCGCCAGGGACGCGGACATATGCGGTGCGCGCACTGAGCGCCTCAAGCATCAGAAGCAATCTCGTCAAGAGCAGCCCCGTGACAATCGGGAGCCGCTGATTTGGGAATTTCGCAGGGACTGCAGGCCATTTTCAAACAAAGCTCAAGGGAGAGAGGGCAATGAAGGAATTTTTGCTTGCCGGTTTGGCGTTCGGCGCTGTGGCAGCGGCTGCTACCACCGTGCAGGCGGACGACGGACCGCCGGCATGGGCATACGGGTTTGCAACCCCGCTGATGCCCGGGACGCCGCCTGCGGAGCCTACGCCGGCGCGAGCGCTCGATAACGTAACGCTGCACTCCCTGCCCGGGTCGAAATACTCGTTCACCCGCGCCCAGATCGCCGATCGGTACGGCCCTGCCGACTGGTTCCCCGAAGACCATCCGGCGATGCCGGAGATCGTGGCCAAAGGCAAGCAATCTGCGCAGCCGCAGGTCTACGCCTGCAGCTTGTGCCATTATCCCAACGGCAAGGGTCGTCCCGAGAATGCCAACATCACAGGCCTCAGCTACGAGTATTTCATGCAGCAGATGCTGGATTTCCGGAATGGCACCAGGAAAACATCCGATCCAAGAAAGGCCAACACCGGGTTGATGACGCGCTTCGCCAGAATGATGACGGATGACGAAACCGTCGCGGCGGCAAAATATTTCACCGCAATTCCCGCCGCGCCCTGGATCACCGTGGTGGAGAGCGAAACCATCCCGAGGACCAATCCCCAGAACGGGATGTTTCTCAGGCTCGAAGGCGACGGCGCGGGCTTTGAGCCGATCGGCGAACGCATCATCGAGATACCCGAGAATACCCGTGATACCGAGTTCATGCGCAACCCGCATTCGGGCTTCATTGCCTACGTGCCGCCCGGCAGCATCAGGAAGGGCGAAGCATTGGTAATGAAGGGGGTCACCGCCGCCGGTGGCACGGTCACGACGTGCACGGTCTGTCACGGAGGCGATCTGCGCGGCCTCGGTCCGGTCCCGCCGCTAGCCGGCCGCTCGCCGAGCTACATCGCGCGTCAACTCTATGACATGCAGCACAATAATCGGAATGGGGCCTGGACGCCGCTCATGACGGCGGTTGTCGTCCCTCTCGGCCCAGACGATCTCTTGACGGCGGCTGCCTACCTCGCCTCCTTGAAGCCGTAGAAGTTGAAGCAGGATGAATTTAAGGTCACCTTTTGAAGGAGATGCTCCAGTTATTTTCCACGCCGCCTACGGGGTAACCACCACCGGCCTGCCGTCCTTGAATTTGATCCTCCTGAGATTCCAGGAGCCGCCGGGGGCACCGCTCCGCAGCGGATCTATGGTCACCATCACACGGTCGCCGGGCCGCAGCGACTGGCTCGACCATCCGTCCCGGCTCAGTATGCTGGGCGCCTGACCTTCCAGATTCCAGACCACGGGGCTGCCGTCCTCTCCCTTGACTTCGAGCAGGAGATAGGAGTGCGGATTGGTGTACTTGAACTCGTGGACAATGCCGTCGAGTTCGATCGGGTTTTCCTGGTCGAACATGGCAAACGAGTGGTGGGCCATTGCGGCGCCGCTCGAACCGACAAGGACGGCGGCTGCCAACAAAGCAATTGGTTGTCGTCGCATGCCTCCTCCCTGTTGATCTTGTCGTTGCGCGTTCACCGCGCGCAAATGGTTGTGGCAGTGATCTCCCGGACCGCCGGACGGGAAAAACCGGTCAAGCCAAGGACTACCGCCCGCCGATGGCACCTTGCTGCCCGCCGCGCGACAAGGATCTCGGCCTCTCCTCGTTGAGGCAGCAGGTGCAGACTACACGATCTTGAACATCTGAGAAAGAGGGTCTCAGTCACGCGCGGCGATGCTCCTCTGAATTCCTCCGCTCGGTCGTGCGCCGGCGCACGGACCTCCCGTTGCGCGTATGCCCGAGCTGTGCATGGATGTCGCGCCGACGGCCTATATCCTGGCCCTGAACAAGATCATCGGCGAAAGCGATGCTATGGACGCGCAGACCTTGCCCAAGGTAAAGATGCCCAACCGCGACGGCTTCATCAGCAGATATCCGGAGAAGCATTGATCCGAAGGCTCGGTCGTCGCCTTGCAGCCTGTCTGGTTCTGGCTGCCGGTCCGGCGGTCACCACCGCGCAGGCCGATCCACGCCAGGACTTTCTCGACGGCCGCACTCACGACTGTCCGCGCTGCGACCTTGGCGGCATGAATTTCAAGCGGAGCGACCTTTCCGGCGCCGATCTCACCGGCGCCGATCTCAGGCAGGCGAACCTTCACGACGCCAGGCTTGCCGGCGCACGCCTAACCGGCGCCGACCTCACCGGCGCCAATCTCAACAAGGCGGATTTGAGCCGCGCGGAGCTTGGCGGAGCCACGCTCCGCGGCGCCATGCTTTATGCCGCCAACCTCGACGGCGCCAGGCTCGCCGGCGCCGATCTGACCGATGCGCGCATGGGCGTTGCGCGTCTTTCAGGGGGCGATCTCAGCAAGGCCATCTTGCGCAATGTGGACCTGCGCAAGGCGCGCCTTGCGCAGGCGATCATCACCGGTGCCAACCTTGATCGGGCCGCGCTCGACTTCGTTTTCATGCACGGCGCGCAGCTCGGCGGCGCCCGCCTGCGCAGCGCCCGCTTGACGGGAGCCGAAGCCGTCGACGCCAGCCTGTCCGGCGCCGATCTCAGCGAAGCGGATGCTTCGGGAGCGAACTTTCGCCGAGCCGACCTGTCGCACGCGCTGCTTGCCGGAACGAATTTCCGGCGCGCCAACCTCTACGAGACCAGGCTCGACGATGCCGTGTTCCGCGATACCGTGATGCCCGACGGCACCGTCAGGGGTCCATAGGCAGGACGTGGATCTCGAGCCGCGCAGAGCTTTCGAACTGACCTTGCGTGAGCTGCGAGGGGAGCTGCGGATTGACGCCGCTCTGGCCGGGCTTTCGAAAGTAATTCGCCCGCACGGAAATTCGCACCCCGCGTGCGGGATCCGTGCGTTCGCAGGATTGCTTGACGAACAGTGCGCCGATTGCGCTTTCGCCTTTGGCGGCAGGCTGCGACGTGCAGTCCCGCGCCGCATCGATCCCATGGCGGGACGCCATGAAGGCGCCGAACAGATAGGCGCGGTCGCGCTTCTTGAGATCGGCCTCGATGATATCGTTGCGGTGCTCGGGGCGGGGGTCGGTCACGATGCGGATGCCCTTGAGGGTGCCGGCGTCGTCGAACAGCGCCGACACGATCACGAGAAATCCCGCCTCGGTCGTGCCGGCCCAGCGCGATACTTCGCCCGGAAGGTCATTGGCGCGCGCGGTGTACTCGTACTCGTCGTCGTACTCGAAATAGACTTCATGCAAGCCATTGGGCGCAGGCGGGCAGCGCAAGAAGTCGCTCCAGCCGCTCAGCTGCTGGTGCGGCGGCCCGCCGTTCGAGCCGCAGGCGAAGCTGCGAAATTCACGCCACGAGGGCTGCGCTTCGACGCCCTGCCCGATCTTGAGGTCCCACACCGTCGCACGCCGCAGTTCCTGCGAGCCCGCTGATGCCGCGCACAGGAAAAGTCCGCAGAGAAGCACCGTCGCCGGTCGCGCCATCGTGGCTTGCAATCCCGAAGGATGGAATTGCATGCTACATCGCCTCGCGTCCGCCACCAAACATCGACGCGTGGATGGATTGTCAATGTCGATTACGTCTGCGTGACGCCATGATGCATACGCCCGGGCAAAGCCTCCTGCTCCGCGCGACATTGTGCTTGTCACTGGCAGGATTCGTCATGGCCGCTCACGCCCAGGCTCCCGACCCCTCCGACATTGCCGACGGCATGCGGCTATTCCGGCAAAAAGGAAATTGCCAGGCCTGTCACGGATGGGCGGGCGATGGCCGCAAGATGGACAGCCAGATGCCGGACGGCGCCAACCTGCGCGCTTCGGTGCTCGACCGCGAGACGCTCATCATGCTCATCAAGTGCGGCAGACCGGGCAGCGGGATGCCGGCCTTCGACAAGTTCGCCTACAGCGACGGACGCTGCTACGGCCTCAAGCAGGCGGACATCAAGGTACCGAATCTGGCAATGCCCGATCCGCCCGCGACCCTGCAGGCGCGCGAGATCGAGGCGCTCGCCGATTTCATGCTCGCCAAGATCATCGGCAAAGGACCGATGGACCACGCAAAATGCGTGGACTATTGGGGCTCCGAAAACGAAGTGTGCAACGAGCTGCCGAAGTAGCAAGGTAGGTTGGGTCGAGCTCTTGCGAGACCCAACATTCCGGCGCTCCCCCTTTGCACGGGTTGGGTCTCGTGAAGAACTCGACCCAACTCACGGCTTGCTCTAGTTCAACGCGAACACGAACAGGTAGCTCGAGTTCTCCAGCCTGTCGTATTTCACCGGATGCAGGTGACGGCCGCTGGTCTGCACGGCGAGATATTGCCTCGGCCCGACCGCGTAGGTCACCGGCGCGCCCTTGAGCGGGGTGCCGACATTGAAGCGCCAGAGCTCCTCCAGCGTCTCGTCGTGGTAGGCGATCACCCAGCCATCCTGCAGCGCGGTGAACACCACGCCTCCGGCGGTGACAAGGGCGCCCGAGCGGATCTCGATATCGGTGATCGCCTTGGCCACCACCTTGTGATTGACGGTGTCATAGGCGGTGACGGAGCCGTAGTAGAGATCGCTGGTATATGTACGCTTCTCGAACTTCTGACGATCGAGCCCGCCGTCGGCTGATTTGAACGCGGCCGCGGCGCCGTTCTGCGTGAAGCAGCCTTCGACGCCGACGCCATAGGCGATCTTCTTGACCGGGTTATAGGCGACCGGCTGGTAGGCCACGCCGCCGTGCCAGGTGGGGCAGGTGCGCTTCATGCCCTCGCCGCGCAGCGCGCGCGCCTGCGGCACGTAGATTTGCACATCGAGCTTCGGATCGTATTCGATCGGCTTGCCGGTCTTCGGGTCGAGGCCCTTGGTCCAGTTGAGATCGTTCACGTATTGCCCGCCCTTGATGAAGCTCCCGTTGGCGCGATCGAGCGTGTAGAAAAAGCCGTTGCGCCCGAAATGGCCCACCACCTTGCGGTTCTCGCCGTTGATGGTGGTGTCGTAGAGCAGATGAATGCCGTTCTCGTCATAGTCCCAGGAGTCGTTGGGGGTGTATTGGAAATACCAGGCAAGCTTGCCGGTCTCGACGTCGATCGCCACCGCCGAGTTGGTATAGAGATTGTCGCCGGGACGCGACTGCGGATCGTATTGCGGCACCGGGTTGCCGGTACCCCAGATAGTCAGCTTGCTGACCGGATCGTATGAGCCCGTTTGCCAGAGCCCGCCGCCGCCGGTCTTCCATGCATTGGTGCTGTCCTTCCAGGTCTCGCTGCCGGGATCGCCGGGCTTCGGCACGGCGTACCAGCGCCAGAGCTCATTGCCGGTCCTGACATCGAGCGCGGCAAGCCAGCCGCGCGTTCCGGCATCGCCCGCGCCGTTCGCGATCAGAACCTTGCCCTCGGCAGTAACCGGCGCGGTGAAGAACCTTTCCTTCACGCCGAACTCGTCCGGTTTGGCAATCTGCTTGTCCCACACGATCTCGCCGCTGTCCCGATTGATGGCGATCACGCGGCCATCCGGCAGGTTGGCGATGACAAGGTCCTCCCACAGCGCAATGCCGCGCGTGCGCGGGACGTTGCCTTCGTGCCGCACACCCGGATCGGCGATCCAGACGAACTCGCCCTTGCCGGGATTGCGCGCGTCGATCTTGTAGACGGTGCCCCAGCCGTCGGTGGTATACATGAACCCGTTGTCAATGAGCGGGTTGACCTCGTTCTCCGGGCCGTTTTGGCCGATGTCCTGCATGCCGCCGAGCGCAAGCGCCCAGACCATGCGCAGGTTCTTGACGTTCTCTCGGTTGATCTGGGTCAGCCTGGAGTAGCGCGTCGAGCCGTAATCGCCGTTCATCATCAGCCAGTTCTGCGGCTCGTTCTGCGCATTGATCAACCGGTCACGGTTCACCGTCATCTTGTATTCCGCAGCGTGTGCGGATGCGGCGAGCGCAGCGGCGGATACGCCGGCAAGCGCGATGGCGGCGAGGCGCAGCCGCGTGGGGGCGGATCGCATGGTCGGCTTCACTTCCTCGTTGCGGGCCTTTGCATTGGCCCCCTTTCGGTCATGGTAATTCGGCCGCGGCAGCCGTTCCAGCGGGCCGGGAGCATCCCTCGCAAAAGTGGGAACCGGTTTTGCGAGATGTTGCGCAGACAAAGAGATAGAGCAGGATGACGATTTTCGAAGAAAAGTCATCCTGCTCTATCGAGTGCGCACCGTCATGGACAGGAACGCCTCTTCGACGCTGGCGGCGCCGGCGGCGGCCACGAGCTGCGCGGGCGTCGTGTCCGCAAGGCGCTTGCCGCGATGGAGAACGATCACACGGTCTGCGCCGGGCACTTCGTCGCAGAGGTGGGTCGCCCACAGGATCGCGACCGTGCGCTCCGTTCGCATGTCACGCATGAGGCGCAGCAGGTCGCTGCGGCTTTGCGGGTCGAGCCCGACCGTCGGCTCGTCCATCAGCAGGAGGCGCGGCTGGTGCAGAAGCGCGCGAGCAAGCTCGACGCGGCGGCGGTTGCCGCCTGAAAGCTGCGCTGCCCGGGCGTGGACGTGCGCAATGAGGCCGAACCGGGCGAGCAGCGACTCCATGCGCGCCCGCGCCACCGGGTGCGCCAAGCCGTGCAGCCCGGCGTGGAAATAGAGGTTGGCAGCCACGGAAAGCTCGAGGTCGAGCGTGGGCTGCTGGAATACGATGCCGAGGCGCGCCAGCGCGGGCACGCCGTCGCGCGACATGTCATGCCCCATGACCTCGATGCGCCCGCCGTCCGGCGCAAGCAGCCCGCAAAGCATCTGAAACAGCGTCGTCTTCCCGGCGCCGTTGAGGCCCAGCACTGCAATGAATTCGCCGGGAAACGCCTTGAGGCTGACGCCATCGACGGCGCGGACCGGGCCGAAGCTCTTGCTCACATTATCCAGCAGCAAAGCCGGCGCAGCTTGGGAGGGTTGGTCCATGCGAATCGCGTTCGGTGAAGTCGATGCACTACGGTGCCACAAGACACGGTCGCGCCGCTGATCACATCTCGCCGAAATGTCCCCCAGCGGCTGGTTGCCCACTCTCTTTGATCGGGCGTAGGCTGACAAGCCAACGCAATCAATGGGCGTCTGTCCATGCGCGTCGCATGCCTCTTCGGCATCCTGCTCGGTGTGCTCGCTCCCCCGTCCTGCTTCGCACAGGGTTCGCCGCAGCCGGGTCCCCCCGAGCGGCTGGCCATCGGCTATGTGGAGGTTGCAGATGATCCCCGATACGAGCCGATCACCGGCTACGGCCGGCTCGTGTTGAGGCGGCGCGAGCATCCTTTCGTCGGCGCGCAGGTCGGTCTCGACGAGGCGCAGGCACTCGGGCGCGTCGCCGGAACGCAGCTCGCGATCGAGCGCTTCAGCGTCGCCTCGCCCGCCGATGTCGCCGGCGCGGTTGCGCAGGCACGCGCGACCCGCGATATGCATTTCTTCATTGTCGATGCGCCCGCAGAGGCGTTCAAGCCGCTCGCCGACGCCGTTCGCGGGCGCGACATTCTCGTCTTCAACGCAACCGTGACGGACGACACGCTGCGGCGCACGGCCTGCGCTGCGGAATTCGTCCATACCCTGCCGAGCCTGGCCATGTACATGGACGCCCTCGCGCAGGATTTCGTATCGCGCAAATGGAGCAGCCTTCTCGTGCTCGAAGGCCCGCTTGCCGAGGATACAGTCATGGCCAAGGCATTCGAGCGATCGGCGCAGAAATACGGCGCACACATCGTGGCGCGCGCGCAATTCAAGCCCGGCACCGATCCGCGCGAGCGCGAAAAAAACGATCCCGCCCTGCTCAGCGCCATCAACCGGGACTATGACGTCGTATTCGTTGCCGACAGCGCTTTTGAGTTCGCGCGGCAGGTGCCCTACCGCACGCTGCGCCCGCGGCCGGTCGCCGGCAGCATCGATCTCGAGCCCGTGGCATGGCACTGGACCTGGGACCACAACGGCGCCCCTCAAGTCAACTCGCGCTTCGAGAAGCGCTCCGGCGGCCGCCACATGGAAGGCGCGGACTGGGCCAGCTGGATTGCCGTGAAGATGGTGGCGCAGGCTGCGTTGCGCGCGCGCTCGAAGGAGTTCCGGGCGCTGCGCAAGTTCCTTTTGAGCGAGGGGAGCTTTGACGGCAACAAGGGGCTCGCGGTGAGCGTGCGTCAGTGGGACCATCAATTGCGCCAGGCGATCCTGCTTGCGGCGCCCTATGCCGTGGTGGCGCAGACGCCGATCGAAGGCTTCCTGCACAAGTCCAACAATCTCGATACACTCGGCGACGACGAGCCGGAGTCGCCCTGTCATCTCGGCGAGTGAGGGCCAACAGGCATGCAGGTCGGTCACTCCATGCAGGCGCTGCGCGCCGTCACGAGGCGAGAGATCATCAAGTTCCTCCAGCAGCGCGGCCGGCTGTTGTCCGCGCTGGTGCGTCCGCTGATGTGGCTCGCCGTGTTCGCCGCCGGCTTCTACAACGTGTTCGGCGTCTCCATCATTCCGCCCTACAAGACCTACGTCACCTATCAGGTCTACATCGTGCCGGGACTGCTCGGGATCATCCTGCTGTTTCACGGAATGCAGTCCTCGCTGTCCATGGTCTATGACCGCGAAATGGGCATGATGCGGCTTTTGCTCACCGCGCCGCTGCCGCGCTGGGTGCTGCTGGGCTGCAAGCTCGCGGCGGGGACCGCGCTCTCGGTGATGACGTGTTATGCCTTCCTTTTGGTCTGCACGCTGTTCGACGTCACCTTCGATGCATCCGGCTGGCTCGCCGTGCTGCCGGCCCTTGTTCTCGCGGGCCTGATGCTGGGAGCGCTCTGGCTGTTCCTCTCGGTCTATATCCGCCAAGTCGAGAATTTCGCCGGCGCCATGAACTTCGTCATGTTTCCCATGTTCTTCTTCTCCTCCGCCCTCTACCCGTTGTGGAGGCTGCGCGAGGGCGGGTCCGAGCTTCTTTACCTGGTGGCGCTCGCCAACCCCTTCACCTACGCGGTCGAGCTCATCCGCTATGCGCTCTACGGACTGCTGGAGCCGGTTTCCGCGCTGGTCGTGCTGGGCTCGGCCGCCGCATTCTTCCTGTTGGCGGTGATCGGCTACGACCCACAGCGCGGCCTGTTCCGCCGCACCTTGCCGGCGGCGTAGCGCCTTTGCCCGCGACGCCGGCTATGGCATCGTCCGCCGATGACTTGCCTGTTGCGCATCGCCTTGATCGCCATCCTCACGGTTGCCGCGGCGAATGCCGGTGCCGCCGACCGGCTTCGCCTTGCGGTGCAGAAAACCGGCACGCTCGCGTGGGAGCTTGACGTCATCAAGGCCCACGGCATCGATCGCCAGCTGGATCTTGCGATCGAGACCATGGAGCTTGCCTCGACCGAAGCCGGCAAGATCGCGCTCAAAGGCGGCGCGGCCGATGTCATGCTTTCCGATTGGCTCTGGGTCGCGCGCGAGCGCTCGCTGGGCGACGACTTCGTCTTTTATCCTTCCTCGAGCACGCTCGGCGCAGTGATGGTGCCCGCGCAGTCGTCGATCCGCGACGTCGCCGACCTCAAAGGCAGGAAGCTCGGCGTCGCGGGAGGCCCGCTCGACAAGAGCTGGCTGTTGCTACAGGCGTTCGCGCTGCGCGCGGGCGTCGATCTCAGAAGAGAGGCAACCATCGTCTATGGCGCGCCGCCGCTTCTTTCGGAGAAGGCATTACAGGGCGAGATCGACGCAACCCTGACCTACTGGAATTTTTGCGCCGATCTGGAAAGCAGAGGACTGCAAAGCGCCATTGCGATGGACCGGGTCGTGCAAGGCCTCGGCGCCAAGGGACCGGTCGCAATGGTCGGCTACGTCTTCGACGGCGGCTTCGCCGCGCATCATCGTTCCGCCATCGACCGGTTTCTCGCGGCCACGCGCAGGGCAAAGGAAATTCTCGCGGCATCGCAAGCCGAATGGGACCTGCTGGCGCCGAGGCTTCGCGTCAGTGACGCAAAAGCGCTCGCGATCTATCGCCGGCGCTACGCCGAGGGCATCGTGCGCCGTTCGCTCGCGCAGGAGGAGGCGGACGCCGGCGCTCTCTATCTCGTCCTCGCCGAGACCGGCGGAGCGGCACTGGTCGGCTCCGCGCGCGCGCTCGCGCCCGGCACCTTCTATTCCCCGGCCCTGGAGTAGACGGATTTGGGCGCGCGGCTGTTCTCTCTCGCAGCGCTGATCGCGGCCTGGTATGCCGGCTCGCGCATCGCAGGCGCGCGTTTGCTGCCCGACCCGCAGGCGGTGGCGCTGGCAATCATCGATGAGGCGCGCTCCGGCGCGCTTGCACTCAATCTCGGCGCGACGCTCGCGCGCGTGGCGGCGGCGTTCGTCATCGCCATGGCGCTCGGCTCGCTGCTCGGCCTGCTCATGGGCCGCTCGCGCCTCGCCGACCGGCTCGGCGATCCCTGGCTGATCGCGCTTCTCAACCTGCCGGCCCTCGTCATCATCGTGCTCGCTTACGTCTGGGCAGGGCTCACCGAAACCGCCGCCATCGCGGCGGTGGCGCTCAACAAGCTTCCAATTGCGACCGTGACCGTGCGGGAAGGCGCGCGCTCGCTCGACCGCGCGCTCGATGACATGGCGCAGGTGTTTCGCATGCCGGCCTTGACGCGCTTGCGCCACGTCGTGTTGCCGCAGCTTGCGCCCTATCTCGCTGCCGCCGCCCGCTCCGGCCTGTCGCTGGTCTGGAAGATCGTGCTCATTGTCGAGCTGCTCGGGCGGCCCAACGGCGTGGGCTTCGAGATCGGCGTCGCATTCCAGCTGTTCGACGTGACCCGTATCCTGGCCTATGCTCTCGCCTTCATCGCCGTCATGCTTGCAGTCGAAACCTTTCTGGTGCAGCCGCTTGAACGACACGTCGCCCGCTGGCGTCCGCGACCGGCTTGACATCGTCATCAAGCAAAAATCCTATCGCGCGGCGTCGGGAGGATGTCTCCCCGTCCTGGGCGAGCTGATATTGCACCTGGAGAGCGGCGAGGTGGTCGCACTGGTCGGCCCCTCGGGCTGCGGCAAGACCACCTTGCTGCGGATTGTTGCCGGACTGGACCGCGAGTTCGAGGGCCGCGTAACGCTTCCCGCTCATGGCACGCTGGGTATGGTTTTCCAGGAGCCGCGGCTTTTGCCCTGGCGCACGGTGGAGCAGAACGTGCGCATCGCGGCGCCGCAGGCAAGCGACGGCGAGCTTGCCGCGCTGTTTGCAACGCTCGGGCTCGCGGTGCATCGCGATCACTATCCCGGCGAGCTTTCGCTCGGGCTTGCCCGGCGGGTTGCGCTGGCGCGCGCCTTTGCGGTCACGCCCGATCTGCTGCTGCTCGATGAGCCGTTCGTGTCGCTTGACGACAAGCTCGCGGCGCGGCTGCGCGAGGAGCTCGCCGAGCTGGTGCGTCGCCGGCCGGTGACGACGCTGCTGGTCACGCACAACGTCGAGGAGGCGTTCGGGCTGGCCGACCGGATTCTGTTTCTTTCCGCGAGCCCCGCGCGAGTTCTCGCCGAGGTCCCCGTTGGGCGCCCGCGCTCGGCACGCGGGCCGGGGGAGCTCGCAGCGCTACGCGAGGAGATCGCCCGGCGCATCAATCAGACGGGATGATCCGGCGCAGGCGCGAACTATGCCTCGCCCCTGCCAGCCTCCGAGCCAAAGGACTAAAGGGTTCGCGCGGCAGGCGCGGCGGATCTCCCGGAAGGGGGAGATCAGCGAGGGCGCCCGTCATTAGGCACCTGTTGCGTTCTGAGAGCGTGCTCGGTTTCGTTTGACAATTCCTTGAACGCCTTTTGAAGGGCGGGTGTCGCCACTGGCGCCTGTTGCGTCTTCAGCGCGCGTTCGGTGGCGTTTGACAAATCCTTGAGCCCGCTCTCAAGCGCGGGCGTCGGCCGTGCGCAGTCGGGACCGTCGCACGGAGACGGCGTAGCTTGTGGAGGGATCGTCGCTTGTCCGTTGGTCGCGCAGGTGTTGCTATCGCCGCAGGCCTCCGGAGACGGGTTGGCGCCGCCAATACCGACAGCGAGCGCGAAGGCCGCCAACATCGCGATCCGCTTCATGATCGTCTCCTCTTCCCGAAAGGTCCGATAGACTATCCAGATCATAAGAGACTTCAAAGAAGGCCGATCCGCAACTCCGACGCGTACTCCCGTTTGCCCATCTATCGCACACGGAAAAAATCGATACCATTTGCAACTATGCAATTTCCGCCTTCGCGCAGAAACGAGCAAGCTGGCTGGCAGGAGATTGCTCTATGAAAAAGGGAGGACGAAATGTGCCGGCAGGGAAGGTACGTCCTGATGCTTGCTGCAATGATCGTGGCGACAGCGCGCGCTCCAGCGTGGCCGCAGCCGGCCCCGAAATATCGGGCGTCGGAGGACCATGTCGTTGCCATCAGGGCGGGGCGTTTGTTTGATGCCAAATCGGGCACCCTGTTGAACAATCAGGTCGTGCTCATTAAGGGCGACCGCATTTCCGACGTGGGCGTTAACTTGCAGATACCCGCCGGCGCACAGGTGATCGACCTGAGCACAGCGACGGTGCTCCCAGGCATGATCGATACGCACGTTCATTTGAATACCGGCGGCAACACACCGGCGCAGCGCGCCCTGACTGCGATGGCCAACGCGCAAACCGACCTCGAGGCGGGCTTCACGACCGTGCTCGACATGGACTCGCGCGGCGGATTCAATACGGTCGATCTGCGTGAGATGATCAATGCCGGCATCGTGCAGGGACCTCGCATGCAGGTCGTTGGCCAATCCGTTAATCAGCGGGCCACGAACTATTATCCGGATGCGCATCCCGATCCTCTTTACGGCCGCTATTACGAGGGCTTCACGGAGACCAAGAACGTCAATTCGCCCTGGCTCGCGCGTGCGGCCGTGCGCGAGAACAAGCTGCACGGGGTCGATTACATCAAGATCTATACGACACAGGATTTTGTCGGCCCGATTCACATGTGGAAACGCGATGCCACCCTGGTCAATAGTCCGTCGCTGACGCTCGAAGAGGTCGAGACGATCGTCGATGAGGCGCATCGGCTGGGCCTGAAGGTCGCCTGCCACGCCTACGGCGGAGAAGGAATGTACAGCTGCCTGCGCGCGGGCGTGGATGCCCCAAACCACCTGCTCGAGCTGGACGATGCGGGCGTAAGGATACTGCTGGAGAAAAAGCTTCCGTTCGTTCCGACCGTCGACGATCTGATCGCCCTCGAAAAGGGCGATTTACGCGATACCGACGGCAGGAACTCGCGATTGAAGCTCCTGGAGCAGGCGGTGCGGCGGGCGGTGGCAGCCGGCATTCCGATCGTGTTCGGAAGCGGCGCAACCTCCGCTGCCATTCCGCACGGCAAGCAGGCCAACCAGTTCAGCTACTATGCGCGATGGGGCCTGGGTCCGGTTCGCGCGCTGCAGACCGCCTATCTTTCCGCCGCCGCGATGCTGAATTACGGCTGGGAGCAGGACATCGGCAGCATTGAAAAAGGCAAGTTCGCCGACGTCATTGCCGTCGCCGGCAACCCGACGACGGATGTGAGCGAGATGGAACGCGTAAAGTTCGTGCTGAAGGGCGGAATAGTCGTGCGCAACGAGCTCCGTTCGTCTGAAGCCCTCGCCGCCGCACCAAGGTAGAGATGCTCACATGTTGCCGTGCCCGCGCTTGATCGTCTGGCGGATCACCGGCGCCATGACCTGATCGGAGATCTGGATGTTCCACATTTCGCTTTCGCCCTGCGCGGCGAAGTCGGCGAACAGCCTCGGGATTACCGACACATCGCGTATCTCGTGGCCGCGCAGGCCGAAGCCGCGCGCGATGTTTTCGAGCGCGGGCCGGCCGAACACAGCCAAGCTGTCGTCGAGGCCATCGGCGCGCAGCTTGTGAAACTCCGAGCCGTATCCGCCGTCGTTCATCGCGCAGATCAGGATGCGAAATCCTTGACGCTTGAGCGTCTCGAGCTCCTGGATATGGAACAAGAGCCCGCCGTCGCCTTCGAACAGCACGATCTTGCCCTCGCGGCCCTGCCAACGCGCTGCCGCAACCCCAAGCGCATACGACAGGCCGTTGCCGACCGCGCCGAATTCACGGACCGTCGTGTAGCGCTCCGCCGGCCTGCCACGCATCTGGGTGTTGAAATAGGCCTGATGGCCGCCGCCGACAACGATGTCCCAATCCTTTGGAACGACCGCGTCGATGGCGCGGATCGCCTCGCGCGGATCCAGCACCCCGGGCGCGATGTCGAATGGCATCGAGTCCGCCGGCTCGGTCGCGATGCGATGCGCGAGCTCTTTCGAGCGTATAGCCGCCGCCGACGGTTTGCCAACGCCCAGCTTCTTGTCGAGGCCGGCGAGGATTGCCTCGACGCCGACGAGCGCATCTGATCTGACATAGATGTCGGCGGCTTTCTGCCCATCGCGCAAGCCGCGCGGGGCATCGTCCAACTGGATCTTGCAAGCCTTTGCGAAGTAGTGCCCGCCACCGACGTAGTAGGACAGGCTCGTGCCGACCGCGAGCACGACGTCCGCGGACTCGTACATCTCCCTGCCCAACGACGTGAAGTAGCTGCCGGTGGTACCGAGCCCGAACGGATGGTCGTGGAAAAGGCCACGCGCCGGCAGCGTGTTGGAGAGGAGCGCGCCGCAGCGATCGGCGAGCTTGATCACCGCATCCCGCGCGCCGGACCACAGCACGCCACGGCCGCCGAGGATGATCGGCCGCTTTGCCGCGGCTAGCCGCGCGACGGCCTCGGCCACAACCTCGGGGTCGGGGTGCATGCGCCCGACGTCGGGCTGGTACATCGCCGAGGTCTCGTAGGGCGCGTTGGCCATGTGCTCGACCTTCTGCAGGTCGTAGGGAATTCCCAGCACCGCCGGGCGCCGCTCGTACTTGGCGATGTGGAAGGCCTCGCGCACGGCGTCCATCATGCGCGGCACGCTATGCGCGGCGATGTAATGCGCCCCGGTCGCCGTCACCAGCGGCGCCTGGTCGATATACTGGTTGTAGAACTTTGCGTTGATCGGCGACTCGCCGGCGAACACCACCATCGGCAGGCGGGCGCGCACCGCCGCCGGCAGCGCCGTCATCACCTGGGTCACGCCAGGACCGCACGTGACGGAGGCAACGGCGACCTTGCCGGTGGCTACGTTGTAGGCTGTCGCCGCCGCGACGGTGCAGTGCTCGTGCCTGACGTGGACGGTATGCACGCCCGGCAGTTTGGCAAAGGCGGTGGACCAGTGCATATTGCCGTCGCCCATCAGGACGAACTGCGTGTCGACCCCCTCCGCAAGGAACGCTTCCGCGAGGGCTTCGTAGAGTTTGGGCATGGGGGGTACCGCTTGGACTATGGGGTGATCTGGTATGCAACAAGCATGCTCGGCGATGCCCGGTCAATTCAATTGAAGCGACCACACAAAAACCCGCATTCAGCCAACGAGGGGAGAAGCCAGTGCGGCTTGCGGAACCTTGGCGTCGGCCCACTGCCAACAGCGGACATCACGCAACCTTCCGCGCGGTTGCTTCGCGAGCGCCACGCACCAAATCGATAAGCGCGACGGGATCCGCCGGTTCGTCGTCGCCGCGCCATGCCACGTGTTTGTCCGGACGCACCAGCACGAGGTTGTGCGCATAGAGTAACTGCGCATCGGGCTCGTCGACCTCGACAATTTTTAAAGGAACCCTGCGCAGCGCCGCCGCGTCGATGATGCCGGAAATGCGCGCGCGCGGATCAAGGCGGAGCAACGCAAAGTCGTTTCCGCACGTATCGTAGAGTGAACAATGCCCGCGGAGCCACAAGTGCGGCGCCCGGCAGCCAGGAACTGAGGAAGATTCGAACCGGCCCATCGAATAGACTGGATGTGGCGATCCGTCATAGGCGATGATCGGCGAGACGGCGTAAAAGTAGCCGAAATTCAATCCGCCACAGCATTGCTGCTGGACATAGAGGTCGTAGGCTTCCCGGCCCAGGGCGGCTCGGGTCACCTCACCGATTTCATCCTGGCGTTCGATGTCCGCGGAAACCCCGCGGCGCTGGCGCGAGACATCTTTTGCAGTGTCGAATGCGAACTGCGACACCTGATCGGTGATCGGCTGGCGCTCTGCCTGATAGGCTTCAAGGATGTTCGGTGCAGCCCAACCATTGAGCACGGCGGCTAGCAGCCATGACAGGCTCGCGGCATCGGCTATACCGGCATTCATGCCGTAACCAGCATGCGGGATCCAAAGATGCGCGGCGTCGCCGGCGATAAACACACGGTCATTTCGGAAGCGATCGGCGACCAACCTTCGGCCGATCCAGTCCTCCTTGGAAATAACCTCATATTCGAATTCAGGGCCCACGCCCAGGATTTGCCGGATGGCCCAGTCTCGATCGATAGAGTCATAATCCGGCTCGTCGTTGTAGAGAAAATTGTGAATGAGCCAAGTCTGTTTACCATCTATCGCCATCACGGTGCCGCAGCGGCGTGGGTTGAAGGCGAGATACATCCAGGCCGGCTCGCCGGGAAGCAGACTGATCAGCTTCGGTGCACGGAAGTGCGTTGACTGCACGCGCTGATACTCGGCGATCCCAATCATCTTGGCGCCGATGGCGCGCCGCACGGTCGAGCGGCCGCCGTCGCAGCCCACGAGATAGCGGCAGCGAATCGAAACGCGCTCGCCGGTATCGATTTCGAGCGCTACGGCGGTGACGCCCTCCCCGTCCTGGGACAGTTCCTCGAACCGCGTGCGATTGAGAATACGGATCAGAGGCTGCGCCGCGGCATGTGCAAACAAGACCGGTTCGAGAAACAACTGATTGATCCGATGTGTCGGCTCGGGTGTCGGCCACCCACTGTCATCACCCTCTTCGCCGCGCGCTCGACCCGCCCGTGAAGGCAATTTTATCCGTGAAAGCTCCATGCCTGTCGCAGTCACACAGCATGATACGTCGTTGCGATATTCCGCCGGCAGGCCGGTGTCGCGAATTTTTTTCGCCAAGCCGAGCCTGCGAAAAACTTCCATTGAGCGCGCTGATATCTGGTTACATTTGACGTTCGGCGGGTCGCTGGCAGCCCGGATTTCCGTCACGGCCACGTCGACGCCGCACGAAGCGAGATCCATCGCAAGTGTGAGGCCAACCGGCCCCGCACCGACAATTAAGACAGAGGCTTCAATCGATCGATCCATGGTGCTGTCCGATCAATCTCGTTGACGACATCCCGGCTCGTCGGCCTAGTGCCATAACCCGAAGTGCTCCTGCACGTCCTTATGCCGGCTTCCGCCGGCTGCGGACATGCCGTTGCAAACGATTAGGACTGGGTAGTGGCACGGCGGCCATTACCCGCTGTCACACTCAATCATCTCGTCGGCCGGCTTCTGCAAGCTTATGGATTGCCCGCGATTTGCTCCAACACGGGCTTCCACGATCGCTGCTCGGACTGGATGAAGGCCAGGAGCCCGGACGGCCTTAGCGGATTGGGGTAGTTGCCGGTCGTTTCCAGCCTGGTCCTGGTAGCCGGATCGAGTACGGCCGCGCGCAGATCATCGCTCAGCTTCTGCACGATCAACTCGGGCGTGCCAACCGGCGCGACCAGTGCAAGCCAACCAGCCGGAGTAAAGCCGGGAAGCGTCTCTGCGGTCGTGGGTAGTTCCGGAAATTCGGGCAGTCGGTTGGGCGAGCCGATGGCGAGCGCTCGAATAGTGTTGGCCTGCAGCGCCCCCGCAAGCGGTGGGTAAGCATCGATGACCATCGGAACGCGGCCGGCGATGACGTCGTTGAGCGCCTGCGCAGTACCCCCAAGGTAGGGGACCATGAGCAGCTTGATGCCCGCCCGCAGCTCAAGGGCCTCGCCGGTCAGGTGAGAGAGCGTGCCGCGTCCGGTCGCAGCATAGGAGAGCTCGCCCGGTTTCTGTTTTGCGAGCGCGATGAGTTCGGGCAGCGTCTTTACTCCCAGCGAAGACACCACAGCCACCAAGAACGGCTGTGCAGCGACGAAGCCGACCGGAACGAAGTCGCGCGGCACTTCGAGCGGCAGTCCGGCCTGCAACCCTGGCAGCGTCACGAAAGCTGAGGAGGCGGGCATGTAGAGCGTGTAGCCGTCGGGTGCAGCTTGCGCCGCGGTGCGGGCTGCGACGGCGCCGCCCGCACCCGGATGATTGAGCACGATGACCTGCTGCCCCCACATCTGCGATAGCCGGTCGCCCACAATGCGTAACAGCGCATCCGGCGAGCCGCCGGGTGCCGAATGGGTAATGATGCGCACCGGCTTGTCGGGATAGGGTAGCGCTTGCGCGTGGATACGGGGCGAGACCGTTGGCAATACAACGGCACCGGCTGTAAGGCGAAAGAATTGGCGCCGTGAAACCTTCATGGCATTCGCCCGCATTTAGTTTACGAACTCTCTTCGGGAGGTCATTTGCCTATGCAGTGGGCACATTACCATGCTTTGATTGCATGGTCTGCGAGTTATTATTGGAAACCGATGCCGTTGATAGAAGACCATCGCCGCTGTCCGACAAGGCCACCAAGTGTTAGATTCGGCCCGCTGGTCAACATTTGAACATTGGGAACACGATATGAGTGGCATCATCGAAGAAGCGGCTGAGTGGACTGGTGGCTGTCAGTGCGGAGCTGTGCGCTATCAACTGCTGACGCCGCCGGAGCACGCGTGCGTTTGCCATTGCCGGATGTGCCAGAGGGCGTCCGGTCAGCCGTTCATGGCATTCGCGAGTGTCAGGAAGGGAGACCTGCGCTGGACACGCGGACGCCCGTCGACCTTCGTGAGCTCGAACATCGCAGAGCGCCACTTTTGCAGTGCGTGCGGCACCCCCTTGACGTACCACCGCGTGGAGAGCGGCAGCATCGCCGTGACAATCGGCAGCCTGGACAACCCGGAAGCTGCGCGTCCGGTAGAGCAGTTTGGCATCGAGAGCGAGCTATCCTGGACCAGTGGGTTCAGAGCGCTGCCCGGCAAGCGTACCGAAAACTGGATGCGTGAGTACGGCATCGCGCACATCGACAGTCATCAGAGCCACGTCAGCTCGTCCGCGTAAAAACGGAATGTTACGAGAACTTTGTAGAAATTGCCCAGCTCCGAATTTCCAATGTCCGAGGAAGGTGCAACCGAGGCCGACCAAGGTATTGCAGACCGCGATATCAAGCGGTGTTCCAGAGATAATGCATTTCCGTCAATTTCCGAAACAAGGGTAACAATCAGTGCCCAATAGCAGCCATGCGACTTGGCGGAGTAGCATTGTCTGATCAGCGATGCGTCGTCGGCTGGGTCAACGACAACAAATTGCCATCAGGGTCCTTGAACCAAGCGACTTTCGCACCGGATGGCGCTGTCCAAATGCCTAGCGCACTTTGCTGCATAAAGGGATAGCTCTCGAACACCACACCTTTGGCACGAAGCGCCCGCACGACCTCTTCAAGCGAAATCACAGACCAGCCCAGCTGTGTGTGCGGCTGTGGTGCCAAGGTTTGCACCTTCTGAATGCGTAGTTCCACGCCGTTCGCGTCGAGGACAATGGAAAACTCATCTTCCGACGTGGGCGCTAAGCCCAACACCCATTCATAAAATGCGCGAGACTTCGCGGCGTCTGTCGTTGCGACAAATACGATGATTTTGGCGTTATTGAGCATCGCCTCGACACTACGCAAGGATTGCTCGCGAGGGAAGCTAAGGGTCGGTTGTAACGTTGAACACGATAGATGCCCGTCGAGGCCAAAGGCTACCAAAGGCATTGTTGTGCGTCACAGCAAAATTTACTCACCCATGACGGCTTTAAGTCAAGAGTCCGCGTAAGCCCCCGACGCGGCTGGCGACCTCACAGCCGAATTGGTCCGAAAGCGGACGCAAATTCAACCCTCGGACGCATCGGCGGCAATAGTTGGGTAGTGCCATGAACGGGCATTGCGCGAAGGAAAGGCTCTCGCGGCGTGTGCAACGCACTGGTAACCTGTCATCGCGCAATCGCTCTGGGAGGCACTGTGACGGTTGCCCGCCGAAATTTTCTGCACCTGGCTGCGGGTGCCGCCCTGGCGCCGGCGTTGTCGCAGCCCGCTTGGGCGCAAGACTATCCGACGCGGCCGGTACGCCTTGATCGTGGGATTTGCGCCCGGCCAAGCGATCGACATCACCACACGCATGATCGGTCAATGGCTGTCCGAGCGGCTCGGCCAGCAATTCATCGTCGAGAATCGGCCGGGCGCCGGCGGAAATATCGGTACGGAGGCTGTCGTGCGCGCGCCCCCGGATGGCTACATGCTGCTTGCGGTCGGCTCAAATAACATGATCAATGCGACGCTCTTCGAAAAGCTCAATTTCAATTTTATCCGGGATATCGCCCCGGTCGCAAGTGTTGCCCGCGTGCCGCAAGTGATGGAGGTGACACCTTCATTTCCGGCCAAGACCGTTCCCGAATTCATCGTCTATGCCAAGGCCAATCCGGGCAAGGTCAGTTTCGCTTCGGCGGGCAACGGGTCGGTGGCCCATGTGACCGGCGAGCTGTTCAAAATGATGACGGGCGTTAACATGCTGCATGTCCCTTATCGGGGAGCGGCGCCAGCGCTGACAGACCTCATCGGCGGACAGGTGGATGTCATGTTCGACAACATGCCTTCCTCGATCGAGCACATCAGGGCCGGCAGGCTGCGCCCGTTAGCCGTGTCGACGACGTCGCGCTTGGATAGTCTTCCCGACATCCCGACTGTGGGCGATTTTGTGCCGGGCTTCGAGACGAGTGCATGGGGCGGCATCGGCGCGCCGAGGGATACGCCAGCCGAGATCATCAACAAGCTCAACAGAGAGATCAATGCTGGCCTCGTCGATCCCAAAATGAACGCACGCCTTGCCGACCTCGGTGGCTTGGTCCTTCCCCTCTCGCCCGCCGAATACGGAAGGCGCATTGCGGAAGAAACCGAGAAGTGGGGGAAGGCGATCAAGTTCTCGGGCGCGAAGGCGGACTGATCCGACGATCGTATCGGCCCGGCGTTTCAGGATTATCGGCACGCCGATTGCATATCATGCGGTCTCGCGCCGACTGCAGCCGTTGCTTGCCGGTCTTCCGCATGAATGACGAGAACCGGTCCGACGCTGGTAAACCTAATCGCGGCTACCGCGGCCGCCGATCCAGATCGGGCTGGTGTCTATCCTTTCGTGCTCTGTGGCCGTTATCAGTCGGGCCAAGGGCGGCGGTCCAGCGCAATGTCTGATCATTTTGGGCATGGATACGATTCGCCCGGGGTCCTCTAAAGGCCGGCAAGATAATGCGCGATGGCGTCGCGCTGGCTTTCGGTCAGCGCCTTCATGAACCCGGGCATGTCGAGATTATTGGTGCGCTCGCCGTTGGCGAAGCTGTTCATGGCCGCAAGCAGATACTCGTAGCTTTGCCCCGCAAGCCGCGGAGCCGGCGCGCCGCCTTCGTAATTCTCGCCGTGACAGGCGCGGCAGTTGGTCATGCCATCGGGCGCGGCCGCGGCACCGGGACTGGCCTTGGCCGGCCAGGTCTTGGCGGCAAAGTAGTTCGCTACCTGGCGTAGCTGGGCGAGGGTAAAGCCTTTGGCGAGCGGCGACATGACCGGATTGTCCAGCGCACCGCTGTGGTAGTCGTGCAGGTCCTTGTAGAGATAATACGACTGTTGTCCCCAGATGATCGGAGTGACGGCGCTGGTGGGCACGCCATTCTCGCCGTGGCAGGCGGCGCAGGCCTGCGCTTTGCTCTCGATATCATCAGCGGCCTTCGCCGGTCGCGCCGCGAGCGCAACCATCACTGCTACAACGCCCACGATGAAACAGACATGCTTGGGCATATTTCCTACCCTCTTATTTTCTCGGGCGTCCGCAACACAGCGGACGCAGGATTGCGAATGCCACAGCAGCATCGCTGCGCTTTGGTGTGCGCAGACGCGGCCTGTTAGACCACTCACGCGTTCCTCATACATTTCCGCATGAAACTGTTCTTTGCAGCGCCTGAGAGCCTCTTGCCCTCTGCGCTCACCGCCTTTGGCAAGCATGCCTGCCGCTTGCATTTTTTAACAAAGCTATTCAAGGCGGCGCCGGCGAGCGGTTTGCCATTTTTGCCGACCGCCTTGCTTGTGCAAGCTTCTTGCGTCATTGCCGGACCAACAGCTAAAGCCGTAATTATAAGAGCGAAGAGAAGCCGTTTCATACCTTGCTCTCCTACAGCCTAAGGATAATGTCTATCGTCTATAGCAAAGGCCGGTCTTTGAAAAAAGTCGCAATGTGAGGCGTGACCTCGCTACAGGCATTGACATTCGAGAAATTTGGTCCGCGTTAAGTCCGGTGCTCCGCAATCAGCAGATATTGGGGGGAGAGATTATGGGCAGCGAGGAAAATGTAAAGCCGGAACCTCAAGCTGGGTGCCTGGCCAGAAATGCGCGGCGCGCTTCACGCCAGTACCCGGGATCATCGTAAGCGGTGGGGTCTTCGATCTCAGCCAAATAGAACGCTTCGCGCCGCTCCACGCAGGTGCCGCAGCGGCCACAATGGCGTACACCCCCTTTGTAGCAAGACCAAGTCTCGGCGAAGGGCACCCCAAGCCGGCCACCCTCGCGCACGATGTCGGCCTTGCTCCAGAGCAGGAATGGGGTCGTCAACGCAATTTGCCCGAGACCGTCGAGCGCACGCTGCTGCATGGCCGCAAAGGCTTCAACGAACGGCGGCCGGCAGTCGGGATAAATGAAATGATCCCCGCCATGCATGGCTGCGGCTACCGTCCGCGCTCGTTTCGCCGTTGCAAGCCCGAAGGCGATGGTCAACATGATGGCGTTGCGATTGGGCACGACCGTAATGCGCATGGTATCTTCGGCATAGTGCCCGTCCGGGACTGCCTCCTCGCCCGTCAATGCCGATCCTGCCAGCTGTCGGCCAATGTCGGTGATATCAACAATATCGTGTGCTACCCCAAGCCGCTGTGCGCAGAGCCGTGCGTATTCGAGCTCTTTCCTGTGTCGCTGACCGTAATCAAATGAGACAAGATGGATCGGCGCTTGCTCGGCGGCGGTCTTGTGCGCGAGAGTGACGGAATCGAGACCGCCGGAACAGACGACGAGCGTTTGCACTGGATGCTCCTTGTTTTGACCGGGTAGGCTGCGACCGGGTCGGCTCGCGGCCGACAATTGTCCCGCGTAACCCGGCGACAAATTGGCCAAGTCCCGAAGGTGAGGGTGAGAATACAGGCTTCCATGCCGATCAGTCAGCCGTGCGGCATGCCCTGTACAGCATCACCGTCGTCCGCTTACCCTTCAATACTCTCCGTGAAGGCGGAATTCCCGCACTCACACTGTGTTTGCCAGGGCACTCACTCGCTACGCGATCGTGGCGGGGTTGCTCGTCCCGAGATTAAGCCAAGCGAGAGATCGTCGGTAGCGGGGGAAGCGCCCTGTCTTGAGGATCGAGGGTTTTTTGGTATCGTCTGGTTTATTGAGTGCTTGAGAGTTCGGGTCCAAACCTGGGTCCAGGGATATGAACGAGCGGGAAGCATTTGGCTGGGCCGTGCGCAGCCTTCGACTCTACGATTGGAATCCGGCCGTTCCCGACAAGCCTCGCTTTCAGGTGAATGGTGATTCTCTGACCTTTCGGGAACTTTGCGAGAGGGCAAAAAAGCTTGATGAGCCGCTGCCCGAAGTAATCAAATATGACCTCTATCCCCTTCTTGGCCGGGCACCGGACTTGCAGGCCAAACTCAGATTGAACGAAACCTACGCGGTAGCTGCAACCTGCCTGCTTGAGTTCCTGACAGGGCGCGAGCGCAAATAGTCCGTGTCCACGCCATTGAGCGCGATCGATCCGTCGCTGATCGCAAGCTCCGGCGCAAAGCCGAGCCAAGCCGAATTCTTTTAGACCAAGACAGAACGCATCTAAGAACCGGGGGTACCCCCCTTCTGCTCGGGTGTTGACGCCAGCGCCCGCTTGTAGAGCGGCTCGGCATCGGCGTGGCGACCCTGGGCGCTGTACAGGTCGGCCAGATTGTTCAGCGATTGCATGACGTCGGGGTGATCGCGCCCGAGCGCTTTCTCCCGGATCGCCAGCGCCCGCTTGCAGAGTGGCTCGGCATCGGCGTGGCGACCCTGGGCGCTGTACAGGTCGGCCAGATTGTTCAGCGATTGCGCGACGTCGAGGTGATCGGGCCCGAGCGCATTCTCCCGGATCGCCAGGGCCCGCTTGTAGAGCGGCTCGGTATCGGCGTAGCGAGCCTCTTGTTTGTAGAGTGAGGCCAGATTGTTCAGCGCCGACGCGACAGAGGGGTAATCGGGGCCGAGCGCTTTCTCGAAGATCGCTAGCCCCCGCTTGTAGAGTGCCTCGGCATCGGCGTAGCGACCCTGGGCGAGGTACAGGCCGGCCAGATTGTTCAGCGATTGCGCGACATCGGGGTGATTGGGCCCGAGGGCTTTTTTCCAGGTCGCCAGCGCCCGCTTGTAAAGTGGCTCGGCATCGGCGTAGCGACCCTCTTCTTTGTAGAGCTCGGCCAGGTCGTTGAGCGCCAGCGCGACAGAGGGGTGATCGGGACCGAGCGCTTTCTCATTGATCGCCAGCAACCGCTTGTAGAGCGGCTCGGCATCGGCGTAGCGACCCTGTTCTTTGTAGAGTTCGGCCTGATTGTTCAGCGTCGCCGCAAGGATGACATCGGACAGAGCCATGAGCGGTGGACTCCTGACGCACGGGGGAGCTTAGCAAAAAAGTGGACGCAGGAAATGCCCCTAATTCGGTCCTAGATTCTTCGATTCTTGACCTAGCCTTTATCCTGGTGGGACTTTGACTCGACCGCAATGCGTCAAAAGCGGGCTTCGTCTATGAAGTGGTCGGCCCTGGCTTATCGACTGAGCCACCGCCTTCGGCCCAATCCTTGAATGCGCCGAGATTGTAGACCTGACCGTAGCCCATCTCTTTGAGCACCTTGCCGGCCAAGGCCGAGCGGCCGCCAGAAGCGCAGTAGAGGATGATCGTTTTGTCCTTCGTGAAGTTCTTGTCGTGATATGGCGACTCGGGATCGGCACGGAATTCCAACATGCCGCGCGAGACGTTTAGGGCTCCGGCGACCTTACCGCTCTTGTCCACTTCCGGAGCGTCGCGTACGTCGACCACCAGCGCATTGCCCTTCGCAATCATTTCTCGCGCCTGCGCCGGCGTGATCCGCGGCACTGCTGCATTCGCAGCTTCCATCATCTGCTTGATGCTTATGGGCATGACAGTTGCTCCCTGGCTAAAAAAACTACTTCCGGTCCTGCATCCGAGTGCTGACGTAACCGGTCGTTCAATCTGCCATTTGCAGACACACGCAGTGCAGCAAAAAAGCGTCCTTGCTCGATTGCCTCATTGGCGGCCAAGGAGCGCAGGCAGCTCGCAGTCACGCACGGAAGGCCGCGAGCCGGTTGCCGAGCGACAGCACTTATTGAGCATCTGCCGGGCGCCTCTTGCGTACCTCATCGTCGCTCGGCTGGAACGCGGCGCCATCGAGATACTCATACCCGGTCATGACGCCATGGCCATTCTGTAAGGCGGTTTTGCCGACATAAAGCCCGAGCGTCGATTGGTGGTCGATTGCACGGAATGCGACTTTGCCGGAGGGCGACATGAATTCGAGACCCGCAAACGCCTTGCTCAGCGCCTCGGAATCCGTTGAGCCGGCGCGCGCGATGCCCGCCGCAAGCGCCTTGATCGTCGTATAGCCCACGATCGAGGAGATGCGAGGATGATCGTTAAAGCGTTTCTGGTAAGCGTGGAGGAACGCCAGGTGCTCCGGCGTCTTGATGAGATACCAGGGATAGCCCGTAACGTACCAGCCCTCGGGCGCCTCGTCCTTCAGCAGCTCGAGATATTCCGGATCGCCAGTGAGCACGCTGACCACCTCGACCCCGCCGAATAATCCGCGCGTGGTACCCTCGCGTACGAACTTGGCGAGATCGGCGCCGAACAGGACGTTGAAGATGGCGTCGGGCCTGGCATCGGCGAGCGCCTGCACGACGGCGCCGGCATCGACCTTTCCGAGCGGAGGCGCAAACTCGGCGACGAATTCGACGTCGGGCTGTTCCCTCTTGAGCAGCTCCCTGAAGCTTGCGACCGCCGATTGTCCATACTCGTAGTTGGGATACACAAAAGCCCAGCGCTTGCGCCTGAGCTTGGCGGCATACGGCACGAGCACGGCGGCGTGGGTATAAGTCGATGGCCGCAGGCGAAAAGTGTATCGATTGCCCGACTCCCATATGATCCGGTCGGTCAAGGCCGCGGAAGCAAGAAAGAAGATCTTGCGCTGCCTGGCATAGTCGGTGATCGCGACGCCGATATGCGAAAGGATGGTGCCGCTGAGCAACGCAACTCGCTCGTTGAGTACAAGATCATCCGCCACGCGCACCGCGTCTCCCGGATTGGCGCCATCGTCGCGCGAGACGATCTCGAGCTTCCTTCCCAGCACGCCGCCGGCGGCATTGATCTCATCAGCTGCGAGATCAACTCCCTTGCGGTAGGGCCCCATGTTGGCCGCCATGGCCTTGTAGCTGTTGATGTCGCCGATCCTGATGGCATCCTGCGCATGGACCGCGGTGCAGCCGAAGAGTGCTGCGATAGTGGCGAGGATTGCGGCGACGACTTGCATGATCATTCCTCTCCGGTTCTTGTCAATTTTGGCGACGGGGAGCGGCATTACCGAGCGGCAACCGCCCACGCTCAGGCGGCATTCGCGTCGCTTGCAGGTTCAGCCCGAGGCTCCGCTTCTATCATGCTCTCCACCATGCGCCGCATGCGCAGGGGCGCTGCGTCGATCGCGAGCTTGATCGGACGCCGTTCACGCAATTCTTTTTCCTTGTGGTGGATTGCCTCGAGGATGACCTTGTCCTCGTTGAATGCGATGCGGAACTGCTCGACCATCGACTTCGCGGTTACCTCGTCGGTCGCGAAATTCTTGACGAACAGCCAATGATCGATGCAGCTGTCGGCGTCGACGGGCGTGATGAAATGGCATGCATAGATTTGGATGCAGTCGTTGCGTGCGCCCTCCGGCGCGCCGGTGCCGGTGGCAGCGCTGCCGAAGTCAATCACCGCGATGCTCGGGGCGGTGTAGTGGTAATAGTGCCACCGATCGACGTTGCGCGTAAATTTGCCGAACTTCTGCAACAGCGGGATCGCCGGCGCGTCGATGATCCATCGCCACGTGAGCAGCGTGTTCTGGCCCGTCTGCTCGCTGTGCACCGGCACATCCTCGCCCTCCGTGTTGCCGAGCGTCGAGAGATGGACGAAGCTGACATGCGCCGGATCGCACAGATTATCGGCAAGGCTGAGATAATGACAGTCGATTCGCAGCGCATCGCCTTCGACAGCACTCCACTTCGGATCATGGAACTGCGGCAGGTCGTAAACCTGTGAGGTATCGGCGATCGCCGGATCGCCCATCCAGATCCACGCCAGGCCCAGGTTCTCGACCACGGGGTAGGAGCGCACCTTCGCGTTGCGCGGGATAATCGACTGGCCGGGAATGCGCACGCACGCGCCGCTGCAGTCGAACGTCATGCCGTGATAGCCGCATTCGATGGCGTCGTCCTTGAGCCGACCCATTGACAGCGGAGTGAGCCGGTGCGGGCACACGTCCTCGAGCGCAGCCACAGAGCCGGTGCTGGTGCGATAGAGCACAACCTCCTGCTCGAGTACCCGGCGTGAAATGAGCGTGCGCGCGATGTCGCGCGACCAGGCGGCGGGGTACCAGGCATTGCGAGCATAGTCAGCCATCGTTGTCTCTCCGATACGAAAGAGCAGCCCGTCGGATGATAGTCTCGTTCGACTATAGCAGGCTTCCATCGATTTGACCCGCTTCCGAGTCTTTCGTAGTGCCTTGAAATGCCGCCACACCTCTACCCCGCATCCAACACGGTGGCCCTGACTGGGGCCTTCGAGATGGCTGCAGGCGGCAGGACAGCGCGGCCACGAATGATGTCGGACGCTTTCTCGGCCATCATAATGACGGGCGCATTGATGTTGCCGCCAACAAGGTCCGGCATCACCGAGGCATCGACCACCCGCAAGGCTTCGGTGCCGAGCACATTGAGCTTGGTGTCGACCACCGCCGTCGGGTCGCTCGCGACGCCCATCTTGCACGTCCCGAGCGGATGATGAACGGTGATACCGGTCTCGACGACGTGCTTGTTCAGATCGGCATCGCTGACGCTGCGCGGCGCCAGACGCTTTCCGGCGAACGGCCGCAGCGGCGACTGTGCGCCGACCTCCTGTGCCATCCTCAGGCCGGCGCGCAGAACCTCCCAATCGTGCCGGGTGGAGAGGAAGTTCTGCACGATCGCCGGCGGATCGCGCGGATCGGCGGATTTCAGCCGCACGAAGCCACGGCTCTGCGGCCGTAACAACGCGACGCGGATCGCAAATCCGTCCTGATAGCCTTGCTTGAACGGCGCAAGATATGGTCCCGCCGTCATCGGCGCGCTGATGAAGAGGAACTGCACGTCGGGCAGGCTCTCCGCGTAGGGACTGCGCAGAAAGGCCATCGCGCCGGCCGGCAGATCCGTAGCAATGCCCTTGCCCAGGAAGTACGCGGTCGCGAGCTCGCGCGCGATTCGATCAAGGCGCATGGCACGATGCAGCGGACCTGGCTCGTTGCGCGCGTAGGCAATGGGCGCCGAGATGTGGTCCTGCAGATTCCTGCCGACGCCCGACAACGCGACACGCGCGTCGATGCCGGCCGCTTTCAGTTCCTCGGGATCCCCGATGCCGGACAGCATCAGCAGCTGAGGCGTATTGATCACGCCCCCCGCGAGAATGATCTCGCGCGTGGCGTGAGCGCTGTGCGTCGTGCCGCGTTGCACATACTCTATGCCGGTCGCGCGCGTGCCCTGAAACACAATGCGTGTGGCCAGTGCCTTGACCTGCAAGGTGAGGTTCGGTCGCCCGAGCGCGGGCCGCAGGTAGGCAACCGCGGTGCTGCAGCGGTGGCCGCGGCGGACGGTCGATTGCAGCCGGCCGAAGCCTTCCTGCTGCTCTGCGTTGTAGTCCTCGGTGAACGGATGCCCGGCCCTCGCGCCGGCTTCCAGAAACGCCTCGCCAAGCGGATCTTCATAACGGTTGAAACGCGTCGTCAGCGGTCCGTCGCCGCCGCGGTATGCATTCGCGCCGCCTTCCCACGATTCCTGCCGCCGGAAATACGGGAGCACGTCCGCGTAGGACCAGCCGGCCAGACCCGACGCCGCCCAGCGGTCATAGTCGCCGCGATGGCCGCGCACGTAAGCCATGGCGTTGATCGAGGACGATCCGCCGACGACTTTGCCGCGTGCGCACTCGATCGGGCGCGAGCCAAGCTCAGGCTCGGGCTCCGAGAAATACATCCAGTCGTTCATGCGGTGCAGGAACAACCGCGGCCAGCCCAGCGGGATGCGGACCCAGGGGTTGCGATCCCGCCGCCGGCCTCCAGCAGCAGCACCTTGACCGAATGGTCCTCTGTAAGCCGATCGGCCAGCACGCAGCCCGCCGACCCCGCGCCTACGATGACGAAGTCGTAATGATCGGAGGTCACGGATCTCCCAAGATAGCGTCAGTCCCCTACCGCTTTGCGGACGATTAAGGAGCTTACTGCGCGACTAGCTCCTCGACTATCTTCTGCAGGATGCGCTTCCAGCGCAACGGCCCGACGTCGTCGCCGATACCCCTGGAAGATTTCGTCCTCGAATCCGGTCAGCCCCGCCCCAAGTCACGGTTTGGCGCACCTACTCGATCACCTCGTCGGCAATGGCGACCAGCCCTGGCGGGAAGGTGAGCCCGAGCGACTTGGCGACCTTGAGGTTGATCAGCAGCTCGAACTTGGCTGATTGCACCACCGGCAGCTCGGTCGGTTGCGCGCCGTGCAAGATTTTACCGCTGTAGACGCCGGCCTGGCGATAGGCATCCGTCAGATCGGTTGCATAGCTCATCAGACCGCCGGCAGTCCAGTAATCGCGTTGGCCGTAGATCGTCGGCAGTGCATCGCGTGCCGCAAGTTCAACAATCTGGTTGCGCCGGACGGTAAAAAACGTGCTGGGACCGACCATCATGGCATTGGCGCGAAGCTCCTTTGCCTTATCGAAAGCGGCGTCGATCTCGTGCTCGGTGTCTGCGCGCAGGACATGGATTTGCTGTCCGACGGCACGCGCTGCCTCTTGCACGTCGTTCAATTGGGTATCGAAGGTTGGCCAGGTCGGATTGAGCAACACGGCGATTAGCGCGGCGTCCGGAACGATCTCGCGCAGGAGCCCGAGCCGCTTCCCGCTGAGCACGTCGATCAGCAGGGCGACGCCTGTGAGATTACCACCGGGCCGACTATAGCTCATCACCAGACCCAATTTGACTGGGTCGTCGCCGCTGGTGAAAACGATTGGAATGGTCGTCGTGGCTGCCTTGGCCGCCAGCGCGGCCGGCGGGCTGCCGGCACAAATCACCGCGACCTGAGCGCGCACAAGCTCGCTTGCAAGCGCCGGCAAGCGATCCACTTGACCCTCTGCCCAGCGGTAGTCGATGCCGACATTGCGGTGCTCGACGTACCCGGCCTCAGCCAGGCCGCGGCGAAATCCGGAAACGACATGTGCGAATGTCACAGGCGATGCGCTGTTAAGGAATCCGATTACCGGCATTGTCGGCTGCTGCGCCCGTGTCGCAAGCGGCCACCCGAGTGCTGCACCGCCGAGGGCGGCTATCAATTCCCGCCTTCGAATGTGGGTTGTCATGTGACCCTCCAGTGGGGGCCATGCCCATGCAATGGAAGGGACGATATCACGCTTTCGCGAAGGAAGAACATTGCTTTCGCATTGCGAAAGTCTGCAGCTGCCCATGTCTCAATTGGGTCGAACAACGGTCGTTGCCGCATCGCAACATTGGCAGCCGGTTCTCATCACTCAGCAGACATTAGTGGGATAGGCGGCCTTTCCCGTTCATTGGATGAAAATTGCCGCGGCGACTATTGGCCCAACTGCATGAACCCCCAAGTCGAAAGCAGGGTTGCAATCACAAGGCCGGCCCATGACACAGACATGGGCACGGCAAGCGGCCCGATTTTCAGCGCCCATCGCTTTGATATTCTGAGCAGGTGACCCACCGCCACCAAAGCAAAGAGCAGCGCCGAAACTGCGACGTAATAATTTGACACCTCATGGTCTCCGGTTGGTTCCAGCCGGATTTGTGATACGCACGGCCTGGTCGGGCGGCGCCGGTGAAATTCGCTGCCGAGCACCCCGACGAGCGCCGGACCTTCCCCAGTTCTCCTGCGCTCAACAAGCAGGCCTGGATCGCAGCACAGGGTCAACGTACGGCATTCACGACCGCGCTCCGGCGCGGATCATGAAATTGTCATAGCTGAATTCCGCGATTTGCCACCACATGTACTCCTCATTGCGAAACACCTGGAGGGAATCCCAGACCCTTCTGTAATCGGCATTGGTAGCCGACGTCTCCGCATTGACCTCGTTGGAGGCCTTCAGGCACGCTTCCATGATCGGTTGCGAGTATGACCGTAACTGGGTACCCGCGGCGACGAGACGCTTCAGTGCCGCAGAATTGCGGGCATCGTATCTCCCCGTTTGCTCGACGTTCGCGAAGCCGGCCGCCGCCGTGACAATGGCCTGATAGGTCCTGGGCAGCGTGTTCCATTTCTCCAGATTGATCATGAAGTGATTCGCGGTGCCGCCCTCCCACCAGCCCGGATAGTAGTAGTACTGTGCAATCTTGTAGAAGCCGAGCTTCTCGTCATCGTAGGGTCCCACCCATTCGGCAGCGTCGATGGTGCCCTTCTCAAGCGCCGGGTAGATGTCTCCGGGCGCGATCTGCTGCGGCACAACACCGAGCTTCTGCAGGGTCTTGCCGGCCCAGCCGCCGATACGAAACTTGAGGCCCCTCAGATCATCCACGGTCTTGATCTCCTTGCGAAACCAGCCGCCCATCTGCGCGCCGGTATTGCCGGCAACAAGCGAGTACACGTTGAACTTCCTGCCGAACTCGTTCAGCAGCTTGAGGCCGTCGCCGTCGTAGTACCAGGCATTCTGCTGGCGGGCGTTGAGGCTGAACGGCGCAGCGCAGAACAGCGCCCACGTCGGGTCCTTTCCGATATAATAATACGTCGCCGTATGGCAGGCCTCGACGGTGCCGTTTTGGACGGCATCGAGCGCCTGCAGGCTGGGCACGATCTCCCCCGCGGCGAAAGATTGAATCTGAAACTTGCCGTCAGTTGCTTCGGCAACGTACCTGGCAAGGGTTTCGCAGGACCCGTATGCCGTATCCAGTGACTTGGGCCAGCTCGCGGTCAGGCGCCACCGAATTTCGGGCATTGATTGGGCAATCGCGGGCGCGGCTACGGCCGATGCGGCCATTCCGGCACCGGCAGCTTTCAGCAAATCGCGGCGTTTCATGGTACCCTCCTCTACTTCCTGTGTTTCATCTGATCGGTGCTGACGGTTGAGCGAAACAACTGATCGAGCAGCATCTTTGCGCACGCAAGGTCTGGTGTCTCGAGGCCTTCGTTGAACTGGTCATAGCTCGCCTGCAGAAGGCTCACAGCCTCTTCACATCGATCCTGTCTCTGCCAGAGGCGGGCAAGATCGCACGCCGTGCGCAGCTCCCATGAGCGTGCCTTCTGCTCCCGTGCGATCTCCAGACTGTCGGCAAGCAAAGCCTCAATCTCATTGGGCCTCGCGCGGCCGGTTGCCAGGATTGATGGCGCTGCAGCCTGGACAACCCATTCGAATTCCAGCGAGCACCGTAGTCGCCAACCGCAATATACGGCATTGTAGGCACAATTGCCCTTATGATCGAGGCACACCAAGGGGCAGGGGCCAATGGAACGTTTCGACTGTGGCTGACCTCCAGTTCTCGATGACCGTAATGAATGTGCCCATTGGGTCCGCTTCCTTGCGATGCGACGGACAGCCCAATTGAATATCGGATCATCAAATGAAAGTAACCGAGAGGATCCATGAACATCAAAGCAAGGCTCTGCCTCCAGGTTGCGCTGGCACTGCTGGCAGCCAATCAGACATCGGCCCAGGAAAAGCTGACCATGTTCTATCCCGGGCCCCTGGAGTCCAACTGGGAAAAGCTGTTCAGTGAATGGGCCCGCAAAGTTGAAGCCGACAGCAAGAACACGTTGGTGATCGAGGTCAAGGCCAACAGCCCGTTGGCAAATTTCACCAACATCATCGATCGGGTGGAGAACGACGTGGTCCAGATCGGCATCGCTCTCGCATCGATATTCCCGCGCCGGTTCGAGCTGACGCAAATCGTTGCGGTGCCGTTCACGATCGATCTCGACGACGACGATCAGGCCTCAACCACCGTGTGGCGGCTCTACAAGGCCGGCCTGCTGGACTCGGAATACGACACGATGATCCCGCTTTTCGTGGGCGTGAGCAAGCAGTCAGGTTTCCACTTCGCGCGGCCGCCAAAGTCGCTGGATCAGCTGCAGGGGCTCAAGATGCGAATCTTTGCGAGCTCGCAGCTCGACATGGTCAAATCGCTCGGCATGTCCCCCGTTTCGCTGCCCCCGACCGACATCTACCTCGCCCTGCAGCGGGGAACATTGGACGGGACCATAACATCGTGGACCTCGTTCCCGAGCCTCAGGCTGCAGGAAGTGACGAAATATCACGTCGAGCTCCCGCTCGGCGGATCGGTGTTCATCGCCTTCATGTCGCGCAAGAAGTACAATGCCCTGCCGGAAGCCGCGCGCCGCGCCATCGACGCCAATGCCAATGAGTCCTACTCCCGCGCCTTTGGCAGGGTGCTCGGCGAGGATGCCGAGAAGGGTAAAAAACTCTCCGCCGGTCACACGATCGTGCGGCTCACCCCGGAAAAGACCGCCGAGTGGCGGCAGAAGTTCGGCGACGCCATGGCCGAGAACTGGAGAAAAGCCAATGCTCCGCAGTCGGAGAAGGTGCTTGAGGCATTCGCCAGGATCTATGCGGATGTAAAGGCCGGACGGTGATTCGGGAGCCGAGGTCGCATCAAGGCTGAAGCGTCGCTCTATCAGCGAGATAGGTGATCGATGGTGGAAGAGACGATCCCGCCTTCGGTCCCTGTGCAGTCGCGGCTCGCGCTGCTGGAGCGGCAATGCTCTTCGCTTACGCAACCCGTCGCCTTCATCGGCGTGCTCGGGATGCTGATCGTGTCGATCGTCACCATGCTGGACGTGCTGTTGCGCTGGTCGGCCGGAAACGGGCTCATCGGCCGCAACGAGATCGTGGAGATGATTTTCGCCGTCGCGGTTGCGGCATGCATCCCTTACGGCGTGGCGACGCGCATCAATGTGCGCGTCGATCTGCTCAAGAGCTGGATCGTCGGCCGGCTCGCTGAATGGGTTGACGCGCTCGGCAACGTTCTCACTCTTGTCTTTCTCGTCGTTCTGACTTGGCGACTTGGCGTTCATGCGGCAGACACGGCGAGAGAGAGGACCGTGACGCTCATTCTGGCGTGGCCGGTCGCTCCTTTTCTTTATGCGGTCGCTGCCGTCATGGGAGTCGCCGTCCTGGCGCAAACTGTCATCGCCGCCAACTCCATCTCGCGGGCGATCGCGCCCGTGACGGATGCTCCTGCGCAGCGGTCGTCCTGGGGGGCGTGGGCCTTTGTGCTTTGCGTCTATGGAACGACGGCCATTGTCCTAGTGTATGCCGTTTTCGACTTCGCCGGTTTAGCGAGATTGGCCACGACGCATTCCGGCACCACGCTGACAATTGCCTGCCTGCTGCTGTGGCTGTTGCTGATGGCCTTGGCACCCTTGTTTGCCGCGATGGGTATGGTGGGACTGATCTGCGCGGCTTTCTTTATCGGTATTTTTCCCTCGCTCAGCGCGTTCGGATCGGAAGTCGCGGGGTTCCTCACCAACAGCCAGGTTGCAGTGCTTCCCCTTTTTCTGATGATGGGGAGTTTCGCGGCGGTGTCCGGGATAGCGGAGGATATCTACGCGCTGGCACACGCAAGTTGCAGCCGTATCCCCGGCGGACTTGCGATTTCGACGATCGGCGGCTGTGCGGGCTTCGGCGCGATCACCGGCTCGACCCTCGCGACCACAGCCATGGTCGGCCGCATCGCGCTGCCGGAGATGCAGGCTCGCGGCTATTCGCCCACCTTGGCGACGGGAGCCATCGCGGCCGGCGGCACGCTCGGCAATCTGGTGCCTCCCGGGTCGGGGCCACTGGTGATTTTCGCCCTGCTCACGGAGGCCTCGATCGGCCAGCTGTTCGTCGCCTCCGCCATTCCATCGCTGCTTGCGGTAGCGGCCTATGTCGGGACAGTGCTGCTCTATGTCTACCTGGTGCCGGGGTCGGCGCCGCCTGCCGCTCCTGCGGCTCCCGGCGAGTTCATGAAGGCATTGCGGCGTTGCGGGCCGCTCGCCGCTTTGTTCGGCGCCGTCATGGGGGGGCTTTATTTCGGCATCGTCACTGACACGGAAGCTGCGTCGGTCGGAGCCTTCGGGGCGTTCCTGATCGCACTGTTTCGCGGAAAGCTGCGGCGTTCGACGTTCTTCCAGGCCATGGGTGAAACCACGGAAACGACAGCGCTGATCTACCCGCTGATTTTCGCCGCCCTGATCTTTGCCCTGTTTTGCGACGTCACCGGCACAACCAACATGATGATGTCATTCGTCAGGGGGCTCGATTGGCCGCCACTGGCGGTGATCGGCCTGCTGCTGGCGATATTCGTCCTCCTCGGAACGTTCATGGATTCCTACACGGTGATGATCGTGACGGTGCCGATCGTGAGCGGTCTGGTGACAGGCATGGGATACAGCATCGTGTGGTGGGGCGTTCTCAATCTATTCGTCGTCGAGATCGGCGGACTGTCGCCGCCGTTCGGGCTCACGCTCTATCTCCTGAAGGAGATGGCCCGGGTGCCGATCGGCGTAGTGTTCCTCGGGGTTACGCCATTTTGCATCGCGGGTGTTGTGGTGCTCGCGATCCTGGCGATCTTTCCTGCGATAACTCTTTGGTTGCCGTCAACGATGAAGTAAGCCGGATGCAGAAGAAGTGATCAGAACGTATGATCTTCGGGTCAATGGCAGCGACTTCACGGTCAAAGCCGATGAAGGAACGCCGTTGCTGTACGTTCTTCGCAATGACGTTGGCTTGAACAGTCCCAAGTCGGGCTGCGATCTCGCCCAGTGCGGCGCGTGCGCGGTGCTGGTGAACGGCCGGAAGGTGCCCTCATGCAGCACGCCGGTTTCGGCGGTGGCGAGCGACGAGATCACGACCTGCGAAGGACTGGGGACCAGCACGGTCGGACGCGCATTGCGGGCGGCGTTCTTCCAGGAGCAGGCATCGCAGTGCGGCTATTGCATTTCCGGGATGATGATCGGCGCCACGGCGCTGCTGACCGGCAACCCCTCTCCATCGAATGACGAGATCAGAGCCTCGTTGAATCAGCATATTTGCCGATGTGGGACGCATGTCCGAATCCTTGCTGCGGTGGAGCGTGCGGCGGCCGCGTTGACAGACGGCGCTGCGAGTCAATCCAGCTCGATTCGGCCGGAAAGTGCAGCAGCGATGGTACCGAAGGGAGATCGCATAGCTCCCGCTTCCGTGAGCACGCGAGCTCACTCCGGGTCACTTGACTCGAGACAGGTCGATTCCTGGATCACCATCGGGCGCGACGGCGCCGTGACGGCATATTGCGGCAAGATTGACATGGGGACGGGCATTCGAACCGCGCTCGCTCAGATCGTTGCCGACGAGCTCGACGTTTCGATCGAAAAGGTTGTCGTCGTGCTCGGGGATACCGGGCTGACCCCCGATCAGGGCAAATCCACCGCAAGCGCCGGCGTCATGACCGGCGGGCAGCCGCTGCGCATTGCGGCCTGCGAGGCGCGCGCCGCACTGATGACAAGAGCCGCCGAACGGCTGGGCACGGAGGTCACCGGGCTCGAAGTCAGGGATGGGGTAGTGTGCGTCAAGGGGGAACCCGGCCGGGGCATGTCCTACGGCGACTTGATCGGCAATCTGCAGCTGTCGATCGAACTCGACGTCACGGAAGAGACCGCGTGGGGCCCGGTACTCCGTGGATCATCGCCGCTCAAGCCGTCGCGGGACTATCGTTACGCGGGCAAATCCGTTGTGCGCGCTGCCGTCGCCGATCAGGTCTCTGGATTGGCCGAATATGTCCACGACGTCCGCATTCCCGGCATGCTGCACGGCCGCATGGTCCGGCCAGCCTCGCAGGGGGCAAGGCTCATGTCGGTCGACGAGGGATCGATCAAGCATATCCCCGATGTGCAGATAGTCAGGCGCGGCGATTTCGTCGGCGTTGTCGCCGATCGCGAGGAGTGCGCCGTTGCGGCAGCCCGGCAGTTGAAGGTGCAGTGGACGCCTTCGGGCATTCTGGGCGACGAGCGCACACAATTTATCGACCTGCGCCAGGCGAAAGTAATCCACGAACAAGTGAATTTCGAGTGCGGTGATGTTCAGGCTGCGATCGGGCGAAGCCACCGGGTTCTGAAATCGGACTATCACTTCGCGCCTCAACTGCATGCCATGCTGGGGCCGTCCTGCGCAGTTGCAGACGTTACCCGCAATGCGGCAACGATCTGGTCGGGCAGCCAGTGGCCGCAAGGTCTGCGCGCGGACCTCGCGCAAATGCTCGGCCTGCCGGCCGAGCGCGTGCGAGTGATCTGGCGGGAGGCTTCGGGCAGCTACGGCCGGCTGGGCTGCGACGATGCCGCCGCGGACGCCGCACTGATGTCGCAGATCATCGGACAACCGGTGCGGGTCCTATGGACCCGCGAGGACGAGAACGCCTGGGAGCCGGTCAGCGCGGCGACAACGATCTCGCTCGAAGGAGCCCTCGGCGAGCACGGACGGCTCGCTGCGATCGATTACGTGCAGTGGTCGAGCACCCACGACAACTCCGAGCGCGGCAACACCATTGCCTGGCGGCTGATCGGCACGGCGCCGGGCTACGATCGCCTCACCGGCAATATCTACGGCCTCGAGTACGACATCAAGAACAAGCGCGGCCGCTCGATCTTTGTGCCGCCGACCTTCCGGACCATCTACCTGCGCGGCCCCGGCAGCGTTCAATCGCATTTCGCGACGGAATCCTTCATGGACGAGCTGGCCGGCTTGGCCGGAGTTGACCCGATCGAATTCCGTTTGCGCCATCTTGGCGAGCGGGATCGGGAGGTGTTGCAGACAGCGGCGAGACTCGCGGGGTGGAAACCGCGCGCAGCAGAGGCTAAATCGGCGACCGTCGGCCGAGTCCTCAGGGGCAAGGGCGTCGCGTTTTGCCGTTACGGCTTGCGCGACACGATCGTCGCCGTCGTGGCCGAGGTCGAGGTGGACCGCGCGACCGCAGAGGCGCGGGCTCGGCGCGTATGGGTCGCGCAGGACTGCGGCTTCATGGTCAACCCTGACGGCGTGCTCAATCAGGTGCAAGGCAACATCGTCCACGCCGTCAGCCGGGCGCTGAAAGAGGAACTCCACTACACTCAAGCGAGAGTCACGAGCCTCAACTGGGATCAATACGAGACCCTTCGCTTCTGCGAAATCCCGGAGATCAGGGTCGAGCTCATCCAGCGCACCGATCTGCCTCCCTCGGTCGTCGGCGAAATCGCAAGCGTGCCCACCGTGGCCGCAATTGCCAATGCAATCTTCGATGCGACCGGTAAACGAATACGCGAAGCTCCTTTCACCCCCGCGCGCATGCGCGTCATGTTGGAGGGCGGCCATGCTGAGCGCTGACCCTCGCCTAGTCGTGCCCAGGAGAGAACCATGACGACCGAATTTACCCGAGAGAGAACCGTCACAACCGAGATCGGGAACGTGCCGGAGCCAAGCGGCCGGGATGTCGCGACCGACAACGAATTTGGATTGCAGGGAGTCGACCACGTCGCCTTGCCAACCCGAAACATCCGGCTGCTGGAACGGTTCATGCGGGAGGTTCTCGGCGGCAGACCGTTCTACTATGCCGGGTTCGACGAGACCGATCGGCAGATGGGACGCCGGCCGCATGTTTTTGCCCGGGTCGGAAGGACGCTGTTCCAGTTCACCGAGGAGCCTAACGCGGTTCTCAACGGCAAGGACGACTCGCATATTTCTCCACACACCGCTTTTCGCGTCACCGCTGCCGACCTCGATCGCAACACCGCCTGGCTAAAACGGCAGGGCATTCCCGTCGCCGGTCCTTATGGCCATCGGGACTCCAGCGCCGTGTCGGTCTATTTTCAGAGTCCCGAAGGCCACAAACTTGAGTTGGTGACGTGGGAACCATACCCCGCCGAAAAGGTGACAATGATCGGCGTCAAGGGCGCGCGCGTCGACTGGCCTAGCCTAGCGAACAACTGGCCGAATTCTGGAGCGCTATGAGCTGCAGACCCAGGCAGACCCCTTGGTAAAGCTCAGGAGCCTCATTGGTCATTCGATGACCGCCATCAGTCTTTCCTCAATCGGATACTTGCCGTTGAGGTGGCGTGGCGCGCCGTGGGTGCTGATGAGACAATATCCGCCGTTCATGCGCCAGGCCGGACGCGGCGTGGAACGGCCGCCGTATGGACCGATCTCGCTCATGAACGCCTGGTTCGGTTGAATTTCGCGTGGTCTTGCAAAAGGATCGGGTCCCCCGAGTCCTGCATAGGAGCAATGGGGCAGGAGTGCACCGGCGTAATCGCCGAGGCGCGCCCTCGCCTTGTCGATGATGTCGTCTGCACAATGCTCGATCTGCTCGATCGTGTTTCCCGGGCGGATGCGATCGGTGCAGCGGTGCCAAACCTCGGCGCCATATTTGACCAGCTCCTTCATCTCGACGGTGGGTGCGCCCAGCACCACGCATTGCAGGCTCTGCGCCTGATAGCCGGCAAACTTGGGGCTCGCTTCGCTCACGATGTAGTCGCCGCGATCGAGCAGCCGGCTGGACGGGATCGGATCCTGGGTAAGCCAAGCCTTGAACAGCGGGCCGGATTCGAGCAGCAGGAACGTCGGCGGCTCAGCACCCGCCGCATCCATTGCGTGGACGACGGCCGCATAGTATTCGCGCTCCGTGATGCCCGGCCGATAGGCTTTAAGGTGAGCCTCGAACCCGACGTCGGCGATTTCCGCCGATCGCTCGAGGCAGCGAATTTCCTCATCGCTCTTGACGCTGCGCAGCTCGAAAAAGAGGTCGGTGACGTCTACGATCTTCAGGTTCGGCAGACGTTTTCGGATCTCCTCGAGCAGGTTCCAGGGGAGGCCTATGTTCTCGCGCGCGCGGAAAACGATGCCGACGAGTCCGAGCGTCCCGCCGATCAGCGCCAGATCGCTTAACCGCTCCTCCACGATCCGGGCAAGATCGACGGTTTGTCCGACCCGCAGGTCTTCGAACCAGGACAAGGTGAACAGGCTGCGCTTGCCGGTCATCTGGGTCACCAGCGTGCCGGCGCCAGCCAGGGGAAACAACGCGTAGCACGTTCCCGACAACGGATCTGCGTAACCGCAGACGTAGCGAATGTTTGCATTCATCTCGTTCCAGCGGCCCGAGTTGCCATTGAGGAGCAGGCAATCCACGCCGCGTTTTGCCATCTCATCGCGGATGCGCGTCCAGCGCCGGTTGCGCTCCGCTGCAGACACCTGATTGAACTCGTTGCGACTGACGACGCGTCCGGCAATGGCTCCGTAATCTTCGAAAAGCGTCATCGCAGGTCCTGCTTGCAGGGGCTGGAAGAATTTCTGGAGGACAGTCACAAGACAATGCCGCAGGTCTTCCGGCCCGACAAGCCGGAATTGCCGCCGGACGCGGTGGTGACCCGCGGCACACCTAGCGCGCCAATTTGGAAGCGGCCAGGCGCCCTTTCGACGACGCAAGCGTCGACGCCACGATGGAGTCTATCAGGGGGACCGAACATTGCTGAAACTGAACGTAGTCATGAAGGCAATGCTCGGAATGATTCGCGAGCACCGCGCTGCCTATACCGATGAGGCGATGATATTCAAGCTCGGCGCAAACCCGCTTCGACACCCTCAATGATTGGTGAATTTTGGGGCGTATGTTTAGATCATTTCGGCTGGAGTACAGATTGATAAGATACGAGAAAACTGCGCTTTCGTTCGTACCATGCTATTCCGGGCGCCTTGCTTTTGGGGATACCTCGATGCTGGTTCTCTACCATGCCTCCCATTCAACCTGCAGCCAAAAGGTTCGAATGGTCCTGCACGAGAAGAGCGTTGCATTCGAAGAGGTGCGAATCGATCTTGGAAAAAAAGAGCAGCTCAACCCCGATTATCTGGCGCTCAATTCGAACGGGGTCGTACCGACCCTCGTCGACGACGGGATACCAATCATCGAGTCGAGCGTGATCTGTGAGTACCTGGACGAGAAGTACCCGCAAAACCCGCTCGTTCCGGGCGACCGTGTAGAGCGGGCGCGCATGCGCGCCTGGATGCACTACATCGAGGAGGTCGCGGTCCCAGCTATTCGAGTGCCATCGTTCAACCGGGCATTTCTTTACCGCTTCAAAGGCCAGGACCAGGGGCAGTTCGAAAGACAGGAGATCGGACCGCGTCCGGTGCGCAAGGAGCTGTTTCAGCGCATGGGCTCGCCGAAGGGTTTTTCTAGGAAGGATGTGGACAAATCTCTCGGGGAGCTTGCGGAAACTTGCCGCCGGATGGATGAGGTCATGGCCCGCAAGGGCCCGTGGCTGATGGGCGAGCAGTTCACGCTCGCCGACATCCTGGTGATGCCGAGCATCGATCGGATGGCGGACCTTGGACTGTCGAGCGTTTGGCACGGAAAATATCCCGCCGTATCGCGATGGTACGAGCGCCTGCAGGCACGGCCTGCCTTCAAGGAGACATACTATGCGGGGTCGCGGGTATCGGATTTCCTGGAATTGCAGCCGCTCTATGGACCTGTCTGATCATCGGCAAAACCGGGGCCGTTCCGCGCATTTCCAGGCGAACTCGGCTTCAGCGCAAACACAATGGTAATCTGGCCCTCGACGCACCGATGCACATCTCGTGGGTCGTGTTGTAGCATTCACCCATGTCCGACGCAGCTCTCGATTTCTGGTTCGATTTCGCCTCAACTTATTCCTATCCGGCAGCACTGCGAATTCGGTCGCTCGCGCGGCGGGCTGGCGTGATGATCCGCTTTCGGCCCTTCCTGCTTGGGCCGATATTCAAGGCGCAGGGCTGGCAGAGTTCGCCATTCAACCTTTACGAAGCCAAGGGCCGCAATATGTGGCGCGATCTCGAACGCATCTGCTCGGATCTATCGTTGCCATTCCAGCGGCCCGAGCCATTCCCGCAGAACAGCCTGCTGGGAGCGCGGGTCGCGCTGATTGGTCTGGCCGAAGCCTGGGGCGAGGATTTCTGCGAGGGGCTCTATCGCGCGCAGTTCGGGGAGAGCGGTCGCCGCATTGATGACCCGGCAACCGTCACCGAAATACTTTCTGGTCTGAACATCGATAGCGAGCGGGTGCTCGCGACGGCAGAATCGGATAAAATCAAATCTCAACTGCGAGCACAGACCGAGGAGGCGGGGCGGCTAGGCGTTTTTGGCGCGCCAAGCTTCATTACCACTGACGGTGAACTCTTTTGGGGCAACGATCGACTCGAACGTGCGCTCCTCTGGGCGAAGCAGGGCCATTGAAAATCAGGCGCCGGCAGCCGGTCCGCTGACGCTCCAATACACGGCGTGAGAGCGGACATGCCGCTACGGCGGCCTGTGCCCAAACCAGACGTAAATCAACCCTGTGCCGCACCCGGCGAACAGGCGGGCTGAGCTCTTCCGCGCATGGCAGCTTGGCTATTGCACCTGGAGACGAGAGCAACATATTTCAGCTCTCACAGTATCTTATCATTTGGGCTTGCACATCTTCGTAGAGCTCAATCCACGCTTGTCTCATCTCCGGGGTAAATGCGGGGCCAAACTGTTGCTCCAATCCCCATATCAATGCGTCACCGAATGCAGCAAGCTGAGATGCAGTGACTCCAAAGCGTGCATGCTGGCGGGCCGTGTGGCTTATGACTGACTGGAACAGTGAGCGATCCTTGAGCCCGCCAACGATAGCTGCGATTGTATCCATCAACTTGAGATATTGCTTCTCCATGTCGGCAGGAAACAGGCGCTGCGCGTCAGGAGCATTTTCAAAAAATCGGGTATAGAATGTAGCGGCCAGATTCCTCCGAAGTGGCCACAGCTCGTCGAATGACCTAGTGATCAAGTCAACCCGTTCAGGACTCATGACTGCCAACCAACGCACCGCTAGACAATGGAGAGCATACCATGCTCCTTTCGCGGTGGTTACGGACATCCCCGCACCGGCCGCCCGCTACCTCCTGACGCAAACCTGCGGTCACCGCATCGTAACATTAG
>Ga0306925_10000116_pt1 | contig 44387 bp, 38 predicted proteins | sample flu12Cox44000176_FD_203755 | JGI IMG/M metagenome (GOLD analysis project Ga0306925, IMG submission 203755) | Lab enrichment of tropical soil microbial communities from Luquillo Experimental Forest, Puerto Rico - flux8day.12C.oxic.44.000.176 (v2)... | ecosystem: Environmental > Terrestrial >... | reverse complement strand
GCGAGACACACATGGCGAGGCGCGGGAGCTAATCGCTCTGGGTGATGCTCTTTCGGATGCGCAACAAGTCTGGCTTCGGAACCATCTCGGAGAGTGCGCATCCTGTCGTGATTATGCGGAAGGCGCGGCCCAGATGGTTCGCGCTTTGCGCTCCCTTCCCGTAGCCGCTGATGCCCGCTTGGTGCGAGCTACGCAGTTGCGGGTGCGCTTCCATGCCGCCAGGCTTCGCGAGACTCGGGAGCGCATGTGGCTGGTGGGGATGGCCTGCTTGGGCGTAGGGCTCACCGCAACACTGACCCTGCCGCTCCTGTGGCGCTTGTTTGCCTGGATGGGAGAGCAGGCCGGAGTCTCTGCTCTGGTTTGGCAAGCAGGTTTCCTGGTTTTCTTTATCGCACCGGCACTCGTGGTAAGCGTGGTGTTGTTGGCTCGCGGCACGCATGTGAAGAGCCACACACAGGGGTCAGGGCAATGGTGATCAGAAAATGGGCAAATCTATGCTAGCGAAAGAAGAGACTCAAACTAGACTGGTGACGGAAATCAAAATTATTCCGGCCTGGGCATGGATCCTGGCTTGCGTTGCGTTCGTTGCGGCGCAGTGGTTTTTCAATATCGCTGTGGTTCGACACCCAGAGCCTCATCCAATACCGGCGTGGGGGCGGCCGTTGCTCGGCCTACTGGCCGGAATTTTAGGTGGCTGTTATTTGTTGTTAATCGGCTATATCAACCGCGATGCCAAGCGCCGCGACATGAGCCCGACTCTTTGGACAATTCTGGCTATTGTTGTTCCCAACGCTCTGGGCATCATTCTTTACTTCTTATTGCGGCTCCCATTGCAAAGCGTTTGCCCACACTGCGGCCATGTCGCGCAGGCTGGGTTCAGCTTCTGCCCTCACTGCCGTTACAAGCTAGGCCCGAGTTGCCCGCAATGCCAGCGCTCGGTTGGGGTAAACGACATCTACTGTCCCTCCTGCGGAACCCAGCTGCGCAATCCAACGGGCCCGGTCTCTAGTCCTCCAACGCCGATTCCCAGCTAGCGGCCCACAAAGTTGCACCGTAGGGCGATCACCGATCGGAATGCAAACTGAGGCCCGTCGGGTCGCGTTCTTAGCGCCAGGCCCGAAGTCGCCAACAAGCCACAATGAATCCCACAAACGTGCAAAGCACGGTGAGACCGGAGATAAGAAGCACGAACAAAATGCCTCCTGGACCCCTCCGCGGTAGCAAAGCGCTCAACGAGAAGTCTCGCTATAAGGAACCCGATGACACCACCGAACTAGCGGCAAGTGGGGTGCGGCTCGATCCGCGTTTGGGGGAGTCAGTCGGAAGAAGTTTCCTCTCAGCCGGCAACGATTTCACTTCCGCGGCCCAAGTTCGCCCCTTGGCTTGGCAAGCAAGAACCGACGCGGTTTGGGCAAGGTCGTGCGTGAGCAGTTGCGGTCTTGCAGAACTCAGATCAATGCCGACCTCCCGCATGACCTGCACGACCTCTGGCTGAAGATGGTCGACAGGTTGTGTGCCTGCCGAAATCGCTAGGCATCCGCTGCGGTTGGCATGCCGGTTGAACGGCGCCGCCGCCAGGGTTGATCACGAACACCGAAATGTTCCATAGAACGTCGGCAGAAAGGAGGCAAACTGGGGCCGAGCTCGTTTGGCGTCTGTCCTGGGCAGGCATATTGTGACAACGCAAGGCATTCTCCCCTGCCTGCCGAGCGTGGTAGCCTTGGCGGAGTGGCACTGGGGCGGCTCGCCTGGCTCGGGCGGGCGCGCGTTCCCCCGAATTTCGATCAGAGTCCCCATGGCGCAGCCCCCCGATCCCTCGCGACCGCCTGCAAATCGAACAAAAAAAGGCACTTCTGCCGACCTCCCGGACGGACAGGACGTGCAACTTTCTGACCCGGACGGGGTTGATACTGATGTGAGCAGCGTGGCCTTCGATCGGGGATTGCTGGCAATGGGATCGGTCGGATCCCAGCCCATACCCGAAACTGCCGCGCCGATCACAGGCTGGGCGGCCGGCATGACTGACGCCGAGATCATGCTCCGTGTGAAGACCGGCGACGAGTCGGCCTTCGAGTACCTGGTGCAGAAATATCGCCGCGCCATGATCGGCTTTATGTACCGCATGTCGCATAATGCGGCGGCGGCCGAAGACCTGGCGCAGGAAGTGTTCCTGCGGGTGTACCGGTCGCGGTCTAACTATGAAGCCAGCGCGAAGTTTACGACTTGGTTGTATCGCATTGCGACCAATCTGGCCGTGAATTACGCGCGCGATACGCGCAACGAACGACCAGAAAAAACCGCCAGCCTGGATGAACCGGACGAAGGGACCGGCACCACCATGGACGTCGCCGACAGCTCCCTAACGGCGGAGCAGTCGATCCTGCGGCGCGAGCGCATGGCAGCGATCCGTGCCAAGGTGCAGGGGCTGCCGGAGCGGCAGCGCATGGCGGTGGTCATGCATAAATACCAGCAGATGGACTACCGGCAGATCGCGGATGTCTTGAAGTTGAGCGAGTCGGCGACGAAGTCCTTATTGTTCCGCGCCTACGAAACGCTGCGCGAACAACTGAAAGCTTTTGTGTAAGAGGAAGTGGAACCATGAAGTGCGAAGAGATGGAAGATCAAATTCTGGATGTAGCGGCCGGCGCGGGGGAGTCGACCCCATCCCTGGACGAGCATCTGCGTGGATGTACGGCCTGCGCGGCGAGGCTGGCAGACATGCGCAAGACCATGGCGCTGCTGGATGAGTGGCAAGGGCCGGAACCCTCGCCCTATTTCAACACGCGGCTGGCCGCGCGCATGCGCGAGGAACGCGCCAAGCCGGAGCGGGCGGCATGGCTCTCGTGGTTCCGCTTGCCCGTACTGGCGGGTGCGCTGGCCATGATCATGATGATGGCGGGAGGGATCCGGTGGTTCACAGGGACAGGGGGAAAGAACACGTCACAGCGTGTTGCTCTCGGAACCGCAGTCGGCGATCTGCAGGCGCTGGAGAAGAACGAAGACCTGTACGCAAACTTTGATCTGCTCGACGACCTGCAAGTGCAGCCTGACGTCGATGCGGACCAGGAGACGCCGTAAGCAATTTGCAGTTTCGGCTTAGGGGGCCGAGAAGTGATCGCGGGAAAGTCCAAATCGGGGAGTGTTGCTGCAGGAGCTCTGTTGGGGCTCTTGCTGTGTTCGGCCGTCTTTGGACAACACCGCGATCAGCAACAACAGAGGGCAGAAAGACCGGCGAACCACCGCGAAGTGCCTCGGCCGCCACGCCAGGAGCAGGCTTTCCCCAAGCAAAGCGTCCGGACTGAGCGGTCCTACGGCGGAGGTTTCCCGGCGCGGCCTGTTGGTTCACAACCGGCTCGCCCCGCATACGTTCCCCAACGCGAGGGCATGGGCCGCGAGGACGCACATGCTCCCGCACAGACCGAGCGGAGAGTAGCGACGCCGCCTTCCTACGCGCAAGGACAACCGCGCGAGGTGCCGCGGCCTCCGGCGCCAAGACAGTCCCGAGGTCCAGCGCCAAACTTTGCTCAGCACGAGCACCGGGTCGCACAACCTCCTGCCGCCTCCCCGCAGAGGAACGAGTCCCGCGCAGCTTCCACTGCGCAAGGACGTCAGGTGCCTCGACCGCCACAAGCGGGCACTCCAGCGCGGGAAGTGCCTCGACCTCCGGCTGCCGGGCAGAAGCACGGAGGCGACTGGCTGCGTGCGCACCGCGACCTGCCGCTCGCCGATCAGCAGAAGGCGTTACAGAACGACCCGCAGTTCCGCAAGCTTCCTCCTCAGCAGCAGCGGCAATTAGTCAACCGGCTGCACACTTTCAATAGCCTGTCTCCACAGGAACAGCAGCAGCGGTTGAACCGTGTGGAAGTTTGGGAGCACCTCACTCCTCAGCAGAAGCAACAAGCACGTCAACTGAATTCGCAGTGGAAGGAGCTGTCACCAGAGCGCAGAAAAATGATGAAGACTGCGATCGGTGATCTGCGGAGCATGCCGCCCGAGCAGCGCGAGAGGGTGCTCGAGTCGGACCGCTTTAAGGGCATGTTCTCCGATCAGGAGCGAAACATGCTACGCGAGACCACGAAGCTTCCGCTGGCACCGGCGGAGGCGTCAGTGCCGCGTCCCCCGCAGGAGTAGGGCTCAGGAAACCCTCACCCACACTGGAACATCTGACGTTCTAGGCCACCCGAGCTAACTTCGCAGCAAGTTCCTAGCCAGGAAGAACACATTGGCCGGACGTTCCGCCAACCGCCGCATGAAGTAGGGATACCACTCCGTTCCAAACGGAACGTACACCCGCATTTTCCAGCCATCCCGCACCAAGCCCTGTTGCAGGTCGCGACGAATCCCGTGCAGCATCTGGAACTCGAACGCGTCTCGCGGAATCTTCTCGCGAATCGCAAAGTCCTTCGCCTGCTTGATGATGTTCTCGTCGTGCGTGGCGAGGCCGTGATAGATCCCGCTCTTCATCAGGATCTTCATCAGTTTCACGTAATTCGCGTCGACATCCGATTTCTTCTGGAAGGCGATTTCCGGCGGTTCTTTGTAGGCTCCCTTGCACAGGCGGATGCGGATGCCATCGGCCAGCAGCTTCTGCACATCATCTTCCGCCCGCAGCATGTAGGACTGAATGACCGCGCCCACCCGCTTGGCATGTCCGGGCATGCGATGCAGCTCATGCACAAAGTCGAGCGTGCGTTGCGTGTAGGGGGAACCCTCCATGTCGACGCGCACGAAGTTCGGCGGGCTCATGCTCGCCGCCTTCTGCACCAGCCCGGTTACTAAGTCGCGGGCCAACTGCTCGTCGACATCGAGCCCCATGTGCGTGAGCTTCAAGCTCACGTTGGCTTCCAAGTTGTTGGCGGCGATCCGGTCGAGCATCTGGTGGTAAAGCTGCGCGCTGGCGCGCGCCTCCTCCACATTGGTTACGTTCTCCCCAAGATTGTCGACGGTTACGCCGATGCCCCGCTTGTTCAGGCTGGCCGCAACGCGAATCGCGTCTTCGACGTGGTTGCCGGCGACAAAGCGGCTGGAAAGGCGCTGGCCGATGGAGGACCGTTCAGCAACCCCGCGCAGCGACCGGCTTTCGGAAAGAGAAATAAAGGCGGCTCTCAGCACGGAAACCCGTCCGAGAGAAGAATGGCGTTTGGTTTCGCACCCGAGACGTGCATTCGGATCACAGGAAGTTGTATCACAAACCCCGGTGAGAGGCGGTGTGATCAAGGTCACCGATCAAGATCCGAGGGTCCGACGATCCGGCTCTACAGGAGGACCGTAAAACGTTGAGCCGCTTAGCGGATGCCCCTTACGCCTCAGCCCTCCGGGTCGACCCGGCCATGCATTAGAATAGAGTCAAATGGCCACTCGGACTTTCACCCTGCAAGATGCACAAAGGCTGCTTCCTACACTGGAATCCCTGCTGCGGAGCGCGATCAACAGCAAGAAGCTGATCGAGGAGGTCGACGGGGAACTCCAGTCTCTGTCACAGCGGATTTTTCTCAATGGCGGCACCCTGGTCAACGTGGTCACGGTCGCCCGGCGCAAGGCGGAGCGCGAACGTGCCGTGCAGCGCGCCAAGGACGCGGTCGCTGAGATTCACGCCACCGGGGTCCAAGTCAAGGACATCGACATCGGACTGCTCGACTTCCCGTGCCGCGTTGAAGGTGAGATCGTCCTACTCTGCTGGAAGCTGGGCGAGCCCAAGATCACGCACTGGCACTCCCCCGAGGAAGGCTTCGCCGGCCGCAAGCCCATCGACGAGCGCATTGCACGTGCGGGGAAGAAGAAACTCTAGTCGCCAGCGGCGAAGCACTTGGCATTTTGCCACGGATACGTTTTGAATCAAAGTTTCCCCCAAGAAATACGAACGCGACGGAATTTGACGCGAATGCCTTAGTCGGCAATTCGCCAACTCCACGGACCTCCGCTGGCTAGGTGCTGACTGCCAAATGCCAAGTGTTCTCTTCAAGGCCGCGAGAATCTGCTCTTTTGCGCTGAAGACTGACGACTGGCGACTGAAGGCTGGCCCATGACCCAAGAATGGAACGCTTCCCTCTATCACCGGATCTCAGCTCCCCAGGTGAGCTGGGGCAAGAAAGTGCTGGCGCGCGTGTCCCTGCGCGGGGATGAACGCGTGCTGGACGCGGGTTGCGGCACGGGCCGGCTTACGCGTGACCTGCTGGAGTCATTGCCCCACGGCCAGGTCTTCGCGCTCGACGTCTCCCAAAATATGATTGACGCCGCCCGCGACTATCTGCAGCCCGACTTTGGCGCGCGCGTTCAGTTCGTCCGCTGCGACCTGCTCGAGCTCGCGTTTGACCGCGAATTTGACGGCATCTTCAGCACCGCTTCCTTCCACTGGGTCCTCGACCACGACCGCCTGTTCCGCAACCTCTATCGTGCTTTGCGCCCGGGAGCCTGGCTGATTGCCCAATGCGGTGGAGGTCGCAACCTCGCCAGGCTGCTTGGTCGCGTGCATGCGCTGATCGAATCCCCGGCCTACGCGAAGTACTTTGTCGACTACCCCTTTCCCTGGGAATTCTCGGACGCGGAAACGGCCGCTGGCCGCCTGCGTCTCGCGGGATTCACCGAAGTGGAGACCAGCCTTGAAGAAGCTCCCACCAGCTTTCCCAACGAAATCGAGTACCAGCGATTCGTCGAGAGTGTGATTCTCCGCAACCACCTGCCGCGCATCCCCGACTCTGCCAGTCGAGAGAACTTCCTCGCCGAGCTCACTCGTCAAGCTGCCACAGACGATCCGCCGTTTGTGCTTGATTACTGGAGGCTGAACTTGCAGGGGAGGAAAGCAGTCGTCAGTAGCTAGTCGTCATTCGTCGGCAGCTGAGTGGCATGCCCACAAACGCGAGCAAGTTGATAACGAGCCATATAAATCACGCACTCATGCTGAATGCTGCTGAATCCTGATTGCTTGTCTCGCTGACGACCAGCGACGGGCGACTAGGGCCGTCCCCCGGCCTTCCACGCCGGCTTGAAATCCGAGTTCGCCAGCCACTCGATCGGAGCGATCAGCGATCCGATCGCTTCGGTCATATGCTTGAAGTCGATGTGTGCCAGGTCGTCAGTCGGCTGATGATAGTCAGCGTGCAGGCCAAAACTCGACGCAGTCTGCGCCACGATCCCCTGCTTTGCCAGGACATAGTTGTCCGAGCGTTCGAAGAAGTGCTGGGCGGGACGCTTGTCGGCGACCAACTTCGCGCCGTGCTCGGCCAGCGTTGGACCCAGGTTCGACCGTTCCCATCCGCTCAGCCACAACACGTCGCTGGGATACATGGGATCAGCCCGGCCGATCATTTCGAACTCGAGGTCGGCCACAATGTCGGTCAACGCGACCGGGGGATGCTCTTCGAACCAGGTCGACCCATATCCGCCCAACTCCTCGCTGCCGAACAGGGCGAAGATCACGGTGCGTTTCGGCTTGGGCCCGGCAGCGAGAGCCCGTGCCAACTCCATGACGCACACCGTGCCCGAGGCATCGTCATCCGCGCCGTTGTAAATGGAATCGCCTTTAACGGGCTTGCCCACGCCCAAGTGATCGAGGTGCGCGCCGAGCACGATCGCGTTCTTGCCCAGCACGGGATCGCCTCCTGAAAGCTTGCCCACCGCGTTCCAGGTGTAGCTGTTTTCCGCTGGCCGCAGCGCCGCTTCGAAATAGAACATGATGCCGTCGGGCATGTCTGCCAGCTTCGTCAGCGCCTCCGGATTCACGGCGAACAGGTTGAGAGTGCCAGCACCCAGCCCAGCTGGCCGACCTCCGATCTTTGGGGGCAGCTTCGGCAATTCCTTGCCGATTTCGTCCCACCGCTTGAGCAGATCGGGCGAGGCCGTCACCAGCACCGCGACGGCACCAGCCTCAATCACGGAAAACGTCTCCGCCTGTAGCTTCGGGCGGTCGTTGCCCAGGAGCAGTACAACCGCCCCGGCCAGAGACTGCTTTTGGGCCGGATCTTCAGCCGCCCCGGCTTTTCCCCCTCCGGCCGCTTTCGAGCGCTCGGTGTCCACCCGGCGAAGCGGTCCTCGGAAATCGGATGCTCCAAGTCTGAGCGCTAGTATTTCCTGGCCGTGGGTCCAATTGATGGTCTGGGCAGGGATCCCGTCGCCGGGCGTCATGTAGTGCAAGACGGGCACGGCCTTGAGCTTCTCGCGCACGATGATCCCCTTCTGGACGTACGTGCCGTCGTCCCCAGCGGGTTCCACTCCATACCTCTTGAGCTGTTCGCCCACATAGGTCGCCGCTTTGAGTTCGTCCTGGGTACCGCTGCCCCGTCCGCGAAGCTCGTCCGAGGCCAGGTAGTCCATGTTGGCGCGAATGCACGAAGCGCAAACCGCGGACGCTGAAGCGTGGCCGACGGCCTGGCCCTTCACCGGAGGTCCGGTTTGCCCCGCCAGAGCCAGCGTTGTCAAAAGGTTCAGGGTCAGAAGGTTTGTCTGCAAGCTGTGAAACAGGCGTCGTTCTATCATGGAGGATCGTGAGCCGCGATTATATCGTCGCGGGCGGGATTGCTCTGTTCGACGCAACCGGCTGAAGGCATTTGCTGTTGTAATTGCATCGTCGGCCGGGATTCAGTTAGTTACTGACGGGTCCCTCTGATTCAACACATGCGCGAAGCCGCGGTAACGGTCTGCTACAATTTTCTCAACCCCTGAATCGTCCTGATAACGGATTCACTGACGAGGGTTTGTCCAGTTATGTTGAGTACGCCTCGCAAGCTCCAAGTGCTTGTCTCGTTTGCGGTTTTACTGGGTTTCGCTGCGGCGGTTGGCTGCAACGGGTTCTTCGTCGACCCCGTCCTCACCGCGATCAATGTCGGGCCAGCGGGCCAGCAGATCCTGGTTGGGAATACGCTGCAAATGCAGGCTCTCGGCACCTATGATCAGGGCGGAGTGCCGAAGGACATTACCGGGAAAGTCCTATGGGGCAGCGGCGATCAAATCGTCGCCACCGTTTCCAAAAGCGGTCTTGTCACTGGTGTGAGCATGGGCAGCGCCACCATCACCGCAACGAGCGGGACCGTTCAGGGATCAGCCTCCGTGCAGGTCGCTCAAGCGGTCACGTCCATCGCAGTAACACCGTCCTCGCAGACCGTTTCCGCGAGCAGCGGTACACCATTCTGTCTGCAGGCCATCGCGCAACCTGGCTCAGTCGATATCAGCAGCACTGCGACCTGGGCGTTCGCCGATCCGAGCAACGCTGCCGAAACCGGGATCAACAAGACTACAACCACGACCTGCACGGGTCAGGCCTTCTCGATCGGGACCCTTTCCCCGACACCCGCGCCGACAACTTTGAGCGCAACGGCATCGGCTCCAGGATCGGGAGGCGGAACCGTAACGTCGCCCAAAGTCGCGGTGGGCGTCACACAATAGCTTTTCATTCACTATTAGCTAAATTGTTGAAAGTTCGTCCTGCGGCGGCAGCATTCCAAAAACAGCCAAACAACATGTTATAAAATGCCAGCTAAATCGCGCTAGAACGCACCAGGTTCGACGATTGAGCTTGGGGACGATCAGGATCATCCGACCCTCTAAATGCGCATCCTAGGGCTCCAGAACGCAAAGTTTATCTAAAAGTTAATGCGCCCAGATCGGTCGGGATGTGGCGACGGGCTGGCAGCTAGCCGCTGGCAGCCAGAGAGGCCGGCAGCCAGCGCTGTTCTAGCCAGACAACCCGCCAATGACCTTCGTAACCGCGGTCCCGCGTTACCGCATTGCTGCTCTTTACCCGGGACTCCTAGAATCACCATGCAGGTTACTGACCTCATTACCCGATGCCCGATCGAGCCGAAATCGCGAAGCGTGTCGCGCAGGCGGAGAAGCTTCTGCAACGGGGTAAAACCGGCGACGCACTCGAGGAATATCTCCAAGTCCTGCTGGAAGATCCGGAGAACGACAACGTTCGGTCGATGGCTGCCGACCTGTGTCTGTCCCTCAGCCGGACGGCGGAGGCAGTCTCGCTGCTGGGCGAACTCTTCGAGCGGCAGATTACGGCGGGCGATGCCACCCGGGCCAGCCTGACGTACAAAAAGCTCGCGCGTCACGGCAACCCGACATGGCAACAGAAATTCCGCTTTGGGCAGCTCCTGGAGAACTCCAACAAGAAGCTGGCGATCGGGACCTACGAGGGCGCCCTCGACGACCTGTTGAAGCAGTGCAAGCAGGCGGAAGCGCTGCAGGTGCTGACCCGGATTGTGACCCTCGAGCCCACGCAGGCCAACTACCTACGCCTCGCCGAGCTGTGCTCGCAACTGGGAGAAAGCAAGACCTCGGCGGCGGCGTATCTGAAAACAGCAGAACTTGCAGAAGCTGCCGGTAGTGACGCTTCGCAATACATCGAGCATGCCTACGGGGAAGATGCCAGCGATCCACGCATCGCGCTGGCCTATGGCAAGAGCCTGCTGGCACAAGGACAGATTGGCGCGGCGATTTTCATTTTCGAGCCACACGTGATTGCCGGCAATCCTTCGCCGGAGCTGCGCGACAACTACAGCCAGGCACTGCTCGCTGCCAACCGGCTATCAGAGGCGGAGCCGTTGGTGTGGCAGCTATTCGAACAGAATCCCGGACGCATCCAGCAGGTGGTCACGCTGATCGGGCAGATGATCGAATGCCAGCAGGATACCGACGCGGTCGCGTTGGCCCGCAAGCTCGAACTGTTCCAGCGGCGCCGCGGGGAACGGCGCTCGTTTGTCGCGACCATGCAGGACCTGGTCGGGCGGCATCGCTCCTCGCCCGAGATGCTCGAGTTTCTGAGCGAGCTCTTCAACTCCTCCAACCGCGAGAACGACTACTGCCAGACCCTGTTGAAGCTCTTCGATCTGTACGTGAGCACGGGAAATTTCCACAAAGCCGGGGAATGCCTCGATCGTGCCGCTGATGTCGATCCTTATGAGCGCGGGCACCAGAAGCGGCTGGAGTTGCTGCGGGGAAAAATTCCCGACGACCGCTTCAAGGTCATCGCTTCGCGGCTGAGCCAGCTCAACAAGTCGGTGCCGGAAGCCGTCCGCGTGGAAGAACCCACGCTCGGCGCCGCCGCGTTGCAGGACTTGATGCTCCAAGCCGAGATCCTGGTGCAGTACGGCATGCGCTCAAAGGCGGTGGAGCGGCTGCAGCGCATCCAGGAACTGTTTCCGCGCGAGGAAGAGCGTAACGAGGATTTGCAGAGACTGTACCTGGCTGCGGGCGTAACGCCGCGCTATGCGGGAGCAGCGCCTGCCCCACAATCCCCTCCCACCCCAGCTGTGCCTTCTCCGACCCCGGCAGCGCCTCTGACCCCTCCGGCTGCGGTGAACGGCGAACAGGCCGACGTCAGCAGCTTTACGCGCGTGGCGGAGATCACACGCAAGCTCTATCACCAGAACAACGCCAACAACGTACTGGCCACGGCCGCGCAGGAGATGGGCAGCCAGTGGAAAGTGACCCGCTGCGTAGCAGCGATGCGCAAACCCGGCTTGCCGCCGACTGCAGTGCAGGAGTTTCACGCCGATGGAACGGCCGCCGCGGAACCTTCGGCTTTGGCATCGGTGGTAGCCGCGTGCCAGGACCTGGCGGTAAACCGCGGCACGGTGAACATCACTGACACGTTAACCTCTCCCGAAGCACAACCGGTGCGCCGCGTTTTGGCTGAACTAGGGGTCACTTCCCTGCTGGCCCTGCCCTTAATGGATGGCGAGGATCACGTCGGCATTCTGGTGTTCATGCAGAACTCGGAACGGGTGTGGCATCCCTCGGAGATCGTCGTTCTGAAGACCCTAGCGGAGCAGGTCGTGATCGCCCTCAACAACGCGGGCTTGCGCCGGCTGGTCCGGAACCTGTCGGTGACCGATGAGAAGTCGGGACTGCTCAAGCGCGCTTCGTACCTGGATCTATCGCTGGCCGAGGCGCAGCGGGCCAGCCAGCAAGCCACACCGCTGACCATCCTGCTGATGCATTTCGGCAAGGGTGCGGCCTTGATTAAGGAATTCGGCGAGCCTGCGGTGGAAGCCACCATGGAGCAGATCGGACAACTTTTCACAGCCAACATCCGCTCGAACGACCTCGCGTTCCGCTATGACACGGCCACGGTAGCCATCATTCTGGGCGACACCGCGGAAAAGGAAGCCCTGCAGGCAGTCGAGAAATTGCGCAAGCTCATCGCCGGCGTGCGGCTGCCCGGCAAGGACCAGCCTGTCGCATTCACCGCAGGCCTGGCAGAGGCAGTCATGCGGAGCAACTACGATCCAGTCGACATCGTGACCGAAGTGGTGAACCGCGCTGAGCAAGCCCTGCACGACGCGCTGACCCAGGGCGCGGGCAGCGTGCTGGCCCTGGCGCCGAATATGGCTTCGGCGGCGGTGGCGTAGCTGATCAGCGCGTATCCGCCCTCACATCCCATCATAGTTCGGCCCGCCCCCGCCCTCGGGCGGCACCCAGGTGATGATCTGGTACGGATCGGCGATGTCGCACGTCTTGCAGTGGACGCAGTTCGATGGATTGAGGCTGATGCGCTTGCCGTAGGGTTGGGTGGGGTCGTCGACGAGCTCGTAGACATTGGCGGGGCAGAAGTTCTGGCAGGGACCGCCGTATTCCATCACGCAGCGGTGGTTGCAGACTTTTGTGTCGTGGATGATCAGGTGTGACGGCTGATCTTCCTCGTGCTTGGTACCCGAGTGGTAGAGGTCGGTCAGCTTGTCGAAGGTGAGCTTGCCGTCGCCCTTGGCCGGGCCGAGCAGGTGGGCGTCGGCACCACCATTGGCGGGAAGCTGCGAGAGCTTCTCCATGTGCTCGTGGCCAGCGTGGGCTGGGTACCGGTTGCGCAGGCCGCGCCCGCCGGTGAACTGCTGCAGGCCGGCGTGCAAGAGGCCAGAGAGAAAACCCTTTTCGAATCCCTGGTGGAAGTTGCGCACCTTCCAGAGTTCGTCTTTGATCCAGCTCGATTCGATGCTCTGCTGAAATTTTCCCAGGGCAGCGGCGGAACAGTCCCCGCTCTTCAGCGCTTCGAACGCCGTTTCAGCGGCGAGCATGCCGCTCTTGATGGCCAGGTGAATTCCCTTCAGCCGCTGGGAGTTCAGGAAGCCCGCGGAGTCGCCGAGGATCATCCAGCCATCGCCAGCGACCGGCGGAATCGCCCACCATCCGCCGTAAGGCAGCGACTTGGCGCCGTAGCGGATCATCTTGCCCCCGGCGAGAAGATTGGCGATGAACGGGTGCTGCTTGAAGCGCTGCAGCACGTGTTGGGGATCGAGGCGCGGGTCGGGATAGTCGAGGCCGGTAACGAAGCCGAGCGAAACCAAGTTGTCGTTTGAGCCGTAAATCCAGGCGCCACCATACTCTTTCGTGGTGAGCGGCCAGCCCATGGTGTAGATGACTTCTCCGGGGGCGATGCGGCCGGATGGCACTTCCCAAAGTTCCTTGACGCCGACGCCGTAGGTTTGAGGGTTACGGTCTTTGGCGAGCTCGAACCTGGAGATGAGTTGTTTGGTGAGCGAACCTCGGGTGCCTTCGGCGAGGATGGTGACTTTGGCCTTCAGATCGTAGCCGGGCTCGAAGTTAGACTTCGGCTGGTTCTGCTTGTCGACGCCTTTGTCGTCGGTGCGGACCCCGGCGACGCGGTTGCCGTCGTAGAGGAGTTCGGATCCCGCGAATCCGGTGAATACCGTGATGCCGGTCGGTTCCACTTTCGATCCCAGCCACTTGGTGAATTTGTTGATGGAGATAACGTAGTTGCCGTGGTCACGCAGCGGCGGAGGCGTGATGGGGAGCTTGAATTTTCCGTTCTTAGTGAGGAAGTAGACGGCTTCCTTGTTGCACTGCGCGTCGAGTGGAGCTTCTTTCTCAAAGCCGGGCAACAGCTCGCGCATGGAGCGCGGGTCAAGCAGAGCGCCCGAGAGGCAATGCTGGCCGATTTCTCGAGCCTTTTCGAGCACGTAGATGTTCTCTTTGCTGAGGGGCGACTCAGGGGTCTTCGCGTTGTGCGCGTCAATCAGTTGCGATAGCCTCAGTGCGCAGGCCATGCCCGCTGGGCCGCCGCCGACGATGACGACGTCGGCTTCCATCTGAGGGCGGTCGATATTTTGAAGGGGAGTACGGAAAACAAGGGTCATAGTTTGATGGTCGAAACGTGACGCATGTAGGGTAGATTCTTAGCCAGCTTCACGAAGCGGAGAACCGATCGGCGCCCGTTGCTAGCCCCCCGCCTTCGCTTTCTTCACCTCTTCAATCAGCGGTGGCACTACGTCGAAGAGATTTCCCACCACCGCATAATCGGCGATTTCGAAAATCGGCGCCTCGCTGTCTTTATTTACGGCGACGATCGCACGAGAGCCCTTCATGCCGACGATGTGTTGGATGGCGCCGCTGATGCCGAGCGCGAGGTAAAGCTTGGGGGCCACGGTCTGGCCCGAGGAGCCGATCTGGCGGTCCATGGGGAGCCAGCCCGAGTCGCAGATGGGGCGCGATGCAGCCAGCTCGCCACCCAGCGCCTCGGCCAGTTGCTTCGCGATCTCAATGTTCTTCTGCTCTTTGATGCCGCGCCCGACAGCCACGATGATCTCGGCCTGGGTGAGGTCAACGGCTTGCTTGGCTTCCTTGAACACTTCCTGGGGCTTGTTGCGCACTATACCGGCGGCGATTTCGATCGCAACCGTCTCGACCGGGGCTGCACTGGCTCCCGCTTCGGCCTTGTCGCCGCGGAAGGCGCCGTTCTGGAAAGTAGCAAACCAGGGTGACTCCCCGGTAAAGGTGACGTCCGCCACGAATTTGCCTTGGAACATCTGGCGCGTGAAGGCTAGCTTGTCGCCTTCTTTCTTGTAGCCGATGGCGTCACTGATCACCGAGCGGCCCATGGCCGTGGCCAGTTTGGGCACGAAGTCGCGCACCTGGTAGGTGTGGGGCATCAGCACGAGCTTTGGCTGTTTTGCGATGATGAACCCCTTCAGCGCTGCTGCGAAGGCGTCAGGAGTGTAGGGTTCAAGGTTGGGATTCTCGATCGCGTAGACTTTTGCGACCCTTTTCCCAGCAATTTCCGCGGCGAGGGCTCCGACCTTCGAGCCTGCGACAGCGGCTTCAAGCGGCCAACCGGTTTCAGCGGCGATCGCTTGTCCGGCGGCGATGGTTTCCCAGGAAACGCGGTTCAGCTTGCCTTCACGTTGTTCGACGATGACGAGAATCATAAAAGCAGGTCTCAGATCTCAGGTCTTAGGTATCAGGCCTTAGCTCTTTGCTCCAACCCTTTGGCCACAAGCAACGGCCGCGGGCGAGGGCGCCCGCGCAACGCTGTTCAGATCACTCTCACTTCATTGCGCAGCTTGTCGGTCAGCTTCTTGGCAATCTCTCCCGGCGAGCCTTGAATCACTTCGGTCTTCTTCGTCTTCTGTGGAATATACAGGCGCTCGATTTTCTGCAGGTTTTCTCCCAAAGCCGACTGGACTTCTCCCAGTGTGACTTTGCGCAGCGGCTTGTTTTTCGCCTGCTTGATGCCGATCAGCGTGGCATAACGCAGTTTGTTGATGCCCGACTGAATCGTCAGTACTGCGGGCAGCGGCATGTCGACGAACTGGAAGTATCCGGCTTCAAGTTCTCGCTTTACGCGGATGCCGGCATCGTTCTTCTCGATCTGCATGATGATGGTAGCGTGCGGCCAGCCGAGCAGTTCGGCAAGGATCACTCCCGTCTGCGCGTACCCGTAGTCGTCAGACTGCAGGCCGGTGAAGATCAGATCGAACGGCTCGTCTTTGATGGCGGCCGCGAAGGCGCGGGCGGTGCTGTAGGCATCGAGTCCGACGAAAGCATTGTCCTCGAGGTGGATGGCGCGGTCAGCGCCCTTGGCCAGCGCTTCGCGCAGCACCTGGCCGGCGCGAGCCGGGCCTGAGGTGATCACTACCACTTCGCCGCCGTGCTTCTCCTTCTGGCGGAGCGCCTCCTCGAGCGCGTAGGCGTCGGGCTCATTCACCTCGTAGGAAACGTCTTCGCGGATCCAGGTTCCCGCCTCGTTTAACTTCAAGGGCGCATCTTTCTGCGGAACCTGCTTTATGCACACCAGGATTTTCACACATGACTCCTGCCGCAGAGACCGCGGCCGATCTGTAACGGGCTCCCCCTCAAGAGGGCCCGAGGACGTAGGGCAAACTGGGCATTATAAATAATTCCCGCGCATGTTGGGACATCAGCACACACTAGAGTGACAAGAGCGAATGGGGCAAAAATATTCACCACAGCAAGGGGAGCGAGATTGGAAGGGATGAATGGAAGCCACGACGCATGGCAGGTCAACAACGCGTGTCGAGTCGAGTGCCCTAGTCGAGAAAAGCAACCGACTGGACGGATGTGATGTCGAAGCGTTTGCGGCAGCGGAGGTTCTTACACATCATGACATCGTCTTTGCGAAGCATGTAGGAACGGGCCTTCGCGAAGCGAGCACGGTCGCGGTCGTCGGCACGCGGCGGGAGGCTGCGCTTCTTGGTGCGGACGATCCAGTTAATCTCATATTCCGCACTCTGGTGACAGTGCGGGCAGTTGAGATTGGCCGGTTTCTTGTCGGGACGCTCGTCGAAGAATTCGCGCTCTTCCATGGGGGAACGTCGTTCGTCATTGGTCCCCGGTCGTTGACCAGGGCACCTAATTACCAGTTGCTTTCGCTATGGGATTATTGCACAGACTGAGTCGAACCGAAGGAGTTCTTAGGTTTCCCGGGTAAACTTGGACGGGGTCGTTCGATGGTGAAGAAAAAGAAATCCAAACGCTTTCGGGCGGTGACGGCGGTGAAGGAGATGGCCCGAGAGAGGATCGGGACACCCCGGCCCACGCAGGTGGTTCCGGATCGGACTAAGCAGAAGCGGGAGAAGCACAAGTCGACGCTGGGGAAGATGCTCGAGGGTCTATAGGCAGGCGGTTTGTGTTTCAACGTTGCTACTGAAATGTCGCGGTGGCAGTGACGGGTTTGATGCCGACCAGGACGGCGCAGCTATTGCCGGTTGTTCCCATGCACGCCCCACCCCAAAGAACCGTTGTAGCACCGGAGCCCGGCGTCGCGTTCAGCACAACCTGGTTCCCAATACTAAACAGGGCGCCGCAGGTCCCGGGGCAGTTGATTCCCGAAGGCACGCTGACGACTTTCCCGTTCCCGCTGACGGCGACGAGCACGGAACCCTGACCCACTGAGCCCCCAGGACAGGAGAGAACGGTTGGATCGTTCACCGTTACCGTCGCGTATCCGATTACGAGATTTCCGCTGTGACCTGTTCCCTGGGTGGTGCTGGCCGAGATGTTAGCGATTCCACAGCCGCTTCCCGTTGTGGTCACCGTGCCGGCAATGATATTGACGATGCCAGGAACGTCGCTTTTCCAGGTCACCTGGTTGGTGATGTCACTCGAGACCGGAGGATGAATATAGCTACCAATGGCAGTGAACTGAATCGATCCAGTCGCCTCTGGAGAAAGGAACGTCCCGCTGGCGGGCTGGATCGTAATGGCCACCAGCTGCTTGTCGCGGGCACAACTGGAAAGGCTAAGCAGCAGGCCGGAAACCACAATGACAGCCAAAAGACCCGCCAACGCAGACCACTTCTGACTCATGACAACTCCTGGAATCCCAGCTCCCGGCTGGCTCGAAAAATGGGTGAGGGATGGCGCAAATTTAGTAAAAGCATCTGGAAAAAGCAAGCTTCTGGCGACGACGCCTGATTGCATTGAGGGTTCCATTCTCAGGGCTCGTTGCACCCTCAGCCTTGGGACTAGCGCGCCACGGCCTCCGCGACAAACTTCGCGAAATCGCGCACGTCTTCCTCGGTAGTATCGAAAGAACACATCCAGCGCACGACCGATTCTTCCTCGTTCCAAACGTAAAAGAAATAACGGTCCTGGATCCTGGCGATGGCCTGGCGCGGGATTTTGGCGAACACACCGTTGGCCTCGACCGGGTAGACGATCTTCACCGGTGGAATCTTTCGGACTTCCTGCTCGAGCAGCTTGGCCATGCGATTGGAATGAGTAGCATTGACCAGCCAGAGACCGTTGGTGAGCAGCGCGCCGAGCTGCGCGGAGATGAAGCGCATTTTCGAGGCGAGTTGCATGGACTGCTTGCGCCAGAACAGAAAGTCGTGCGCGAGTTCCGGGCGGAAGAAGACCACGGCTTCTCCTCCCATGATGCCGTTCTTGGTGCCGCCGAAAGAAAGCACGTCGATGCCGAGGTCGCGCGTGGCCTGGCGCAGCGTCTGGCCAAGGCTGGCGGCGGCGTTGGCGATGCGGGCGCCGTCGAGGTGCAGGTAGAGGTCGTGCTGGTGGGCAAACTCGGCCAGTGCGCGGATCTGTTCCGGACGGTAGACCGTGCCCATCTCGGTAGACTGAGTGATGGAAATGACTTTGGGCTGCACGTGGTGCTCGTCGCCAATGCCGTGGTAGGCGTGCTGAACCATCTCGACGGTGAGCTTGCCGTCGGGAGTGTCGATCGGAATCAGTTTGCATCCCGCAAATTTTTCTGGAGCGCCGCACTCATCGGTGTAGATGTGGGCGGAGGCGGCGCAGATCACGGCGTGATAGGAGCGGGTGAGAGCTTGCAGGCTCAGGCAATTGGCTCCGGTTCCATTAAAGACCACGAAGACCTCGGCGTCGGCCCCGAAGTGCTCGCGAAACGTGTTCACCATGATGGCGGTGTAGGGATCGGCGCCGTAGCCGACAACGTGGCCCTGATTCACCATGGAAATGGCTCTGAGGATTTCGGGATGAATGCCCGCGTTATTGTCGCTGGCGAAGCTGCGCAGGGGTTTCATGGCTGTCCAATGTAGCAGACCGGGATGCCACGATCAGAAACGGGAACCACTGAGGGCGCACAGGAGCACGGGGCGGGAACAAGTCCCTCGGTGTAACCCTGTGTTCTCGATTGTGGGGAGTTCCTGTTACTTGCCCAGAGTTTCTTCGGCGGCGCCTACGATCTTTCCGGGGCCCGGCTGCTGCAGGAAGGCAATGACGCGCAGAGTGGCGCTATCGGTGCCAGGTTTCAGTTTGATTTCAACATCCCGTGAAAACGTCTGGCCGGACTTCATCGAACCTACCTTCGACAAGTTGCGGACGACGGCCACGTGTGTCAGCCGGCGTCCGGAATTCTCACCACCCTTCACCTGGGATTCCGCATGATCGAGTGCCACCGCGAGCACAACGTCGGTGGCGGCGAACTTGGCAGAAAGCTCTCCGGTTTCGATGTGAGCTCTCAAGTGATTGCTCTCCACACTGAGGGAAGACAACTTGACGGGAACCTTCTCTTCAGCGGCGGCCTTTCCGAATACCCTTTGGGCGTCCTCTGAATTGTTGGCGGCAAACTCTTCAGCCCCGTCGACGACGATCTGAGGCGTGTAGACGCTTTCGAGCTTGAGCTCTGTGCCGTAGGAACTTTGCCGCTGGCTGAAGGCAGCGTCGGAATAGGGATCGGTCCAGCCGATATGGTTCCAGTAGTCCACGTGCTCGCTGAGCACGATCAAGTGCGCTCCCGGATACGGTTGCTTGTCGAATCTTTGCAGCAGAGCATCGGCCGGCGGACAACTGGAGCAACCTTCGGAAGTAAACAACTCGACTACGACGGGGCTTGCCGCGTTCGGCGCAGCGTTAGAGGGAACGTGGCCAGCAAAGAGAAAGACGGTAAGGAATAATTTTGCGAAGATCAAAAGGGCGACGCTTGTGCGATTCATGGAAAATTCCGGCCCGAAGTGCCAGCTCCTTTTGGATGCTCATCTCCCCCACGAAGTTACAGGTTCAACGCAAAGGTCCAGGCTCGCACTCACCGCCGCTTCTCATGATTGGGTGGTTGATCAGTTTCAAGCTGCGCGGAATTGCCCGGTTACCCGAGTAACAGGAGTCGGCTGGAATCGCTTAAACCCCATGACAGAAACTGTCAATCGGGGAAGGCGCAAAACGCCAACTGCCGTCCTGGAGGACGGGAATTTAGGTCTCGTCGTCAGTAGGCAGCCACTGAAAACAGGGCACTTATGGTTTCCATTCCTGCCGGCTCCAGAAATCGCCCAACTGGTGCTTAAGCTGCGGGGAATGAATCGGACTTAGGAAGTGCGAGGCTGGAACGATATGAGCCACAACTCCCAATCTTCCCACAACCCGAAGCATCCGGGCATGACACCCGATTTGTCTCCACTGGAGCACTTGCTGGACCAGGATGTGACGCCGCGCCAAGTGTGCAGGGTGCTGGCGAAAATGTTTCAAGTGCAGCAGACCGAAGTGGCGCTTTTGCGCCTGGATCGTGGATTGTTGCAGTTCATTTATCCGGACGAACTGCGGACGGCAGGATCGATTCCCATTTCCAGTTCATCGATTGCGGCGCATACGGCCATCAGCAAGAAATCCGAGATCTTCAATAACTTTGCGCGCGTGAAGCACGCGAGCATTTTCGAGACAATCAAGCTGGGATCCACCGAAGGTGTGGACGCGAGCGAGCCGCTGCCGATTCAGAAATTGATGTCCGCTCCGGTGGTCGACGAGAACTCGCGAGTGCTGGGCGTGATCCAGATTTCGCGCAAGGGATCGGAGGCCACGTTCGCGGGCGCCGATTTCAGCCGCGAAGACCTGCACGAACTGGAACTGGCGGCCGGGATCCTGGCCGAATCGACGGTCATGCGGTCGAACTAAACAAACCGCGAACGAGTACAATTAACAGCAAATTGGGGCGGCACGAAAGGCCGTGTTCGTGTGGAAAATGCTTCCCTTCTGCCGCTAACCGGTGAATAATGCAATCGTCTATTGGTGAGTAAACCCTCGTGAACGGTGAGTCTCCAACCCAGCTGTTCCGGCCCCACGCGAACCTGTGCGACCGCGTGAACCACAACATCGTGCAGTCGGAGATTGAGGGCGGGGTTTTCCTCAACGACCTGGAACCGCGCACGATCCTTTTTATCCAGACGCAACACCACTGCTACACGGCCGTGTTCATGGGCGATAACCAGGCGCTGTTGTGGGGACATCCGCAGTTCTGCCCGCGGCCGATCTCCGTTTCGATCGTGGGCTCGACCTGGGGTGGAACGATGGTCAAGTCACGCTTCGTAGGACGTGGCATGCGGCTCGAGTTCAATCACCCGGAATACTCCACCCCGATCGTGACCTCGCCGATCCGCGAGATCCAGGAGCGCCGGACTGCTGCTCCCCGTCCGGCTCGCCGCGCTTTGGTACGGAACTAGAATCCTCCTCCTCGTAGTTTGAGCTTGGCTTCCCTGCGTTATATCCTCGCTGCGTGAAACCCTCGACGGTGCGCTCGCCGACGGCCGGTTTGTTTCTGGGGCTGATCATTACGCTGGCCGCCGTGGTGGCTTACTCCTGGTACACCGCGCGACAGCTCGCGGGATTGCGCGCGCTGCAGAACAACCTGGTGGACCGGAACCGGCGCGACTCCCTGCAGCTTCTGCGCATTCAGGACGACCTCAACTCGCTGGGGCTCAGCCTGCGCGACATGCTGGACAACCAGGAGGGATATCCACTCGCAGCGTGGTCAGCACAGTTTCAGCGGATGCGGGCTGACCTTGATAACGCACTGCAACTCGAGGAGCAGCTCGCGCCTACGCAACGAAGTCCGCAGCAAACAGAATTCCTGAAGGAATCTCTGGCGCAGCTGTGGGAAGCGGTGGATCAGACTTTTTCGTTGGCGCACGCAGGACGGGCCGAGGAAGCCCGCAGCCAGATCCGGCTGACCTTGCAGACCCGACAAGCCGCCCTGAGCAATGCAGTTGCGCGATTGCTGGTGCAGAACAACGAAAGCGAGGAACAGGCCAGCCAGCAGATCCGCGAGATTTATGAGCGGGTGGAGCGCCAGGTGTATTACTTTCTGGGCGGCACTCTGGCCGCGATACTGCTGACCAGCTTGTACCTCATCTATTCCAACCGTCAGTTATTTGCGCAACTGGCCGCGTTGTCGGAGCAGCGCAGCGATCTGGCACAGAAGCTGATCTCGACGCAGGAGTCCACGCTGCGCCACATTTCCCGCGAACTGCACGATGAATTCGGGCAGATCCTGACGGCGGTGGGCTCGATGCTGGGGCGCGCGGAGAAGCACATTCCGGAGGGCTCGCCTCTGCGCGAAGAATTGAAGGAAGTGCGGGACGTCACGCAGACCACGCTCGACAACGTGCGCAGCCTGTCGCAGGCCCTGCATCCGGTGATGCTCGACGAAGAAGGCCTGGAGAGCACGGTGGACTGGTACCTGGCGACGGTGGAAAAGCAGACTGGGACTGACATATCCTACGAAAAGTCGGGGAACCCGTTCCCCGTGAGCGGCAGTGCCGGCATCCACATCTACCGCGTTTTGCAGGAAGCTCTGAACAACGTTACGCGGCACTCGGGAGCCAGGCAGGCATGGGTTCGTCTGCGCTTTGCTGAGCGGGAACTGGAGCTCGAAGTAGAAGATCACGGCGCTGGCTTTGGCCCGAACGGTGACAAGCCAGGGATCGGACTGGTTGCGATGCGCGAGCGCGCCGAATTGCTGGGAGGCGCGGTCGAGTTCAGCCGGCCCCCGGAAGGTGGCACTCGAGTGCGGTTGCGAGTGCCGCGAGAGAATGTGGAGAGCCATGCGGAATAAGATCTCGGTTCTGCTGGTGGATGATCACAGCCTGGTGCGACGCGGCTTCCGGCGCATGCTGGAGGACGAGCCGGATATGGCGGTGGTGGGCGAAGCCGGCGATGGAGCCGAGGCGATCCGCATGGCGCAGGAGTTGAAGCCCAAAGTCATCGTGATGGATTGTGCGTTGCCGGGGACTAGTGGGCTGGTCGCGACCCGGAAAATTCTGGAATCGTCACCCGGGCAGGCGATCCTGATGTTGAGCATGCACTCCGAGGAGACGCTGGTTCGCCTGGCGCTGGATGCGGGCGCACGCGGTTACGTGCTGAAGAATGCCGTGGACCTGGAGCTGCCCGCAGCGATTCGCAAGGTTGCTTCCGGACAGGTTGTTCTCGATCCTCAGGTGGCGAAGCGCACGGCTTTGAAGGGCGAGCGGAACGGCGGATTGACCACACGCGAACTGCAGATTCTGCAACTCATCGTGGACGGCAAATCGAACAAGGAAATCGCCGACCAGCTCAGTCTCAGCGTGAATACGGTGGCCGTGCACCGGGCGAACATCATGGATGCGCTCGGCATCCATAAGACGGCAGAGCTGGTGGTGTACGCGATTCGCAATGGCCTGGTGAATATCCCCTAAGGTGGCAAGACTGGCAGCGCCTAAAGGAGACCTGATACGAATCGGGATGCCGGCGCTACAGTTTTCGACCAAGACCACGCCTAATCTTTTTGCAGTATTGTTCTCGCTCTCGATCCCCTTTACAGTGCCAGGCAACTGATCAGTCCTCAATGGCGCAGCCCCACGCACGCGCTTCTGAGGCACCCCTAGAGACGCCGGCAGGACCCCTGCCGGGCAATGATATTCCCCAGCCGGCTGCAACGGTCGGCTGGGGCTTTTAAGTGAAATGGTGGCAAGACGCGCATTCATTCTTGGGGAGTGGGGAATCATTGAAGGTGGCACTTGCTCGAGGGGCGGAGGGCCCTGATTTGGACCCGCAAGTCAGCAATACGTAGTTCCCGAAACACACTGAAAAAACTCGCACGAACAGCGATGTCAGTTCGGGGGCGTTTCCGCAAATCCCTTCCGACCTGGGGCCGCGAGTGATCCAGGTGGCATTGAAGTTCCTGTTCTGAACGGAGCGAGGTACGATCAACGCATGAAGGACGAGACGAAGGAGCCCGCGCTGTCGCCAGACAATCCTGGCAAGCATCCTCGCACCAAGATTCGCATTGTTGAAGATGCCGATGCGACGGGCGATACGGCAGCTGCCTATGACTTCTGGCGCGCGCGATCGGGTCGAAAACAGGTTCCGGGCATCATCAAGTGCTTTGGGGCACGGCCGGATTTTCTGCGGCAGGTAGTGGAGTTCTCCAATACCGTGCATTTCTCCGCGGGACACCTGACCCGCCGTCATAAAGAGATGATTGCCAGTTACGTTTCGTTCTTGAACCGGTGTCCCTATTGACTGGACAGTCATGCGTACTTCCTGCGGGTTCAGGGAGCCAGTGAGGGTTGCGTAGCGGCGATTCTGGAAGGCAAGCTGGGCGAGGCCGGCTTGACAGCCGCCGAGCGGGCGTTGCTCGATTACGTGGCGCTCGTGACCGAGTGCGCGAGCCGAACGACTGCAGGGGATGTGCAGAAGCTCCGCGACGTTGGCTGGAGTGAAGACCAGATTGCGGAAGCGGTCTACGTGACGGCGATGTTCGCCTTCTTCAATCGCGTGGCCGACGCGTTCGGGGTGCCTTCGCAGGAGTATCTGGTGACGGGCAGGCTGACGCCATAGGAACTACTTCCACTTTCCTTCCCCCTCTACGATCGTGACGTAGCGATCGATTGGAAGATCCGTGAACCTTTGCACCCGGCCGCTGGGCTGCGGCCATTTCACCTCGACCCAGTCGAACTTCTTGCGCTGCCCGATGCCTAGCACGATGCGTGGATCGTGGGACGAGAGATAGCTTCCGCCGCCGACTTTCATTCGGCTGCGTTTGAGATCGCTGGCTTGGTAGGTCACCCGGGCGCCGATGGCGTCCGGGTTGGCATTCTTACCGATCAGGTTGATGCCCAGCCAGTGATTCTGCGAGCCAACGAGGTTGCGGAGTAGCAAGGGCGGTTCGTCGTTGTTGGAAATCAGCACATCGACCGCGCCGTCGTTATCAAAATCGCCGAGAGCGAGGCCGCGGCTCGCCATGGGGCGGGCAAAGATCGGCCCGCTTTCGGCACTGACGTTCACCAGACCGGACCCGGAGTTGTGAAAGAGCAGAGGAGGCTCGCGATAGAAGACGGTGGGGTAGATTTTCTCAATGAGGTCGTCGGGGTGGCCGTTGGCAACGAAAAGGTCAAGATTGCCGTCGTTGTCATAGTCGAAAAACTTCAGGCCCCAACCGCTCATCAGTTGTGTGGCCCGCGCAATGCCTGTGGGAGCGGCGACGTCGTCGAAGGTTTCGTCTTTCTTGTTCTGGTAAATACCGTACAGTTCGTGGTCCATGTTGGTCACGAATAGATCCATCCACCCGTCTTCGTTGAAGTCGGCGGAGTCCACTCCCATGCCGGAACGAGCCCGGCCCTGCTCTCCGTAAGCGACACCGGCGGTGAAACCGATTTCCTCAAAGCGCTTTCCGGCGCGATTCATAAAGAGGAAGTTCGCTACCGTGTCGTTGGCGACGAACAGGTCCATCCAGCCGTCGTTGTTGACGTCAGTGGCCACAACTCCCCAGCTTTTGCCCGGATTGTCGGCGATACCAGTCTTCTGGCTGACGTCAGTAAACGTTCCGTCGCCGTTGTTGTGGAACAACCAGCTGGCCATGGGCGAGTAAACCTTGGGGTAGCAGTACTCATTCAGCCCGGCGAGCGCAGGGAGATTCGGGGCACCACAACGATGGTGCTTGGTCTTGTCGAAATCGACGAAGCGGCACACGAACAGGTCGAGCTTGCCGTCGTTGTCGTAGTCGAACCAAACGGCGCTGGAGGCCCACCCGGGAGCGGAGACTCCGGCTTTCTCGGTGACGTCGGTAAACGTGCCGTCGCCGTTGTTGCGGTAAAGAATGCTGCGGCCGTATTGCGTTAGATAAAGGTCGGGGAATCCGTCAGCGTTGTAGTCGCCGACGGCGACACCCATGCCGTAGCCGCCACCAGTGACTCCAGCCTTTTCGGTGATGTCGGTGAAAGTGCCGTCGCGATTGTTGTGGTAGAGCGCATTGCGCAGCGGAGTTTTCGGCGTGAAGAAATCGCACTTCCCGCTATTTACCAGGTAGATATCCATCCAGCCGTCGTTGTCGTAATCGAAAAAAGCGCAGCCGGCACCGGTGGACTCAGGTAGATACTTCTCTGGGGAACTGCCAGCGGTGTGCACGAAGGTGAGGCCGCTTCTTGAGGCAAGGACCTCCGCGAACGGGTATGGGGGAGAATTAAACGCGCTGGCAAGGGGAGAGAACCAGCCTGAGGCCGCAGCCCCGCCCAGAATGCGAAGGAAGTCGCGTCGCCCGGTCCTCAGGCGGTGATTCCGTGGGCGCTTTGTATCCCAACTCATTCGTGAGGCTTACTGAGGCGCTTCTGTGTTCGGTGGGGCAGGCGATTTCTGCTGCTCCAGTCCCTCGGCAACCTTGCGCTTCACCTGTTCGAGGCTTTCGGCGGTCTGGCGCTGCAGGGCGGCCTCGCGGTTTGCGTCATCCTTCCGCCCGACGCCCGCATACGCCAACGCAAGCTGATAGTGGCCCGTGGGGCTATCCGGAGCAAGCTTCTCGTAGGTTTCCAGCGGTGCAATGGCTTCCTCGAAGCGCTTGGACGATACCAGGGCCGTACCTAGGCCGAGGTAAGCCTCGGCAAAACTGGGGTCGAGCTTGGTCGCTTTGGCGAAATGCCGAATCGCGGCAGGCAGATCATTGTCGCGGCTCGCCAAGTCACCTAAAACGTATTCAGCCACGGTATTGTTGGGGTCGATCTGCAGCTCCTGCTCAAAATCCTTCTTGGCCTGTGCGACGTCGGTGGGCGAGGGCTGAGGCTTCGACAGCAGGGCGCGGCCAAGGCGCGCGTGCATTCCAGCCAGCAGGGGATTGATTTCGAGTATCTTGCGGTACTCAGCAGCAGCTTCATCCCATTTGTTCTGGAGCTCGAGAGCTTCGGCATTGAGCAGGTGGACCTGGTAAGAGAACGGGGCCTCGCGGGCCAGCTGCTGCGAAGCCTGCAGGGAGAGGTCGGAGTAGGCATGCGTCGCAGCGTAGAGGGCTTCAGGATCGTTAGCGAAGTCACGAGAGAGCACAGAGAGGAAATCCAGAGCATCGTAAGGGGCATTGTGCGTCATGGCGCAGTGCACCCCGTCGAGGGCCATTCTCTTCTTCAGCTCTTTGTCGGTGGCTTGACGGATCAGCTTCTTGAGAAGCGGTAAGGCTTGATTGCAGTTTCCAGATTCGGCGAGACCGACGGCACGCTGAACCTCCGATCCTGCAGGGGCTGCCGCCTTCTTCTGGCCCTGACCGAACACCGAAACCGAGCCCGCCAGTACAGTCAGGAAAGCGACAGGGACAAAACGAAGGCGCCAGATCATTGGCCAATTATATGTCGTAGGTCACTCGCTTCGCGCCCGTTCCCAACGCTTGTGGCGAAAGAAAAGCAGGCGCTTCAGGGTAGCGCCTGCTCGGTTGACGTGCGTGATTGGTTAGAACGAGAACTTCAGCCCGAGCTGAAGGATTCGTTCGCCTTGCGATCCGACCACTCTGCCCAAAATCGCGCTTCCGTGGTCGAAGGAGCCATTGGCGGGGCCGCCATTGAAGGTCCACGTGGGGCGGTTCAATGCGTTGAGTGCCTCGAACCTGAACTGAAGTTCCTTCGTCTCCGTGAAGAGGAATCCCTTGTGCAGGCTCAGATCGACATTGGCGTATGCCGGGCCCCGAATGTTGCCGATCCCGCAGGTTCCAAACGTGTTCGGGGCGGGATCGCTGACGTTCGACGGATCGAACCACTGGATATAGGCGGGCTGGCCTCCCTGGGCTGGGACATGCTGCTTCACGACTTTGATAGAGCCGCTGCAGTTCGGACGCCCGGACAGAGTGAAGGGCTCGATGCCGCCGGTGTGGGAGGTATCGCCGCCGATGCCCCATCCGCCAAATTCGTTCAGCGTAAAAGCGTTGCCGCTATGCAGAGTCACGATGCCGCCGATTTCCCAGTTGCCAACCAGTGCGTTCACTGCGGGATTCAGGTCGTGGCCAAACTGCTTTCCGCGACCGAACGGCAGTTGATAGGTCACGTAGCTGGTCAGGATATGGGTCTGGTCCCAGTAGCAGGGTCCCCACTCCCTGCGCGGGTTGTAGATGTTCTCCCATCCCGGCTGGCCACCGGAGCTGGTGGCGTTAATGCTGCCCCAACCGGTGCCGAAGTATCCTGGAGAGTTGGTCTCGCACTTGGACCAGGTGTAAGCGACTTGAGCCTCGAGGCCATTGTGCATGCGCTTTTGCAGGACGGCTTGGAGTGCGTTGTATTTATGGTCGGCGTTGGACATGTTGGTGCCGGCCAGAGATCCGCAGCATGCGAAAGCACCGGTCTTATCGACGGCAGTTTGGTCGGCCGCGTAAAGTGAACCGGCGGCTCCGCATTTTGCTCCCGGGGTATTCGAGCAGGGGACGTTGCCACCACCGAGGAAGGGTCCCGCTCGCTGGCTCACAATCAGTTCGCCGGGCTGGGCAATCTTGCCCTGAGCATTCAGGCCTACGCGTTGGGCGATGTCCTCGAAGTTCAGCAGGTGGGCCCCATGCTGGCCCACGTAGCTAATCTGGAAAGTGAGCGAAGGCGATAGCTGTTGCTGAATGCTCAGGTTCCACTGGGTAACGTTGGATGGCTTGAAGTTCTGGTCATAGATACGGAGACGTGGCCCGACCGCACCGCCGGTAGCGGTACCGTCGTAGCAAGCCATGTTGATGGCAGCGCAAGGCGGAGGCGCAGTGGCACCGAAGCCTTGCGATAGCGTGGGCAGCCCGGACTGCTGCAGAATTCCGAACGGCAGGTTGAGGGTGAGTTCTTCGTTGCTGCCGCCGCCTTCCTGGAAGGATGAGATGGCGAGCCCGGCGCGAAAGACGGTCTTACCGTTGAACCGAGAGGGCGACCAGGACACGCCAAGACGGGGCAACCAGTCGCCAACGCCGAGATAGTTGTTCCGGAGAGCTCTGTTGCCGAACTTTGCAGTCCCATCCACTCCGGTGGCGGTGTAGATCGTGCCCGTAAAGAGCCCGAAGTTCACCGCACGGTTGTTAACCTCGTAAAGCGGACCGTGATCTTCAAAACGGACGCCCAGGTTCAAGGTGAGAGTCGGGGTGATGCGCCAGTCGTCCTGCACAAAAACACCCACGATGTTGCCACGAAGTTTGGCGGGGTTACTGACTACGCCGCCGGTGTCGCGGAATGACGGCGAAGCGACACCGCCCAGCCAGAAATCGGCGAGGCTCGAGCCGGTACCTCCGTTTGCGAATCCGGCCGACAGGAAACCCAAGGCTCCATTGTTTCCCTGGTAAATGTAATCCTGGCGTTCGCGCACGAACTGAAATCCAGTTTTGATCTGATGGCGTCCGTGACTGTATACGAGGTTGTCTTCAACTTGGCCCTGGGTGCTGTGGAAGACTTGAATCAGGTTCCGCAGGCCGAGACTTGCGTGACCACCATTCGATCCCCCGATCTGAATCTCGACCAGACCCGGGGCCTGCAAGTTTCCTCCGGCAATACCGAGCTGTTGGCTGATATTGCCCAACGAAGACGTCGGTGTGAACCGCTCGTCGTAGTGAACGGCGTTGAATCCGATCCTGGCCTCATTCTGCTGGTTGGGACCAAAGGTGTGTGTCCAATCAACGACTGCATTTCTGACCGGTTGATCATTGCCCTCGTTGGCTTGGTTGTTACAGAAAACGCATCCTGTAAAGGTCGGCTTGTACAGATCCCATTGCGACCACCGGCCGAAAAAGTGGTCCTTACCTGACAGGATGTAGTCAACCTTCAGGTCTCCTTGATTGTTATTCAGGCGATAGCCGGCGCTGTAGAAGTAGTTGTCGGCCTTGAAATTGTCGCTCTGGGGCAAAGGGTAGTACTTGGTGAGCGCGAATAGATTGGTCGCAACGGAGCTTGCTGTAAGTCCACCGGACGCGAGATTGTTGAATGGAATGTTCTGGCCCACGTTAGGTCCTGATGGATATTTGAGCTGTGTAGCCAGCTTAGTGCCGCCCGAGCAGATACCGGCAGCGCTAAAGGTTCCACCAAAGTCCGTGCAGAGTTGCCCGAAATCTCCGTTGCGCGCCTTGGAGGTTAGCAACTGCGAGCCCGTTGGCGCCGCACTCACCAGGCGCTGCCCCTGGTAGTCGGCGAAGAAGAACAGTTTGTTCCTGATGATAGGTCCGCCGAACGTGCCACCAAACTGGTTGTAGCGCAGTTCAGGCTTTATGGCCACACCCTGCGAATCAAAACCTAGTTGGCCGTTGTTGATTCCGCGCGTCCAACCCGCTGACGCCTTGTTTGCGTCCAGCTTGTCGTTGCGAAAGAATTCGTAGACGTTTCCGTGGTAGTTATTGGTCCCCGATTTCACACTGACGCTGACCACTCCGCCCTGGTAGTTACCGAACTCAGCCGAGGCATTCTGAGTGATGAGGTTGAACTCCTGGATGGCATCCGGTGTAGGCTGATAGCCCGTCTCATTGTTCTTATCTTCACTGCTGAGGATGCCATCCAGCAGGTATTCGTTCGCCTGCTCGCGGTTGCCGTTGATGTACGGACGACCAGAATCCGTCTGCGTTTTCGGCAGGCGCATACTCTCGGGGTTCACATTCGACACACCGGGCGCCAGCAGCGTCAGCTGCAAGTAGTTGCGGGACGAAAGGGGCAAGCTGACATTCGTATTCGCATCGATCAGCGTGCTGACTTCCGTAGACTGCGTCTGCAGCAGAGGCGCGGCTCCGCTCACTTCCACCGTCTCCGAAACAGATCCTACCTTCATCTTCACATCGACGCGTGCGGTTTGGTTGAGCACCAAGGGGAAGGGGGGCACGTCGGAAATCGCGAACCCCTGCATTTCGACTTTGACCCGATAGTTGCCAATCGGGACTCGCAGGATGTTGTACGCACCCGATTCATTCGTTTTCGCGGTCCAGATTACTCCCCGCTCGACATCGGTTGCGGTCACACTGGCGCCGTTGATGGGCGCGCCGCTCGGATCAGTCACGGTGCCCACGATTCCGGCGGTTACTTCCTGAGCCAGAGCCGGCGTCAGCCAGCAAATTTGCGCGGCCAGCGCTATGCATAAAAATCCGCCCAGCCAATTTCGCTTCATCACAGAACCTCCCCACGCTGAAGTTGCAGTGCACCCCGCACCACAAATCAAAATCGGAGATATGCTATATAGCACCGCCTCGCAGAGGTCAAGAAAAAAATGTAACAATTTGTTTTTCACAAGCCGCCCAGGGCCTTCCTAGCACTGCATAGCACTTTGGCGAAGCGAAAATTGCAGTTGAACCGGGTCGCCTGAGCTATGGAAAGTTGAAGAAACAGGGATCACGCCTACTGTTTCTGGTATCTTCGGTGTTATTGCCGTTTTTACCGGGTTTTTCCGTGCGGGAATTTTGCCCTATGGTCGGGAACTCGCTCGCCCTCTGCGCCTATAGCGGCCAGCCGCTATATAGCTTTGCAATTGCCGTGGTGGGGCGCTCTGGAACGCGTGCGGCGAATCCCCCTTTACGGCGCGGAGGAGTTTGTGCTATATAGCAGGACGAATGCCGGCGTGTTGGGGCGCCGCCGGATGTAGTGCGGGCAGCAGGATGGCAAATTGGCCGCAGGTCTGGGGATGAGGATGCGACAGAGCCGGAACGGTACACCCGCATATAAGAAGATCCAGAACGTGATCCGAAAACGGATCGAAGGTGGCCACCTCAAGATCGGCGATTCGGTCGATTCCGAGCGTGAACTCGCCCGCATTCACGGCGTGAGCCTGATGACAGCGCGTCACGCGCTGGCCGGGCTGGAACGGGAAGGTGTGGTCGAGCGGCGGCGGGGCTCGGGCACCTTCGTGGCCCCTCCAAAAATTCACTTCAACAAACTGATGAGTTACACCGAGCATATGTCGAGCCGGGGGCTGGCCCCGCGCTCACGCGTGCTTTCAGCCAGGCTGGTCGAGCACCAGTCAGAAATCGCCGCGCGGCTGGGCCTCCCCGCCACCTGCGGCCTGGTGAAGATTGATCGCCTGCGGCTGACGGGCGAAGAGCCGTTCGCACTCGAAACCGTGTACTTGCCGGCTCCTGATTTCGGTGAGCTTATCTCCGCGCCTCTCGGCAAGAGCTCGCTGTTTGCGACTCTGCAGCACGATTTCGGAGTCGAACTCGCGTATGCCGATGAAGAAGTGGATGCGACTCCCGCGGATGCACACAACGCGGACTTGCTATCGGTACCGCGAGGAGCGCCTCTGCTCAGGATCCGGCAGGTGATTTATTCCACGTCGGGCAAGCCGGTAATTTTTGGGATCGGGTTCTATCGATCCGAGCGGCACACTCTGTTTATTCGTAGATTCCGGTAAGGATTGGCTGGCAGCTCGTGGCGGATTGCTTCTGGCTCTCAGCCCTGAAGGTCCAACATGCCTCTTACCTCGACGGACTGGCTGGTCATCATCGGTTATCTGCTGGCAAACCTTCTAATTGGTGTGTACTACCGGCGACGGGCCAGCGGGAATACGGAAGAATTCTTCATTTCAGGGCGCGATGTCTCGTGGTGGCTGGCGGGAACGTCGATGGTGGCGACTACGTTTGCCGCTGACACTCCTCTGCTGGTGTGCGGACTGGTGGCGCGGCAAGGAATCGCCGGGAACTGGATCTGGTGGGGGTCCTGCGTGGGCGGCATGCTCACCGTCTTCTTCTTTGCACGATATTGGCGGCGCGCGGAGATTCTCACGGATGTTCAGCTGGTCGAGATCCGCTATGGGGGCAAGCCGGCGGCGTTCCTGCGCGGATTCAAAGCGGTCTATCTCGGGCTGTTTATGAACTGCTTCATTCTGGGCTGGGTAACGCAGGCCATGGTGAACATCATCACCGTGCTCTTGGGTCCGGCGATCGCGCAGGGCAAGGTCCTGCAATTCGCAGGCCTGCACCTGACGCTTGGCGATCCACGCTCGACCGCGCTGCTGATCTGTGTTTTCATTTTGATTCCCTTCACCGGCCTCTACACATTTATCGGCGGGCTGTGGGGTGTGCTGGTTACCGACCTGTTCCAGTTCATCCTCAAGATGACGATGATCATCGTGCTGGCCTGGGTGGCAGTGGCGAAGATCGGCGGCATGCAGGCGCTGCAATCGCACTTGCACGTGGTGGCCGAGAATACGCGGCAGACAGGCGTGCAGACCGCAGATCCGACTGCCTTCCTTCCTGACTTCCATCGCGGCCTCACCACCGATGCGCTTTGGACGCTGCCGGTTCTGACCTTCATTGTGTATCTCGGTATGCAGTGGTGGCTGGCTTGGTACCCGGGCGCGGAGCCTGGCGGCGGCGGTTACGTGGCGCAGCGCATGTTCAGCGCCAAAGACGAGAAGAACTCTCTCGGTGCGACCTTGTGGTTCAACATCGCGCACTATGCGCTGCGACCCTGGCCGTGGATCATCACCGGGCTGGTAGCTCTGGTTGTCTACTCGCCGCAGGGCGGTCTGCATCCGAGCGCGGCGTTTGCGCAGAATCCCGAGCAAGGCTACGTGATGGTGCTGCGCGACTACCTGCCTCCTGCGTTGCGCGGGCTGATGGTGGCAGCGTTCTTGGCAGCGTTCATGTCAACGATTGGAACGCAATTGAACTGGGGAAGCTCCTACCTGGTCAATGACCTTTACCAGCGCTTCTTCGTGCGTGACGCCACCGAAAAACACTACGTGCTCATCAGCAAGATTTTCACGGTGGTGCTTGTGTTGGGCAGCGGGTATACGGCCACACAGTTGGCGTCGATCAAGGCGGGCTGGGAGCTGGTGCTGAACATCGGGTTCGGCACGGGCGCGGTTTACATATTGCGCTGGTACTGGGACCGCATCAATGCGTGGAGTGAGATCGTGGCCATGGCGGTGGCGGCCGCGATGACGATTGCGTTGAGTCGCGTATCGTTTTCTGGAAATGATTCGCTGGTGTATGCGAAGACTGCGCTGATCACAGGCTCAGTCACGACGCTGGCCTGGCTGCTCGCCACCTTCATCACCAAGCCGGAATCGGACGAGACGCTCACGGCTTTTTATCGGCGCGTTCATCCTACCGTCTATGGCTGGCGGCGGGTTGCGAAGCTTGTGCCAGAACTGCCAGAGGTTCGCGACGTAGCGGGCAACGCCTTCAATTGGGTGATGGGGGTGATCCTGGTTTACGGATGCCTGTTCGGGATCGGCAAGGTGGTGTTTGGGGATTGGGTGGCGGGAGTGGTGCTGCTGGCGGTCTCGGGCGCCGCGGGTTATCTGATCTTCTGGGACCTGTCACGACGTGGATGGGCGACGTTGTCGGGAAAAGATGCGTCGGTGACAGTCCAGGTGGTTGAGGGAGATTGAAGGGTCGGCTGCTCAGCCTCTGTTCTTCAGCCTGGAGGAGCAGTTGCGGGCTCTCACCTGCCGGAGCCTTTGGCTTCGCTCAGGGCAGGCTCACCAGGGCGCCTGTCCCTCCATTCGTTCGTCCTTGAATCACGCTGCTGTGCTAACTCCCCTTATCTCGGCTCCGCTGGATAATCGCTCCCCGGGGCATCGTAGTCGCGTCCGTACTTGTTCTTGTGCGGCGCGGGTGGGCTACCTTCGGCGAGTTGGATGGTTCCAAGCGAGTGCTCCGTGCTGGAGACATTCACTTCGCGGCTGAGCCCTTTCAACGTATCGACACTGGCTCTCTCCGACCATACCTGCATCGTGTACCGGCCCTCGGGCACGCCGGGAATGGATACTCTGCCATTCGCATCAGAGACGCCGTAATAAGGCGTATGTACGGCGATGACAACCGAACTCATTTCCGGATGAATATTGCAGAAGATGTAGCTCACTCCGGCGCGGTCGAAATGCACCACGCGGGTGGTGCCGGCCTCGTACAGGCCGAGGTCGAAGCGCTTTCCTTCGAACAGCGAGAACACGTTGTGAAAGAAAGGATCGTGATTCGGGAATTCCACCGCGGTACCGGCAGGAATCACCAGCAAGTGCGGTTCGAAATGCTTGTTCTTCTGAACGAGGCGTGGCGGATGGACGGGGTCCTGCTGAGCGATCTCGCGCAGCGCTGCACGTTCATCGAGTGCCGTCAGCCAGACCACGACGTCGGCCTTGGGCTCCTTGTGCTTCTTGTTGGATCCCTCAGCGCGCAGGTTGACCTGTCCGGTAACGGTGACGTTCTGGGCGTGAATCGTGGACCACGATGCTGCTAGAAGCGGGACCAGCAGGGGAACAGCGAGTTTCCGGCGTAGTGCCTTAGCGGGTTTGTGATGCGGGTTCAAAACAGGATCCCCAGGGACAGATTCACGTGGTCGGCCGAGTACGGCGTGTTGTCGGCGTCGTGAGTCCCGATGTGCCGGTACTCCGCGGAGAGCACCAAGTTCGAACGTGGACGATAGATCACGTTCAACAGCTCGCTTTGGTTGCGGGCAACGGCTGTCACACCGTAGCCAGCGAAAGGATAGGCGCGAAGCTGGCCGGCAAAAGGATTGTCCTGACCGGCAGCTGCGTTCAGTTCAGCCTTGGGAGAAAGCCGGAACTTGAGTTGAGACCACCCGCCGAGGACGTCGACGCCACGCACGCGGCTTGAGGGGATGGCGGAATCGGCGGTGAACACCGCGCTCAGGTATCCACCTCCGCCCAGCCCGCCGAGCGCCCGGCCACGATAGAACTCGCCGCTCAGGGAGAGCCAGGGGGCGATGGGTATGCTCCAGTCGAGTGTTCCGGCCCAGGCATCAACGTTTCTGCCGAACCCCCAGTTCTGCCGGCTGTAGTATCCGCCAGCGCCCAGCATCAGCGGTTGCCCCGACGCCGAATGGGACCAGGCAACTCGACCAGCGTAGCCCGGCTGGCGCGAGTATTCGCCTGCCAGAGCAGCACGACCGTAGGGATCGCGCGGCCGCTCGCCATCGTACCCGTCGAGGATGCCACCCTGCAGGAGGAAGTTGGAGTTCTCCGAGAGGATCAACCGGTGTTCTACGCGAATCTGCGGGATCCAGGTCCACAAATTTCCTGCGTATGCCAGGGCCGGCTCGGCGACAGTCGCGAATGACGTCGGGGAGAGGGCGGAGAAGAACGGGGAGTCCTGCCCGGCGACGATGGAGGTATGAGACCAGTCAAAGTGAATGGTTCCGGTGCGCAGGCGGAATAACCCCAAGGCTGCGCCGTTGGGTGCGCTCGGGAAGCCGCCGGCGAAATCTGCCTGCAAGTCTCCATGCGTCCTGGCGCCGGCAATATCAGGCCCGAAGACCTCCAGCCCGATCTGCGACTGCCGCAATGAGAACCCGGTGTTGTTGGAGCGACCAAGGGCGTCGGGGGCATCGGCCAAACCCGGCACATCCGCGTTCCGCAGGTAGCCTCGAGTCGAGAACAGGTTCAGCAGCACAAGTCCCGACAAGCGGACCTTGTACTTGGAACGGCTCTCGACCTTGGTCTGATATTGATCGTCGATTTTTCCAGTGAGTAGATCGTATTCTTCGTCCAGCTTGGCCAGCCGGACCGCGTCGGACTCTTTGGATTCGCCGGTAGAGGGAGCGCCGAGGTTGGAAGTGGCCGAGGTTGCGGGCTCAGCAGCCTGCACATTCACGGTCGCCGGAGGGAGAGGGCGACTGGCCATCGCGTTGTGGAGCTCGTCCCGCAGCTCCCGGGTTTCAGATCGATAGCGCTCGGATTCGGAGCGGAGATCGGCCACCACAGAGCGGAGCTCCTGCACTTGTTGCTGAAGTTGCTTCACCGTGTCGGCAAGCGATGGATCCTGGTCGTTGGCTTCCCGTGCGGAAGACTGCGCGGCCATCGGGACCGAAGCCGAAAGCAAGAGCAGGAAAAGGGTCCTGATCCCAAATGCAGAGAACCTCTGCTGACGCATAACTCCCCCCAAGAGACCTTAAGGTTAATGCGCTCTACGCCCAGGGCCGTGTGAACCGCGGGCCCCGCAGCTCTTATTCCGCTGCTTCCATGCGCGCCACTGTTTTCACCCCATCGCCGCTGGAGGAGGCAATGGGAGTACCGCGGCTTGCGGGCAGCACAATCAGAAACACCGTGCCTTCCGAAGAAGTGCGCTCCACGGCCACATCTCCTCCGTGATCCTGCACGATCTTTTGCACGACAGTAAGTCCCAATCCGGTTCCGTTTTCTTTGCCATGACTTACGAAAGGTTCAAACAAACGCCCCTGCACCAGATCCGGGATCCCGCGGCCATTGTCGGCCACCCGCACCTCGAATGCATTGTTGTTGGAGTGAATATCGATACGAATCTCTCCGCGTTGCGGAGACATCGCCTCGCAGGCATTGATCAGCAGGTTCTGGAATGCCCGCTCGAGCTTTCTGGTGTCAAACCAGCCGTCGGTGGGGCCGTCTTTATGAATTGACATGTGAACCGGTTGGAATTCAGGGTTCGCGCGTACACTCTGCACCGAGCGCTCGATCGCGTCTTCCAGGTCACCATAGGTAGGACGAAGCGATTCGCGGGTGCGCGAAAACTCGAGCAGGGACTCGATCAGGTCTGTCATCTGCTGAATGGCCAGGAGAATTTCGCGATAGAGCTCGTCGCGCTCGGGCTTGCTGCGATTGTTGTCACTGAGAAACTCTGCATTGGCCATGACCGCGGCCAGGCTGTGGCGCAGGTCATGCGAGATGGAGCTCGCCATTTGCCCTATGGTGGCGAGCCTCTCCGCTTCGATCAGTTTGCGCTGGGACTCCTGGAGGCTGCTTCGCATGCGGAGAAAGGCGGCGGTCACCTCGGCGACTTCGTCGCTGCCGCGTACGGCCATCGGATAATCGTAGTTACCCTTACCCAGCGCGCGGACGCCCTCAACCAGCGTGCCCAGCGGACGCGTAAGCGTATGGGAAAAGATGAAGACCATAATGCCGCCGAGGACCACCGCGACCAGCCCGAGAGTAACGAGCAGACGGTTCAACCGACCCAGAAACGACGTTGCCTGATCCAGCGATTTCAGAACCGCCAATTGCACGCCGGGCGTCTGCCCAGGAGCGAGATCAACTCTCGTCGCGAGAAACCGCTCCTGGCCCAGTTGGATTTCCCTTGCTTCGAGCGCGCTGTCGGAAGAGAGCTCCGCGTGTCGTACGAGTTCGGTTTCCTGCAGCGGCGAGAGCGTGCTGCGGACTAGCGTGCTGCCATACAGGAACGCCACCTGACTTGCTGCGACCTGGCTCAACTCGCGCGCGACCGCGTCGTCAATCTCGTAGCCCAACACCAGGTAACCCTCGACGTTGCCTGCGGAGCGCTCGCCCACGAAGATGGGCTGGATGGAAACTTCAAACAGATGCTTTTCGCAGAACCACCAATGGTTCCCCCGGCCAAGCCCGAGAGAACTGGACACCGATTCCTGGGCTTCGGCGCGGTCGAAGTCCGCGGCTTTCGCGTGCAACGCGACCACGTTGCCCTCGCGGTCGGCAAGCACGAGCAGGTCGCTGCCGGCCAGGGTCCACTGCTCTTGCGAGGCATCCTGGATCGTGGCCACATGATGGGTGGTCATCACGGCCTTGAGGATGGGCAGGTCGGCGATGAATTCAGCAGAACGAGAGAGGGATTTCTCTCGAAGCTTCTGCACGTTGTGAAAGGTGGAGACCGAGTTGCGCAGGTCCTGATTGATCTGCAGGCGGACCTGCTGTTCGGCAGTCTGGCGCGCCACCAGCAGGGCGCCGGCCGTCAGGCCGACGCCTACCAGGACCAGGGAAAACAAAAATTTCGTGCGTAGCCGGAACTTCCCCATTCTGGTGGCGGCCTCCAAATATCGCCGCGCTGGCACTACGGCACGAACTTATAACCGACACCGTGAACCGTGCGGAAATGCACAGGATTCGCAGGATCGGCTTCGAGCTTCTGTCTCAATTTTAGAATATGGTTGTCGACGGTCCGCGTGGTCGGGTAGTTCTGATAGCCCCAGACGTCATTCAGCAACTCTTCCCGGGACACCACGCGGTTGGGGTTTTGTGCCATGTACTTCACGATCTTGAATTCCTGAGGCGTGAGGGCGACTTCATTGCCGCCGCGGGTGACTTGCATTCTAGTAAAGTCGACGACCACGCCGTCAAACGCGAAGGTTTCAGCCGCTATGGGCCTGCTGGAGCGGCGCACGGCCGCGCGCACCCGCGCGAGAAGCTCCTTGGGGCTGAATGGCTTGGTTACGTAGTCGTCCGCGCCTAACTCGAGGAGCAGGACCTTGTCCATGACATCGGACGCGGCGCTCAACACAATGACGGGAACCGCCGGGGCGGACTGCTTGATTTCACGGCAAACGTCGCGGCCGGGCATCCCCGGCAAGCGCAGGTCGAGTACCACCGCCGAAGGCTGCGCCGTCCGGAAAACCTCCAATCCAGACTGCCCATCAAAGGCCGCATCCACCGAATAGCCCTCAGGCTCGAACAAGCGGCGCAGGGCGCGGTGTACGGCGCGATCGTCCTCAACTACCAGAATTCGTTCCATATAAGGTTCCTGTAAGAGACCGGCCGGCCCTCAGGTACAACCTCCGCCAGCCCCCAACAAAACCTGGCTTGGCTCATTGTCGCCGATGTCTCCGGGTTGTCAACAATGCTACGGAACTCGTCTGACGGCTTTGTCAGCAAATTGTCATCAGAGTGCAAATTGTCGGTAACAAGCTGAAAGCACAAGGGCAAGAGGAGCCTTGCTCCTTGGGCGAGAGGCTCCTCGACTGATCCGACCTCAGGTAGACCCCCGACCGACAAGCGGCTACGATAGGGTTAGCAATGGGGGAGGATGCATGTATTTCGAACAGTTCTACCTGGGCTGTTTGGCACACGCCTCGTACATGTTGGCATCGGAGGGGGAAGGCGTCGTGGTCGACCCCCAGCGTGACGTGGACATCTACCTGCAGGCGGCAGCGGACCACGGAGTCCAGATTCGGCACATCTTCGAGACCCATCTGCACGCCGATTTTGTGTCCGGACACAAGGAACTTGCCGAGCGCACGGGCGCGACGATCTACATCGGCAGAAGCGCCGGGGCGCGCTTTTCTCACGTCGATGTGGGCGACGGCTTCCAGCTGCGGGTGGGCAAAATCCGCATCGATGTCCTCGAAACACCCGGCCACACCTCGGAAAGCATTTGCCTCGTGGTGACCGATGAGGAGAAATCGCAGAAGCCGTGGGGTGTGCTCACCGGCGACACCTTATTTATTGGCGATGTCGGCCGGCCGGACCTTTCCAAGTCGCTCACGCCGGCACAACTGGCGGCGAAGCTGTACGACAGCCTGCACGAAAAGCTGATGGCGCTGCCGGATCATGTTCTGGTGTATCCCGCGCACGGCGCGGGCTCCCTGTGCGGCCGCAATATGCGCGCGGAGCGTTCATCGACCATCGGCACCGAACGCCTCACCAACTACGCGCTGCAGATCCCGAGCCGAGATGAATTCGTCCGCGAGCTCACGTCGAAAGTTCCCGTGCGGCCTGACTATTTCTTGCAGGATGCGGAGATCAATCGCGATGGCGCGGCCGCCCTTTCAGAGCTGCCCCAGCTGGCGCCGATCTCTCCGCAAAAACTGCAGGGTTTGCTCGATGAGGGCACCATCGCGCTTGATGTGAGGCCCGGAGGCGAGTTTGCGGCAGGGCACGTTCCGGGGTCGGTCAACATCGCGCTTTCAGGTCAGTTCGCATCCTGGGCCGGGTCGTTGCTAGGGCTCTCCTGCCGGCCGGTTCTGGTTGCCGACACCCCAGAGCAGATTGGCGAGGCACAGCTTCGACTGGCGCGTGTGGGGATCGAAGCTGTTCGTGGATACCTGCAAGGCGGCGTCGCAGCTTGGCGCCAGGCCGGACTACCCGTAAGCAAACTGGACGAGATCTCGGTGCAGACTCTGAGGGATCTCGTTCGCGACCATAAGCTGCACTTACTCGATGTCCGTCGTGAAGGCGAATGGAAGGCAGGGCACATCGACGGTGCTGAGTGGCTGCCGCTAGATGATCTGAACAAGTCGGTCCCATGGGCCGACCGCGATATTCCAATCGCCGTTCACTGCAAAAGCGGGTACCGCAGTGCAATTGCGTGCAGCCTTCTGCAGCGTGCCGGGTTCCAGAACGTGAGCAACGTTCTGGGCGGCTTCGATGCCTGGCAAGCCGCGAACTTGCCCTTTCACACGGAACAGACTGTGGAGGCGTGAGCCCGGATTGCTGGTCCGGCCCTCGCTCCTTCATTCGATCCTGAATTCCTCACAGCGACCGAAGGAAGTTCCAGATGTCCTGCATCTGCGCTGGCGTGAGCGCATTGAACTGTTGAATTTGCGGTTGGCCTCGGACTCGCGCCCGCTGTGCGCGCCGATCGCCTGCAGCAAATCGGAGGTGCGGCCATCGTGGAGGAAGAAGAGCCGCTGTGCTATGCCCCATAGCGGCGCGGTGCGAAACTGATCGTCCCCGGCTGCGCCCTGCGAGATGCGGTCCGCCAGGCCCCAACCCATGTGATGCAAAGCGAAATCGATGTTGCTTGCGCCGTTCGAGCGCCGCCAGTGCGACCTGGCGATTGGGCACCGAATTCTGCGGACTCTTGAGTCCGGGGCTGCTCCCCCCGATGGCGGGCTGTGCATGATGCATCGCGCAACGATTCCGGTTGAACGTCGGTCCGAGGCCGACGCCCTTAACGGCAGCCAGTTTGTGTACGTTACGGGTACTGCTCGGTAGAATGGACGTTCAACAACTGACTGCAGCAAAGATGCTGCTCACGGGTCAAGCGTGAGCAGCATCTGACTTGAGAATTCCATGATTCGAGCGCGAATCGTACTCCTAAGCCTCGAGTCGCTCTCGCCCCTAACCGAACAAGGGCGATCGGGAAAATCGTGGTCCCGAAAGCTACTTCTGTTCAGGAGCCGACGGGGTGTTCGCAGGGGGCTGCCCATGCTCGAGCCGATGCTCCATGCGTTCCTCGCGCCGGGCCTGCATGGCGTCCCACTTCTTTTGCTGGTCGGGGTTCAGCAGGGTCCGGATCTGGTCGTCGGCGGACTTGTGGATTTCCATCATCTTGGCATGCCGGTCCGGCTGGGCCAGCGATGAGTCGGAGTGGACTTTCTGCATATCGGAGAGCTCCGATTGCAGGATGTCCTGCACCTTCGATTGCTGATCTGCACTGAGATTCAATTTCTTGCCAAGCATCTGGCTTCGCTTCTGGGGATCGAAGCGGGCGTGCCCCGGGCCACCTTCCGACGGTGCTGCCGCCGCGGGAGGCTGGGCGTCGCTCGCTCCGCTATTCTGCGCAACCACTGCGGGCGCGGCATAGATGAGGCCGGCCAATACGAATGCAAGTAGACTTTGTTTCTGCATAGATCCTCCTGGGACGTACCCCACGTTCTTGGTGTTGGACGGTATAAACCGGATTATGGTCCCGAAAGTTGCGCCCCGGGGAAGGGCTTTACGAATCTTTACGAGATCAAGTAGCTGCTGGAATCGACTGGACCGACGGGCGGCGAGTCGAACGCCTTGCGCGCCATGCATGCAGGTCCGATCGTAGGGCGCGCACTTGCTAGGAAGGGGGCGTGATTCTAATATGCCCTGCTGGTGCGGAGGTGCAGGGTGATGGATCGACGCAGATTTGTCAGCAGCGCCCTGGGCATGGCCGGCGCGTGGGCGGTGGCTCCATCTTTGTTCGCGCAACTGGAAGGAGTTCCATCTTCTCTGCCACCTCATAGCCTGCTTGAGATGGATGCCGACGCCTATTGGGCGGAGATGCGCAAGCAGTTCCTGATCCCGCCGGACATGATTTACCTGAATAACGGCACGGTCGGATCGAGCCCCGCCCCCGTGCTGCGGGCTGTCTTTCAGGGCTACGAGGAAGCAGAGAAGCTGAGCCAGAAGGACCCCGAGGACTATCCCATCTGGGGCTATGCCGCGTGGAACGAGTTTCGCGATCCTCTCGCTGCTTTTGTGGGATGCACCCGAGACGAGCTTGCTCTGCTACGCAACGCGACGGAAGCGAACAGTTACATCGCAAACGGCATTGACCTCAAGGCAGGCGATGAGGTTCTGATGACCGACCAGGAACACCCCGGGGGCGAGCAGCCGTGGCAACTTCGCGCGAAGCGCTACGGAGTCGTCCTGAAGAAGGTCGCGCTTCCCAAGCCGGTGGAGAATTCGGCGCAGGTGCTCAACCTGTTCAACGATGCGATCGGCCCGAGGACTCGCGTTCTGTTCTTCAGCCACATCACCACAGTCACCGGTGTGGTCCTGCCCGCGAAGGAACTCTGCGCACTCGCGCGCAGTAAGGGAATCCTCTCCGCCGTCGACGGTGCGCATGTTCCGGGCATGATGCAGCTCGATGTACATGATTTGGGCTGCGATCTTTATTCAGCCAGCCCGCACAAGTGGCTGCAAGCGCCCAAGGGATCCGGGTTTCTCTACATACGCGACGAAGTCATCGACCGGATCTGGGGAACGGTCGTGACCGAAGGCTGGGATGACACCCAGATTCGTGCCGAACGATTCCAGCGGATTGGGAGTTCGAATGTGCCTGTCTTGTGGGGCCTGCGTGCCTCGATTGAGTTAGCGAACTCGATCGGCATGACCTCCATCGAAGGGCGCCACCGGAAAATGGCCGACTACCTTTTGTCAGAAATGATCAAACGGGGCGCGACTTCATGGACCTCACCCGATCCTGCCCTGCGATGCGGAATCGTCACGGTGAACGTTCCGCCGGTCCAGCGCATGGAACTGGAGCACTGGATGTGGTCGACGCACAAGATCCGGATTCGCGGAGGCGAGCCAAGCAAGCTGCGGCTCTCCGCTCCGTACTACCTCCAGAAAAAGGATGTGGACCGCTTCCTGGAGAAATACGACGAGTTTAAGAAAGCCAAGGGCATTGCATAAATGAGGGGCGTCGACTCAATCGGTTCTTTCGGTCAGAACTTAAACTGGGCGTCCAGTTGGAATCGGCGGGGAGGTTGCGCTTGTACGGCCTTGCCGAAAGACGGCGATGTGATCACGCCTACGTAAGTAGTGTCGTTGGGATGATTCAGCACGTTGAAGGAGTTCACGGACACCGTGAGCTTCTTGCCGTGCTCCGGAGACTTCGAGAACACGAAGTCGTGGGCGACACTCAGGTCGAGGTCGATCAAACCCGGTCCCGGTAGAGTATTGCGGGCCACGCCTGCAAGCCGGTCATTGACGATCCCGTCTTGGTTCTCGTCGCTGCCGGTTGTGATGTTCACCGGTTTCCCCGTGTAAAGGGAAAGGGCGACTCCGAAAATGAAGAGGCGTCCCGCTTCCGCCGTGCCCAGTAAATCGAACTTATGCCTGCGATCGTTGTCCGATCGCGCCCAATCGGCGTTGGGATCGTAGCTGTTCGCCGGGAAGAACGTAATTCCGCTCGTGTTGTTGTACGTCTTGCTGAAGGTGTATTGCACCTGACCGGTCAGGAATTTCACGGGGCTGCCGCGAAACGTTGCTTCTACCGAATTGCTTTTCTGATGGCCTTCCGATTGAATTTCGCGTTCCTGGCCAAGCGCCGAATTTGGTCGAGGTCCGAATGCGGGAGGCAGGGGTGCGTTCGCGTCAATGGACCGAAACAGCTGGATGCCCCGCGAACCGATGTACATCGCGCTGAGCGTGCTCTTTGGCGTGATCTGCCGTTCGATCCCAGCGCTGTACTGAACCGTGTAGGGGATGCGAGCCCTCGGATCGAGAGTGACTACGCTGGTCGGCACGCCTGTCAGATCAGCAGGAGTAACGGGGTATGGCGGGTTGTCGAGGAT
>Ga0306925_10000112_pt1 | contig 45244 bp, 32 predicted proteins | sample flu12Cox44000176_FD_203755 | JGI IMG/M metagenome (GOLD analysis project Ga0306925, IMG submission 203755) | Lab enrichment of tropical soil microbial communities from Luquillo Experimental Forest, Puerto Rico - flux8day.12C.oxic.44.000.176 (v2)... | ecosystem: Environmental > Terrestrial >... | reverse complement strand
TCTCTTAACTATTCCTCGCTCCGAAGTGTCCACATCTCCCCCAAGTGGGCACTTCGTAAGTGCCCACTTGAGTCATCTTCCTCAACTAAACAAAATCCGTCACCACGGCCTTCAGATGACGCTTACCCTGATCCGTGTAATCACTCCAGTGCCAGATTAAATACAACGCCAACGGCGCGACCATAACCAGTCCCATCATCGTGTGCAGCAGGAGTCCCCACTCGATGGCAGGGTGAAATGAACCGAACGTGATCGCCAGCCCTGAAATGATCTCGAAGAGGAAGAGGGCTGCAACCACCCTGCTTAATGCCCCGGACCAACCGGTTCGAACCTGAGCGCCTGACACTTGTAGCGGTTGCATACTCACCCCTGGCAAGAACCCGCCAAAGATAAGGTCATACCATCTGTCACTTATGTGACAAACGTCACACCGGTCTGTGCGCAGGCGCACGGGCCACTAATATGAATGGATTAGAAGCCAACACATATCGTTGCGACAAAACGGCTCGGATTTAACTGCCCGTCTCGGTCTCAGGATTTGATTTGGAAGCATCAGTGGCAAAATCATCATTCGGCTCTCTGGCTGCCCTTCCTGACAAAAGCCTGCGCCTAGTGTGTCCGCTTCTGCTCTGCAAGGGCTTTCGCTTCGCTGCAGTGAAACGTCGTCGAACGAAGGCCGAAACAATTTGGGTGGTTAGGGTGTGTCGGACCACTCAGTTGACAACCTTGTTTGCCCAGTGAGTACTGAGATTTTTTGGAACTACAAGGCTAGTTCCCTTCCCTCTGCCTGTCGAATAATAGCCCCGGGTGGACGCGCTGGACGTTGATTTCGTTTCCAGGTTTCGTGAGGGCAGCGATGCCGGCGTCTACTCCCAGTCGCCGGACATTAGGCACATCTTTCTCTCGACCATGAGTGGCCTTCGGCACGGCGCACGCACCTCACAAAGGATCCTTGTTCTGACGAGCGCTTTCCTTTGGCCTTTGAAGCTTTTGCCTCTCCTCGTTCTCTAACTTGCTAACAAGGTGATTAAAAATATCTTTTTCGCGCACGGCGCGTGTCGTGTCCTGCATGTCGTGGCCGCGGAAACATTAAAGGAGATGTTCATGAAGTTGTCGAAGGCCTCAATCCTTCTTATCGGATCAGCAGTTGTTTTTTCCTCCGGCGCTTTTGCAGGGGACGCCAATAAGGGGAAACTTCGTTTGCAAAATAAAACCATCGTTGACGGCAAGCCTCTCAATCCCGGCCATTACACCGTCGAATGGACTGGCACCGGACCGACGGTCCAAGTCACTCTTCTACAGGGAAAGCGGGTGGTGGCCACTTTCTCTGCTCACATAACTGAGCAGCCCACACCGGATCACGAAGACGCTTACGGGAGTGCACCCCAACCGGATGGTTCGAGCAGACTCACGGCCATCTATTTCAGTGGCAAGCGGACTGCCCTGGAACTGGAACAGTATGAAGCGAGCCAGCAGCCCAGCATGTCCAATTCAAGGTGAGGACCAAAGAACGAGTAGCGCCCATTTCTTTCCGGCCGGGCCGGCAAGGAATGGGCATTCTTTTTTGCGAATTTCTCGTGCCCTCGCGCAGCAAAAACTCGCACCCGCCAGCGGGTTCCTGAATCTCGCAAACGTAATGGCGATCTCTGTGTTTGCTATCTTCGTTGATCTTCAACAGCTGTGAAGCCGCGACTGGTATTTAGCGCCGTGCCTTACGGCGTCATCGGTGCGCTCGCAGCTGCACAATCGGGCACGTCTAGCCAGCCACAGCTTGCGCTGTGGCGCTTCCGAATCCGCGTTTAGAAGAGGAGTACCTGCCCAGAAAGCGCTGCCGGCCTGCCCATTTTACAAGACCAATGGCAGTCTCGAGTCAACCGAGAAGGATAGGCAGAAGCACACCGAGGGCCAGCGCGAACAGCCAAAGCGCGGGAGCTGGCGTGCCTACAGGACGCACCTTCTTTGCCTCGCGGGCGGCGACGCGCGGGTCCAAGAGGAGCACGCGCACGTAGCGGCGCTCCATCAACAGAAAGACAAAGGCCGTTGTCGCACCGTAAATCAGGTGCCCCATTAAGGACGGAAGCAAGGCCGAAACCGCATCGGCGCTCCAGTCGCAGACCCCCGTCAGCAGCAGGGGAAGGACGGTCATGGGGCCTACAAACCACCAGATCAAGCCAAAGAGCCATCCCCAGGCCACACCGAGCCCCAAACTCGAACCTTCATTGCGAAACAGAAGCCCGTAAGTCATTCCGATCGCCGCGCTGACCAAGAGATGAAGCATCAGTCCTCTGGCCCCGGAGAGGCTCGTATCCAACCCGATAATCTGGGGCAGCGCGTGAGTTGCCAGCAGGACCGGGCTGGCGATGACCCCACCTGTAAGACCGGCGACAGCTCCCCAACCCAACGATTGCAAGACGCGGACTCCGACTCCGCCCACTTCCCGGTTCATCGGGTCGGACTCAATGAAGAGGCGAACCCACAAGCGGTCCAGCGTTGCGTAAGTGACCCCCAAGATCAACCCGTAGAGAATGTGCCCGACCAGTGAGCCAAAAACGGCGCGAGCTTGGTCTGCTGACCAATCGATCGGCTTGTGTGCTGCTAAGGGAAGCAGGGTGAGCTGTCCAAGAAACCACCAGAGAATCGCGTACGCGAGCCCCCAACCCATGCAGGAGCCGTACCCACGCACGTCGCGCTCGAACAGCAGGCCAAAAGTAACGCCAATCAGCAGCGCGACCCCAAAATGCAACAAAATAGTCGTCTCACGTGAAAAACCTAGCGTCCCGTATCCGGCTAGGAGAGGGAAATAGTCACCCGACGAAACCCACCGGCCAAAAATCAATCCGCCGAGCGTACCCGCAAAGCCGCCCGCTATGATGGCTCGGCTCAAGCTGAATTTCTGGGTTCCAACTCCGCTGCGAAGTTCTGCCCATAAACCCAGGGTCAGCCCCTCCGGCGTTCCCAGGCAAATCAAAAAAGAAACAAGCTGCGGAAATCTCTCGCGGGCATCGCTGAACATCGCTCCGGGGCCAGCCGCACCGGATACCAGCGGTATCAAGCCTGCGGGGAACACGATCCAAACTAACACCGCAAAAGCCAAGCCCCAGATCAATCCTGCTCCAGGACTGGTAGCTCGCTTGCCAAAGAGCAAGGCAAACGCTGCCCCGAACACCAGGCCGCATAACAGAGACTGTGACAGCGGGCCGGGCAACAGCATACTTTGCAGCCCGCCACCCACCGCGCCGACAGACAGTCCGAGCAAAATCTGTGTGGCTCGTGGCGACGACATCCTGTGATGCGAAACGACCCGCATGATGCTTGCGTTCCGAACTTCCTCCATGTGGTTTCTCCTACTTCAATTCGATCGTCTGGACAATGTCGCGTGGAAAAAACAGCTCCACGACCCAGTCCATCGCGACACGGATTTTTCTCTCCAGCCCGGGTAGCTTCGAAAGATAGATGCCGCGCCACATCAACCACGCGAGCAGGCCCGAAAATCGGATGGACCTATTTCGCGCGAAAGGGACGCTCAGTTCCGCACAGGCGGTCTGATGACCCACGACACAGAGAGCTCCCAAGGAATCGAAATGAAATTCTCGGAGCGGGCGTCGCTCGATGTGCGAGCGAATGTTTTCTGCCAGAACTTGTGCCTCGCGCAAGGCAAACTGCGCCGTTGGCGGGCACGGTTTCTGAGTCTTTGCATCAATCACTGCAGCACAGTCGCCGAGTGCCCACAACCCTGGCCTACCGACCACAGCAAGGGTAGAATCAACGACCAGTGCACGCCTTTTATCCTTCTCTAACGGAAGCGCCTGTACGAGAGGATTAGGCACCGTCCCAGCCGTCCACACTAGAGTTTCCGTGCGGATCTCACCGTCATTCAGGATGACCGCACCGGGACCTGCGTCGGTCAGACGCGTATTGAGCCTGAACACGACCCCTCGCGCTTCCATTCTTTGCTGCGCATACCGCGCAAGCGATTCGCTGAGTTCGGGAAGAATACGATCGCGCGAATGGACGAGCACGATGCTGAGGTCCTCCCGCTGCAGCTTCGGATAATCCGCGAGGATGCCGTGAGCGTAATCGTTCAGGGCGCCCGCGAGCTCCGCGCCAGCAAAGCCCCCTCCTGCAACCACGAAAGTAAGCAGTGCCTTTCTCCGGGCGGGATCGGGCTCTTGTTCAGCACGCTCAAACATCTCAATAACGTGATTTCGGATGCGGATGGCATCGAGCAGACTCTTGAAGTTGAAAGAATACTTCTGCAGATTCGTCATCCCTAGATAGTTGGAAACGGCACCGAGGGCAAACACAAGGTGGTCATAGGAAACCGTCCGGGCGGAGGAGGTCTCGGCGACAGCGGGATCGCTCGCCAGGAAAATGCGTCGGCTTTCAAGATCAATCCGTGAAACCTGCCCGCGAACGAATTCCGTTCGATGCAAGCTGCTGCGCAGCGGAGTACTGATGTGCGTGGGCTCGAGACTGCTGCCGGCAACCTCGGCAAGCATTGGGGTGAAGAGCAGAGCGTTGGTCTCGCTGATAAGTGTCAGCTTGACGTTCGCATTGGAACGAAATTCTCGCTCCAGGCACTCGGCTGTATGCATTCCTGCAAAGCCGCCGCCCAGGATTACAATGTGTGTTTTCTGTGCTTCGCCGGGCACAGGTGTGCTGACCTCCAACCCCCAGATGCTCGCTGCCAGATCGTTGAGACCTTGTGTCAGCGAACCAAGGGCAGCTCCGTAAATCACCCACCCCAAGAGCCCCGGAAATTGGCTGCGCATCTGTTCCGCGTTCCACTCGGGATGATGGCCGGAAAGCACCGGGATCCCGATCACGCTGACCAGGCCCCAGAGGGGTATTCCAAGGGCTGCTCCCGCCATGAGGTTGTCTACATACGTACCGCGAGTCGGATCAAGACTCGCCGAATAGCACGCCCCCACGAGAGCACCTAAGACCAGGCTGAGAAGCGGGTGCCCCAGGGTCATCAGCAGCGCAATACCGGAAAGTAGACCTGCTGGAACCCCGACCAAGACTCGGCGCAACAACGGACTCATGCTTTTTCACTCCTCGAAGAGCAGCAAAATTCACCTGGACATCGCGGAAGTCTGTTGTGGCGAAGGTTCCCCAACGAAACAACTGAGAGCAGAATCCAGTGCGAATTTGCCCGGGCCCACGAGCAAAATAATGACGGACGCGACAAGGAATGTGTATGGGGCGGCGGCATAGAACTTGCCGGGGTCAGAGAAAACCGCCAGTAGTGCTTCTCGATCGGCAGTGACGTAAGCGACAAGCATGTTGACGGTCAGCGTCAGCGCGGTCATCCGAGAAAGAAGACCAAGCGCCAGGAGGATGCCACCGAAGAATTCCACACAAGAGACAAAGAGTGCTGTTTGGCTTGGATATGGGAGGTTGAGACTCATAAAGAAGTCGGTGACGTTGGACAGATTGTGAAGCTTTCCCCAGCCGCTCTGGGCTAGCTGCCAGCCCCAATAGACCCTCACGAAAAGGAGGAAGGGAGACTGAAGATAGTTCACAAGATTGAAAAAACGATCGTGCAGATGGCGAATTCGATTGTAAAGGTAGCTCATACCTGTAATGGATACGGAAAGTCTGAAAAAGCTTCAAACTTTCTTCGAGAAACTTGGACTCGCACCCGATCGTTCTCAAATATTCTGGGATGGCACTGCGGTGCCGCGTTCAGGGCGTCCAAGCCGTCGTCCCACGGCCATTCCGGCGATAAAAGCTTCCCGGCGAATTCTGCGGTGTTTTGCGTTCCATTTCATGAGATTACGGTGCTGACTGGAAGTTTCACTTTTTCGTTCTGGCCCACGGTTCCTTGAAACCTTTCTGCCACCTTTGACTCACACCGGTACGCACTTCGCTCGTGTCTTTCTTACTGGCGCCTTTTTTGCCGCCTCGGGAAATCGCTAAGTCATTCTGAGCAAATGGGATGGTTGGTAGGGGCGGGGGGATCGAATCCACGAACGATATGGAAATAAAGGAGTTTTGCGGCGCACCTCGGCCTTGTAAGTCATTTAAGGGAACACAACGGGATCGTTAGTGCCTGATTGCGTTCATTCGCGCAGTGAGCCCGTAGCGAAGAATCTCAGTGAGCCTCCGGTCCTACTACTCGTCACTGGAATGGCCGAAACGCGGCAAGTCTCGACTTTCGGTGGTGAGAGGTAAGTCAAGCCTACTTGGGTTGTGTGCGGTAGGCGAAGCAAATCTGTGCCAGATGACACGCAAAGCCGCAACAATCGGCACAGAAAGATAGATTCCCACGATTCCGCCGACCGCGCCTCCAACCATTACGGTAAAGATGGCCAGCAAGGGATGGATTTCCAATTCATGGCCCATCACGCGCGGGGCAATCCAGTAGTCCATAGTCACCCGCCAAAGGCCGAGCAGCGCCGCCATCCAGATCCAGTGCGAGTGCGTCAGAAGCCCAACGGTAGAGATAGCGATTAACGCCGTGATCCAGCCTGCGATGGGAATGAATTCTAGCACCCCGGCCAGGAGTCCCAGGGCCAGCGCGTGTGGATAGCCCAGGAACACCATGGTCACGGAACAATAGATGAGAGAGAGCACAGCAAGGGTGACCTTGGCGCGAACGTAATGCCGCAGCATATCGTTCAGATCGGCGGCTAAAGCCCGCGCGGTCTCGTAGGTTTCTCCGGTCGAAATAAGGTGGATGACTCCGTTGGCGAGTTTGTCGCCGTCACTCAGGAAAAACAGACCAAGGATCGGAATCATCAGGATCCCGCCAAACGCCACGGACACGAACTGTCTTACCGATTCCACCACTCCACGGATCGACTCGCGACGTTGTTGCAGGAAGGCTTTTGCACGTTGCGATTGGGCCTCATCCCAGCCATTCCGCTGGCCCATCGTGATTGCAATATCGCCGGAATAGACATTTTCCATGACCGCCGGGGATTGCCGTATGAGCCGCCCCAGTCGAGGAACGAATTGGGGGTCCAGGATGTGAACGATAGACCCGATAAGAATCAGCAATGCAAGGTAAGCTTCGGCGACGTGCGGCCCCCGCAGATTTTTGAAAAACAGGGAATGGCGTTGCAGAAATCTCACGATAGGATTCATCAGATAGGCGAACAAGATCGAGAAGGCGAAAATGACAATGACGGTACGGGCCACATAGACGATGGCCACCGCCACAGCGAAGAGCAGTGTGGTCAGCAGGACGTTCAAAGTGCGGCGGTCGGGGAAAGCCATAATTCTCACTCCGCGATTGCGCTATTAGGTTTGCGATTCGAGTTTCTGCTTTATGGAAACCAGGGCCTTTTCCAGCGAAGACCGCGTCTTATCCACCGCGACTTTCCGTACAATTCCGCCCTTTAGTCCGGTGAGTCCAGCCTGCTGGGATCCCTTCAAGGTAATCAGGTAAAAACCCGGATGATCCGGGTGTTGTGTATCCTTGACGCACACGGTCAAATCGAGTGCACTTTCGAAGTAGTGGCTTGCGTAAAGCTGCTTCACCGCCACGGCGTAGGCGGGTTTCTCCGGAGATTTGCCTTTGTAGATGACCGCTTGCACCATACGAATCGTGGGCTTGAGTCCAAAATTGACTTTCTCCCAGTAGAACTGGGATTCGATGTTGGTGGAATCGGCCTTCGGATAATTCAGCAGGTACTCATACAATTCGGGTAGGTACACCGGGAGTCCCTTCGAACGGTTGATCAAAGCTGCAAACGTCTCCGCCACAACCGCGGGATGGTTCTTGTCCCGATAGGTACCCAGTGCGGCATTGCCTCCTCGTTGGTAATCCAGAAGAGCTTGCAGGGTCATTTGCTGCGCCAGGTGATTCGCCTGGTCGGCCGCGTCGGGTGCGGACCAATTAACGGAGTGTTGGAACTCCTCCATCGCTTCGGCCGGCAATTGCACCTCGCAGTGGCCCGCTTTGCAATTTTTCAATTGCTTGAAATCTTCGTCGTCGAGGGTGAACCCTGCGAGATCCGCAAGCTGCGGCGGATCGCTAAACTTGCGGAGCGCCAGATAATTCGGCAGCTTGCGCAGCGCGTCGATGTCCGACGCGAATTTGAGGTAGCGTTCGGGAGTGGAATTGATGTACACCGAGCCAAACACAAACACCTGGTCAGCTGTCGGGGAATCAAGGACCTTCGCGACAGCTTTTCCGTCCCGAATTTCACGGATTTGATCGTCATTCAGTCCTACGAACTCGTGAAAAAACTTGGCCGGTTCGACAGGGTTGTCCGCTGCTGGAGTTCCTCCTGTACTAAACGGTAAGAGAAGTATGGCGAACAGAATTGGTTTGCGAGTTCCTTTATGCACGAACGGATCCTCCCTTAATAATTGCCGTTCCGTTTTTACCCCAATCAAGGCTCGTATTCAAACTTCCGCTCTTTGGCCAGGCTCCGCCAGGGGGGATGGCCGCTCCTTGCCTGATCTCACGGAACCAGTGGGTCGCCAGAGAGGGTGCCCCTTCGCGCATGAAATCGCTTTTTTATAACTGGGAGGGCCTTTACCCTGTAGTCTAGGCGTCGTTGGGAGATCAACTGCATTGCATCGCAGCCCGATTTGCTGGAGAACCAGTACCGAGCAATTGTCCCGCGCTTTAGGCTGCAAACGGCGTTTGCAGGCAGTAGTAGTAGTGTTCCGGAGTATGCAAAAATAAGCGCCTTTGTGGCGCAGGGCGCACAGAAGGAGTAGTAACTATGGCGGCCGCTAGTACCCCGGCTCCAACCCCCACCCCGACGACACATCCCGAGCCAGTTGCCCCGAAGACCAAGCCGCAATGGGGATGGTTGAAATACGCAACCCCGTTATTTGTGGTGATGCTTGCCGTGGCTGTGGTGGTCACGCTCACTCGGAATTGGAATGCATGGGAGGGCGGCAAGGTCGAACAGGTCACCGACGACGCCTTTGTGCGCGGCGATCTCACGCCCCTCAGCACAAAAGTTGCAGGCATTGTGCGAAACGTGAAGGTGTCTGACTATCAGCGCGTGCACGCGGGCGATCTCCTGGTCGAACTTCAGGACGACGATTATCAGGCACAGCTTGCGCAGGCTACCGCGGCGGTGGAAGCCGCCAAAGCGGCCATTGAAAACAATCGCAGGCAACGCGAACTGCAAGACTCTCGGATTCAGCGGGCGCTCGCGGGAATTGATCAGGCCAAGGCCCAGATCGCCGCTGCCGAAGCGGGAATCAATGCCGTGCAGGCGGATGTCGTTCGAACGCAGGCGGAGCGCGCACGGGAAGAGGCCCTTCTTGCGACTCAGTCCGCGACGAAACAAAAGGTCGAGGCGGCGGTAGCCGATGAGCAACGCTTCGCTGCGCAAGAGGCCAGCCGCAAGGCCGATCTCGAACAGGCGAAGACGGCACTGCGCAGCAACGAAATCGCGGTGGAATCGGAACGCCGCGCCAAAGCGGTCCTGGAATCTCAAGACCAGCAACTCATTGCCGATCTGCACGCAAAAGAAGCTTCGCTGTCAGTGGCGAGGATCAACCTGGGCTACACGAAAATCGCCGCGCCCGCGGATGGCACCGTCGGCGAACGCCAGGTGCGTCCTGGGCAGTTGGTTTCTCCCGGAACCCAGGTCGTAACCTTTGTTGCCGAGACAAAATGGGCGCAGGCGAACTATCGCGAGACACAGCTCACCAACATGAAAGTGGGCGACCCTGCCGAGATTCGCATTGATGAGTACCCGGGCAAAGTCTTCCGCGGGAAAGTGCTCGAAATTGCGCCCGCCAGCGGCTCGCAATTTGCGCTTCTGCCGCCCGACAACGCCACCGGCAACTTTACGAAAGTCGTCCAAAGAATCCCCGTGAAGATCGCCTTCGACGATGCCAACTTGGCAAGTAGTTTGCGTCCCGGCCTTTCGGTGATCGTCACCGTGCGCACTAGGCACTGAGTGGGGCGCACCATGGCTTCCCCGGCGGCAGTCGTCCATCCACCTTCCAAGCAGCAAATCGCGCGCGCCATCGCCGGAGGGCTGCCTGCGGAGCTTTCTCAGAGCCCGCTGTTGGGCATTCTGGGCGTGGTGCTGGGCGCGGGAATCGTCACGTTGACCGGGCGCATGCTCACGCTGGGCACTTCCGATCTCAAGGGGAGTCTAGGCATCGGCTTTGACGATGGTGCCTGGATTGGCAGCGCCTATAACATCGCGCTCATGTTTATTGGACCGTTCACCGTATATCTCGGTGGTTTGCTCGGCCCCAGCCGCGTCCTTCGGATCGCCTCGATCTGTTTCACTCTGGTTTGCCTTTTCTTGCCGCTGATTCATAGTTACAGCTTGCTTCTAACCGCGCTCGTGATCGCAGGATTGACCTCCGGAACCTTTTACCCTCTAACGCTCACCTTTGCGCTCAAGAATATCCCGCCACGCTTTCTGCCTTTCACGCTCGCTCTCTATGCCACCTCTGTGGACTTCGCCGTGAATATCGCCCCCTCCCTTTATGGCTGGTATCGCGACCATCTCTCCTTCCGCTGGATGTTCTGGAATTCCGCCCTGATCACGCCCTTCATGATCCTGTGCATCCATCTGGGAATTCCTCCGTCGCCGCCAAGAAAAAGCACCGGCCCCCCTCCGAGTTTTGTCGGATTCCTTTACGCCAGCGCCGGATTCTCGCTGCTGTTTGCCGCTCTGGACCAGGGACAGCGTCTCGACTGGTGGCGCTCCGGCCTCTTCAACGGCCTTTTCTTCAGTGCGGTGATTTTCCTGCTGGCCTCGCTCGTTCGTCGCCTCCGCCGCCCAAACCCCTTGGTGGATCTTCCGTATCTCCGGCAATGGAATACGATTATGCTTGGCGTGGCTCTGGGACTTTTTCGATTTTGCCTGCTTGCCACGATTATTCTGATCCCCCAGGCGCTTGCTCTGCGGGGTTTTGAAGCCGACCAGATTGGCCCGGCGCTCCTCTGGACCGCCTTGCCCCAGTTGCTGATTGCTTTTATCGCAGCATTGCTTCTCCTGCATGGATTGGATTCGCGTCTTTTGATGGCCACGGGATTCACGTGCATCGCTGTCGCATGCATTCTGAACGCGCAGTACACGTTCGCCTGGTCCACCGCCAATTTCTACCGCACCGAATTGCTTATGGGTGTGGGCCAATCGTTTGCCTTCATTGGCCTGGTCTCCACGATTGTGTTGCAGGCAATTTTTTCCGGTGGACTCTCGAAACCCCAGGACGCTCTTACGTTTTCCGCCTTCTTTCACATTGTTCGTTTGCTGGGCGGGCAAATGGGGGTTGCTCTTATGGGGCACTACATCGCTGTTCGCGAGCGCATTCACTCGAACCTGCTCGGCCTGCACGTACAAGGTGGCAATTGGCTGGACGAGGCTTCCATTCGGCAAATGACCGCGGGACTCTACGCCAAATCTTCCGGTTTGGCTGCTGCCACGGGTCGCGCTGTTGGCTTGACCAGCGGCCGCGTGCGGTTGCAAGCGTATACCCTCAGCTTCATTGATGGATTCCATCTCATCGCGTGGGCTTGCGTGTTGGCGCTGCTGCTCATCGCACTGCTCCACAAATCTCCCTTGAATTACGGCGAGTTGGGCTTTCCGGATGGCGGGCCTTCCCGAGCGGAGAGGACAAAATCGTGACGAAACGCACTGGACGAAGCCGTGCGATGCAGCCAGATAAAGTAGAACTACAAGCTGCCGCGCACGTATCCTGCCAGCCGATCTGGATGGCGCCGTTCTCTGTGGTCACTTTGCACGGGACGATTCCCACGACAGCCAGTGGAACTTGATTAATCGGGTCGCCGAGATGATGGCGATCCCATCAAGGGTCACACGCTACGAATCACGAATGAGAGTAAGATGTGGCCACGATGGGGAGAGTCCCCGGACCAGGGCGCCGCGCTGCGGTACTGAGCATTGTGGAGAAAATCGAATGAATCTTGCACGAAAAAGAGTCGGAATTCTCTTGGTGTGTTCCATTTTGTTCGTCATTTCGGTTCAGCCGCAAACCAAATCCACCGGCCCCCCGCCGACGCCGGAAGAAGCAAAGAAGTACCTTGAAAATGCCGAACAGGACCTTTTTGACCTCAGCATAAAGGCCAGCCGCACGGCCTGGGTTCAGGAGAACTTTATTACCGTTGATACCCAGAGCCTCGCCGCGGAGGCCAACGAAGCTGCCAACACCGCTGCCACAAAGTACGCCAAGCAAGCCCATCGTTTTGACCACGTGCAACTCTCTCCGGAACTCGCCCGCAAACGGCTTCTGCTCGAACTGGCCACCAGTTTCCCCGCTCCTGACGACCCAAAAGCCCAGAAAGAGCTCGCCCAAATCGAATCTTCTTTGGACGGAGACTACGGAAAAGGGAAATGGTGCCCCGACGGCGATAAGAAGGCTTGCTTCGACGTGAACGCAGTTGAACGCTTAATGGCCAAGAGCCGCGATCCAGCGGAACTGAAACGTGCGTGGATTGGTTGGCATGCCGTTGGTGCTCCGATGCGTCAGCGCTATGCGCGCATGGTCGAACTCGGTGATCAGGGCGCCCGCCAACTGGGCTATACGGATGTCGGCGCTCTCTGGCGCTCGAACTACGACATGCCGCCTGACCAGTTTGCGAAAGAGATGGACCGCCTGTGGGACCAGCTTCGGCCCCTCTATCTTTCCCTGCACGCGTACGTGCGCGGCCAACTGGTCAAGAAATATGGCAAAGACATCGTCCCGCCCAATGGCCCCATCCCCGCACACCTTCTCGGCAATATCTGGTCGCAGGAATGGAACAACGTTTACGACCTGATGGATTCGCCCAAGCCGCCCGAAAGCTATGACCTCAGCAAAATCCTCGCCGATCGCAAGACCGACCCCAAGGGAATGATCAAGTACGGGGAAAACTTTTTTATTTCCCTTGGGTTCGCACCTCTTCCCGAAACTTTTTGGGAGCGTTCTCTCTTCACGAAACCGGCCGACCGCGATGTCGTTTGCCACGCCAGCGCATGGGACGTCGATTTGAAAAACGACCTTCGCGTCAAGATGTGTATTGAGCCTACGGCGGAATATTTCCTCACCATTCATCACGAACTCGGTCACAACTTCTACCAGCGCGCTTACAACACCCAGCCGTGGCTGTTGCAGGGCGGTGCCAATGAAGGCTTCCACGAAGCGGTGGGCGACACCATTGCACTCTCGGTCACTCCCGAATATTTGAAGAAAATCGGACTGATCGATACCGTGCCGCCGGCCTCTGGGGACACTGACTACTTGTTCCAGCGAGCCCTCGAGAAAGTCGCTTTTCTCCCCTTCGGCCTTGTCATCGACAAATGGCGCTGGGAAGTTTTCTCAGGCCAGTTGAGGCCAGATCAGTACAACAGGGGGTGGTGGGAGCTACGCCTCAAATATCAAGGTGTCGCTCCGCCTGTAGCTCGGACCGAAGCGGATTTCGACCCTGGCGCCAAATATCACGTCCCCGCTAATGTGCCCTACGCCCGCTATTTCCTGGCAAGCATCTACCAGTTCCAGTTCCAGCGCGCGCTCTGCCAAATCGCTGGCGAACAGGGCCCGCTTCATCGCTGCTCCATCTACGGCAACAAAGCCGCCGGCGAACGGCTGAACCAAATGCTCGCCCTCGGCCAAAGCAAGCCTTGGCCAGACGCCCTCGAGGTCCTCACCGGTCAAAAGGAAATGGACGCCACCGCGCTCGCCGATTACTTTGCGCCTTTGAAAACCTGGCTCGACGAACAAAACAAAAAGAACGGCTATGCAGTCGGTTGGTAGTTGGGCGCGGCAAATCGGAGCGTGTTGCTCTTTGGAGTGAACCGGGCGCCGGGATGGAGGTTGCGATCCATCTTGTTTGCCCGAAAACCCTGGCCTTGTACTGCCTGTAAGTGACTGATTAAATGACTGCACGCGCTGTCGATTCCGCTGATCAGCCAGACAGGAATCCGTGAGAGCGGGCGTGGGCGTGGCGCGCAACGTGCGGTTCGTGCAGAAGCGCAGCAAGTTTCCTGCCGGTCAGTTCTTCGTAGACTTTTCCAACTTGCGCAGGAAAGCCGTCGTCCGAGCCTGCACTGCGATCACTAACGAACCGAGCGATCTGGGTATTGGATTTCAACATTGTACGGATCGACTCGATCCGTGCCTTGGCTTCCTCGGGAGGGAGGTTCGTTAGAGCCGTGCCCACCTGTTGCTGTAGGGCTTTGAAGAATGCCTGCTGGTCGTCCAAGACTGTTGCAGCGGAGCGAGGACCGTGACCTGTGCATATGACCTTTGCACCGAGTTTCCTTACCTCATCCAGTGTCGCCACCCACTTGCCAACCTCACCGTCACCCACGTAATTGTACGGTCCGTTCACGCACATATCGCCCGTGAAGAGAATTCTCTCCTTCGGCAGCCAAGCCACGGCGTCGCCGTGCGTATGCGCCACTCCCAAGTGCATCAGCTCAACCCGGTGCTTGCCGTCATCAAAAATCAAGTCCCTCGAGAAGAGAACGGACGGCGGCTTAAGCTTGGTGGTTTTGAGGTCAGCGCGCTCTTTCGCCGCCGCCTCCCACCTGCCTGGTTCTTTGGCGTAGTAGCCGGTTTCGTACCGCTTCATCTCCTCGATGACGCCCGTATGGGCAACGGGCACTCCGCCGCTTTCCACAAAGATCTGATTCCCGTAGGCATGGTCGCCATGATGGTGTGTATCAAAAGCAAATCTTATCGGCTTGTCTGTTAGGGCGCGGATTTTGCTGATGATCATCTTTGCCCCCGCAGGGAAATTCGCGTCGACCACCAGAACGTAATCTTCAAAAATGATCCAGCCGTTGTTGCAGACGGCGTCCGCAGTATCCGACACTTGTCCCTCGTGAAAATAGATGTCGGGGGCCACAAGGTCCGCGTTGGCAGCCTCCGCTATACCTTCGGGAATTGGCCCGGCCAAAAGTTCCGCCTCCGCCGCGACACTTAGAAACCCTGTTCCTGCTGCTAAGAACTCGCGCCTGCTTATATCGCACATGTGCAGTCCTCCACTCTGATTTTTTGAGCCTGTCAACTCCTGTTTTGGCGTTCTGGTGGGATTATAAGCTTGTATGGTCGGAACTACGCCCAAATTGATGCGGACCTGCCCTTGGACCGTCTCGACAAGTAATGGTCGCGAGAAAACAGCGAGGTAAGCGGCAAAAGGCAATACTGCGATCGACTTTCCGCGATTGCCCACATTCGTCGAAGTGCTTGGTGCTCCGCTGTCAGTCAGGCGAAAATTACTGAACTTCCCTGCCCTGGTTTGAGTGCCCTGCCCGGACCACGGCCAGGACCGTACAACGGTTTAGCAAATCCCCGTTTCACTGGTGCAAAGCACCCCCGTTTGGAGCGCCCACCGACGAGACCGTTTGTTCGAGTCTACGAAGTTTGCCGCACCAGTGGGAGGCGGATTTGAAATGAGGTGCGGCTCGGCTGAGAATTGACGTTGATGCTGCCCTGATGGCTGCGGACTATGCGCTGGACGATATCCAGGCCTAAGCCCGTTCCCTCGCCCACTGGCTTCGTTGTGAAAAAAGGTTCGAAGATGCGGCCGCGAATTTCCGGCGGAATGCCTGGTCCGTTATCCGTGATTTCGACAAGCACACCCTCTGGTTCCAGCGCGGTCCGGATGATCAGGATTTTTTCTCCGTTCACCTGTGAACTCATCGCAGCGATGGCGTTGTCGATGAGGTTGGTCCAGATCTGATTCAACTCGCTGCCGTTCGCTGGAATTCTGGGAAGATTTCCGGCGTACTCACGCTTCACCTCGAAGCCGTGCTTCAACTGGTGTTGAAACATTCGCAGGGTCACGTCGATGCCGCGCTCGACATCAATTTCACTGATCGGTGTTTTATCCATGTAGGAATACGACTTCACCGCCTGAACCAAATCGGAGATGCGCCGGGAAGCTTCTTCGATTTCCCGCGTGAGGCAGAGGATCTGGTGATCGTATACCAGGATACGCAGGCCGTGTGCGGCGTGTTCGGGAGTCAGAAGCTTTGTAAATGGTGCCAAGTCTTCGGCCCGAACTCCCGCATCGACCAAGTCACCAGCCAGTCCGTCCGGTAGGCTTCTCTCGCTTAGCCAATCCGCGAGGTCCGACTCGAGGTCGGCGCGCTCGAGCGAATCGAGTTTTTTGGTGCCCGCGCCACACTCGGCGACGGCGTCGCTCAGTTTGATTAACAGCGATTGTGCTTCGGGCGGGATCAGTTGACTGCGCAGCGCAATGGCTTCACGGCGCCGGTTATTTTGCGCTTCACCCAAGAGCATTGCCGACCTCAAGGCCGCGGAAGCCGGATTGTTGAGTTCATGGGCCAAGCCGGCGGAGAGTTTACCAAGGGCCAACATTTTTGCAGTGCGTTCTTCGGAGCGCGCCATTTCACGGGTTCGGTCGGTCATTTCACCGACTAGCTTTTGCGCGAGATTCGGTGCGCGGTACACGAGTTCGCGCAGTTCCGTCGCGGGCATAACCGCGATACGCGTCCGGCCGACGGCCGTGCCCCGCCCATTAATCACCTTGAGTCGCGAGAAGGGAAGTACCCCGGTTGGCTGGCCAGCGGTGCGCACAAAGACTGGGGCATAAGGATCGGACGGCCGGCGGAAATGCATTTCTCCTTCCAGAATTACGAAGAACTCTTTCGCCGGGGAGCCTTCAGCAACGATGATCTCACCCGGCTCATAGCATCGCACTTCGAAATGATCAGCAAGCCACTCGAGCGCCGCGCTATCATCATCCGCGAACAGTGGTATCGCGGCGAGTTGGTCGGGAGTTAGGCGGTCACAGGAATCGGCGGCCACGTGCAACCTCAATCTATCGGTTCGCTAAATATTGATTCACGAAATAAAGTACAATCGAACCCTCACCAACGCTATTGGCAACGCGACGCACCGCGCCGTTCCGCACATCCCCGACCGCGAATACGCCGGGAACATTGGTTTCCAGCAGGGTCGGGTCGCGGTCGAAGGTCCAGCCGGGGGGACGCTTGCCATCCCGCAAGAGATTTTGGCCCGTGAGAATAAATCCCTTGGCATCGCGGCAGACGGTGCCCTCGAGCCAATCCGTTCTGGGCTCGGCTCCGATGAAGATGAAGAGCGCGGCGGTCTCGCGGTGTTCCTCAATCTTACTTTCGTGATGGCGAATCGTTATACCGCTAAGGTGATCCTCCCCATGCACTTCGATGACTTCCGTGTGTGGTTCAACCTTAATGTTCGGGAGGGTCCGGATGCGCTCCACCAGATAATGAGACATCGCGCGCGAAAGCGATTCCGCGCGCACCAACATAGTGACCGAGCGCACGAATTGTGAAAAATGAACGGCGGCTTGACCTGCGGAGTTTGCGCCGCCGACGATATACACATCTTCGTTTTTGCAGGAGGAAGCTTCAGTGTTGGCCGCGCCGTAGTAGACGCCAGCACCGGTGAGACGGTCCATGCCGGGGATGTCCAGGCGACGCCATTGCACGCCCGACGCGATCACCACACTGTGACCGACCAGTTCTTGCCCGGTCCCGAGTTTGACCACACGATAGTCGCCCTGCACGCAAAGCGCCTCGGCCTGAACCGGGGCAAGTACTTCCGTGCCGAACCGTTTAACTTGCGACACGCCGCGACGCGCCAGGTCGGCTCCGCTGAGCCCCGCAGGAAAGCCAAGGTAATTTTCGATGCGCGAACTGAGCCCGGCTTGGCCGCCGGCCGCCTCGCGCTCAACCAGAATGGTGCGAAGCCCCTCGGTACTGCAATAGAGTGCGCAGGCGAGTCCTGCCGGACCGGCGCCAACAATAATGACATCATAGAAATTGCGAGTTGGCGTAGTGGTGAGACCAAGCTTACCGGCCAAATCCGGAAGCGTCGGCTTCTGGAGAACTGAGCCATCCGGAAAAATAAGCACAGGAAGAGTTGTTGGAGAATCGCCCACGGCTGCGTTGATCCGAGGATCGAAAGTGGAGCCCGGCTCGATCCAACGATAGGGAATTTGACTTTTCGCAAGGAAGTCCTTCAGCTCGTGTGTGCTAGGAGACCAGCGCGTGCCCACGATGTAAATGCCATCGAACGATTCCCGGCTCGTGGCGTTCCAGTCTTCAAGGAGGTCCGAAATCACCGGGTAGAGATTCTGTTCTGGGGGTTCCCAGGGCTTCATCAAATAGTGATGCAGCTTAACTTTATTGATGGCATCGATAGCCGCGCTGGAATCGGCATAGGCTGTCAGAAGAACACGGCGCGCGTCGGGCTGCAACGCGAGGGCGTCCATCAAAAACTCGGTGCCGCTGATGCGGGGCATGCGTTGATCGACGAGGAACAGCGCAATGCGGTCACCACGCGCAGTGAGCTGCTGGACGGCATCCATGGCTTTGCCAGGGGCATCCGAGGCAAGAATCCGGTAGTCCGCGGAAAATTTGGATTTCAGATCTCTTTCGACCGCCCGCAGAACTGCCGGATCATCGTCCAGCGCAAGAATAAAAGGTTTTCTGGCCATTCATGAACCCCTGGTGCCGGCAGCGCGATACACACTGTCATGTGGTTTCGATGCAAGAACCGGACGATGCGATACAACGAACTCAAAAATCCCGATTGGTTTGGAGGGACCAAGTCCCTTCCTGTGGAAGCATCGGGCGCCGTTGCAATCACCGCTTTACTGTCTGAAGCAGTCCCAGAGATCAAGCGTCGTTATACAAGTGACTTTGCATCGACACCTCAACACTTAGGATCGAAGTGCACTCATCTTCAACACCCTGGGAGCTCATTACCGGAGCGCTCACGTCGGCGTGCCGCAAGGAGACAGGCTGAAAAAGATTTGCAGAATGCGTCACAGGTCCAGACTCTCCGCTGTCCGGGTCTTCCGGTGAATCCTCGCTATAGCTTGACCGTGGAATCTGCTTAAAAACCGCTGAAGACACATCCCGAGACTTCTTAGACAGCAGATCGCTCGGTTCTTTCTGCCGGGCCTAGAGGCCCTCTCTTTCCGCGAGGTAAGCATACGACAAATTGTTGTCGTTCCGATTGAAGTGATAGCATTTCCTGTGGCTGATCTGGAAAAGGCGTTCCAAAGCTGAAAAAAGAGAAAATTCGAATTGATGCGGGTATGGGATTGATCGACGTCTATGCGAACGCCAGCGAATTGGATAAGGCCGCCGTGACATGATGAAAAAACTGTTCCCGTTCGCGACTCTCCTTTATTTGGCTAGCCCGCTTCTGGCCACTTCTAACTTCACCGACCGCTTGGACGATCCTCGCGCGGTGTACCTCACGCCTGACAAGTTTCCTGTACAAGGCGACGGCGTCGCCGACGACTCGGATGCCCTGCAACAAGCCATCGACAAAGTACAGGAAACCACCAATCAGGGCATTTTGTTTTTGCCCTCCGGCCGCTATCGCCTCACTCGGACCGTCTATATCTGGCCGGGTATCCGTCTCATTGGCTTTGGCAAGACTCGTCCTGTGTTTGTCCTGGGCCCCAACACGCCTGCCTTTCAAAACGGCCCTTCTTACATGATTTTCTTTGCGGGTCGCCGGCCACGAAAGGGCCTTTCTGCGGGCAACTCCAGCGAAAGCGAAAACGCCAAGCCGCCCGACGCCAGCCCTGGAACCTTTTACTCTGCCATCAGCAACATCGATATCGAAATCCAGGACGGCAATCCGGGCGCTGTCGCTGTCCGCGCGCACTACGCCCAGCACTGCTACCTGGCCCACATGGATTTTCACCTCGGTTCAGGCCTTGCTGGAATTCACGACGGAGGAAACCTTGCGCAGGATTTGCATTTCTTCGGAGGACAGTACGGAATCTGGACCCGCAAGCCTTCTCCGGGATGGCAGTTCACGGTAATTGACACCGTGTTTGAAGGCCAGAGGGAAGCGGGAATCCGGGAACATGAAGCGGGTTTGACGCTCATCCGCCCCCAATTCAAAAATGTGCCTTCCGCGATCTCCATCGACCCTGGCTATTTCGACGAACTGTGGGTGAAAGACGGTCGATTCGAGAATATCAGCGGCCCCGCAGTGTTCATCAGCGATGAAAATAGCCCTCGCACCGAGATCAACATGGAAAATGCAGTTTGCAAGCGTGTTCCTGTGTTCTCCTCGTTCCGTGAGAGCGGCAAGCAAGTCGCTCGCACGGACTCCATTTCGCCGATATTGGTGCAATTCCCGCTATCCAGGATATCTTCGACATCGTTCCGTTGACTGCACTTCCACCACCCGTCAAATCTGATATTCGCGATTTGCCGCCCATGAGTACTTGGGTCAATATCCGCACTCTCGGTGCTGTGGGTGATGGTGCCGCGGATGACACCGCCGTACTGCGTAAGGCCATCTCCGGGCACCAGACGATTTATTTCCCCAGCGGCCAGTATCGTCTGACGGACACCATCACGCTCAAGCCCGACACGGTTCTCATCGGCTTGCATCCCAGCATCACGCGCATCTTGCTCGCTGATGAAACACCCGCATTTCAAGGCGTTGGCAGCCCCAAGCCCCTGCTGGAAGCTCCCAAAGGTGGAAACAACATCCTGACAGGCATCGGCCTTTATCCGAACGGTATCAACCCGCGCGCCGTCGCTCTCAAGTGGATGGCGGGCAAGGATTCCTTGGTTGATGATGTACGCGTCCTCGGTGGTCACGGTACTGTTAATCCAGGCGCGACTCCCGAGGAAAACGAAAGAATGTGGGAGCAGATCTACAACAATAACCAAACCGCCGATTCGAACATTCACCGTCGCTGGGACGGCCAGTATCCCAGTCTCTGGATCACCGACGGCGGTGGCGGAACCTTTGTGAATATCTGGACGCCTAGTACTTTTGCGCAGGCCGGCCTTTACATCTCCAACACGGCAACGAGCGGACGCGTTTATGAACTGTCGAGCGAACACCATGTCCGAAACGAGGTTGTCTTGCGCAACGTTTCCAACTGGCAAATCTATGCCCTGCAAACAGAAGAAGAGCGAGGCGAGGGAGGTTTTGCTCTGCCTCTGGAGATCCGGAATTCGACGGACGTCACGTTCGCCAATCTCCACATCTATCGTGTCGTCAGCAGCTATCAGCCATTTCCCTACGCTATAAGGGTCAGCGGTTCGAAAGCTATTCGCTTCCGCAACGTTCACTGCTACAGCGACAGTAAAGCCTCGTTCGATAACTCTCTGTTTGACCAAACCCATAATGCCCAGATTCGCCAGCGGGAGTTCGCCTGGCTCACGCTTTCCGGCGGTGCGCCGCGACCCCGCCCTGCGGAACCCTCTCCCGTTTTGGCCGGAGACGCCAAAGTGGAAAAACTGGCTGGCGGTTTCTTCAATATTTCCGGAGGCGCGGTTGACAGTGCGGGCGATCTTTATTTTGTGGATGCCAAACGGCAGACCATCTACCGGTGGTCGGCGGCCGTCGACCAAGTTTCGGTGGTGCGCGACAATCCCCTCGATCCAGTCCAGCTTGCCTTTGACAAATCCGGCAATCTGATCGTCATCTCTTATCAGGGAAGCGGCACGGTCTACACCTTTAGGCCAGACACTGACCTTGATCAACTCACCCTCCTGAAGCCCGAACCGAGCCTTCCCCGCCAGGGCATGACACCGCTCCTGCCCGTGGATTACTGGCGCAATCAAAATGATTTCCCGGAAGCGGTAACGCGAAAAAAGCCCTACCAGTTCGTGTCACTCGATCAAAGCGTTTTCATTCCTGCCGGCGACGATTTTGTCAAAGGTTCGCTGTATTACGGCTCCAAGGTTCATGATGTTCTTCGCGCGTTTGGATTGGCGCCTGCACCCATTGGGCAGACCTTTTACGTGACCGATGAAGAGGAACAGAAGACGTACAAATCCACAGTGGATCAGGAGGGCACTCTCGGAGGCCTGAAATTGTTTGTGAATGTTGGAGGCGAAAGTGTCACGGAAGACGCCGAGGGCAACGTATACATCGCCGCGGGTCAAATCTACGTCTTCAACCCATCGGGCAAGCTCATCGATACGATCGAAGTCCCGGAGCGGCCTTCTCAACTGTTGTTTGGCGGGGGTGACCGTAAGACTCTTTTCATCGCCGCGCGCAGTTCCCTGTATGCCGTGCAATTGCGTTTCGCCGGACGCTAGAGGAAAGCCTGGCAATTCGTTGAAATGGTTGCTTCAGCCGCCGGAGAACTTCCTCATTGCGGAACTTCCCTGCCCTGGTTTGCGTGCGAATCTGTAACCGGCACTCCTCCCCGATTTGGGCCGCTTCACTCACCAGGAGGATGGATAACCGGCGGCGAGCGCTTTTTCGAGCGCCGCGTCATACCCGTAAATGTCGTCAAAGAAGCGAATCTGGTTTTCCTCGTTCACTGCTGCGGTGCCGTATACGATCAAAACCGGAATGCGCGTGACAAGATTCACTTGAAGGTTGTCCTTATCTCCCCCCATGGTGGCTTTCACGCGCTCCAAATCCCATCCCGGATTGTTTCGAAGAACCCACGCGACAAGGTCGGCGGGTTGGTCAACGCGAATGCACCCGTGACTGAAATCGCGTACATCCTGCGAAAACAATTGCGGCGCGTCCGTGCCATGGAGATAAACATTGTCTGGATTGGGGAAAATAATTTTCACAAGTCCAAGTGAGTTCGATGGCCCTGGCTTTTGCCTTACCATCAAATGGCCCGTTTTGATTCCCTCAAGGACCTCGGGGCTCACAGCACTCTCGGTCACCACCCCGCCTTTCGCAGTGATCACTTGAAAATTGTGTTTCGCGATGTAGTTGGGATCCCTCTGGATATGCGGCACGATTTCATTCCGCTGAATACTGGGAGTTACTTCCCAGTAGGGCCGAAAGACTTAGCTTTCGTAAAGCGTCCTTCCCGGGGCCCTCACGCGGTGCCGAGATCTGGTAAGTGCTTTTGCGTGAGGTGACGTACCAACCTCTTTAGGTTTTGTGCCGTTGCCGCTAGATGGAACTGCTCAGCGACGTTCCATAATCGTCGCAATCGCACGCGGCGTCACTACAAAGTAGTGATTACTACAAATATCTTGAGGTGGGCTAGCATGTAGGTAGCGGACCGCACTTCCCGGAACTGATAAGCTCCGCTCTCGTCCGTGTGCGTGGTCAGAGTCGCCGAAATTTCCGGATTCGAAAGTGTCACCACTGCATTCGGTACTACTGAGCCGGATGAGTCAGTTACCGTTCCGCGAAGAGAAGTGGTTCCGGATTGGGCGTACGTGAGCGAAGTTATTCCTAGAAGAAGGATAATGAATATAGACACTATGTATCTGGTCGTAGTGCAGGTCATGGACAACTCCTTTCGCGCACCTGGGCAACCAGTGCCGAAATGAGTGTGACCCACAATGGAGGAGTTGCGTTCCCGTCACAACCTTGAGAACCACCCAACTACCCCGGCAACCGAACACACCAATCAACATCCCGAGAGAATGAACCTATCCTCGCGGTAGCCCACACTCCTTGTCCAGGACAGAATCTGACACGAATCCGCGGGACTCCTCCATGCCTAGGCGACCCTCAACTGGTTCTGAGCTTTCATTGATGGGCTTTCGCAACATGTCGTCCTCTGAGACCACCGGGAAGTTCCGGCTGCTCTTACCCAGTACTTCACCGGAAACATTAGCCTTCGACACGGGATAAACGTCTCCGCATTCCCTTCATCCTCACACTCCGATCCCGGTGAGGAGTGCATTTCGCGGCTTGATTACGGTTCGTTCGCGCTCCGACCTGTTGCTTTGCTTGTCCTTCTGTCGGAGCAGACCAGACTTGCGTCCAGCCGTCGAGGGCGCTTACATCCGGGCTTCCAACGGCTTGGTCACCCGCGCCGTCACCGGATATATCTACAGTGCCAACTGGACAATCGGACAATCTGCACTGGCGGGACTTTCACCCGCTAGATCATCAACTAGCTTCATTGCACTAACCCGGCGCACTCGAACCAGGGTCCAACCACGCTGGGATTGGTGCTTTGGCCCCTTTTTTGTTAGCATTTCGCCACTCAGGTACCCGCAAGTGCAGCGCCTCGGCAAATACGACATCATTTCCGAGCTTGGCCACGGCTCCATGGGCTCTGTTTACAAGGCGCGGGATCCGCTTATTGCCCGGCTGGTCGCCCTCAAAACCATAACCTCCGGTCTCAGCACTCAAGCTGGTCTTCTCGATCGCTTCTACCAGGAAGCCCGTTCAGCCGGCGCGCTTCAGCATCCCAATATCGTGACCATCTATGAATTGGGCCATGAAATGAACACTCCGTTCATTGCCATGGAGTATGTCGAAGGCCAGAGTCTTGACCACATTATCGAACACCAGCAGCTACTTCCTATGTCGGTGAAACTCGGGTACATAGTGCGCGTTTGTGACGCGCTGGCCTATGCTCACCAGCACAACGTCATCCATCGCGATATCAAGCCGGCCAACATCATGGTCTCGAAAAACGGAGTCGTCAAAGTCGTGGACTTCGGGATTGCCCGCCTTACGGATACGTCCGTGACCCAACCGAGGATGGTGCTCGGCTCCCGCTCTTATATGTCTCCCCAGTTGTACAAAGGTGAACGCGCCGATGCCCGTTCTGACATCTGGGCCGTTGGTGTAACCCTCTACGAGCTATTGACCTACCGCCGGCCATTTACAGGCGACAGCGAAGCCGATCTGATGTACCGCATCATCTACGAGGAACCCCCGGCCGTTCGGACTCTGCTACCCGAATGCAGCGCAGAACTTGCGGCTATCGTTGCCAGGATGCTCGCCAAAAAGAGTGAAGAACGGTACCAGACGATGGAAGATGTTTTGCAAGCGCTTGAGCCCATCTGGAAGACCGCACAACAGGCTACCGTTGCCGGCTTGCTCGTGGACTGCCAGGCACTCATCGCTGTCAACGACCTCCAGCGGGCGCAAACGCTATTGCGGAAAGCTCTGCAAGTCGACATAGGTAACAGCCAAGCGAAGAGCATGCTGGATAAAGTGAACGTCGAACTTCGGCGGACCGAGGTTCTGCCAAGAATCAATGAACACCTAAACCGTGCGCAGCTGTTTCTCAGGTCGGGGCAATACCGCGAAGCGCGTTCTGAAGTGGAAGCGGCCCTAGGGTTAGATTCGAAACATGAAACGGCTATCAGGTTCCGCGAGGAAGTCGAAGTCGCTATTGCGAAAGTCCAACAACTCGAACAGAAGCTCCGTTTGACGAAGCAGCGTCTTGCGGAAGGAGCCTTAACTGAGGCGGCAGCGGCTCTGGGCCAAGCCCTTGAGCTGGACGGTTCCAATGTTCAAGCATGCGAACTCCGACGCCAGATTGAAGAGGAGAGCAAACGCCGCGAAAAACGCAAGCAATTAAGCGAGATCCTTTCTCGTGCCCGCACCCTGTGGACGGAACTTAACTATGAGGAATGCTTAAGTGTTCTTGCTGCAGGGTTGAAGGAATTTCCTAATGAGCCCGAGTTGAAAAAATTAGAGGACAGTGCACGGGCAGATCAAGCTGACCAGCAGAAGCAGCTCCGAATGGGTCTAATACGTAAACTGCTGGGCCAGCAGAACTTTTCGGAAGCACGGGGCATGCTTGATGATCTGATCAAAACGTTCCCGCAAGACACCGCAATCCGAAATCTGCAAGCCCTCGCCGTCGAAGAAGAGCGCGAGCAAACACGTCGGAAGCGGCTGGAAGAGGAGATGAAAACTCTCCGAGGTTTCTTGGTTGCCGGCGAACTCGAGAAGATTGTCGCGAAAGGAGAAACGCTCCTCCAGGAATACCCGGAGGAATATGAGTTGAAGGAGCTAGTAACGTACGCACGGAGCGAATTTGAACAAAATGAAGCGAAGAAGAAGATAGAAACCGGTGAGAAACAGATCCGCGACCTGATCAGCGCTGAACGTTACCGGGAAGCGGCCAGACGCGCACGTTTGGCGGTCGAGGAATTTCCTGAGCACGAGATTTTCCACAGACTTGCGGGGGAAGCTGCTGCTCTTCAGAAGGAACAGGAGACGCGTGAAGGGATCCACCAGGAAATGCAGAGGCGTATCCGCGAAATCAGCAACAGGATCCAACAGGACAACGTCGCAGACGCAATCACCTTGGCTGAACAGACGCTTACGAAGTATGGGCCCGATCCCGCAGTGAGCCAGTTGCTGGAGAGCGCTGAGCAGCGGAAGAAGCAACAGGAGGAAGTGAAAAACAAGATTAGCCAGGTTCGTACGCGGATTGAAAGAGGTGACTACGGTGGAGCTACGCGACTCTTTGATCAAGTTATGGCCACGCAGATTCTAAAGCCCAACGATCACACGGTCATCGAATTGCGAGAGAAGATTTCTGCTTTAGCCGAGACCCAGAAAGTGGTGGTCGCGGGGCAATCAACGAGCGTCCCTTCTGCCGCTTCATCGCTTCCAAAAGCCGACAAAACTGTCCTGTCGGCGACGCGATCGACCGCTGAAGTTATTCAACCGGTCAGAAGCGCCTCTGAAATCCCTGTCACTAAAAAGGAGCCACGAAAAAAGCAGGAAACAATCTCTCTGGTGCGGCAGAAAATGCTGTTCTTGCTGCATAAACCTGCCGCTTTGACAACGTTAGGTGCTGCTGTTCTGATTGTCGTCATCTTGGGTGCTCGTTCACTGATAGTTAGCGGGAAGCCCTCCACTAAGGACCTCAAATTGAAGCAGCAAGCGGAGCAGCTGTGGCAAAGCAAGCAGTTTGATCAGTCTGAACAGGTTTGGAAGCAGCTTGGTCAAGTTAAGGGCCCGCTACAGGCCGAAGCCGTTCAGCAAGAGAAGGAGATCAAACGACGACGGGATGAGGAACAGCAGATGTTTGAGGAAGCAGAGCGCCTTCTGAACGACAAACAATGCTCCCAAGCTCAACAAGCCTTTCAAAACCTGGTACAGATGAACCTTTGGCACGCTTCCGACGCAGCCCGCGATGCTGAGCTTGCCGGAGTCTGCGCGAGTCAAGACGATATCCTGAAACAGGAAAGAAGTATGTTCGATCTGGCAGTCCAGGCTTTCCAAGACAAGGATCTCGAGAGAGCTCGTAGAGAATTCCTGGCTATGCTGGACCTCAATGTCCCAAACTCCACTCTTAAGACGGAGGCCAAGGGGTATCTTCTTAAGATTCAGCAAACGACCGTTGCGCAGAAGCTTTATGAGGCAGCTGTCGATAGCGTGAGGAATGAACATTGGACCGATGCACAGAACCAACTCGAAGAGGTCATAAAGCACAAAAGCTCACAGACCGAGCTGGCCAAGAGCCTCCTTCCCACCGTCCAAAAGGCTCTGCAATGGGAGAACTCGATCAGAAAGGATATTCGCGCCGGTGCATATCGTTCAGCAAAGAATGATATGGAAGCTGCTCCGCAGTGGCCCAAGACACGCGACGCGCTAGGAGAGGAACTGCATTCGGCCGAACAGAAAGAATTCGCAAGCGTGCAGAACATTTGCCAGAACGCCGCAGGTTCAGGTGACCCCACAGCTATTCAGCACGCACAAGATACTCTGAACTTCTTCCGAGGTCGCGCGGAGGACGCGGCCCTAGGCTCAGCCTTACAGCGTTTAGATCAGGAGCTGAACGAAGCCTACACCAAAGCACTGGCGAGACAGGGGGATAGCGGTGCGTTCCTTCTCGCGGTCTCCCATTTCGAGGAAGCCAGGCAGAAGAAGGACGCTGAAAAGTTAAGTCACGCCGTGACTCAGGAGTTTCAGAAAATTGCCAAAGGTTCGGGAGCATATCGCGAACAAGCGGAAGTCTACTTAAAGTCGACAATACCTGCTGCCATCGGCACACTAATGAAGGCTTCGGGAAAGATTCTTCTGCCTCCGATTTCTTGCAGTCCCAGCCAGAGGGTGCCATCAATTGGCGGGTCAGTCTCATGCGCCCAACTAGATGCGAATGCGCCCTTGGAATGGATAGGCACGCCATCTATGGACCTACCTGACGTCGCTAACCAGCCTGGCAAATTGCCCTACACACTGGATCTCATCGTAACGGTAGATCAACAGGGAAACGTGAAGATCGACAAACTGGGTGATCCAGATAAAGCCTTTTTCAAAAAGGCGAAGGACGCTTCCAAGCAATGGAGGACCACAATTCCAAGATCGGGAGGAAAGCCGGTAGCGGTGCGCTTTCTGTACTCGATCACTGCTGAATAACGTACCGAACCGTATGCGAAAACGGCGCTCTTCATGAAGGTAATTTTATGAGTCCTGAACGATCAGCCATTGGCATTCTCGAACACGACGAAACGTATCTTTATGGGAGCTCTGAATGTTGGATGAAGGCTTCTGGGGGAACTTGAAGCGGGTGGAGAACACTTACGTTTGTTCTCGGAGCACAGTGCGCTAGGGGTCCATGCGTCTGTCTACAATGTCGGCGCAAAGAACTGGATTGCACCTTCCGAGTCGGTCGATGACATCGAACAGGGAAAAGAAAGAGCGGAAGCACGTGCGAAGGCGTATTTGAAGAACACCGCCAACTTGGAGCTGCCTCCGTTGGAATGGAAGAGTTCCCGTTCAGAAATGACCAGCTAGTTTTCTACTTTTCGGTTGCACAACCTTTGGGGAGATGCCGATGGCAAGAGCTAGGTTCAGAAAGGTGCTCCCAGAGATTTCCGATATCGATGATCCTGGTGGGCGAGCTACGCCACCATCAGCTCAGGGCGTACCCTCTAAGGTGCCCGAGTTTGCCCCTCCGGCCTACAATCGTTGAATGTTCAGGCCCTTCGCAGCCGCCGTGTTCCCTTTCTGAATTTGGGATCCGTGTTGCCGCCCAGATCGCCAACGGAAATAAGCCCGAGGGGCAGGTGCGTTTCTGAGGCAGAAATCTGCGACGTTGCTCCGTTTTCGTAACAAGCAAAGCTAAGCAGTGCCGGCGACAGCCCCCGCACGGGAAGTGTTCCAGAATCAACAAATCCCGACGGATAACGGTGTTGGTAGAGGTTCTGTTGGAGCGGGGAACCACAATCGCCAGATTTCGGAAGTCGTAACGAAATCCATGTCTTAAGGTTGCCCTTTCCAATTGAATCGGTGTTAGTATTACCGGAACTCGTGGTGAAACGCTAACGGCCGTGCCGTCACTACAAGTCTGAGAGTTCTCACGGATTCGTTGGGTGCTCTCAAGGGCAAGAGCGAAAATGGACCAGGCAGCCCCAGCCATTTTCATATTTGAGCCAGCGGAATCCATCCGTGACGCTATCTCGGCACCGTTGCTCGGCTGTGGATTCGAAGTAGTGCGTGTGACAGAAAAGAATCTCCTGATCCGATTGCTGGACTCACGCACTGCAAACGCTGTTGTGCTGGGGCCATCCACGATCAATCCTTCGTATCCTTTCGACCTTGCGTATAGAATTCGCGAATTTGCGGGCGCCGTTCCACTAATCGCCGTGGTCGCAAACAGCTCTGAGGAGCTCGCGATTGCTGCAGTGCAGGCTCGCATTAACGGTTATGTAAAATATCCGTTGGAGTACGGCGAGTTACGCCGTACTGTCACCCGCTGTATTTCCGCTGATGGAAATCCATCAATTGGACCGAAACCGGGGGACGGGCTGCCGGGAGGAATCATCGGCGACAGCCCGGCGATGAGAAACATTCGCGGACGCATTCCGAGAATTGCGGCAAGCGACAGCAACGTGTTAATCACTGGCGAAACCGGAACCGGGAAAGAGCTTCTGGCGCAGGTTGTGAGGGACCAAAGTCCGAGGCGAGACCAAGCGTTTATTGCGATCAACTGTGCCGCAATCCCAGACACGCTGCTCGAGAGTGAGCTCTTCGGCTATGCCAAAGGAGCATTTACGGGAGCCGATGGCAGCCGGGACGGCAAGCTTATGGCAGCCGACAGAGGCACCGTGTTCCTAGACGAAATCGGAGACATGAGCGCCTACGGCCAGGCGAAAATCCTGCGTATGATCGAGACCAAAGAGATTCAAAGGCTGGGCAGCACCCGCGGAACTCGAGTGGACGTTCGCATCATCGCAGCAACCAATCACGACCTGGAACAGCTCGCGCGTGAGAACAAGTTCAGGAACGATCTTTTCTTCCGGCTGAATGTAGCGCGAATTCACCTTCCTCCGTTGCGCGAACGGAAAGAGGATTTGATCTCGCTCATCGAGTATTACATCTCATACTTCAACCAGCGGTTCGGGTTAAGGATTCGGCGGGTCACCGAGGAAGCGTTGGAATGTTTGCACGATTACGATTGGCCAGGAAACATCCGAGAGCTGAAGCATTTGTTGGAATCGGTTTTCGTCGACGGGCCTCGAGAGGATATTTCTTTAACAGATCTTCCCCCACAATTTAGGCGTCGTGCGATAGAGTTGAAATCCGTCTCGGGAAACGAGCGCGAACGCTTGATGTGGGCGTTGTCCACAACCGACTGGAATAAAAGCAAGGCTGCCGCCAAGCTTAGCTGGTCGCGGATGACACTGTACCGGAAGATGGCACGATATAATATCATGCGTGCCGGATGAGCTGTTCGAGATAAGCTGACTTGCACGTACGAAGATCGCGCAGAAGTCCCTTCCACGGGACGGCCGTCGAACGGGCCGGTGCAGTGTTTTGGAGCTTGAGTCTGAAGCACAATTGCGATTAGGGTTGACAGGAAAACATATCCAGCAGGGGATCTGATCGTGTGCGCTTTGAAGCGCTGTGAACAGGGTCACTTCTATGATTCCGCGAAGTTTTTGCGATGCCCGTATGACGGCGTCCAGAGCCCTGATTTCGGCAACGCCAAGGAGCCGCCCAGAGATGAGGATCGCATACCTGCCGTCGGTACCCACGATAGCGGCGAAGTCGACCAGGCTACGGTAAGACTAGGGCTGCGCAGCACCTCGGAAGAGGTTGATCCGGTTGTAGCCTGGCTCGTTTGCACTCACGGACAAGAGCGGGGCCAGGATTATCGCATCCACAGCGAAAACAACATGGTCGGCCGTTCGCAGGATATGGATATCCGCATCGAAAAGGACAATCTCATTTCTCGGACAAAGCACACGGTCATCACCTTCGACCCGCAAAACAACGTGTTCTATCTGTCTCCCGGCGAAGGAAAAAGCTTGGTGTACCTGAACGGAAAGGCAGTGCTGACGCATCAGGAACTCAAGCCCTACGACGAAATTCTTCTGGGAGCCTCTAAGCTGCTTTTCGTTCCTTTTTGCAGCGACAAGTTCAAATGGTCGTAAAGGAGTATGCTTCGCCTCGTGACGGACGCCATGCTCTCTTCGGCTGCCAGAGGGCCCCCGCTTCGGAACTATGAAAAATCGCTGCTAAAACGGCAATCCGTGTTCCTTAGTCTCATGTCCGCACAAGCAAATTACCGAACTCAGCTTTCCGCTGACGAAATCGGGGCAGTTGCATGTCGCGTGTATGCACGGATGCTTGTCGTCGTCATCGGTTGCATCTTCCAGATCTTCCTCAGCCATGTTTGGGCTCCTCATGCTGGACGTGGGAAAGTCGGTCCAGCCGTCTAATCCAATTGTATGTCAAAGTCCAATGTCCAACGGGGTGGAAACGATGCGTTCGATATAATCCAGGATCAAGGCACCGACACCGTGAACTCGCCAGGACTAACCACCTGGATCACTCCGGCCCACAAGCACATCAGCGTACACGTGTTGTCCAGAGTCGGATTCCCTCCCAGAATCACCGTGGGCGCACCCGGCACCCATGGCGACGTCGTGACAGGTATGCAAGGCATGGGTGTCAGCACTCCAAAGGCCGCGGCCGTTGCGGCTGCGACCGACGGATTCGACGGCGACATGCACATGCCAAACGGCATGATGTTCACCATCGGCACATGATCCATGATGTTCGCGTCGGGCTGGTTCCCCGTGTTGACACGATTCACCGGCAGCACCACCAGACTGCTCGGCGCCATCCCCATACTGCATTGAAGCGTTGCCCCGTTACAGACTTGTTGTGGCATTTTCCGCGGGCCTCCAGAAAGACAAGCTATTGTTCGATTCGATGGTGATAACCGTCCAGACACCTCACTCAGAGCAACTCAAACTGCATTCCGCTTTGGCGAAGGCGCTTTGCAAAGCTCGCATCGGTCGATTCACACTGACATAGCAGATGGAACGGAGTAGGTGGCCTGTGCCTTGGAATATACTGGTTTGGGGTTAGCCATTCTAGATTGGCCTTCGTCAATATACTCATTAGACCTGCAAATTGCTCAACGCTCTCAGCGGAGAGGAAAAGATCTGCCTCACCGAGCATTAAGATGTAGGCGTTGCCTTCGATCCAATCCAGATCGGTGATGCATTCGTCAAACGCCGCTCCGTTCTCGCCAAAGTAGTGCGGAAACTGCAACACGGCCGAAATCTCATTAAAGAAATCTCTCACTGTCTGGCTCTTTCTTCCTCTGAGCATACGTATAGCTGCGTCCTTATTGTTGCGGATCAAGCGAAGGTAGAGGTTGGCAAACTCGTCGGGACTCACACTTACGAGATACGTCAGAGGCGGACCTAAGGTGAATAGCTTCTGTTCGTTCATGAGAAACCCTAGAATTGCGTAAAACTACGATAGTGATCCGAAGTGTAGTATCGTCGGCCGTCGCTGCCAATCACAACTCTCTCTGCACCTCTGTTCACGCCTGGGGTACGAGGATGGATGTCATACTCTTTGTACGTAATCGGATTTCCTATGCCGTCCTTTCTCGGCAGGATCATATCATTGGTCGTAAGACCGTTGTTCCCATACGCCCTATTGCCCGCATAGCCAGGTTGTGCGGCGCCTCCGTTTGCAGCCGCATAGTCGGCTGCGGCTGTAGCCTCTGCCGGCGCTGGCCCGGTGGTTCCCTCCCAAATGGGATTGCCGTTCGCCAAAAATCGTTCGAGGTCTGTCGCGTCATTTAGGTGAGTGAGCATCCTCTCCAGCTGTGTTGCATCAGCGACACGAGGGCTTGCGAGAAGGCGTTCGACTTGAGCAGCGTCAGTCACCGTGGCGTGACCGAGCAGACGTTCCAGTTGCCCTGCATCGGCTACCTTAGCGTTGCCGAGCATCCGCTCTAATTGGGTTGCGTCTGCGACTTTAGCATTCGCTAACATTCGCTCCAGTTGAGCGCCGTCCGTAACTTTTGCGTTGGTGAGTAACCGGTTGGCCTGTGCGGCGTCTGCAACCTTGGGGTTTCCGAGTAGGCGTTGCCGAAACCGGTCAGCTAGTTCCTGTTCAATGGGTCGGAGTTCCACTTCTTTCTGCGCATCGGAGAGAGCACCATTATCCTCTATCGCTTTTATCTTTGTTTCATCGCCCGGACCTATTACAGGCCCGTATCTCTTCCTGATGTCGTCGCAGGGAGATGCACAAACTTCGCATTTGCCGTTCTCATCTATTTTGATCTTTCTCTTGCCGTCCTCGCTGGGGAGTCCTTCCCCCTTTGTGTCCGCCGGTTTGATGTCCTCGCCTTTTCCTTTGCCTTCCCCTGACCCACGGCCCTCCACCGCTGGGGCCTCGACACGCATGACCTTGCCCTTCACAAAGTTGTAAATGCCCTTCATCACATTCGCGATGAAGTTCAGGATCAGTATGATGATCACGATAACGGCGGTCATGGCCATCGCGATCAGGCTGTCAGCGACGCGATTGTAAGCTTCCTCTTTCTGGGATTTGACTGTCGCTCCGGTCCTAAGCAGCACCAGTTTGTGGCCAATGTTGAGGACCTCCGACTCCACAAATGCGGCCAGCAGAGCCTCTCCCACCGCGGCCGCGATCGCCTTCACTAGCGGGTGAGGAACAAAGGTCGCGACGATCAACGGCAGCATCAACGTCCGCATCAGGATGCTGACCACCGTCTGATAAATGAGAATCGGAATGTCGAGGATCTGAAGAATGCTGGTCCATAGTTCTTCGAGCGACCCAGCGCTCATCGGACCGGTAACGATTTTCTTTATGTCCTGAAACAGCTTGATGATGTCTTTGATATTCCCGACAATGGGCAGGAACATGTCCATCAGCAAGCCCGTGATGATCGAAAGTGGATTCGACTTGAACTCGTTCCACTTCTTTTTCATCATTTCCCAGACGCCATCTCCAATCTCGCTCCATGTCGCGGACGTCTTCGCCTCCGCAGGGGCCGCTGCTTCGGGCTGTCTTTGGACTCTGGTAGCCGAAGCGCCCGCAGTCTGCGCTTTCGAGGAACTGCCGAAGTACTGGTGGATTAATCCCGCGAATTTGTTTTCCACGCCATCAAAAGCCTTCACGCTCTTCTGAACAAGGATGGCGATGTACTTTTGCGGATTGTTATAGAAATCCTTCAGGAAGCGAACAAGCTGACCAAACTGCAGAATACTCTGAACAACAACGTTGATTCCAAACGATAGAATGCGCCGAACAAAGCTGAACACTTTGTCGACGGCACTCTCGGCCCACGATTTCAGCTTGTTGAAGTTCTCAGTCCACCAGTCGTTGACGGTTTTCCATAGGGCCGTGATTTTGTCGACAAAGGGTTTCGCGATCTTCTGCAAAACTCCCGGCAGCTTGTCAAACAACGAAGAAATTGCATCGATTGTGGAGCCGACAGATTCGCCGATTAGACTCCAAACCGCCTTGATCGGGGACAGAACCGCATCGATCGTCGCCTTGAACCCGTTCGACACCGAACTGACGATTCCCGACAACACCTTCCAGGCCTTGTCCACCGCTTGTGAATCAAGGCTCATGATTGCGTCCGCCAGTGCGCTGAGCGGACTCAGGAAGAAACTAACGATCTTCCCGAGTGCAGACTCCACAGCGTTCATGGCTGAGGCTATGAGATTCTTGAGCTTGTCCCATTCTTTAGTGAGCCAATCCCATGCGTCGGAGACGAGGCCCTTGATCTTGTCGACGATCCAATCAAATGCACTGACCGCAGCATCTTTGACAAGGCCAGCAGCTGTCTTTACCCCTTCTATGCTCGGATCGAATTCGTAATCCGTGAACGGAATCGAGATGTTGTACCAATGGCGATCAATCCGGGTCGGTCCGGCGCTCTGTGTTGATCGGATCTCTTGTTTCTGGCTTGCTGGTGAAGCCGGTGCGGCGGGACCCGTCGCGGGAGGAACCTGAAATTCCGGAGGACCAGAAGTCAAAGCGGTTGGCGAGTTGACTTCTGCCGCCTGGCGATCAATTACACCCAAGGAAATGTCTGCGACGGGCTGTGGCGATTTGCGCGCGGCAGGTGATGGGGCTTTGAGTGGTACGTGCAGCGACCCTGATTTGATGAGTCGCTGCACGGCCCGATTCCCGATCGTCTTCTGCCGATGCAGGATCTGTGCTTCGAAACCAGTCGATTGCGATCGCTCTTCGGACTTCTTCGTCTCAGAGCGCGGAGCCTCAGTTTTTGCCTGAGGCTCCGCGACCGTCGCCCTCGTGCTTTCAGACATCCGATAAACTCCGGTCACAATGCAGTTACAAGCGCATTACGGATCGTCTTGCCTTGCCATCTCAGAGCAACTGAACATACGCCGAGAGGTACGCAGTCAATAAGTCAGGAAGGCTCGGAAAACGTTCATGGCTGAGTCGTGCATAAGCTCGCCCATCAAAATTAGGCACCTCGGGCCAAACCGCTCCGATGGACTGGCCAATCTCCTTCAGTCCATACAAAGAAGCTCGGTCGGTTATCCGTTGGTCGGCTTGCCACCGAAAGTACTGGTCGCTCTCGATCGCTGCAGCAAGCGACAGGCGCTCACACCATTCCAGCGCGTAGCCACGCACAATATCGACGACCACTGTCCGCGCAGACAACGCATGGACTCGATCGGATTGATGGGAAATAGATCGCTCGAACACATCAGGTCGGCACAAAACAATCGTTCCATCCGCCGGCACTGGATACTCCAGTCCATCGTCTACACGAATCTCGGCTGAGGCACTCTCGCTGAGTGCCTTTGAGAAGTCATCAAATCGGCGAACCGCACGAATGGGAGATCTCTCGCTGCCGGTCTCCGTCACAATGGTTGCCGGGTCGTTGCCCGGATAGATCACGATACTGTCGAGCTGCATCATCGAGGACCTTTTTGCTTGTCCCTGTCCGACTGTTGGGCGGGAACCGGTACCAGAGGGCCCCTGTCCCCACCTGTGGGAGCATCGGCAGGAACGACGTTAACAACAATGTCAAATAGATAAAGTACGGGATCGGATGGCTTCAGGTTGTATTCCGTTAGTAAATCAGGGGAGAGAACCGATGATGCCTCTACACTAGTTCCGCCTTCGACGTGTGCGGAGGAGATCTTGCCTCCGCTTTGAATAATAGAATTGCTCGCGTAGCGTACGGAGTGAGTATTGAGTATTGCCTCGTCGGGTTTCGCGCCGGCACGAACTTGCTGCGCAAGTTCCCCGATCGTCCTTACGTTCACAATGGTACTTATTCTAACGACCCTCGGGGAGGTGATCGCGAGCGAGCTTCCAGTTTGCTCTTCCAGTAGGCGCATTTGCCGCATCGTCATATAACTTTCTAACGGAGTACCCCGGCCCGCGACCATCTCTGGGTCCGTGGGAATCCAGCGAACGTTGTCCGGGATGGCATCAAGGAATGCGTAGTGTAAAACAAACTCATGTGTCGACGGGTTTACACCTCGCTGCATGCTGCCCGTCGACCCATCTGGAGCTGTGACAGTGGTAGTTACGACCTTCTCGCCGCCCGCATTTGACACGACGTCCTGGAACTTCCAACCCAGGGGGCTCTGTTTTGGGTTGATATTTTCGTAGAGACCGGGAACCTTTGTAGTAGTGCGGCTGGCGCTAGGCTTCGCCGACTGACCTTCCTCCGGAGGAGTCTCCTCAGGTGCCCTCTCCCCACCAAGCCTCCGAAAGAGCCAGGCCAGAAGCAGGTTGGCGAGCAGTCCTTTATCCCAGCGTTGCCCATTGATCAGATTCACGACGATGCCGACGAGGGCCGAGAGCACCATGACCGCCGCCAAGGCTGCAAGACCCTCTAGGCCGAAATACGCGATTGCGACAATGCCCAAAGCCATAACAAGTCCGGCGCCGGCGCCGATCGCGGCATTGCGAACGATGTTGTGCCAGTCGTACCACTTTTTCCCTTCCTTGATGTTTTGCTCGATGCCCCCCACGGCTCCGCCCACAGCACCACCAACGATCAAGGCAGCTGGTCCCATGACCGGGAAAAGCACGATCGTAACGACAAGACCAACCCAGAACGAGGGGCTCGACAACATGTCCCATAAATCGCGGAACTGGCCGACGAACCAGTCTCCGATATCCCCCAAAATGGAGCGCTGCACCATTGGGCCTTGCCGGGCCATGAAACCGTCGACGCGCGCCTGACCCTCGGCGACTCGCCCGTGCAGTCCGGTAAGAGCGTCGGACGTTTGGCGGTCAAGATCGGACACCGTGGTGTCGAGGCTGCGACCAATGCTGGCAGAGGCCGCCGCGAATCCGGACTTAGCCTGGCCTACAACCTGATCGAGGCGGGACGCGGTCTTGGACAGGCCCTCCTCCGCTCCTGCAATGGTGGCACTAGCGCTGTGGCGAATTGAGGCTTCGGCCTCCCGGCGGGCACGGGTCATTTCGCCTGTGACCGTTCGACTGCCCGACACCAGCCCCGAGGCTGCCTGCGCTTGCAGGCGGGATAGGCCTTGCGACCCTTCACGGGCATCGGTAGTCAGGTGTGTGCTGATTTGACCGTGAAGTTCGTGAACCTGATCGCTTGTGGCAGTGAAGGCCTTCGCGATCTGCGACTGAAGTTGACCAGCAATTTCGCCCCCCGTTTTCTCGTCGACCCGGACATCCGCTATCTGTGCGGCGTGTTCATCGAGTTGCTGTTGCGCAGTTACCACAGCTCTTTCCACCTGTTGGCGGACTCCACTGGCCGCTTCAGCGCCGGCTGAGTAGATCTGTTCGCGGTGGTGGGCAGCCACTTTGGCCACGGAGGCCGTAGCATGCGATTCGGCCGTATTCAGTTGAGAGTGAGCGTGTTCGGCGCCGGCTTGAAACGAGGATAAGGATCGCGCGCCAGCGTTGCTGATTTCGCTTGCCGTGCCGGTGATTGTTTCTCCCAACTGCTCTTGCACTACAGGGACCATTTCACCGATGTCGGAGGCGGCTTGGCTGGCGTGTTTGGTCAGGGCTTCCGCGGCTTCTCCGGCGTGTGAGTGCAACTGTTCTTCATTCTTAGAGGCGGCGCCTTCGAATTGTGAGCTAGCGTCGTTGCCAAGCCGGCTGGCAACCTCGGCCCGTCCGGCGCTCCGCTGATCTCCTCCGCCCCCGCCGGCGAGTCCATGTGCCTGAGTCGAAGCCGCGGTCAACTTCGAGCTTGCGTTCTGCGCGGCCTGCACGCCGGCCTGCTGCAACTGAGCGGCGTGTTCGGCCCCAGCCGCTGTCACTGACTCCTGCCGCTTGCCTACCTCCTCCTGCGTGCGCGCATTGGCCTGCCCATACCATGACTGCAACTTTTGGTGCTCGCTGCTTTGCGTCGCGACCACGGCGTGAGAGTGCTCTGCGAGCGCCTCAGAGACCTGCTGTCGGCTTGCTTGCACGTGAGCCCGAATCTGGTCCACACTCTGGGACTCGGATGCGCTCACCGCCTGCGCCTGCTGCTCGGTTGTGTTCGTGGTTGCGCGAATCGTGGCTGCCGCGGCGGAGGCCAGAACCTGCCTTCCTCTTCTCGCGGCTTCGCGGAGGGCGTTTAACACAATTGCGCTGCCGGATGATTTTGGGCGAGGCAACGACAGCTCCGGTATCGCTGAGAGTTTCTCAGAAAGGTTCTCAGCAGCGGCTAGCTTTTGCTGGGCGGCGAGTGCATGACCCTTCTCAGCGAGATCTGGTTCCTTTGTCCGGCCGGCATCCTCGCGAAGACGGGGAGACTGCATTTGCCGAATGCCAAGACCACGCGCGCCAACGTTTGCCGCCTGGGCCCGAGAGCTTGCAACCATCTTCGATACAGATCGATTGCCGCGTGTCCGCTGCATCTGGAGCACAAGGGCGACCTTTGCAGGATTGGCCTGTCTTTCGGGCGGTTTGCTTCCCAGCAGGGCACCGATCTGTTCGGGAGTAAATGTGAGCGCATGGGTAGAAGGAGCCGATTCGCGAGGTACCGGCTGGGGATGAACGGGCTCCACGTTTTTCCGGGAGCGCTTTGCAGCCGTTGTCTGTTGCTTCGGCACTTGTTGTCGGCTCTTCGGGCGGTATGCCATGGATAACTACCATCTTCCGATTGAACGTCCGCACGCGGGGCTATCCCCCAATTCCGCGCGACAATTACAAGGCGGTCACGCCAAGCCACGATGTTTCTTCTTCTCCTCCTCCTCATTTGTCGTGGCTTCGGGTTGTCGATTAACGTCCGGGATGAGATGGCTCGCGGAGACTTCCTCTTTTTCGTCCTCTTCTTTCTTGTGTGAACCAGTGCTCTCCTGCTGCATCACAGCTCGCGCCGTCTGCTCAGCTTCGACCTCATGCGGGTCTCCCGGCTGGCTCACCGACATGGCACGCTTCACCGCATTTCCGTTCTGCTGCACCACGTGCGTCAGCTCATGTGCGATGAGCTCGCGACCGATGGAGCTTCCGGGTTGGTACGCTCCTTCGCGGAAAAAAATGTCCTGTCCAGTAGTGAAAGCTCGGGCGCTGAGCGCGCGATTCAAGGAGTCGGAGCGCTGATCGGTGTGCACGCGAACTTCATTGAAGTCCGTCCCCAAAGAAGATTCCATTTGGCGTCGGACTCCTGTATCCAGGCCCTGACCGCCGCCACGCTCTTTCTCGATGGCACGCTCCACATTCGGAGATACGTCACTTGCATCCCGATCGACATCATGCTGTTGTTGCCGATCGACAGTCGCTTGCGACAATGACAGCACTCGCTCGACATAACGGTTGCCGTACTGCCTCTGCAACTGGAGGAGCGATCGATTTACGCTCGCCGGTCCCGAAGCCGTCGAGCGGCTGAGGGTGGAGGCGTGAGCGTGCGCGCAAGAGTTATCTCCGGCGCGGCACGTCACGAGATCTACGGGATCGCGCTCCGCTGTGCTGGAAGGTTGAACCGCCTCCGGTTGTGTTTCCTTTGACGGAAGTAAATGAGTCACAGGTCCTGATACACTGTCAAAGTCTCGATTAGGCATTCCTCACTCCTCTCTCGATGATTCCGCCGAGTACGCGTGCAACTGAAGTCGCTTATTTCTTGGATTTCTTCGCCTTGCTTGCCCAGTTTGCCAACTCCTCGATGCCGTTTAGTAATTTGTCCCAATCGACATGGTCTAACTTCTTGTCCTTTGCGGGCACGACCAACAGACTCCACTACGCGTGCGAAAGGAATCCTATTCGCGTGTGTGTTGTGGACTTTCTAAGAGTTCAGCTCACAAGTGTCCCCGTCATTAATGCTGGGATTGCTGTTGGCGGGGCCGTTCAGCGCAGCCCAAGAAGCCGCACCGTGGCCATCGCTGTCCGCGAACACCTGCACGTCGGCGCTCTCGTCTTTGTTCAAAGGCCCACTAAAGGCGATGCGCTGGCCTCCACCAAACAGATCCAACACGTTTACGATTACATCTTGGGAATAGTTGTTATGCAGACTGAAGTGAATTGTCCCTGGCATTGATTTCTCCTCTTGCAGACTCTTCTAGAACTGACATGCGCCGGATTTCCAGGAGCATGCGTTGGGCGGGTAACCCATGCTTACTAACCCGGCATTCACACGTTGGATAATCTGGTCCATCGTCGTTGCGGCCTCTTCAGGGCTCGGCGCAGCAACAACAAGCGTGCCCCACTGACGTCCCAGGAACAGCACACAGAACGGGAAAGGAATGGTCTGCGTGCTTGCGGCTTGCGTTTCGGAGGTGACATCGGCCAAGAGGTTCTCGACTAGACCAAAATCCGGAAATACACTCAAATCGGGTGCCGCCATACAGATCTCCTTATTAACCAACTAATATATTCTCAAACTCGGCTTGGGTCACCACCTTGCCCATCTTCTGGTACTCCTGGCGCGTGGCCCGCAGCAGATGAGCCATCGTCACGCAGCCGCCGTCGTCCGCACCCAGGAATGCCGCCGATAAGACAATGTTCCGGATGCTTCCACCTGCCAGTTCAAAGCGATTGGCCATCAACTCAAGATCGAGGTGCTTCCGCGGCATACTGTCGGGCATGGTCTTTTGCCAAATGGCAAGGCGCTGATCGGCATTAGGAAAAGGAAACTCGATCGTGAATTGAATACGGCGAACAAAGGCTTCGTCCATGTTCTTGCGCAGGTTGGTAGCAAGAATCACTGTGCCCTCGTACTCTTCCATTTTCTGCAGCAAATAGTTGATCTCGATGTTGGCATAGCGATCGTGGGAATCGCGGACCTCACTTCGCTTGCCGAACAGCGCATCGGCCTCGTCGAAGAACAGAACGGCGTTGGACGTCACCGCCTCAGCGAAGATCCGAGCGAGATTTTTTTCCGTCTCACCGATGTACTTACTGATTACAGTCGACAAGTCGATCTTGTAGAGATCGAGCCCGAGTTCCCCCGCCAGGATTTGTGCAGCCATCGTTTTACCGGTACCCGACGGCCCGGTGAACAGCAAGCTGAGGCCTTTGCCCAGCGAGAGTTTCTTGTCGAACCCCCACTCGTCGTAAACGAGCGACCGATATTCGACGGCATTGCAGACTTCTCGCAATTGGCGGAGCTTCTCCGGGGGCAGAACGATATCCGGCCAGGAGTAATGCCGCGGGATTTGCGTCGATAGACTCGCCAGCTTGCGGTTCGATTGCAGCCGGCAAGCTTCGAGCAGATCGAGCATATTGATCGATGAGCCCTGCGGATCACGGCGGCGCGCCAGGTTGCCAGCTGTCACGGCGGCGTCCCGGATCTGGCCTCCGGTGAACCGGAATTTATTGGCCAAGGCTGTGACATCCACATCGGCCGCAGCTGTGTCTCCAAGCACATTCGCCCAGAACGACACGCGATCGGAGTAAGCCGGACGCGGCAACGTGATTCTTATGAACGGGGCGAACTGCGGAAGATCGGAAGGCTCCCAGACTGCCTCCGCGCCGAAGAACATGATCGTCTTAGCGCTCGTGAGTTCCTGGAGCAAGGTCGCGAGCGACGCACGTTGGTCGTCGCTGAGGAACACATCGAAGTTGTGCCAGTAGATGCCCGCGTCCTGCAGCAAGGCTTCCCGGGTTATCAGGCGAATCAAGGGCCCGAAGTCACCCCCTGCAGAAGCTACCCGCGTGGCGTCCACAACCAGCAGTTTCAGTCCGAGCGAGTGACAAATCGCTCCCGCGGTCGAACGCTTTCCAGAACCATAAGGACCTTGGAAGTACAAATTGAATCTGCGGTTCTCTTTGGAATGACCGCCTGCCAGGAGCTCCAGACGCCGCGCCAAGTTGTCGGGAAGTATGAGATTTTCCAGTTTGCTATTCGGCTGGACCAAAGAGACCAGCGAGCTTAGCCGCGAATCGATTTCGTCGCCATCGAGAAGGTAATAAACGATACGTTCGTCTAGTTTTAGGTACATGTTAAGCAATGAAGGAGCTTGCATCGTCGGGTCGTTTACCAGCGAGATCAATTGATGCTTTACAAGTCGGGACGAACTGGAGAACTTGGGCCTTGCTGACAGTTTCTCGGAAAACGACCGCGACAACAGATTGAGCGCCAGATCAACGCTGGGACGCTTCCGGGTCACATCATCTTGAAGATATGCGTACAGCTTCTCATAGCGCAGATCTAATTCCGCTGCCAGACACAGGAGAACGGTGTCGAGTTCGAACTCGTCAAGACGAAAGCGCTCGGCCAGCCTAACCAGGCGCAGAGGTATCCCGGCATTCAAGCTTGCCCGCTCTCGCGATCCGACGACCGAAGCTAGCCTGTGTAGCGCCGCAGCGACATCTGCGTCGGCACCCACAGGGGGTGTGCTGGCCCACGGCGGCAAGCCGATTGGCTGCACGAGTATGGCGTCAACTTCGCGCTCGGAGATACAGAGTCCAGGAAGGTCGTTGTCCTTGTGCAACTGCCGGGCACGGCGGACCTGCGCCTCGATCAGCAAATCAATGCGCTCCAGCTCACCGAGGATGTGGTCGCGCGAGCACAAGTAGGCGCCGTTGCGCGAGGAGGTATGATCGCAGGCCTCCGTATGGGCCTGTTTAGAGTCAGCCAAGCGCGGTAAGCCGGAGTGGGGCACCATGCCGGTACTTTCTCTGGGCAATCGCGTTGCCAAGGCGACGGCACATGCGCTGCGAAAGGGCGCGGCGGCGATTTACGAAATTCGATTGTTGACCACTTGGCCATCAGCATTGCCGCAGAGCGAATTGCGTGGCTCAACGCAGGTTGTACAGGGCGAAAGTCTTTCCTGATTTCCAAATTGCCGTGGCGAGGGACTGTAACGCCTGTATCAATCTTGCCGACGTTGTTACACCAGAGTGACAGTAGTTGTGACAATCGTGAATAAATTTCGGTTGAGGAAATTTGAAAGAGTCATGCCCCCGGTTGTCATGCACATTCTGTGAAACCTGCTGACGTGAGTCCCTTTTGAAAGTCCCTCCCGGGCCCGCGTGATCGATCGAAATTCTGTAACACCTCCCGGTACACGACTGCGAATCACCGCAGTTAGCGTTGCAGGAAATCCTTCAAAACACCTTCATTGTCTGCCTGCCAGAGGATTTCGCTCTGGCGGTGAGATTGCAGTGCTCACGATGCCACCTGGATTGTGGAGGGCTCGCCGGCAGGGCAGTTGCTGATGGCTGACAAACCAAGCGAAAGTCAAGCCTCAAGTCAGCGAGACCTTGAGGGCAAGTACGCGAACTACTTTCAGATCGGTCACAACGCGTTTGAGTTCGTGGTGGATTTTGGACAGTTGTACTCGGATGGACAGCAGGAACAGATTCATACACGCATTGTGACCGGCCCGTCGTACGCGAAGGAGTTCCTGGAACTGCTGGAGCAGTCCGTTGAGCAGTACGAAGAACACTTTGGCGTGATCACCCCGGAGCGGCAGGCGAACGGCGGCGAGCGCAAGTCAGAGAATTTTCAGTAAGCGAATGATAGACGATTTGGACAAGGCGATCAAAGAGTTGTTGGAGCGCGAATTGCAACCCGATCTGGCAGCCCAGATCGGTATTAGCTTCGCTGCGCCCGATAGTGATTTTCCGCCGCAGGGCCTGAGCGTACCGGCAGTTGATTTATTCCTCTACGACGTACGCGAGAACGTGGAACTGCGAAGTCCCGGCTGGATGATCGAGCACCGGAACGATGGCACAACATTCAGGAAGAGAAAGCCGGTGCGCGTTGATTGTTCGTATCTGGTTACGGCGTGGGCCAGTCCGAACTCGAACACTCAAGCGTATGACGAACATCACCTGTTGAGCCAGGTCATGAAAGTACTGCTGAGGCATCCCACGATCCCTGACGTGGTGCTGCCGGACAGTCTGAAGGGGCAGGAGCCGCCGCTTCCCACGACCACATTGCAGCCAGGGCGCTTGCAGAGTGTTTCGGAGTTTTGGCAGGCCCTTGGAGGCAAACCGAAAGCTGCACTGAACTACACGGTCACGATCGCAGTGGTTCCAGATGTTGAGCAAGAGAGCGAGATTCCGGTGATCGACAAGACCATCAAGATCCGGCCGGGAACCGATTTGGACCAAGCTCGGGAAAGCCAGGTGGCGGGTGGCTGAGGACAAGGACAAGCTCGAACCGCAGGGGGCACCCAGGTGGTTTTCTGTCCATCATCGAGTTTCAATCTGGGGAAAAGTAACTGACGCCGTGACCCAAAAGCCGATTGCCGGCGCGGAAGTGACGCTCACAAAGATGCCTGCGGAATTTAAGAAGACCCTCGGACGCCTGGCGCAATATGCCGGCAATGAATGGGCAGAGAGAAGTCAGCGGCCAGACCGGACGCGAAGCCGTGCTGACGGACTCTACTACTTCCTCGATTTGCCAGATGGCGATTACGAGATCCGCGCGTTGCTGCCGAATTGCGGAAAACGTTACGGCGAAGTTCGGGAGAAAAAGAAAGTGTCCGGTGTCGGCCAAAATAAAAGCGGGCAGGAAGCTTTAAAAGGCATGTGGGTCGGACTTGCACTGCACCCGACCGTGATACGCGGAAGGATCGCCGATGCTGCCAAGAAGACCGGCATACTGATGGCAGAAGTACGGTTGAAAGGGAGCGGCGAGCGTGCATTTAGCGGTGCGCGGGGTGAATTCACGCTCGGCCCGGTCGAAGCCAGTGAAAGGGCGGAACGAATTCTCGAATGTTTCGCCCAGGGTTATCTGCGAAAAGATAGAGCCCGCATCGTCGTAGCGAAGCCCGGGCAGTTGCTGGACCTGGGAGACATCGGCTTGGAGCGAGCGCGGAGCGGATAGCGAAATCTGCTTTTCTCTGTCCGGCTTTGATCAGTACCGCCATACCGAGTCGGCCGAGAGAAAGGAGACAGCGGTCATGGACGATCCCAAACAACCCGCCGCCGAGGGCGGTTGGCCCCAGGAGGCCGAAACTACTCGGTCGAAAACACG